>WNEZ01003133.1_pt1 | contig 14249 bp, 14 predicted proteins | sample 5400521 | NCBI WGS metagenome assembly WNEZ01 (sample SAMN13153339, study PRJNA577476) | soil metagenome | isolation source: 120 cm saprolite under Douglas fir tree site 2 hole 1 replicate 1 | place: USA:California | collected 2015-04-18
GTGCCGCCGGAGAAGCTGGCCTGGAAGCCGCATGCAAAGTCGATGTCCCTGGGGCAACTAGCCATTCACATGGCAACGGTTCCGGGAGCCGTGGCGCGAGTCACGCAGCAAGATTCCTTTGATGTCTCGCAGGGTAACTTTGTGCCTCCACAGCCAAGCAATGTGGAAGAGTTTCACGCAGCCTTCGACCATAGTGTTCGCGAGGTTGAGGATTGCCTGAACGGAATGACGAACCAACAGGCGGAAGGGAACTGGCGTCTGATGCTGAAAGACCGGGAGCTTTCAGTAAGCCGCGGATCAGCGTTCTACGGTCGATCATGCTGAATCACTGGTATCACCATCGTGGCCAGCTATCGGTCTATCTCAGGTTGCTGGATATTCCGGTTCCGGTGATCTACGGCCGTAGCGCAGATGAAAACCCATTTGCCTAGACTGCAGAGGATTATTGTTGTGCCGTACCCTTCACCACTAGTGCGAAGGGGAGGTCCTCGCCTGAGTTGAGCTTCATGGCTGCGGAAAAAGTCCAGTGGTCCTGATCGTCCTTGGAGGCCGTTGGAGTGGACGGTCCGGAGTCCGTCTGAGCCAGACTTAGCGGGCTGGGATGCTTCATGCCCGAAGTTCTCGCACTCATCGTCACCAGTTCCTGAAGCTTGAAAGTAGCATTCGGATCTGGGTCGGATGCGGCGGGAATGGCGAGCAGAAAATCGCGGTTGGGAGCCGCCCCAAGATGATTGCCGTCATTGGGCATGATCTCGTAGCGGAGGGTATAAAAACCGGCGGGGATTCGGTGGGCGCGAAAATCTTCCGCAGCTTGCAGGAAATGGATGACACCGACCAGGGTAGACTCGGCAAGCTGGGGATAGGCGACGCCTTCTACATCCTTCTTTGCCTGCGCGGGAATACTCTTTCGTATCCAGAGTTCACAGGCTGGAGTGGGATCATCGAGGGTCAGCCGATATCCCTTTGCGTCGAGTGTCTGCCGGATCGATTCTGGGACCGCGCTGTCGGTCAACGCACCAATGCTTTCTACTTTGCCAGCCTGCGCGCCGCAGAGCACCGACACTACCAGGATAAAGATGATGCTGGTCGCAACCCATACGACTGCTCTCTTACGCACTCTCTGAGCCCCTTTTCAATCCGGATTCCGCCTTGCCGGTCGGGCCTGTTCCTAGCGCGCGAATGTGCCCACGAAGGCGCTGCGCTTGCCGTGCAGGTCCCAGGAGATGCCCAGCCCCGGCCCGGTGTACGTGTCAGTCAGCGCGACTGCAGGCATGGAATGAGACAACTGAGTCAGTGGCGGGTAAAAAGTCTCTTCGTTGCCGCAGAGATGATCCTGGCCGCCGATGGAACGCGTTTGCACAGTGGCGAAGCGGCCGGCACGAAGCAGTGCTGCGCCGTTGTGCTCCGCATTTACGATTAATTCCATCTGCGCGGGAATCACCTGCTCGACATTCTTCAGCAACTCCCCGCCCATTTGTTGGGCAAACTTCAGCAGGGCCGCCTGCTGTTGTGCGTTGGCCTGATCATCCACCAGGAGCACCGCTTTTGCCGGATAGGGATTCTCATAGGGATCGCCTAACGTGCCCTTGGCGCGAACTGCGGCCGCGACGGTAAGGCCTTGCAGCGGAACTCCGTCCCAGCTTCCAGTCTGGACGTGCCAGGCGAGGATCGCCTCATTCCCCACTAGGTTGACCTCACCATTGGCGAAGCATTGGCCGGTATAAACGTCGGCGCTACGCGTTTCGAGATAATCGCCGCGAATTTCCTGCGCGGCCATCGAAATCGAAAGGCAGGCTACCAGACAAACAAGAAGGACAGAGAACTTAAATCGCATACCGAAACTCCTCACGGTCCAACAGTTTAAGATGCAGCGGCCCGACGAAAGACGCGCAAAAACTGCGCGTTTGGAGTAGGGCCTGTCTCACTAATATGTTCCTGAGAGAAACAGAAAACATCCCTCAGGGACTGAAGCCCGCATGCTTAAGAACCGGCAGCGGCGCGGCTTGAAGCCGCGCCCTTTCAAAGCGACGTTGTGGCAAGTCTTTCCGCAACCTTTCGAAGTCGTGCTTCCCAAGATCATTTCGAAGGCTGGCTCTATCCACACTTTCCTGTCCCATGACACGCGCGGTGCTTCGAGCTGCAGTTGCCTGGTTCCGCCAATTCGCCATCTGGACCGATGCAGGTCTGAGTGTGTAAGCACCAGAACAGGCCATCGTTGCAAGCTGGGACCGTGGGATCGGGTTCGGCGAGAATGAACTGGCCTTTCCAGCGCAGGGCCGCACACAGATTCGGATGACTGGTGTTGAAGCGCTCCGATTCCCGGATCATGCTGCACCTCCCGATGCGGCTTTCATGATGGCTCTCGTGATGGCTACCCGCGCGAGTTTTACTTTATAAGCATTCTGGCTGAGCGGTTTGGCATTGGCCAGGGCTGCTTCTGCAGCTTTCTGCGCTGTGTCCTTGTTAATTGGCTTTCCAGCCAAGAACCGCTCTGCTTCCGGTGAAGGCCAGGGCACCGGCGCAACATACCCCAAAACAATGCGGGCGGATTCAACATTTGGACCACGCATTTTTAAAGCGATACCCGCTAACGCGAGCGGCCAGTCGAACGCTTCTTTCTGGCGGATTTCGTAATGCGCGGCCTTCAGATCGGAGGCAGACGGAAGCAGCACTTCAGTGACAATCTCATTCGGCCGCAGGTCATGTTCGCGTTCGGTGTCGCTCTTCGGGATTAAGTAGAACTTTTCCAGCGGAAGCTCGCGCTTTCCTTTCGGTCCCTCCAACCGGATCTTGGCACCATAGGCAACCAGGATCGGAGCAATCGTGGAAGGACTAACGAACTTGGCTGGTCCTTCATTGCCGAGAATGGCATGGTAGCGATTCTCTCCATCCGCAAGCAATTCCTTGCCAGACTCGTCTTTCGGCAACAGACCGAGACCGTTGCGGAAATACCAGCAGCGCGGGCGCTGGCACAAATTGCCGCCAAGCGTGGCCATGTTGCGAATCTGCGGGCTCGCGGCTTCTAGCACAGCCTCATTCAGCGCGGGATAGTTCTTCTTCACAGCCTCATCGTCGGCTAGGTCCCCCAAAGTAGTCAGCGCGCCAATACGCAATCCTTGTGCATTCGACGAAACACCGCGGAGGTCCTTGATGTCCTTAATGTTGATCAAACGTTTTGGCGAGAGGACATCATCTTTCATCAGCGCGAGCAGATCGGTTCCGCCCGCGAGGATCTCGCTGCTACCCCAGGTTGCGCCGAGCAGGCTGATGGCCTGGGTTCGACTGCTCGGGCTGAGATATTCAAAGGGTCGCATCACGCACCTCCCTTCTGTTCCAGCGCGGCCAGCACGCGGTCGGGTGTGAGAGGAAGGAACGGTACCCGCACGCCGATCGCGTTTGCGACGGCGTTCGATATGACTGCCCCCGGCGACACTACGGGAGGTTCGCCCAACCCAATCACGCCGCGTTCGTCGTAGCCTTTGCCGGTCATCATGTGAACGACCAGTTCGGGGATATCGCTCAAGCCGGCAAGGCGGTAGAACTGCATATCCGCATTCAGCATGCGGCCGGTTGTGGGATCCATCACCTTCTCTTCGAACAGCGCATAGCTGATGCCCATGATCAAGGCGCCGTAGCACTGGCCTTCGGCAGTCTTAATGTCAATCACCAAGCCGCAGTCTTGCACCGCGACCATCTTTTTCACTTTGACGATGCCAGTGTCGGTGTCCACTTCGACTTCCGCCATCTGCACGCCTCCGACGCCGCTATTGGTGAGGTCTGGAGGCTTGCTCTTGTCAGGGTTCTTACCGCGGACGGTCAGCGGCATAGCTCCAAGTTTGGAGCAGGCTTCCTTCCAACTGAGGGAATGACTGGAGTCGCCCTTCACGCTGACTTTTCCATTCACGCATTCCAACTGATCCGGCTGAACATTGAGCGCGGGCGCAACCTTGGCAAAGAGCGCATCGCGCGCATCCACGGCTGCGCGGCGCGTCGAAGAGCTTACGCCGCCGATGGTGGTGGATCCGCCGGAGCCTCCTGAGGGCGGGTACGTTGTGTCGCCGATCTGAAGCTGTATCGCGTCCATGGAAATGCCCAGCGTGTCAGCCGCAATCATGAGGATGCAGGTACGGGTTCCAGTCCCCAGATCCTGAGTGCCCATCTTGAGATCTACCGATCCATCCGGATGGATGGTCAAGTCGCAGTCGCTGGCGTGGCCGCGTCCGCCCCAGGTGTGAAAGGACAAGCCGACACCTCGCGCCATTCCATCAGCGTTGCTCTGTCCGCGCGGATGCCATTTCTGTTTCCAGCCCATCAGTTCCGATGCGATCACGAGCTCTTCGCGGTAGGTGTTCTCTCGCTGCTTGGTGAGGTTAAGGTTCTTGCCAAAAAATTCTACCGGGTCCATGTTGAGCTGGGCCGCGAGGTCGTCCAGGGCGCACATCGTCAGGACCGCCGCCTGCGGATGGTTCGGCGCCCGCCATGCGCGCGCGGGGCCGATGTTGTTGCGAATGGCGGTATGCTCCTGCCGCTGATTCGGAATAGTGAAGACGTAAGGAATCGGAGGCATGCCGCCACCGCCGGGCCCGCCTGTGCCCCAGGAGTTGGATTGCCACGCAACGACCGTGCCGTCCTTTTTCGCCGCTACCTTCACGCGAGCGTATGCGGAAGGCCGGGCACCCGCAACTTTAAGCTCCGTATCCCGCTCGAGCATGATGCGGACGGGCTTGCCGCCAGCCTTCTTGGAGACTTCTGCAGTAAAGATTCCCCAACGGTCAGGGGAAAACTTGCTGCCGAAGCCGCCGCCAATGTGGTCTTGATGAACTCGAATGTTGGTGGCCGGAATCTTCAGCGGCTCGGCCATCTGCCCCGGAATGCCGGAAACGTTCTGCGTCGAGATGTGAGTGAACACGTGTTCAGGATCGGTCCACTCGGAAATGGATCCGTGACTCTCGAGGCAACAATGTGTAATGACCGGAATCCCGTACAGGCCTTCGGAAACAACATCGGCCTCGGCGAAAGCCTTATCAGGATCGCCAACCGTTTGAGCGGCAGCTTTTTGATAATTAGACGGCGGTTTGCTGCTGGCTTCGGGATGAATGGTTGCGGAACGGATCGCCTCCAAAACAGCGTCGCTTGCGCCATCCGCCTTGAGCATCTTCAGCTCGTCTTCGCTCGCCTTCTTAACGAGACCATCTCGCTGGATGGTGCTGACCATCTGGTTAGCGGGCACCTGGTTATCGAGCATGTCGTCGATTGCATCGACGCTGAGCGGTCCTTCTTCTTGCGCGCTTCCCTTCGGCGGCTCAGCGTCGCTGACGAGATGTGGAAGTTGCTGGAATTTCACCTTGATGGCGCGGATGGCATCTTCCGCTGTGGGTTCGTCGACCGCTGCGACGGCAACAATGTCATCGCCTGCCCAGTGAATGTTTGCGCCTGGCCCCTGCACGATGTGAACCGCTTTCACCCCGGGCATCTTCTCAGCCGCGCTGGTGTCGATGCTGACGACCTTGGCATGCGCGTATGGACAGCGGAGCACCTTGCCGTAAAGCATGCCGGGGCGATGGACGTCGTAAGTGTATTTCGCCTGCCCGGAAACTTTGACGGGAGAATCAACGCGAGTGACGCGGGTGCCAATCAGCGTGCGGTGTTGAGGGTCAGGCCATGCATAGTCCGGCATAGGTCAGGCTCCCTTCTGCGCAACCTGCGCGATGGCTTTGCGAATTCCGTCATAGGTTCCGCAGCGACAGAGATTCCCGCTGAGACCGCGGCGAATGTCTTCCGGCGTAGGATGAGGATGCTTATCGAGAAAGGCCTTGCAGGAGACCACAAATCCGGGGGTACAGAAGCCGCACTGCGAAGCGTCGTTCTCCACGAACGCTGCCTGCACCGGATGCAGCTTGCCGTCCTGCATCAACGATTCGACCGTGGTAATCGGCTTGTGCTGAGCTTCAATGGCAAGCACGGAGCAGGAGTACACAGTCTTGTTGTCCACTAGCACCGTGCAGGCGCCGCATTCCGCGCGATCGCAGACTCGCTTCGCGCCGGTCAGTTCAAACTGATCGCGCAGGGCATCCAGCAAGGTGACGCGAGGCTCGAGATTCGCCTTATAGTTCTTGCCGTTGATGGCGAATTCCATCGGGACCTTGCCGGGTCCATACACCGGAACTTCCTGGCCCGCCGCCATGACCATCTTCGGTCCTGCGACCAGCGGCACCGCCACCGAGATCCCGGAAATCTTAAGGAAGTCACGCCGGGAGACGCCCGAACTTTCTGAATTGTCGTTGGGGATTTTCGGATTCTCATCATCCTCGTGCATAAACGCAACCTCCGTGCGTGAACCTGAAGGCCACCCATACCGCAGGGCCAGCTATATAAGCACACCGTGTAATGGGTAATATAGTCCCGGACCAGATTATCGGCCAACCCTTCACCTTCGTTGACCGAACGCCACAACGGTAGTCCTTTGGTTGACGGCGACTGCTACAGGGTTGTGGATGACGTTCTAAGAGAACTCCTAATTTCCGAACCGCCGGGGATCGTTTTCACTGGTTGAAAACATCTCGCCAAGATCACCGAGCCGTAAGAAGACAGGGTGACGCAGTTCCGGTCGCCGCGAGCCGCCCATCGCTGCCTGGTACCCCAGCTTTTCCCGAATTCTGAGAGTTGTGCATTGATTCATCGTGGAACCCGGCTTACCAGACCACAAAAGTCAAATTGTCTGTTGCACGGCAACTTCTGGCCCTCGTATCGGCTGCTTGTGTCTATGAAAGCGTATACCATCTCAGAAATGAACCTTAGATCTTTTGTCTTGAATTCCGAGCATGGCCTTGCTATACGCAGTACTACGAATCAGTGCCTTCACGAAAATTGACGGCAGACGCACATGAGTTCAAACCGTTTAATCCAGACATCGATCAGGAGCACGGTCCTGAGGCTCGATCCCCGGGACAACGTGCTGATCGCGTTGCAAGATCTGCGAAAAGGCGACCTCGTTAGTTTTTCAGATCGTGAATTCGTTCTGGCGTCAGATGTTCCGGCCAAGCACAAATTCGTGACTGAGGACCTGAAATCGGGGGATGATGTCGTCATGTATGGCGTTCTCGTGGGCAAGGCCCGGGAATCCATTCAGGTTGGGGAAATCCTGACGACACGCAACACCAGTCACGAATCGTCCCCTTACCAAGAAAGCTCACACCAGTACGAGTGGATTCCGCCAGACGCGAGTCGCTATCTGCAGCGCAACTTCTTCGGATATCCGCGCCACGATGAGCAAGTTGGTACGCGTAACTATTGGCTGGTGGTGCCGCTCGTCTTCTGCGAAAACCGAAATATCGATGTTATGAAACAGGCATTTGAGGAGGAGTTGGGCTTCGCTCCTCCCAAAATCTACCGGCAACAGGTGGCTGAATTGGTCACGCGTTATCGTGAAGGGACGGTGAGCGATAGCCAGAGACGGCCGCTGGAAGAGGACTTGCAGACTTCCGCGCGTCCGAGAGTGTTTGAAAATGTTGACGGCATTAAGTTCCTCATGCACGAAGGCGGCTGCGGTGGAACGCGCGAGGATTCGACTAATCTTTGCGGCTTAATCGCTGGCTACATCAATCATCCCAACGTGGCGGGAGCGACTGTGCTCAGCCTTGGCTGCCAGCACTCACAGATTGGAATTCTCCGGGAGCAGATCAACCGGCGTAATCCTGATCTCACCAAGCCCTTGCTGCTGTTTGAACAACAACAGAGCGGATCCGAATTCAAGATGCTCTCCGAGGCAATCCAGGCCACTTTCTTAGGGTTGGTTGAAGCAAACCAGGCGAAACGCGCGCCTGCTCAGCTCTCACATTTGTGCGTAGGCCTGAAGTGCGGAGGCTCTGACGGTTTCTCCGGTATCTCGGCGAATCCGGCTATCGGCCATGTATCCGACATGCTAGCTGTTCTATGGGGAAAAACAATTCTGTCAGAATTTCCGGAACTCTGCGGCGTCGAGCAGGAGTTAATTGACCGCAGCGTCAACAAAGACGTCGGCAGTCGATTCATTCAGTTGATGCGCGATTACGCGGCTCGGGCCAAAGCAGTTCGCTCCGGCTTTGACATGAATCCTTCTCCCGGAAATATTCGAGATGGACTTGTGACTGACGCCATGAAATCCGCCGGCGCGGCGAGAAAAGGTGGAACTTCCCCGGTAACGGCGGTGCTGGACTATCCCGAGTACTCCAAGCAGCGGGGACTCAACCTGCAATGCACGCCGGGCAATGACGTCGAGTGCGTCACTGCGCAAGTGGGCGCGGGAGCCAATGTAGTTCTGTTCACGACTGGACTGGGCACTCCGACGGGGAATCCCATCGCACCTGTGATCAAGATTTCGACCAACTCCGATCTCGCCCGACGAATGTCAGACATCATTGACATTGACGCCGGCGGCGTCATCTCAGGCGATAAGACCATCGAGCAAATGGGCGACTCGATATTAGAGTTGGTAATTCAAGTCGCGAGCGGTGAAGTTCGAACCAAGGCAGAATTGCTGGGCCAGGACGATTTCATCCCATGGAAGAGAGGGGTCTCGCTCTGACTTCTCCTGCAAACAATTCGAATGGCTTTCGATTGGATGGCAAAGCAGCCATCGTTACAGGTGGCGCCAGTGGCATTGGTCGAGCTATCGCACATAGATTTGCCATGAGCGGGGCTTGCGTCCACGTTCTCGATATCGATGCCAGCGAATTAGAAAATTCAGCGCAAGAGATCTCAGACGCAGGCGGCACGGCTCGCGCCTATGCTTGCGATGTCTCCCGCCAGGACGAAGTGGATGTTGTGCTGCAGCGGATTGTTGAACATGAGCGCGTTCATATCCTTGTGAACAACGCTGGCATCGCACATATCGGCAAGCTGGAAAACACCAGCGAGGAGGACTTCGACAAGGTGTTCAACGTGAACGTGAAGGGCTTCTACAACTGCATGCTGGCCTCGGTTGAACACATGAAGAACATGGTGGTGGCGTTATTCTGAACCTGGCGTTCGATTGCAGCGTGGTTAGGACTCGCTGATCGCTTCGCATATTCGATGAGCAAGGGCGCGGTGGTTGCGATGACGAACTCGGTGGCCAGAGACTATTTGGCGGATAACATTCGCTGTAATAGTATTTCGCCGGCGCGAGTGCATACGCCATTCGTGAATGGATATTTGCGCAAGCACTATCCCGGTCGCGAGCAGGAGATGTTCGATAAGTTGTCCCGCACGCAGCCCATCGAACGCATGGCCGAGCCTCACGAAGTAGCCGCGCTCGCTCTTTTTCTTTGCTCCGACGAGGCCGCGTTCATCACTGGTACTGACTATGCGATTGATGGGGGTTTCCTGAACCTGCGAGGGTGAATCTACTGCGAATCCCCGTCGATCTTCCCGGCTCCTCATGCAAATTGATTCCCATCAGCACTTTTGGCGCTACGACAAACAGAGAGATACGTGGATCACGGATCAGATGTCGATTCTCAAGCGCGATTTCCTGCCTGACGATTTGATTCCCGAGTTGCGTGCGAATCGGATGGACGGATCGATAGCCGTGCAGGCGGATCAGTCCGAGCAGGAGACGCTGTTCCTTCTTGAATTGGCGAGCCGATTCAGTGAGATCAAAGGAGTGGTGGGCTGGGTCAACCTCTGTTCTCCGGAACTGCCGGAGCGGCTGGAATACTTCTCGCAATTCGAGAAGCTGTGCGGCTTCCGGCATGTTGTCCAATCTGAACCCGATGATCGATACATGCTGCGGCAGGACTTTCTTGCTGGAATTGCATCTCTCCAACGAATCGAGTTCACCTATGACATCCTGATCTATCCGCAACAACTGGCCGCCGCGATCGAATTGGCTGGGAAGTTTCCCGAGCAACGATTTGTGATTGACCACCTTGCCAAGCCTCGCATTCGCTCGAGGGATATCTCGGATTGGGCACGGAGCATTAAGACCATCGCTACGAATCCGAATGTATATTGCAAACTGTCCGGCCTTGTTACTGAAGCAGATTGGCATAACTGGCATGAGCCTGATTTCAAGCCATACCTTGACGTCGTGTTCGAAGCATTCGGTCCCGACCGGCTTATGTTCGGGTCTGACTGGCCGGTATGCCTACTGGCCGGAACTTATGAAAGCGTGAAGGAGTTGATTGCCGGCTATGTCCGTAACTTGCCGATCATGCAGCAGGAAGGAGTCTTTGGATTGAACGCGGTTCGCTTTTACGGGTTGAAAACCACACATCATGAACCTGCAACTGCGGGATAAAGTCGTACTCATCACCGGTGGCGCCAAGGGAATCGGTGCGGCTACAGCTCAGGCTCTTGGCCAGGAGGGTGCGGTCCCGGTAATCGTCGATCGGGACACTGAAGCCGGAGAAAAACTCCGCACCGAGTTGTCCCTTACCGGGGTGCGATGTTCTCTGATTTCGTCCGAGTTGACGTCAGCCCACAGTTGTTCGCAGGCCGTTGAGCAGACTTTCAAAGAACATGGGCAGTTGGATGCGCTCATCAACAACGCAGGCGTCAATGATCGCGTCGGCCTTGAAGAGGGAAGCCCTGAGCAGTACCTTGCCTCTCTGCATCGAAATCTGCTTCATTACTACGACATGGCGCACTATAGTCTGGCGCACTTGAATCGTTCCAAGGGCTCAATCGTGAACATCAGTTCGAAAACAGCGGTAACGGGTCAGGGAGGAACCTCCGGATACGCGTCAGCTAAAGGAGCAATTTTGGCTTTGACCCGTGAGTGGGCGTGGAACTTCTTTCGTATAGCAAACGCGTCAATGCCGTGGTGCCTGCGGAAGTGATGACTCCCCTCTACTGTAAGTGGCTCAGTACATTCCCCAATCCAGAGGACAAGCTGAGTACTATTGTTTCCAAAATTCCACTGGAAAAGCGAATGACCACCGCCGGCGAAATCGCCGCAATGGTAGTATTCCTGCTTTCCGCCCGGGCGTCGCACATTACGGGCCAGCATCTGTTCTTGGATGGCGGCTGTGTGCACCTCGACCGGGCATTGAAATAACGGAGCACGATGAACTCATCCACGCCGATCACGGAACGACGTTACGTTGTGCCATTCATTCTCGTCACCAGTCTTTTCTTTCTCTGGGCGATCGGGGTCAACCTTAATGACATACTCATCCCCCACCTGAAGAAGGCATTCAGTCTCACGGATTTTCAATCCTCTCTGATTCAATCGGCGTTCTTCGGAGGATACTTCCTGGCCGCTCTCCCGGCGGGATGGCTGATGCAACGACTTGGTTATAAGAAAGGTATCCTGATCGGCCTGTGCATCTGTGCCACAGGCGCACTTCTGTTTATTCCGGCGGCATCGGTTCGCCTCTACGGCTTTTTCCTGTTCGCTTTGTTCGTGATGGCCTGTGGTCAGTGCTTCCTTGAGGTTGCGGCCAATCCTTACGTGACCATACTCGGTCCGCCGGAAAGCGCGGAGCGGCGCTTGAACTTTGCCCAATCGTTCAATTCCGTTGGCGCGGTGGTAACGCCTTTTCTGGGCGCCGCTTTCATTCTCTCTGGCATCGAGCACACGCCTGCTGAACTCGGCGCAATGACTCCCGCCCAATTGCTGGCTTATCGCACGTCCGAAGCCGATATGGTGAAGGTTCCGTATCTGGTCATAAGTGGAGTTTTCTTGTGCGTCGCCTTGCTCATCTATTTCTCCGAGTTACCGGAAGTTCGAGAGAGTAGCAAACCTGACGGCGTAGCTACGCGGATGCCTCTCAGCGGCATTTGGCCCCACACACATCTCATAAAGGGCGTGTTCGCACAGTTCCTCTATGTGGGTGCCCAAGTCGGCGTTGCTAGTTTCATCATCCGATTTGCTGAGCATTCCATTCCCGGTACCCATGAAAAGGACGCCGCCCGCTACCTGCAGATGCACATGGTTGGCTTCATGGTGGGGCGATTTGCGGGCTCTGTCATCATGAAGAAAGTGACAGCCCCCAGGCTCCTCAGCTTGTTTGCAACTGGAGCGGTTATTTGCTTGCTGATCGCTTTGCTCGGTTCCGGACAGGTGCCGGTCTGGGCGGTTGTCTTGCTCGGGCTCTTTCACTCGATCATGTTTCCCACCATCTTTGCACTGAGTCTGAAAGATCTTGGCGCTTACACCAAGTTGGGATCATCGTTGCTCGTCATGTCCATTGTCGGGGGCGCGATTGTTCCTGCTTTGATGGGTCGGATTTCAGATGCCGCCACCATCCAGGTAGCCTTCGTGGTTCCCTTGGTTTGTCACGCCTATATTCTCTACTTTGCTATTCGCGGGTACAAACCGGTTACCGTTGCGCCGACGAATCCGCTTCTAAGCGTTACAAACGAGGTCGAATGAACCGACGCTACTGCCTCACGCTTGATTTGAAAAGCGATGCTGAGTTGATTGCCGCGTACAGGAGATGTCACGAAAGAATCTGGCCCGAGATCACCGCCAGCCTCAAGTCGGCCGGTATTGAAAATGCCGAAATCTACTTGCTCGGGACCCGCATGTTCATGACCCTGGAAGTGAACGATCGGTTTTCGTTCGACGCAAAAGCGGAAGCTGACATGAACAATCCCAAGGTCCGTGAATGGGAAGAGTTGATGTGGAGGCTTCAGCAACCGCTGCCACAAGCCAAGGCCGGCGAGAAGTGGCTGTTGATGGAAAGAATTTTCAAGCTTGAGCAATAACCTTGGACATTAACAAAAGAGAGGTGACCTCTTGAGAATCTTTGTAATCGAATTATTGCTATTGATTGCGCCACCTTTTTTGTGGATGGCAAGTGCAGCGGCGCAATCCAGTTACGACCTGCGCTCGCCGGATAATCGAATTGAAATCAGAATCCGCACCGCCGAGCGTCTGCGCTATGACGTCCTTCTGGACGGCAGGGCCTTGTTGCAGGGTTGCACGCTGACGCTTGACGTTGAGCACAAGACATCGGGGGTTGGGCCCAAAGTGATTGATGCCAAGCAGAGCACTAACGATCAAATCGTCGAGCCTGTGGTACGTCAGAAATTCTCCAAGGTTCGCGATCACTACAATGAACTACGTCTCAATCTGGACGGTGGTTATGCTGTAGTGTTTCGCGCCTACAACGAGGGCGCGGCTTACCATTGGGAGACCTCTCTGCCGCAGAAGCAAGTCAAGATTTATAACGAAGAGGCGAACTTCAATTTCTCCAGCAATTTCATCGTGTACTACCCGCAGGAAGACAGCTTCTATTCGCATAACGAGCGCAAGTATCTTCCGCAACATCTGAGCGAAATCACTCCACAGTTCATTGCTACGCTCCCTGCGGTGGTGGATGTTGGGGAGGGCGCGAAGATGGCGATCGCGGAGTCGGATGTGGACGACTATCCGGGCCTGTGGCTGCACGGTGCTGCGCCGAGCTTTGGACTGGCTGCGACATTTCCTCCGTATCCTCTGAAAGAGACTCAGACCAGTGATCGGGATTACAAGGTGACGGAGAGCGCCGACTACATTGCGGTGACTTCCGGCACGCGAACGTTTCCCTGGCGAGTGATGGGCATTGCAGGGAAAGATGGCGACCTGCTCACGAATCAAATCGTCTGGCTGTTGCAGAAGCCATCGCAGGTGCGGGATACGTCCTGGATCAAACCTGGGAAGGTGTCATGGGACTGGTGGAACGATTGGAACATCGATGGCGTGGACTTCCACGCGGGAATCAATACCCAAACCTACAAGTATTACATTGATTTCGCCGCGAAGTACGGCCTCCCCTACATCATTCTCGACGATGGCTGGTACAAGCTGGGCAATCTGCTCGAGGTCTCACCCGGTCTAAACATGGAAGAGCTCGCTGCCTATGCGAAGCAGAAGAATGTTGGCCTCATCCTGTGGGCGTCGTGGAAGACGCTGGACGATCAGATGATTCCTGCGCTCGATCAGTTCGAGAAGTGGGGCGTCAAGGGCATAAAGGTGGACTTCATGCAGCGAAGCGATCAGATCATGATCAATTATTACCACCGGGTGTGCTTCGAAGCGGCCAAGCGAAAAATCCTGGTGGATTTCCACGGCGACCAGAAACCAGCGGTCATGACTCGTACCTGGCCGAACCTAATCAACACCGAAGGCGTACGCGGGATGGAGTGGAGCAAGTGGAGCTGGGAATCTGAACCCAAGCACAATGTGACACTGCCTTTCACGCGGATGTTTCTAGGTCCGATGGATTACACGCCGGGCGCGATGCGGAATGCCACCAAAGCCACTTTCGCCCCAATCAATCACCAGCCGATGGCTATGGGCA
>WNEZ01006861.1_pt1 | contig 14247 bp, 13 predicted proteins | sample 5400521 | NCBI WGS metagenome assembly WNEZ01 (sample SAMN13153339, study PRJNA577476) | soil metagenome | isolation source: 120 cm saprolite under Douglas fir tree site 2 hole 1 replicate 1 | place: USA:California | collected 2015-04-18
TGCGCACGCATCCCCTCGGTCGTGAGGGCGCCATCATTGGCACTGTGCTGGCCGAACCTGCGGCAATGGTCTTCCTACACACCGACATTGGTGGCAAGCGTGTGCTGGATATGCTGGTGGGTGATCCATTGCCACGCATCTGTTAAGCCGATACATGCCCCACACTGCCGCTGCGTCACTTTTTCACAATGGATTCGGCCCGCTTGCAGCCGGAGATGGGCGAGAGAAACCAGAAAGCGTGGAGAACTAACCTATTTGCCCAAGCGGTAGTGAAATAAAGAAAGTGGACCCCTGCCCTTCGACCGATTCGAACCAGATGCGACCACCATGTCGCTCAACCAGCTCCCGGCAGAGATAGAGCCCCAGGCCTGTCCCCCCAATATTGTGTGCATAGGCATTGTCTGCGCGCACGAAGCGACTAAAAATGCGGTTCTGTTGCTGTACGGGAATACCTATCCCGTTATCATGCACACTAAGCAGCGCGGCTTTGTCCGTTTGATCTTCACGCACGGAGATATCTATATCGCCTCCACCAGGGCTGTACTTGATGGCGTTATTCATGAGGTTGCTGAGGACCTGCTCGATGCGGCGAGGGTCCGCCATGATGACAATGTGCTCCGGTGTGGCATTCACAGAAATTCGATGTTGCTCAGTTGTCACACGGAAACGCGCAACAATGCGCTGAACCAGCGCAACCAGGTCGGTCGGTTCGATATGCAATTCAAGCCGTCCCGCCTGTAAGCGTGTCACATCCAGCAAATCTTCGGTCAGTTCGACCAGCCGGTTTGTCGCCTGGTCGATATCTTGAATGGCCTCCATTTGCCACTCGGCGAGTTCAGGTCCCTTTCCGCGCCTGGTCTGCATAATGAGCATCTGCGCAAAGCCTCTCACGACGGCTAGAGGAGAGCGTAGTTCGTGCGCTGCAATGCCAATGAACTCGTCTTTGAGCCTCTCTGCTTCTTTCAGCGCAGTTACATCTTGATGGACGACAAGCGCGACCGGTTCAGGTTGCCCCTGGTTATCATTTGCGTCATCTTGTGATGACCAGCCCAACGCATGAGGATCCAGAGCTACTGCATTTACCAGTACTGGTAGCGTCGTCCCATCGCGGTGCACGATAATCTCCTGGTGATGGCGTACCGATTCACCGGTCTGCACTGCCCGCAGTGTTGCGAATTCTGCCGCTGCCAGGGGACGCCCATCAACATGAAACACACGTATCCCGTTTGTCGCCAGAAATTCGCTCATCGGCTGACCATACGCCCAGCTAGCACCCCATACTCCGGTTGTCGCACGATTGGCAAGCACCAATCGTGCATCGCGCCCGCGAACAAGATAGACGCTGCTGGGCAATTCATCAATGACCATCTGCAGCAATGCCCGTTGTGCTTCAGTTTCGGCATGGGCCTGGCGTTCTTGAAGGAGTCGATGGGCCTCTGTAACATCATGCCAGACCACCACTGCTCCAGAGGGTAATTCCTGTGGATTACTCGTCAGGCTAACTCTCTGCTTGCTGGACCCTGATGTATCGTGCCCTTCCTGCTCTTTTAATGGCCCGGAGCCTGCTGTCGGCTGTCGCAGCGGCGAGGCGCTGACAAGATACTCCCGTGTCTCTTTTGCAGCATCGACCACCATTACAGGCATACTCTGTTCTCCTTCGCCACCCAGCGCATGGGATGCTGCTGTACGGAGCAGTTCCTCTGTACTCTCAGCATCGTTTCCCAGGGCTTTGAGTAAACGATGGGCCGTCCTATTCTCGCGCAGAATCCTTCCCTCATCGTCTACCAAAGCGATGCCATCCGCTATGCTTTCAAAAATGGCATCCAGTTCCTGTGCCTGCGCCTGGGCCGAGCTGTAGAGCCGTGCGTTCTCCAGCGCAACTGCTGCCTCCGCTGCCAGGCCAACAAGCAGTACCTCGTCATCGTGTGTGAACCTACCTGGCTCTGAGTGACCTAGCAGCAAACCACCGCGCACATTTCCGTTGCGGTCAAGCAACGGCGCTCCAAGAAAGCTGCGCACAATTGGATGCCCGCGAGGCACTCCCAATGAACGTAGCCCCTCCTTCGCCAGGAGTCCATGGGCGTAGTCGAATGCTGCTTGTCTCGCAGAATCTCTGGTCTCAATCGACATAGCCCGCAATCTCGCAGCCTGCGTATGCTCAGGCCGGTCAACGAATGCCAGTGCATCGGCAACGCGTACAGGTACGCCATGACGAAAGATCGGCGCCAGCAACCCCTCTCCACCCAGCGACAATCGCCGAAAAAGTGCCTCCTGCTCTGTGGTGACACCCACCACGGCTGCCAGGTAAAACAGGCTTCCCTCAGAGGGCACGAGCGGTTGACCCAGCTCATTTATTGGCCGTAAGGTGAAAGCTGCAAATCCCGCCTTCGTGAGATCACGTGCCGTTTCTGCAATTAAGTGCAGCAAGCGCGTTTCATCTAATTCACTCACCAGGGCCGTGCCTATACGGTTCAAAGCAGTCAGGCGCTCTGCTGCATGCTCTGCCATAGCGCGACGGAAACGCGCAAGCTGCACAATCGCCAGCACAAATCCCGCCACGGCAGCCAGCGTCACAAGCTGTATAGCACTCTCTGGAGACAGAGGTTTCAAGGTGTTTTGCGGTGCAATAAAAAAGTAGTAGACACAAAAGAGCTGCAGAATGGTCGCGATTGCTGCGTAGCGCCAGTTCCAGTGGTACGCGAGCAGGGCGACTAGAGGTAAATAGACGAGTCCTGGGTTGGGGAATGTTCCCACGGCGCGATCTAAGGCCATGATGAACAATGTCCCAACTAGTGTGCCAATTACCAGGATTATCGCGCCCGAATACGGCAATTTCCGCCATCTCGCTACAACAGTACGCAACTCAGCAATTCGAGGCGAATTCCAGGCTCCATTTATCTGTTCCGCTGCCTTTTTCACGGTGGGGGATGATGCCATCTAGCGCTCTCTCGATAGTGTGATGCGTCTGTGATACTAATCATTTTTCTGTGATATCTCTGTGAATGCTTCTATTCTATACTACAGGCAATGTACATGACAAGCATGCAACGCCAATAATCAGATCGTAGGCATAATATGGTAGAACAAAATTTGCGCTTGGAGGAGTCTCTCGCGCCCGAGGTAGCAGCAACGTTGATAGACCTGGCGCAGTTAGCGCACCACGCTGGCTCTGCCACATTTGATGGAGTAGGTGCAGGTGCTAACGAATTGCTCGGGCGTCTTCTTGTGCTCTGTGCAGCACAGCGGGGGGCAATACTTTTGGGAGTGGATGAGCACGATGCGCCTGAACAGCTCTTCTCGCCTTCTTCCATGCGTCCTAAAACCTTTCGTGCTTTAGCTCTACATGGGATAGGCGAAGAAGAAGCGCATGCCCTCCTCACTGCTTTCCCCTCGACCGGCGCTAATGCCCAGCCTGGTCCAGATATGACCTGCTGGATCACCTATAGACTCCCTATAGGTGAGTTTATACTAGAGAGCGAGCAATCCTACCAGGAGGTCGACGCTCTGCACATCGATGGAGCGTCGCCAACGCCGGTCCGGCAGCCTTTACATGCGCTATTGGTAATTGGTTGGACTACTGAAAACGACAGCGAATGCGCCCTGGTTGTTGAAAGAGGTCATCGTTTGTTGCCTTTCGTTGTCGATGCAGTCAGCTCAGTGATCGTGAGTATCTTACTGGTTGAACGCATTCATGAACTCGAAGCTGCCAGAATTCGAGATTCCCTGCGCGAGATGGAGTTACTCAAAGCGGAACTGCTGGGAACAGTCAGCCATGAACTGCGGAGTCCCCTTGCGTCGATTAAGGGATACGCCGCAACACTTCTCCGCCATGAACACCGCATCTCGCGTGAGGAGCGGCGCCAGTTTCTGTTAGCTATTAATGAGGCAAGCGATCGGCTCGAAGTGATTATCGAGCGGCTGCTGGAAATGTCACAACTGGAGACAGGCGAAGTTACCATTCAGCGCTCTGTTGTGGACCCGGCGCATCTTACTGCAGAGGCCATTGCCGCTATCGAGGAGCGTATTTCAGAACAGCTCCCTGGTCGCTTTACTTTCACGCTGTCGCTCGAGCATACTGACGGAACCCTTGCTACAGGCATCCCGCTCATCCTCGCTGACCAGCGCCGCCTGCGCGAGGTCCTGGACAACTTGCTCGAGAACGCTGTAAAATACTCGCCTGGAGGTGGTGTGATCAAGGTGATACTTCGCCCGGTCACACACATGCACACTACTCAGGGCGGGCTGCCATCTTTGGACCAGAACGATGCACCTGGTCGTCTGTCAACGCATACTCCTCGGCGCATGTTGGAGATTCTCGTCTGCGATACCGGTATGGGTATACCCGATGAACACCTCGAACGTATCTTTGACCGTTTCCATCGTGTAGACACACGCCTCACGCGAGAAGTAAATGGCCTGGGACTGGGGCTGGCGATTTGCAAACGCATCGTCGAGCTGCATAATGGCTTGATCTGGGCCGAGAACAGGTCAAACGGCAAGGGCAGCGTATTCCATGTACGCTTACCGATCGACGAGATTCCCACTAGCTAATGTTTCCTGAAGATAGCAAATACATGTAATAAGGATAGGTGAGTACGTATGCCAGCGAAGAAAACAACGATATTGACTGCTGATGACGATCCCCAGCTCTTACGACTAATGACGCGCAATCTCCAGTTGGAGGGCTATGATGTCCTTGGGGCAAGTGACGGCCAGCAAGCCCTTGAACTCATCGAGAGCAATCCTCCCGACCTGGTGTTGCTCGACGTCATGATGCCCAAATTGGATGGCTTTACCGTTTGCTACCGCGTGCGGGAGTTCTCTTCCGTGCCGATCATCATCGTTACCGCACGTGGCCAGGATCAAGACAAAGTGCGTGGCCTCGATCTCGGCGCAGATGACTATCTCACGAAGCCTTTCAGTGTGGATGAGCTCTTGGCCCGCGTGCGTGCCGTGTTGCGGCGATCCCAGTTTACGGCCAGGGAGAATGCACAGGGCCTGCGAGCCAGCACCGCCACAGGTGATTTGACAATTGACTACTCGCAGCATTTGGTGATCCTGGCCGGGCGCGAGGTACCGCTTACGCCGACCGAGTATCGCATCCTTGCGTACCTGGCACAAAATGTTGGACATGTGGTGACACAGGACTTGTTGCTGGAGCATGTATGGGGATCTGAATACCTGGGCGAAAGTCACATGCTTCAAGTCAACATCAATCGCTTGCGCCACAAACTGGAAGTTGATCCCACTCAACCTCGCTATATCCTCACGAAGGTTGGTATAGGCTATTCCCTCGCCTCGTTACCTGTCGGGACACAAGCGCAATGATACTCGTTTGCCTCGCGTAGGGGCAGCAGAGGTGTTGAGTGGAGTGGGGACCCTTGGTCGTCTCACATACTTTTCTCAGCATGATCGGCAGTCACGCGATCAAAGTAAAGAGTAAAAACACCAGTTTATCACATTTTCTGTGAGACTTTTGTGAAGTTGGTTCGTTTATTTGCGATGCCTTTGTGATACGATCAGGTTATCCTTCTCCCGTAGTGTAGTGCTCTCAGTGATTTTGTTGTGTACCGGCAATGTATCACAACAGTTTGTTCTACTACCCTTAGTAAGGGAAAGGAGTTTCGAATGGGATCTTTGGAAGGTGCAGTTGTTGTAGTCACAGGCGCGAGTAGAGGCATAGGGCATGCCATAGCAGAAGAGCTGGGTCAAGCTGGAGCAAAAGTGGTAGTGAACTATGCCAAAAGTAAGGGACCTGCTGAGGACCTCGTAGCCACACTTCAGCAGAGTGGGTCTCCTGAGTCGGTAGCGATTCAGGCAGACGTATCAGATCCTGAGCAGGCGGCCAGGCTCATCGAGGAGACGATCCAGAGGTTTGGCCGGATAGACGTGCTGGTCAATAATGCCGGGATAAACATTGACCGCTCGATGAAGAATCTCTCCATTGAAGACTGGAGCAAGGTGATTCAGAACGACCTGAATGGCTGCTTCTACACGCTAAAAGCCGCACTGCCCTATTTCACGCAGCAGAAGAGCGGCAAGATCATCAACATCAGTTCTATGAACGGCCAGATAGCGAGCTTTGGCCAGGCCAACTATAGCGCGGCCAAGGCCGGCATCATTGGCTTCACCAGAACGGCGGCCCTGGAGCTGGCTCGCTCAAACGTGACGGTCAATGCCGTCTGTCCCGGCTTTATCGGGACGGAGATGTGGGATGGAATGCCTGACAAGGTGAAGGAGGCAGTTCTGGCTCGGATACCTCTCGGGCGGGTTGGCACACCCCAGGAGGTAGCTCGTGCTGTCCGCTACCTGATCGTAGATGGAGACTACATCACGGGTGCGACTCTCAATATCAACGGCGGAGCGTTCATGCAGTAACAGTTTTGAATGGCACCTATCCGTCCCGCCAACGACGCTGCGGCCTTTGTAACCATCCCCCGGATGGTTCTTGCCCCATCCCTCTCCATGCAATGGAGAGGGAGCAGAGGGTGAGGCGTCAGTCAGCCAGGACCACAGGAAGTGTCTACTGCTTCGCAGTCAGGCGGGACGCAAGGAAAAGTATAGCAGAAGGAGAAAAAGAACATGACACAACCAGAAGTCGTCGTCCTGAGCGGCGTGCGTACCGCCATTGGAGACTTTGGCGGGGGCCTGAAGGACAAGCCGCCTACCGAATTAGGCGCCGCCGTTATTCGCGAGGCAGTCAAGCGAGCGGGGATTCAGCCGGCAGAGGTAGGACACGTGGTCTTCGGCAATGTGATCCATACCGATGTCCATGATATGTACCTCGCTCGCGTAGCGGCCATCAATGGTGGCCTGCCCGTGGAGACCCCGGCCCTGACGCTCAACCGCCTATGTGGGAGCGGCTTGCAAGCGATAGTTTCGGCGGCTCAAGCCATTTACATGGGTGATACCGGGGTAGCTATTGGCGGAGGAGCCGAAGTGATGAGCCGCAGCCAATACTGGCTTCCGAGCGCACGTTGGGGGCAACGCATGGGTGATGGCAAGTTGATTGATGCGATGGTCGGAGCCCTCAGTGATCCCTTTGACGATTGTCACATGGGCATGACCGCTGAGAACGTAGCGGAGAAGTGGGGCATCACCCGGCAGGCACAGGACGCGTTGGCACTCCAGAGCCACCAGCGGGCATCAGCAGCTATCGCTGCGGGTTACTTCAAGGAGCAAATCCTGCCGATTGAATCCAGGGTCAAGGGACAGACAGTCGTCTTTGACACCGATGAGCATGTCAAGGCGGACACGACCCTGGAGAAGTTGGCGAAATTGCGCCCGGCCTTCAAAGGTGATGGAAGTGTAACTGCAGGCAATGCCTCGGGGATCAACGATGCAGCAGCGGCAGTGGTGCTGATGGAGGGAAGCCTTGCGCAGCAGCGCGGATTACACCCGTTGGGCCGACTGGTAGCCTACGCACACGCCGGCGTAGAACCCAAATACATGGGCATCGGGCCGGTTCCGGCGGTGAGGAAGGTGCTCGAACGTGCCCAGCTGACCATCAAGGACATGGATGTGATCGAGCTCAATGAGGCCTTTGCCGCCCAGGCGCTTGCCGTCATGCGGGACTTGGACCTGCCATTGGATCGCACAAACCCCAACGGCAGCGGGGTCTCGCTTGGTCATCCCATCGGGGCGACGGGCTGTATCCTGACAGTGAAGGCACTGTACGAACTGCGCCGCATCGGTGGCAAGTATGCATTGGTGACGATGTGCATCGGAGGCGGCCAGGGCATCGCTGCCATCTTCGAAGCCATGTAAGCGCGAACTCCCTCTTCCTCTCAGGTGGCCATTTCCATCAGTGGAATGGGCATCGAGTAGGAGAACAGGAGAACGGTGAGTGGACTCTTAAGTCCACCTACCATCTATGATGAAGCATTGAATGACCACCGGGTTAATCCCTGGTGGTCATCCTAAAGTTCATGCTTTGACCGGTGTTAACAGGAATTGAGGCTGGAAGTTGGGTCAGAAGCATACGGCTTACAATGGCTCGAGTCATAGATGCCCTCCGCAAGCCTTTCAAAAAATTAGATGCGATTGCCCTGGCTTACTCATGTCCCGAACTTTGACAAATATCGGAGTTACATATACACTCACTTTGTAGAAAGAGCGATAGTGCAAAGGATAAGAACCAGTGATAGTTGAGCATTGTTCACAGTTATGAATAAGTCCGATGAGACGCGCACGCGCCCACCTTCAGAACTCAGAACCATCGACGTGAACGGAACACGCCTGTATGTCGTCATCCAGCAGGGAGATACCGGCAGGCCGCCGCTGCTATTAATCAATGGCCTCGGTGCCAACCTCGAGTCGTTTGATCCTTTTCTTGAGGCGTTTGCAAACCTGGAGGGGCAGAAGATTGGGACGATTCGCTTTGACGTCCCAGGAGTTGGAAGATCGCCGCTCCCCCTCTTTCCGTTGCGTTTCAGTGGCCTGGCCTACATAATCGCTAAAATGCTCGATGCTTTAGGGCAGCCGTACGTCGACGTGCTTGGATTCTCATGGGGCGGAGGACTCGCTCAACAATTCGCTCACCAGTACCCGCAGCGCTGCCGCCACCTGGTGCTCGTAGCCACCTCAACCGGTGCGATCTCGGTCCCAGGAAGACCAGACGTCCTCGCCAAATTACTCAGTCCCCATGGCTACTTCCAGCCACCCTACCTGGCCAGTATTGCACCGGCTCTCTATGGCGGCAGGTTCCGCAGCGACCCCGAGCTTGTTCGCATCTATACGGAACTGGCAAGAGCACCAGGGAGCCTCGGGTACTACTGGCAACTCCTGGCTAGTGCTGGCTGGACAAGCATCCCCTGGATTCACTGCTTACGTCAACCCACCCTGATCCTGGCTGGAGATGACGACCCGGTTGTCCCGCCGATCAATGCTAGAATCATGGCTCGCCTGATTCCCAATGCGACGCTCCATATCATCAATGGTGGGCACCTCTTCCTGCTCACCGAGGCACAAGAGGTGGCACCCTTGGTGCATCAGTTTCTGACCAGTGATACGTTCATGACCAAGAGGAGAGGCTGATTCGATTGTGACGTGTTTGTGAGGAGAGAAGGGAATGGCTGTGATTGCCTTGAGAGGCCAGTAAGCTATGCTTGTACCTAGAAAAGCGTGAGTGTTCGCTATCCTAGAAGTGGCTAGAACAGACACAAAGGCTACTGAACAAAAGCAGAGGCAATTAGGGAAAGGAACTATCGTCTATAATGAGCAAACAACAAGAAACGCCCAATCCACTCGATCCTATTGACACCTGGACTGCAATGCGTGATGCCGGCCTGAAAAGCTGGACTGCGATGCGTGATGCCAATCTGGAAGCCTTGTCCAAGATGCTGATCGACCTGGTCAATTCGGAGGCCTACAGCCAGGCCACAAGCCAGTGGTTGGATACCTATTTGACGCTATCGCAACCATTCCAGCGCGTGATCGAAACGACCATGACCCAGGTGCTGACCAGACTGAACATGCCAGTACGCTCTGAAATGACGAGCCTGGCGGAGCGTCTGACCAACGTTGAGATGCGCCTGGACGACCTGGATGCCAAGCTCGATGACATCCAACGCGCAATCAAGGCGCTCGCTGCGTCAAACCGTGCAGCAGACACATCAGCAAAAGCAAAGGAGGTCCACTAATGTTCTCCTCATCCTTACCTATGATCCCAGCCGCGCTCCGGAGCGACCTGCAGCGGATTGAGGAGAATACCCGTACTTTGCTGCGGGTAAGCACCAGCCGCGCCCGTGTTGCCCAGACGCCCAAGCAGGTGATCTGGACGCTCAACAAAGCCAGGCTGTATCGCTACATTCCAGTCGTCCCCGCCGAGCAGCGGCACAAGGTACCATTGTTGCTGGTGTTCGCGCTGATGAACCGGCCGTATATCCTCGATCTGCGGCCAGGCAATAGCTTCATCGAGTACATGGTCAAGCAAGGCTACGATGTCTACCTGCTTGACTGGGGAGCACCCGGTCCCGAGGACAAAGGGCTGAAGTTCGATGATTACGTGCTGGATTACCTGACACGCGCCATTGGGCTGGTGCATCGGCGCGATTCTCGCGACCATCTATGCCGCCTTGCGACCCGACGACGGTCTCAAAAACCTGCTCCTGCTGACGGCACCGCTGGATTTCACCGACAAGACGGCCGGGGGCTTTGTGCGCTGGGTGAACGATGCACACTTTGACCCCGAGAAGATTATCGAGGCCTTCGGCAATGTGCCGGGCGAGATGATCGACTACGGGGCCAAGGCGCTCAAGCCGGTCGAGAACTATATCGGCTCCTACCTGACACTGTGGGACAACCTGGATAACCCGCGTATCGTGGAATCGTGGCACGCCATGAACACCTGGGTCACCGATCTCATCCCCATGGCTGGGGCCACCTATAAGCAGCTCATTCAGGAGCTGTACCGGGAGAACCGGCTGATTGAGGGACGGATGATCATTCGTGGTGAGCGCGTAGACCTGAGTCGTATCCGCGCGAACCTGCTCAATGTGATCGCCCTGGCCGATCACATCTCGCCGCCCTGCCAATCGGAGAGCATCATGACGAAAGTGAGCAGCAAGGATCAGCTCTTGCTGAAGGTGAAGGGAGGCCATATTGGCATGATGGCGGGAAGCGGTGCGCTGAAATATACATGGCCACACATTGACTCCTGGCTCTCGGCACGCTCAGATTGACAAAAGAGTCGGCTTCAATCCAAACACCCACTTGTCCCATGCCGTGGATGTGCACCTGATAGCCGCCGTGGAGAGACTTGTGGCCTCTACCAGCCCCGATCCTCTCTACCAGCAGAAAATCAGCTAATATGTGGCTGATAAGTGAGCGCATGCATAAGATACGCTCTGAACTCGTCGTATTGCGTTTCGTCGAGGATTCCCATATCTTTCATGAGTGTAAGCAAGGCGATCATCTGACCAGTAATAAGCGTGTTTTTGATAAGTGCCCGCACTTTTTCATCCTCGATATTTAAAGAGGCTTTAGCTACAGTCGTGCGGTGTATGAGCATATGACCTAGAGTCTTTTGAAAGTCGCCGGAAAGCCTGTCTTGCAGATCTTGTACAGCTTGCAGATAACTTTTGTCTTGCATCGGTTTTTCTCCTGGGTAAATACATGCATATTCTTGTATGAGATCTGCATTCCTACTAGTAGCAGTGCACCTCGTGAAAGCAATAACGAGAAGCTATGCGCCTTGCTTTTCTGGAGAGAAGAAATCACCTACACGATATCCTCTTCACAGTCCTCTAAAGAGACGCTTCCTCTTTTGCATAATGATTATCTGCTGTCGTAAAAAAAGCTGTGGGCAGACCTCATACTTCTGTTTATTATAGCGAACGGGAGGGGATTATTGTAACTCACTTTTTTTTAGCCCTACAGTGCCATTTTTAACGCCAATCGGCTGCAGTAGCGCATGGGCGTCATAGACCTGTTTTTTGATGATCTGGCTGAGGAAGCCGCTTCACCAGAGATAGGAGTGTATGGTATGAGCGAGTGTATGAGGGGTGTAAGCAGCCAAACAACGAAGGTGAATGCATTTGGCTGCTGTTTCAGAAGCCAGGGCGGGAAGAAATACTTTCAGATCCGTCAACCGGCTTCATCCATTTATGTGCCTTGTGGTTGTTTATTGCCACTCTTGCCTGTCGGACCCCTCTTTGGAACCTGATTCCTGGCCGGTTTCCTTTGGAGACACTAGAGTATCCAGAGCCTTCACAATTGCAGGGGCAAGAGCTTCTGCAAGCGCAGGGGCAAGAGCTTCTGCAAGTGCGGGGGCAAGAGCTGCTGCAAGTATGGCTTTGTCGAATGAGGATGCCTGTGATACGGCGCGTGCCGGGGAGATCAGGGATGCCATAAACGCTTCGGTCAGAGCCGCTGTGATTGCACCTTCCGTTCGCGATGCTGCTTTCGGATGTGATGCAGTTTCAAGCAGCTCTTTAATAAGCGCTTCGACCATAGGATCTATACGATCCTGGAATGTTGCTTGTCCAGAATTAGTCGTCATGATGATTTCCTTTTGAGCAGTTTGGGCTTTGTAGAGTTATCCAGAGCTCATACGCGAGTGTGTATGAACTCCGGATAACTCATCATTTCACTAAAATCGCCAGATAGCCTCCCTGTTCTTAGCGAATGCCGAGAGAGGCGAACAAAAGAGGAGCCAGAGCCTCGATGTGCTACACCATCTCCTTCTCCCGCTCCTCGCGGCGAGCCATCAGGGCGGCCATCAGGAGCGGATATATCTCCTCACTGCCCTCCTCCCGCTTCTCGCGGCGAGCCATCAGAGTGGCCATCAGGAGCGGAGCTATCCCCTCACTGCCCTCCTCCCGCTTCTCGCGGCGAGCCATCAGAGTGGCCATCAGGAGCGGAGCTATCCCCTCACTGCCCCCCTCCCGCTCTCCGCGGCGAGCCATCAGAGCGGCCATCAGGAGCGGATGTATCCCCTCACTGCCCTCCTCCCGCTTCTCGCGGCGAGCCATCAGAGTGGCCATCAGGAGCGGATGTATTCCCCCCTCGCGCTCCTCGCGGCGAGTCGCCAGGGCGGCCAACAGGAGCGGAGCTATCCCCTCACTGCCCTCCTCCCGCTTCTCGCGGCGAGTCGCCAGGGCGGCCAACAGGAGCGGAGCTATCCCCCCCTCCCGCTCTTCGCGGCGAGACATCAGGGCGGCTAACAGGAGCGGATGTATCCCCCCCTCCCGCTCTTCGCGGCGAGTCGCCAGGGCAGCCAGCAGGAACGGATATATGCCCTCGAAAGGACCCTCCTGCTCCATGCCACCTTGCTCTTCATCTACTCGCCCACGAACTCCACCTCGGACGGTTGTTGTCATAAAATTCTCCTTTTTAGTGTATCCATCTAATAAATTAGATGGGGATGAACTCTCCATCTATGGGATGTAGGGGGTAGCTCACCACGAGAAACGTTTACGTAGAGAGAAACCCCGACAGGCCCTCAGTAACCGGACTACAAAGGACGCGAAGCGAAAGGGAACATCTTGGAGCAGTTATGCTTGCACTCCACCGGCGAATTCTCAGCAGGAAACACTCACTCCTGACAGGAACCGATGAGAGTCTTCTCTATTGAGGAACACACTCCAAGAAGGTATCTACTCAGGTGCCTTTCTCAAGTCGCCTCTAAAGCTAGATGATTCAAAGGCGACAATAACGAGAATAGATCATGATCTGATCTATTAGGGCTTTCACTACAAGACCATCTGAGCAGTTACGTTTTTAGTCGCATTGATATTATAAAAAGATATCTTTCTTTTTGTCAAGTAATCGTGCTGAGATTAGTCTTTTTGCGGAAAACTCAACTTTTACTATAGAAGACGTGGTAATGATAGTAAACAACTCCGGGTCAGGGTTTGGGGCGCCCCACATGACGATGCTCATGGCGCTTTCATGACGCTTCCTCCTTATGCTCAGAGAGGACGATGGTCGTGGAAGGCGCTCTGAGGAGCTTCTCGGCGCAAGTTGTAGGCAAGATAGGAACATTATAAGGGATTGTGAGGCCATGTGACACAAAAATTCTGGTGGCTGAATCTAGTTCGCGGCATTGTTGCTCTGATCATTGGTATGCTGATTCTCGAGTGGCCCCAAACCGTTCACGTCTTTTTTGTGAATTTTTTGGCAATGTATTGGTTGAGTAGCGGATTGGTGGGTTTGCAATGGGGCCGGTCTACGCACCAGGAGAAAGGATTATGGCTTGTTGCTGGTCTGCTTGGGGTTATTGTTGGTGCGGCCATCCTTCTTCGCCCGGTATACCAATATGCTCTCAATCCAGTACTGGCCGTCAGAATCTTTGGTGTGTTGGCGGTATTTGTGGGTCTCTCCCGAATTTTTGGAGGGTTCACAACTATAAACATGGTGCACCAGCGATCACAGGGCAGTCTCTTCCTGGGCGTATTCGAAGCATGTCTGGGGTTGCTCCTGATCTTCTCTGACATGCCAGAACCATTTACCAAACTGCTTGCTGGAGGGTGGGCCTTTCTTGGAGGGATACTGCTCATCCTTCAGTCTCTCCAGTTGCGAGGAGTTACATCAACCCGTACCTAGTGCATACTATCATTCCTTTCAATGAACTCATATGGAAGCCATGCAGCTCCAGCGCTGCGCCACCTCGTTCCAGGCGGCAACCTGAGCGGTCCGCGGCGCAAAGACGCGCGTAGGCACGTTCCGCGCGATGGCGCGTACCTCCTCCAGGCTGTGCAGCTCGCCCAGGCCCACCAGTTGCATCAGCGCGTTGCCATACGCCGT
>WNEZ01003880.1_pt1 | contig 14244 bp, 9 predicted proteins | sample 5400521 | NCBI WGS metagenome assembly WNEZ01 (sample SAMN13153339, study PRJNA577476) | soil metagenome | isolation source: 120 cm saprolite under Douglas fir tree site 2 hole 1 replicate 1 | place: USA:California | collected 2015-04-18
CCGACACCGGTCACCTTCGCGGCGGCTGGTATCCGTGGGATCCCTATCAGTACCGCGATTACAGGCGCGGGGTTCCGATCCTGACCGGCTTTGACGTGGAAATCGAGCGCGCGCTTGCGCGCATCTTGAGTGTGGAAATTGTTCTGCCGGAAATAGCTTGGGAAGACCATTTGGCGGCGCTTGCCGCCGGGACGGTGGATATCGCGGCAGGCGCGACGCCGAGCGAGGCGCGCAGCGTTTATGCGTATTTCTCAAAACCGTATCGAACAGAGACGGATGTTCTGATCCTGCCCAGGGGTGCCAGCGGCCGCTACCCTTTCCGCACCGTCGAGCAGATGCTCGAGACGTTCGCAAAGCAGAAGTTTCGACTCGGGGTCGTTGCCGGGTTCGTCTATGCCGACAGTCGCGTCAACGCCTTCATTGCGGATGAGGCGAACAGGGACCAGATCGTTCCGGTCGCGAGCGATGCCCAGAACCTGCGAAATCTCCTGGCAGGCGTCATCGATGGCTCCCTTGCCGATCGCATTGCCGCGGCCACGACGGCTTGGCGCCGCAACGAAGGCTCTCGCATCGAAGAGCATCCGCTGCGCTTCTCCACCGATATTCATTTCATGCTCAGCCGAGCGACGCAGACACCGCAGATGCGGGCTCGCCTCGATGAGGCAATCGACGAGCTCAGACGCAGTGGTGAATTTCGCCGCATCGCCGATCTCTACGCCTTGCCGGTGCTGGCCAACCAGACGCTCGACACCGAGTGGTTCCGCATTCTCGCCTTCATCGGGACCGTGGCTTTCGCGCTCTCCGGCGTGGTGCTCGCTTATGCGGGCCAATACACGTTGTTTGGGGCGTTGATCCTTGCCGCGCTCCCGGCGGTCGGCGGTGGCGTCGTGCGTGATCTGCTGTTGCAGCGAGAGCCCTTGGGAATCGTGCGCAATCCCGAGGCGCTGCTGACCGTCTTCGGCACGGTGCTGGCCGGCATGGTAGTCATCAGAGCCATGTCGTGGGTGCAAGGCGGGCTGCTGACCAAATACCTGCAATCGCGCGCACGTCTGGGCACCCGATTGATCGAGGTGTTCGACGCCATCGCGCTTGCCGCCTTCACCGTCACCGGCGTCGTGGTGGTGCTCGACACCTCCGCCCAGCCGCAGATGAGATCCGACTAGGTGTGATCGTCACGATCTTGGGAGCATTCCTGACGCGGATGGTGGCGATCGCGCGCGGCATGAAGGGTTGGCGCTACGTTTGAACGGGTCGGCATGCCGCAAAGGCTCATCAGCGCCTGATGCTGGCGAGGGCCGTCCCAGCGCTCAGCGCAAGGCGCCTTCGCGCCCGAGATCACCAGCTACGTCATCCAGCGCGTGCTCGAGTCGCTCGCTGACGTCTTCAATCTCGGCGGTTTCGATCACCAGCGGCGGAGCGAACACCAGCCGGTCGCCCACCACCCGCAGCATCAGCCCGTGGCGCCTCGCCGCGGCATCGACTCGCGCACCGACGTTGAGCGCGGCGTCGAAGGGAATGCGCCTTTCGCCGTCGCGCAGGCGCTTGGCGCGACCCACGATGTCGATCTCCGCATAGATCTTCTGCACCTCGAGCGCGACCGCGGCCGCCACCGGGTGTCCCGCATAGGTGAATCCGTGCGCGAAGTTGCCGAACTTGTCCGACTGCGCGAGCATCGCCGCGTGGATGCGCTCGCTGACGAGGACGGCGGAGATCGGTTGCATGGCGGCGGAGAGCGCCTTGGCCGAGGTCACCATGTCGGGCCGAATGCCGAAAGTTTGGCAGCCCCACATTTCGCCGGTGCGGGCAAAGCCGCAAATCACCTCGTCGGCAACGAACAAGATGTCGTATTTGCGCAGCACCGCCTGAATCTTCTCGAAATAGCGGTGGGGCGGAAGGATCGCCCCGCCGGCACCCATCACGGGCTCGGCGAAGAAGGCGGCAATCGTGTCCGCTCCTTCCGCTTGAATGAGCGTCTCGAGCGCCTCGGCCATGCGGGCGGAAAACTCCTCCTGCGTCTCGCCGGGCTCGTGTCGGCGGTAGTAGTGGGGGAACTCGGTGTGCTTGAAGGGTGCGAACGGCAGGCCGAATCCCGCGTGCATGTCGGGCTTTCCCGACAGGCTCACGGCGGCGCAGGTGCTGCCGTGATAAGCCATGCGGCGCGCGATGATCTTCGTCCGCTGCGGTTTCCCCACGGCGTTCCAATAGTACCAGGCGAGCTTGATGGCGGTGTCGTTCGCCTCCGAGCCCGAGCACTGGAAGACCACGCGCGCCATGGGCACGGGCGCAAGCTCGAGCAGCGTCTCGGCCAGCGCGATCGCGGGTTCGTTCGAGCGGTGACGATAAAGATGGTAGTAGCCGAGGTTTCGCATCTGCTCGTAAGCGACTTTGGCAAGCCGCTCGGAGCCGAAGCCGAGCGAAGCGCACCACAGCCCGGCCACCGCGTCGATGTAGTCGCGGCCGGAGTCGTCGAAGACGCGACAGCCCTCCCCGCGCACGATGACATGCGGGCCTTCCTGCTGGTGCGTGCGCAGGTTGGTCTGCATGTGCACCAAGCTTGCGACGTCGCGCGCCTCTATCGAGTTCGGAATATAGGTCACCTCGCATCCTCCGATTCGGCTGCCTCGCGCAGCGCCTGTGGATCTGCAACGCCATAGTCGCGTTTCGCCGCGGCGGCGCTCACGTAGCCGTCGAGAAGGTCGCGGCCGATGGCTGCCGGATCGCGCGCAGCCACCGCACCAAAGCCGCCCGAGCCGGGCGTGATCATTTCGATGACGGCGCCCGCCGGCGCGCTGAATGCGCCCTTGCCGGGCAAATGGCGCGTCGCACCGTCCGGCGTCGTGAGCTTGACCACGGCCGCTGCGCCCGCTTTGCCGCCAAGCAGCCCAAAGGGCGGCGACACCATCCGCTCCATGCACAAAGCGCAGGTCGCGTCCGCGCCGCTGAGCAGGCGCCAAACCCGTATTGCGCCGCAGCCGCCGCGATAGCGCCCGGCGCCGCCCGAGTCCGGATTGACCTCATAGCGCTCGATGCGCACCGGAAACGACATTTCCATGATTTCCACCGGCGTGTTCATCGTATTGGAGATGCCGCTGGCGATGCAGTTGATGCCATCCTTGTTCGGTCGCGCCCCATATCCGCCCTTCACGGTTTCATAGGACACATAGGGGCGGCCGGTGCGGGGATCGACGCCGCCCAAGGTGAGGATGGCCGAGGTGCCCTGGCTGCAGGCCATCACTTGTTCCGGCACGAAGCTTGCGAGCGCGCCCATCACCATGTCGGCCACGCGATGGGACATCTCGTGGTTGGCATAGACGACCGGCGCGGGGAACGTGGCGTTCACGACAGAAGCTTTGGGCGCCCTGATCTCGATGGCGCGCCAGCAGCCGGAGTTGGGGGGAACGAGGTTGTTCGGATCTATCGCGGTCTTGAGGCCGCAATAGATGCCCGATGCGGTGACCGAGAGCGGCGCATTCATCGGCCCTTTGACCCCTCCCGCAGTGCCGGCAAAGTCGACGATCAGGCGGTCCACTATCTTCTTGACGCAGAGGCGGATTCGGAACGGCGCATCCTTGCCAAGCTCGTCGTCCGCAATGCCGTCGCCGTCGCAGAAATCCTCGAAAACGCCTTCCCCGTCCGGCAGGTCCATGAGCGTCGCACGCATCAGTCGCTCGGAATAATCCATGACCTGCGCCATGTAGCCGATGAGCTCTTCAGGACCGTAGCGTCGCGCGAGCGCTTTGAGGCGCTCGGTTGCACGCAGGGTTGCGGCGAGCTGGGCGCCGAGATCGCCTTTGCGCTCGTCGGGCGTGCGAACGTTCGCCAGGATCACGTTTTCAAGGTCCGCGTTGACCGCCCCGCGGCTGATGAGCCGCAGCGGCGGCAGGCGCAGCCCCTCACCGAAGATTTCCGTGACCGCGCCGTAGCTGCCGGGCGTGGCGGAGCCGACGTCCGGCCAGTGCGCGCGCAGGCAGGCGTAGCCGAGCAAGCGGCCCTCGTAGAAGGCAGGCCGCACCACGTTCACGTCGGGCAGGTGGCTGCCGCCGAAGTAAGGATCGTTGTGGAGAAAAACGTCGCCGTCGTGCACGTCCGCCGCGAACGCGGCGACGATGGCGCGAACCGCATCGGGCATGGAGCCGAGGTGGATCGGCAGGTCAGGCCCTTGCGCCACCATCTCGCCGCGGGCGTCGAACAGGCCGCAGGAATAGTCGCCGGCCGACTTCAACAACGGCGAGTAGGCGGTCTTCGCCAGGACGACCCGCATCTCCTCGGCGATCTTGTAAAAACCGTTCTTGACGATTTCGAAGGTGGCGGGATCGTCCCTCGGCGCCGCGGCTTTCATTTTCGTCCGGCTCCTTGTTGCAGTCGCGTCAGCAGCACGAAGCCATCCTCGTTCATCTTGGCCTGCCATCGGGGCGGGACGAGAATGGTGGACTCGAGCGACTCAATCACAACCGGGCCCGCGACCTCCAGTCCCGCGGGCATGCGCTTGCGGTCATAGATCGCGGCCTCGATCACGCCGGTTTCACGGAACCATACCTGGCGCTTGGCCTTGATGGTGTTTGTCCCGGAACGCGCCACGGTATCGCGGATCACGAGCGGCGCGATCGCACCGATGGCGGTGACGCGAACGCTCACGATCTGGACCGGCTCGCTGCGATTGTCGTGGCCATAGGTGTGCAGGTGACGGTCGTGGAAAGCGGCTGCAATCTCCGCCAGCGCGGCCGCGTCGACCGCACGAGGTGGAACAGATATCACCAGCTCATGGGATTGACGCGGATAGCGCGCATCGACGGAGCGCTCGAACCGCCGCCGCGCGGGCGCAACGCCGGCGCGATCGAGCATGGCGGCTCCGCGGTTCTCCAGTGTGACGAAGGCAGCCTCCACGGCTTTGGGATCTGCGTTGGCGGCCGTGGTGTACAACGTTCGCACGTAATCGCGTTTCAGGTCGGTCCCGACGAGCCCGAGCGCCGAAAAGGCTCCCGGGATCGGCGGGCAGATCACCTCGGCAATGCCGAGCTCGCTTGCAAGCGCGGCCGCATGCAGCGGCCCGGCCCCGCCGAAGGCGGCGAGCGCGAAATCGCGCGGATCGTGGCCGCGTTGAACCGACACGATTTTCAGCACTTCCGCCATGGCGTGATTGACGACGTCGATGACGGCAGCCGCGGCCGTCCGTGTGTCGATCGCAAGCGGCTCAGCGAGCCGTTTGCGCACGGCAGCCGCGGCCGCGTCGTGGTCGATCGGCAGATCGCCGTTCAGCAGCGATGCCTTGTCGAGGTAGCCGAGCAGGAGGTTGCAATCCGTCACTGTCGGTTCGCTGCCGCCGCGGCCGTAGCACACGGGCCCGGGATCGGCGCCAGCGCTCTTCGGGCCGACGCGCAGACCTGCGGCGCGGTCAACCCATGCAATCGATCCGCCCCCGGCGGACACCTCGGCCAGATCGATCACCGGCACGCGGATCGGATGACCGGTTCCGTTCATCCAGCGGCTCATGCTTGATCCGCCGCCGACCTCGTAATCCGACGTCGTTTCATAATGGCCGCCGCGGATCAGGCTCGCCTTTGCGGTGGTGCCGCCCATGTCGAACGAGAGCAGATCGAGGCGACCGGTTTGGCGCGCCACCAGCGCGGCCGCCACCACGCCGGCTGCCGGCCCCGACTCCACGGCCATCGCCGGCATGGACATGGCCTCGGCCGCCTCGAGGACGCCGCCGTTCGATCCCATCACGTAGAGCGGCGGCAGCGCGCGACTGCGCGTGACGTGGTCGAGCCGCTGGAGATAGGACGTAAGAATTGGCCCGGTATAGGCGCACACTGCGGTCGTGCTGGTGCGCTCGAACTCCTTGATCTCGGGCAACACCTCCGACGACAAATAGACCGGGACATCCGGCAGCGCCGCCCGCAGCCGCGCACCGAGCCCCTGCTCGTGCTCCGGATTGAGGAAGCTGAACAGCAGCGAGATCGCGACGGCATCGACCCGCGCGGCCTTGAGCGCCGCGACCAATCCATCGATCTCGTTTTCGGCGAGCGGGGTCACGACGGCGCCGTCGGCGCCGATGCGCTCCGTAATCTCGAACCGGCGCCGGCGCGGGATGAGCGTGGCGGGCGCGTCCTGGAACAGATCATAGAGGTCGGCGCGCGCCGAGCGGCGCAGTTCCAGCACGTCGCGGAAACCGCGCGTCGCGATCAGTGCCGCGCGCGCACCGGTTTCTTCGAGGATGGCGTTGGTGACAACGGTGGTCGCGTGCGACAGCAGTTCGACCTCGGCCGGCGCCACCCGGTAGCGGCGCATCGCCATGTCGAGGGCGCAGAGCACGCCTTCGGTGAGGTCGCTGGGGGTGGTCGGCACCTTGGCCACGCCGATATGCCCGCTCGCATCGTCGACGAGCGCCACGTCCGTGAAAGTCCCGCCGATATCGACCCCGATCCGCCAGGCCATGCCGCGTTTGCCCCTTCGGGTGGAGGATTTATTGTAGACTGGCTGTTCGATATTGCTGAGGGACTTTCAGCGGTTTGGACGGCGTCTTCAGGCAGGTCAGGAACAGCCAGTTGCGATCATGACTCATATCCTCCACCGCCAGACCGGCCATTCCTATCCCATCGCCGCGGGCGGCGAGGGCATCACCATCCGCGACGCCGCGGGGAAGGAATACATCGACGCCTCGAGCGGCGCGGCGGTGTCCTGTCTGGGCCATTCGCATCCGGATGTCTTGGCAGCGATGCGCGCACAGCTCGACAGGCTTGCATATGCGCATACGAGCTTCTTTACGACGGAGGTTGCGGAGGCATTGGCCGACGACCTCGTCGCTCACGCCCCGCCGGGCATCGGCCGCGTCTTTTTCGTCAGCGGCGGCTCGGAGGCGATCGAGGCCGCGCTCAAACTCGCGCGCCAATATTTCGTCGAACGCGGCGAGCCGCAGCGGCGATACATCATTGCGCGACGGCAAAGTTATCATGGCATCACGCTCGGTGCGCTCGCGATCGGAGGCCGGGAGCGGCAGCGCAAGCAATTCGCTCCGCTTCTGATCGAAACGCATCATGTTTCACCGGTGTATGAATATCGCGACCGCCGCGCGGGCGAGAGCGCGCAAGCCTACGGCGAGCGGCTGGCGCAAGAGCTCGAAAGCAAGATCGAGGAGCTCGGCGGCGAGAACGTCATCGCCTTTGTCGTCGAGACCGTCGTCGGCGCCACCCTGGGCGCGGTCCCCGCGGTGCCGGGTTATTTTCAGCGCGTGCGCGACATCTGCGACCGCCACGGCGTGCTGCTCATTCTCGACGAAGTGATGTGCGGCATGGGCCGCACGGGCACGCTGCATGCCTGCGAGCAGGAGGGGGTGAGCCCCGATCTGATGGCGCTCGCGAAGGGGCTGGGCGGCGGCTATGCGCCGATCGGCGCCCTCGTGATGCAGGACAAGATTTTCGACGCCATCGCCGACGGCTCGGGCGCGTTCCAGCACAGTCACACCTACATGGGTCACCCGCTCGCCTGCGCGGCGGCGCTGGCGGTGCAGCGGATCATGCGCCGCGACAATCTGCTGGCCAACGTGCGCTCGCAGGGGGCACACCTCGCGCGCCGGCTCAAGGAGCGGTTCGGCAATCATCCCTTCGTCGGCGACGTGCGCGGACGCGGCCTGTTCCAGGGCATCGAGCTCGTCGCCGATCGCGGCAGCAAGGAGCCATTCGACGCGAAACTGAGGCTGCACGCGCGCGTCAAGCGCGAAGCGATGGCGCGCGGGCTGCTGGTCTATCCCATGGGGGGGTCGGCGGACGGGATCCGCGGCGACCACGTGCTGATTGCGCCTCCCTTCATCATCGAAGGGGCCGCCATCGACACGATCGTGGAACGTCTCGGCGAGGCGATCGACGCGGCAACTGCGCAAACCCAATGAGGCGTTCGTCACGCGACATGCGCGTCCAAAAGTGCAGGAGGAGCGTCATGAAGAATACAATCGGGGTCGTCGTAACGGCCGGTTTGGCGATCGGCGTGTGCGCGCCGGCCAAGGCGCAGAACCTGGAAGGCACGCTGAAAAAGGTGAAAGAGACCGGCACCATCACCATCGGCCATCGCGATAGTTCGATCCCGTTGTCATACCTTGACGACAAGTTGCAGCCGATCGGATTCTCGATCGAGCTGTGCAAGCACGTCGCGGAGGCCGTGAAGGCGAAATTGGCCATGCCGAATCTGAGCGTCAAATACAACCCGGTGACGTCGGCCACCCGCCTCCCGCTCGTCGCCAATGGCACGGTCGACATCGAATGCGGCTCGACGGCCAATATGACGAGCCGACAGGCGCAGGTCGGATTTTCCTACACGTTCTTCGTGCCGCAATTCAAATGGATCACGCGCACCAACAACGACATCAAGACCGCGGATGATTTGCGCGGCAAAACCGTCGCCGTGACGGCCGGCACCAACACCGCGCTGTTCGTCAACAAGCTGAATAACGACGGCAAGCTTGGAATGACCATCATGCAGGGCAAGGATCACGCCGAATCGTTCCTGCTGGTCGAGACCGGCCGCGCCAGCGCGTGGATGGAAGATGACATCCTGATCGCGGGCTTCCGGGCGAATGCAAAAAATCCCGCCGACTTCAAGCTGCTCGACAAATCTTATCCGTCCGACCCTTACGCGCTGATGATTCGCAAGGACGATCGGCAATTCAAGGCATTGGTGGATGAAACGCTTGCCAACTTGATGCGCTCGGGCGAGTTCGAGAAGCTCTATACGCAGTGGTTCGAGCGTCCGATCCCGCCGCGCGCCATCAACATCCAGCTGCCGATGTCGGACGCGCTCAAGCACGCTATAAAGGAGCCGAACGACAGGCCAAATTCGTGAGCGTCGTTGCCGCATCGCGCTGTCTTGGAAAACACTCGTGAGCCGTCGTCTCCCGAATTCGCAATCCTTGTCCGTGACACCCAGCGCCGCGCGACAACCGTTGCGACAAGGCTCCCGCAGGCGATAACGCCTAGGTTCCCGGTATTCGCAGGCATCTCTGCATCAGCGATCGCCGCGCGTCGAACGACACGCGAGCCGCATCCGCCCGCCTGCGACAGGTAGGCGCCTTTGCGTCGACGATCCTCAGCACCAGCGCGCGCGGGGGATACGGCGCCGGTACCGGACAGGGGTAGAGCGTGTAGGGCATACCGGCCTGCTGATTGGTCTCCTCCTCTTCGTCGAGCTCGTCGCTGAGCCGGTCGCCCGCCTGTTGCAAGCTCAACGCCAAGCCGGGCGCCCGGTAGAGGATGGCTCGGCTGGCGAGACGAGAGAGCTGCTTCAACACCGCCTCGCCCTCGCGCATCGTCGCGCAATAGCTCGCCGGCGGCGGCGTCAAGCCTTGCCAGCGGTGGTAGCTGCGAATGCGAGCGCTGAGCGCGTTGGCGGCCGAGATCGCGCTGGCGGCTGCCCCTTGCGTGAACGGCTGCGCCGCGACGCTCGCCATCGGCGCCGTCAAGCCGAGCGTGACAAAAACCAATGGCAATAGACGGCGCAACATGAGCGTGCCCCAGCCGGCGCTCGGATGTTCAACAACTAGCGTGAAGCATGGCGATCGACAACAATCTCCCTGGCGCGCCAGCGTGCGAAGGCGAGGATGCACGTCCAATCGTCGTCTTTCGTGCCGATGACCATCCTGCCCTTCCTCTTTGCCTCGCACGAGAGCGCCGCTCGCGAGCCCGACCGAGCGCTAAAGATTGTACATTCGCTTGGCGGCGGCGAGCGCCCGCGTGCAGCCTGCGCGACTTCCCCGGGCGTCGAGCCGCTTGGCGCGCGCCAAGGTCGCCGCGAACGTCGCCTGCGCCCGCTCCTGCGCCCGTTTGACCGAGCCGGGCGTCGGTTGGTGGTCGAGCTGCGCGCCGATCGATTGCGGCGCCATCGGCCCGGCGTTCGGGTCTCCGGCGGACTGGCGCACCGCCTGCTCGAATCGCGCGATCTTCTTGCTGCAGGGGCCGGCGTACGCCGCTGTAAGGCCCAGGCCCAGAACGACGACGGCGGTCAATGCTCTCACTGCTATTCTCTCGTGCCTTGGCACCATGATACGCCACCTACGAGTTGATCCGACCCGATTGACGCGATGAGACGCCGGTCATGCCAATGGTCACCAGGAGGGATTGGCCGCACGTCGTCCATCAGTCGGCAACCATCCTCGCCGAGTACGTTGACTCGGGCCGTGTGGGCTGGTCTTTGATCTCGATCATTAAGCCGCATTTCGTTAGCTTTGGAAATCCGTTTTCTTAATCCCGCGAACGCGTTCCCAGGAGCAGTCCATGTCCGCCGTTGCCCTGCAATCCGCCACGCGAGCGCACGAGGTCGGGGCGCATGCCGCGATCGACCTCGAGAAGCTGCCGGTCGAAAAGGTCCTTGCCCAGCTCGCTGTCAAGCCCGAGCAGGGATTAAGCAGCGCCGAGGCGCGGCAGCGGCTCGCCAAGTACGGCCCCAACGCCCTCGTTGAAAAAGAGGTCAGTGTGCTCCGCAAGATCGTGGGGCACTTCACCGGGCCGAACGCCTACATGATCGAGACCGCCGCGATCGTTTCGGCGATCATCGGGCATTGGGACGATTTCGCCATCATCGCGGCGCTGTTGTTCTTCAACGCCGGGCTCGAATTCTGGCAGGACCGCAAGGCCTCCAATGCGCTGGCCGCGCTGAGGAAGGGGCTCGCCCCCGAGGCCACCGTGATGCGCGACGGCAAGTGGCAAACGGTTGCGGCTGCGACGCTGGTGCCCGGCGACATCGTCAAGATCAGGCTCGGCGTCATCGTGCCCGCCGACCTGCGGCTTGTCGGCGGCGATTACGCCTCCATCGACCAGGCGGCGCTGACGGGCGAATCCTTGCCGGCCGCGAAGAAGGTGGGCGACGAGGCCTATTCGGGCAGCATCGTCAAGCAGGGCGAGATGCAAGGCGTCGTCATCGCGACCGGCGCCAACACGTTCTTCGGCCGCACCGCCAAGCTCGTGGCCGGCGCCGGCGCCGTGAGCCACGCCCAGAGGGCGATGTTCGAGATCGGAAACTTCCTGATCATCGTCGCCGTCGCGCTGGCGCTGATCATGGTCGCCGTCCAGGTCTGTCAGGACATCGTCATCACCGACGACTGGGGACTCGAAGACGCGCTCGGCATCCTGCAATTCGTCCTCGTTCTGCTGGTCGCATCGATCCCGGTGGCCATGCCGGCGGTGTTCTCCATCACCATGGCATTGGGCGCGCTGGCGCTGTCGAAACAGAAGGCGATCGTCTCCAAGCTGTCCGCCATCGAGGAAATGGCCGGGGTCGACATTCTGTGCTCGGACAAGACCGGGACCTTGACCAAGAACCAGCTCACGCTCGGCGATCCGATCCTGTTTTCGGCCAAAAGCGCGCAGGATTGCATCCTGGCCGCCGCTTTGGCTTCGAAGATCGAGGATCGCGACGCCATCGACACCGCGGTGATCGCGGCGCTGAAGGACCAGAGCGCGCTCAAGACCTACAAGCAGGTGAAATTCGTGCCCTTCGATCCCGTCAGCAAGCGCACCGCGGCGACAGTCATCGATGCGCAGGGCAAAAGCGTCACGGTCACCAAGGGGGCGCCGCAGGTCATCGTCGATCTCGCGAAGCCGCCGGCCGATGTCGCGCAGCGGGTCAAGACGACGGTCGACGAGCTCGCCGCCAAAGGCTCGCGCGCGCTCGCCGTCGCGCGTTCCGAGGACGCAGGGCAGAGCTGGGCGCTGCTCGGCATATTGCCGATGTTCGACCCGCCGCGCGAGGATTCCAAAGCCACGATCGAGATGGCGAACGAAAAGGGCGTGCGGGTCAAGATGGTGACCGGCGACGATACCGCCATCGCGATCGAGACCGCGCGCCTGCTCGGCATGGGCACTCACATCATCCCGGCCGCCGAGGCCTTTCCCAAGGACATGGATCCCAACCACGTCCCGCCGGAAATCGCCGACGCCATCGAGCGGGCTGACGGTTTTGCCCGCGTGTTCCCGGAGCACAAATACGCCATCGTCAAGGCGCTGCAGGCGCGCGGTCACTTGGTTGCGATGACCGGCGATGGCGTCAACGATGCGCCGGCGTTGAAACAGGCGGATTGCGGCACTGCCGTGTCGGGAGCCACCGACGCGGCGCGCGGCGCCGCGGCGCTCATTTTGACGGCGCCGGGCCTCTCCGTCATCAACGATGCGATCGACGAGGCCCGGCGCATCTTCGGGCGGATCACCACCTACACGATCTACCGCATAGCGCTGACCATGGACATCATGTTCGTGGTCGTGCTGTCCACCATCTTTCTCGACTTTGCGCCGCTGACCGCGATGATGATCGTCGCCATGTCGCTGCTCGACGACGTCCCGATCATGACCATCGCCTACGACAATACTCCCGTGAGCGCGAAGCCGATCCGCTGGCACATGCCGCAGCTCCTCAGCGTCGCGACCGTGCTCGGCGTGTTCTCGATCGTCGAAACATTCGGGCTCCTCTTGATCGGCATCCGGGTGCTTTCGCATCCGCACCTGCAGGACTATTTCGGACTGGCGAGCGAGGATCAGCTGCAGACCGTGATGTTCCTCCAGCTGGTGGCGGGCGGCCACTTGTTGCTGTTCATCACCAGGAGCGAACGCTGGTTCTTCCTGCCCCCATTCCCGGCGATGCCGCTATTTACCGCGATCGTGCTCACCCAGATCCTGGCGGTGCTGATGTGCGGTTTCGGCTGGCTCGTCCCGTCGATCCCGTGGACCCTGATCGGATGGGTGTGGCTCTACAACATCGCCTGGATGTTCGTGCTCGGCGGCGTTCGACTGCTGAGCGAGCGCTTCGCCGCCTACCGGACCGCGCGGCAGGCAAGGAGCATGCACATCGTGAACCAATCGCTTCGGCTGCACGCATCATCGTAATGGGAGCATCGAAGATGAATTATCGAAAGAAGTTTTTGATCGAGCCCGGAGCAAAGGTTCGGCTGTCGAAAATCGATGCGTCCTACACGGGCAAGAACGAGACCCACGAGAAGGCTCTGCCCAAGATCCAAGCCCATATCGAACGCATGGACAAGCTGCAGTACCTGCTTTACGCGGACGGCAGCCAATCCCTTCTCGTCGTGCTGCAGGCGCTCGACGCAGCCGGCAAGGACGGCGTCGTTCGGCATGTGTTCAGCGGAATGAACCCGCAAGGGACGTTCGTCTTCGGATTCAAGCAGCCGAGCAAAGAGGAAGCCGCTCACGATTTCCTCTGGCGCGTCCATTCACGCACGCCGGCCAAAGGCGAAGTGGTGATCTTCAATCGATCGCATTACGAGGATGTGCTCGTGGTGCGCGTGCACAAGCTCGTGCCACGTTCGGTGTGGTCGAAACGCTATGATCTGATCAACGACTTCGAAACGATGCTGTCGCAAAACGGCACGACCATTCTGAAGTTCTTTCTCCACATCAGCCCGCAAGAGCAGCTGGCGCGCTTCAAGCAGCGGCTCGACGACCCGTCGCGGAATTGGAAGATCAGCGAAAGCGACTATTCCGAACGCGAGCTGTGGCCGCAATACGTGGAGGCGTACGAGGACGCCATGGCCCTGACGAGCACGAAGCACGCCCCCTGGTACGTCATTCCGGCAAACCACAAGTGGTTCCGCAACCTCGCGGTATCGCAGATCATCGCCGACACGATGGACGACATGGGGTTGAAGTTGCCGCCGACGCACGTCGACATCGCGGATATTCGCCGCAAGTACCACGCGGCGGCGCGCGAGCCGAAGATCGGCGACCAGCGTCGGACGAAGAAAGCCGACAAGGTCGCATAGCGGCGAAGCCGAATGCTGCCCTGGCTGTTCGCGTCGCTGCGCGGCTATCGGATCGGATGGCTGCCGGGGGATTTGGTCGCCGGCCTGATGCTGGCTGCGATTGCCATTCCGGGGCAGCTGGCGACCGCGCGGTTGGCGGGAATGCCGCCCGAGACCGGCCTTTACGCCTTTGCCGCCGGTTCGCTCGCCTTCGCCGCCTTCGGCGCCAACCGCTTCATGTCGGTGGCGGCCGATTCCACCATCGCGCCGATCTTCGCCGGCGGCCTTGCATCCTTGGCTGTCGCCGGCACCCCCCACTATGCCGAGCTGGTCACGCTGCTCGCGCTGATGGTCGGCGCCATTCTGGTCGTCGTCGGGCTGCTGCGGGCGGGCTGGCTCGCGACCTTGCTGTCGATCCCCGTGACGACCGGGTTTCTCGCGGGCATCGCCATCCACATCATGGTGGGCGAGCTTCCGACGCTGCTCGGCATATCCGAGGAGCGGGGGCACCT
>WNEZ01006923.1_pt1 | contig 14244 bp, 9 predicted proteins | sample 5400521 | NCBI WGS metagenome assembly WNEZ01 (sample SAMN13153339, study PRJNA577476) | soil metagenome | isolation source: 120 cm saprolite under Douglas fir tree site 2 hole 1 replicate 1 | place: USA:California | collected 2015-04-18
GCTTGACGTTTTCGCTCGGCCAGAGTTTCAATCGCTCGCCCTCGTACGTCAGGGTCTTTGTCTGACAACATCCCTTGCAGTTCGTTGGTGCTGGCCCATTTTTCGGCTGACACAGGCGCGATTCCCCGCCCCCCACCTTTTGGATAGATCCAAACTGCCCTCAGCCGAGATATTCCCTGCTCATCCACACCGTAGAAGAAGAAGGAATCGTATTTCGCGAAAATCTGCCTAAGTCCTTGATCTAAGGGAAGGTTTTGAAAGTTCACCGAAAGGAGTTGGCGGGTGATTTTCCCATTCAGCATTACAGGAATACCAACCCGGTCAGAGATCTGTTCCACCAGTCGCTCCAATGGGCGACGTTCAACATTCACACTCAGTCGCTCGTTGGTGAAGGTGATGCCCGATTTCAAGTCGGACGGCTTACGACTTTGGGTTGATGTATTGATAGCAGTGGATTGGCCGGCCCTGGGCTCCTGCTGCTGGCCTGCACTGACAGGAGCAAACCCTGTAATTGAGATAAGGGCTGCCATGATTGCCCAAGCTCGGGTTTGAACTAGCGTTGTCACTCGCCCTCTCACAATTACAGCGTAGAGTGTAGCGCCCGATGTAAGGAGTTTGCCTGCTGGTAAGCTACTTCGGATCGCCCCAATCCTAGAAATGACGCAAGTCTGCTCCCGCTTCCCAAATTTTGTCAAGATGAAAGATTTTGCATGCGCTTTCGAGTGCATGTTTGATGATCCGGTCGCGTTCCAGGATGGCTTTCGGAACGGGAGCGCAGCGACAAAGATTTCTTTCCACCCTGCCAAGTTAAAGGCGGCCGAAGGGGTCAGTCGCAGACCTTACCAGAGGCGGGTTCGAAATGGTCCAGCTCGCGCTGTGCTAGCGGAGAGGAGGGACACGGAGTTCCGGACGGGAAGATAGAGATTCTTTTCAGGTGGGGGCACTGTCAAGGAGTCGGCATTCATCCATTCGGCAGCAGGTCGATGGCGAGAGGCCGCTTGCCGCTGGACGGTCGAGTCCAACAAGTACGTCCGCAATTCTAGAAACTTGCGCCATTTGCGTTTCTTACTTGCTTGTCAATGGAAAGTCGTATAAATAAGTGGCACTTATGTCATGCCGTGCGCTTGGCCTGTTTCTTCTGTTTGTCTGCAACGCTTTCCCATCCTCAACTGCCCAAGATGTAAAGAAGGCCAGCACTGGACCTCAGCCCGACTACTCCACGGAAGCTTTTGTGGTCGAGGAGAGCACGGATAGCTTGAGCTTTGAGAATGATGGCACATCCACGCGGGAGAGTCTGGCGCGGGCGCGGATACAGTCCGACGCCGGTGTGCAGCGCTTTGGTTTACTGACATTCTCTTATCAGAAATCGGTCGAGACGGTCGAGATCGACTACATCCGGGTGCGCAAGCCGGATAGTTCAATCGTCGCTACTCCTCTTGACGATGTTCAGGATATGCCTTCGAATATCACGCGCGAAGCTCCTTTCTATAGCGACCTGCGCGAAAAGCATGCGCCCGTGAAAGGACTGAGTACTGGGGACGTCCTCGAATGGCAATGCCACTGGCGCCAGACGAAGCCACTTGTTCCGGGTCAGTTCTGGACCAGTTTCGCGTTTTCGCACGATGATATCGTTCTCAAACAGCAGTTGCAGATAAGCGTGCCGCGCGAGCGGGCGGTTAAGGTCAAAGGTTCCGGCTCGCCGCCAACTATTTCCGACGATGGCCAACGTCGCGTCTATAAGTGGATTCGCTCAAACTTAGAACGCACAGCCACATCAAAGGCCGACGCAGTTCAACAGCGAATTGCTCCCTCACCGGAGATTCAGCAGAAGGCCGCCGAACTTACTCGCAATGCCCCTGACGACGCCGCTAAGCTGCGGGCCATCTACAAGTACGTGAGTACTGATTTTCGATACATCGGAGTCTCCTTTGGCATCGGACGTTACCAACCTCATTCCGCCGCCGAAGTGTTGAACAATCAGTATGGTGATTGCAAAGACAAACACACTTTATTAGCAGCGCTGCTCGCGGCGGTGGGTATTCGAGTTTATCCCGCCCTGATCAATTCGTCCCACGCAATAGATCCAGACGTACCGTCCCCCGGGCAGTTTGATCATGTCATTACAGCGATTCCTCAGGGTAAAGACACGCTTTGGCTCGACACCACAACGGAAGTAGCTCCCTTCGGCTATCTAGCCGTGCCACTGCGCTCGAAACGAGCGTTGGTCGTGTTCTCCGAAAAGCCCCCCGACTTTCAGCAGACTCCCGCCGATCCTCCTTTTCCGTCCTTATGGACTTTCAAGATCGATGCCAAACTGGACGACTCTGGCACCCTCGAAGGCAAGGTTGAACAGACCATGCGCGGGGACATGGAAGTCATTTTTCGTGCGGCTCTCCGAAGTCTGCCGAGACCGCAGTGGAAGGATCTTATCCAGAGAATTTCGTATAGCACTGGATTCGCCGGCGACGTTAGCGATGTTACGGCCTCAGCGCCTGAGTCGACCGAGGCGCCCATCAAGTTCGCGTATACCTACAAACGCAAGGACTATCCGGACTGGAAGGAACACCGTATCGTTCCTCCTGCACCCAACCTAGCTGTTCCACCCAGCGAGGAAGATGGCAAGCTGCCAACATCTGTGTGGTTAGGAGCGCCTGGCGAGTTTAAGTTCGAATCCAGAGTAGAACTTCCCAAGGGCTACGCTCCCGATCTTCCCAAAAAGAAAGATCTCCAACAGGACTCCGTCGAATATCACTCCAGCTATACGCTCGAAGGCAATGTGCTAGTGGCCCACTATCGAGTGCTGGTGAAAGGTAGTGAAGTTACTGGGGCTGCGGTGAAGGACTACAAGGAATTCGCAGAGAAAGTGAATGAGGACCGGGACCAATTCATTCCGCTTTCCTCGGGACAGCCGCAGACGGCTGAAGCAGCAGTGCTCGGAATGAGGAATCAAGTATGGGCACTCCCGGCCAGCAGCGACCCAGAGGCACTTCAGTCGGAAGAAGAAGCCAAGGCTGCGATACAGCAGGGTTCCCCGCAGGGGGCAATCGATGGTTTCAAACGGGCGGTGTCACAGGATCCTAAATTCACTCGCGATTGGATATGGCTTGGGGAGATGTACCTAGGCTTGATGCAAAAAGATGCTGGCGTGGCCGCGCTGCGGAAGGCGGTAGAATCCGATCCCCAGCAGCCTCTCTCTTATAAGGTACTTGCCTTTGCCCTGACGTCCTTGAATCGGCGCAGCGAAGCCATCCAGGTTTGGCAGGACTTGGCGAAGGTTGAGCCGGATGATCACGACATCCCCACCAACATGGGCAACCTGCTTAGTGCCGAGAAACGATATCCCGAGGCTCTGCCCTATCTTGAGTCAGCAGTAAAACTATATCCACAAAGACCAGGGCCGCTGCTTAGCTTGGGATTAGCTTACTTACGAAAAGGAGAGGATGATAAAGCGCTCTCAATCTTCGATAAGGCTATAAAGCTCCAACCTGGAGCCGGCGTGAAGAATAATGTCGCGTACGAGCTAGCGGTTGCCAACAAGCATTTGGATGAGGCATTACGGTATGCCCAGGAAGCTGTCCACGAAGTGGAGGACGCTTCCCAAAAAGTACAACTTAGTAAACTGGCAGATGACGACTTGAAGTACACCCTCAGTCTAGCTGCCGATTGGGACACACTGGGGTGGGTACACTATCGAATGGGAAACCTGAGACAAGCCGAGGGGTATCTCTACGCGGCTTGGACAGTTCAACAGCTTTCCACGGTTGGCTGCCACCTTGGCCAAGTGTATGAGAAGCAGCAGCGCAAACAGGATGCTGAACACATGTACCGGCTAGTTGTCGATCAGCAGTCCCGAGGAGCGGAAGACGCCGAAGCGGTTACGGAAGCGCGACAGCATTTGCAGCGTCTGAACGCGCCCGCCACTTCGAGCCGACTTGGCCGCTTCCAAGGCAGTCTAGCCGCTGACGAATTGAGCAGGGACCGTACGATTTATCTTCCAAAGCTGGCTACACAGCACGCGAGCGCCGAATTCTTCCTTCTATTTGCGCCCGGGCCGAAGGTTGAGGACACGAAGTTCATCAGCGGCTCTGATAACTTGCGGTCCGCGGGAAAAGTACTGGGCCAGGCCCATTTTAAAGTTGCCTTCCCCGAAAACAGCTCCGGCCGCTTGGTGCGTCGCGGCGTGATGGCTTGCTATCCAACTACCGGGTGCAGCTTTGTGCTCATGCCGACCGAAGCGGTACACAGTATCGAATAGCTTTGGGCTGACGGTTGGGAGATCTTGCGAACGGGTTGAACTGACAGCAATAGCCCTCGCGTTATCGGGGCTGCTGCCGTAGCCAAGCACGCCAATGCCTTCATGTCTTGCGACAGCAGGTCAATCACACATCTTACCGGAGGCGGGTTCGAAATGGTCCTGCTTGGCGTCGCTTTGCTTCGCGAACTTCCCCTTAGAAGTCTTACCATAAGAAGCTGCACCAGGACAGTAGTAGAGCGCGGTGCGCAGGTCAATCCACACTTTCGTGTCGGGGTTGCCGTTGTGGGCGGGAGGCGGAACCGTTTTCGCTCCGAGATGGGCACGCATTTTGTCCAGTAACGGCAGTTGTAGGGCTGACTCTCGATAGAAGCTGAACCACCCGATGGTCGCGGTTGCCGCCACAACTAGTGCTATCGCCAGGTACTTCCCTACGGCGCGCGCCACACCTGGTTTGTCCGACTGCCTTGCACTCGAGGCGACTGCTTCTTCCAGAACTCCGGTTGCGGGCTGGTCGGTTTTTACGGCCGGCGCAGACGAGTCTTTGCTGCCGCCCTTCAGATAACCCTGAACGATTAATTCTGCAACGCGGGGCGCGAAAAATGTCCGACCGTGTTGCATGGCGTCAACGGCCGAGACCAAGTCCCGAGAAGCATCTGTCTTTAGTACGAAGCCACGCACACCAGCGTCCAGTACTTCACGCACAAGCTGTTCCACATCAGTGGGGCTCACAATTATGACTCTTGGAAACGGAGGGTTATGCAATATCTGGCGTGTTGCTTCCAACCCGTTCATCTTGGGCATACCGATGTCCAGCAAAACGATGTCGGGTTTAAGTTGTGCGACCTTCTCGACAGCCTCCTGCCCGTCACCAGCTTCCCCGCAAACTTCCCAGCCGGGCTGAGAAGCCAGAAGCGAAATTGTCCCGCGCCGCACAATCTCATGCTCGTCGGCAACAAATATGCGAAGCGAGGCCATCGCGCACTCCCGAAGACACTCCCGAAGATGAAAGTGGCGAGAATTATATTCCAGGTCATGCGGGATAGTGCCGAATCAAGTGGCAGCTTCGCGCGGAGTGCGCCGTCACATCAGCCACAATGCATCAACATCCACAATCACCTGCGTACGCGGGATTTTTTGCTGGGCTCCATAGGCGATCATTGTTCGTAAGAGAGCATTGAGTTTCTCCCGGCTCGGAGATTTCAAGATAAAGTGATAGCGATAATCTTGCTTCAGTCGCAGGATCGGGGCTGCCGCCGGACCGAGCACGCGAATCCCCTCATGTCGGGTTTTGTCGAACCATTTCCCTAGTAGTCCGGACCATTGCAGAGCTTCATCCAATTTGGCGCTGCGTACCAGAACGTTTGCCAGCGCGCTGTAAGGTGGGTAGTGCATCCAACTGCGAAAGCGAAGTTCCTTTTCGTAGAAACCGGCGAAGTCGTGGTTAGCCGCAAACTGCACGGCATAATGATCTGGAAAATAGGTTTGCAGGACGACCTTTCCCGGGGTTCCGCCGCGGCCAGCGCGTCCCGCAACCTGCGTAAGCAATTGGAAAGTTCGTTCAGCAGCGCGGAAATCGGGCATGCCTAACGCCATATCGGCTCCGACCACGCCGACCAGCGTCACATTATGGATGTCGTGGCCCTTGGCGATCATTTGCGTGCCCACCAGCAGGTCGATTTCTCCAGCGTCCATTCCGGAGAGCATACGTTCGAAATCTTCGCGCCCGCGTACCGTGTCACGATCCAGGCGTCCGATTCTTGCTTGGGGAAAAAGGCCATGCAGCACTTCTTCCAGCTTCTCTGACCCAGTCCCGATGAAATACACGTATTCACTGCCGCAATGAATGCAGTGCTGGGGCACGGGTGCGGTGTAGCCGCAGTAATGACACTCCATCTTGCGGGCGCGCTTGTGATGAGTCAGGGCGATGGCGCAGTTCTTGCATTCCAGCGTTTTACCGCAAGTGCGGCAGAGCACTACCGGAGAGTATCCACGGCGATTGAGCAGCACCATCACCTGCTGGTGGCGATTCAGTCGCTCTTTGACCTCCTCCGCCAGCTTGCGCGAGATTACCTGCTCGTGGCCGGTTTCCTGAAACTCCTGCCGCATGTCGATGATTTCGACTTCGGGCAGAGGCCGCTGCTCCACGCGGTCGGGTAATTCGACCAGTGCGTATTTCTTTTTTTTCGCGTTGAAGTAGGATTCAAGCGATGGTGTGGCTGATCCGAGTAGCACGACTGCATTCGCCATCTTGGCTCGCATCACCGCCACATCGCGCGCGTGATATCGCGGGGTCTCTTCCTGTTTGTAGGATGAGTCCTGCTCTTCATCCACGATGATCAGCGCCAAATCGGCGACCGGCGCAAACACCGCGGAGCGCGTGCCCACAACAATGCGGGCCTCTCCGCGCTTGATGCGATGCCATTGCTCGGCGCGCTCCTGATCGGAGAGCGAGGAATGGAGAATCGCGACTTCATCACCAAAAACCTGATGCAGATCCGCCGCCATCGCCGGAGTAAGCCCGATTTCAGGAACCAGCAAGATGGCCGATCGGCCTGCCTCGAGCACCGCCCGCATGACCGCCAGGTACACGGCAGTTTTGCCTGATCCGGTGACGCCATGTAACAGCATGCCGGAAAATGTTCGCGAGTCGACTGTTTCCCGGATGCGTTTTAATGCGACCTGCTGTGGCGCGTTGAACTGAAAATCGAAGAGCGCCGGGCGGGCCTTCAGGCCGGAGACCGAAAAATCTTCGGGTTCCTCCGCAATCTCTACCAGTCCCCGCCTGACCAGCGTTCCAAGAGTGCTGCGTGGGACGTCCAGAGTATGCAGAACTTCGAGGGCGACCCGGCTGCCCGCGGCAGCCAACGTATCGACCAGCAGTCGCTGATTTTCATTGAGCTTGCCGTCAGTGGATTTTAGTATCGCGACTTTCGTAGTTCGCTTGGCATCACGCACACCGGAGAAATCCTCGCGTACGATCCACTTCTTTCGCATCATTCCGGAGAGCAGAGCTTTGCTGGCTCGGGTGGCAGCTCGCAGGCTTTCTTCGCGGACCGTGTCGCGCGCGCCTAAATAATCGAGAACGCGAAATTCTGTCAGTTGTTCTTCCGGCGTCCGCCGCGACCGCGCTGATGATCCCGACATTCCGGCCTGATGCAGCGCTAGATGGCCCTCTTCAGTGATGCGATAAGCGATAGCGCGTTTGAACTCCGCGCTGAGTGGCAGCATGGTGCGGAATACTTCTCCCAAGGGCGCCAGGTAATAATCCGCAATCCATTTGCCCAATTGCAGCAACTGCTCGTCAAGGACGGGAGTGGAATCAAGAACGTTTAGGACATCCTTGGTTTTTACTGAAGGCTTGCGATCATGAACCGCTACTACGATGCCTGACATTCGTTGCTGCCGGAAGGGCACCAACACCCGTCCGCCGATCACGGGCTCAAGGCCATCCGTGATGTGGTAGGTGAACGCGGTGTCGAGCGGCAGCGCGAGCGCTACATCGCAGAATTCGGGCATGCTGTGGGAAGGATATCAGCGGCGGGGATTGCGATTCTGGGTTGGCGCCTGAACACCGCCATTCGCGCGATACGCTGCCGCTCGGCCAAGTTTATGGTGGTAGAGATCCTTCGGCTTCGCGGGAACTTCGCGTTGCGAAGTTTCCGCTACGCTCAGGATGACAATTGTCGTCAAAGAAGGGCGCCCTTGGGTGAAACACCGTTCAGGTGCGACTACTCTGGAGTCTTTGCGGGCGCGGTGAGGCCTAACTCCTTCATCACCATTTGAAGATCTTTCCAGGCTTCCTTTTTCTGGCGGGGGTCGCGCAGCAAAAATGCTGGATGGTAGGTGACCGCCAATTTTGCGCTGCTCCAAGAAGGGTCGCTACTGCGCACGCCTGCGGGCTTGAACTCATACCAGCGACCGCGTAAGTCCGACATGGGAGCATTGATCGCCAGCAGAGTCTTGGCGGCGACGGCTCCCAGCGCCACGATCACTTTGGGTTTGATGGCCGCGATCTGCCGCATCAGAAACGGTGAGCAGGTTTCACACTCGTCGCGTTCGGGAGTACGGTTCCCGGGCGGGCGGCACTTAATAATGTTAGCGATGTAAACGTCTTCGCGGCGTAGTCCCATCGCCTTGATCATATTGTTAAGCAGTTGCCCGGCGCGTCCTACGAATGGCTCGCCCTGTTGATCTTCGTCAGCCCCCGGAGCTTCGCCGATGAACATAAGCTCGCTCCGCGGATTGCCTACGCCAAAAACGATCTGCTTGCGCCCTTGCTTATGCAGGACGCAGCGGGTGCAGTCGCCGAGATCTTCGCGAATGATTTTTAAGGCCCGCGCCGGATCGTTAATGCCATATTCAGGCCTGGCGGACGATCCATCGAGCATACTTTCAGCGGGCGGAGTTGAGAGGGCAACGGCAGATCTTCTCGGCGTCATTTCTTTTGGCTGTTCTGGATGGGATATGGGTGTGAGGCTTGGCAACTCTGAGACTTGAGTTTCGCGGCGGTAGAAATCGTAAATCCCGAGTTCGTTGTAGTAGCGAATCCGCTCGGCCAGCGCTCGTCTGAGCTCGGAATCGAGGGGAGACATTCTTACCTTGTCGCCTTCACAGCCGTGCGAGAGTGGCTGCGCACGCGCACTGCCTGATCGAGGACACGTTGCGCGACATCCCACTTCGTGGTCTCCGGAACTTCGATCACATCGTCATGGGTAATGATCGTGACTGCGTTCCGTTCGGAATCGAATCCAACTCCCTCGCGGGAAACGTCGTTGACTACGATCGCGTCGAGCGATTTTGCGGTCAGCTTTTTACGCGCATTGTCCAGCACGTTCTGAGTTTCAGCCGCAAAGCCGATCACAATCTGTGCTTCCCTAGCGCGGGCGACCTCAGCCAGGATATCGGCGGTCGGTTCCAGTTCGAGTGATATCGGTCCCTTGCGCTTGATCTTCTGTGTGGCGGGTTCTTTGGGCCGGTAATCGGAAACAGCTGCCGTCTTAATCACGATCGTGGACTGTGGCAGCAGCTTCATTACGGCTTCACGCATCTCCGCGGCGGATTCTACAGCGGTCGTCTCCGCGGCTCCCGGCGGGGTGAGCGCAGTTGGACCGCTGACCAGCAGTACGCGTGCGCCGCGGCGCAAGGCGGCTTCGGCGAGAGCGTATCCCATTCGACCGCTTGAGCGATTCGTCAGGTATCGCACGGGATCGATCTTTTCGCGCGTCGGCCCGGCTGTGATCAGAACGGTTTCACCCGCCAGGTCTTGCTGCGCACCAAGCGATTCCATCAGGGCGGCGACGATGGCGCCGTTTTCTGCCAGACGCCCCTGGCCGACCATGCCGCACGCCAAGTAACCGCTATCCGGGTTGACTATCTTCACCCCACGTTTTCTCAGAATCTCAACATTCGCCTGGGTGGCCTCGTGGTTCCACATGTTCACGTTCATGGCCGGAGCCAGCACCACGGGCACGGTCGTTGCCAGGTAAAGTGTAGTGAGAAAGTCGTTGGCGACCCCCTGAGCGAATTTGGCGATGACGTCGGCGGTTGCGGGAATGACCAATAACGCATCTATCGATTGCGCAACCGAAATATGCTCTATGGCGGAGTCAATATTTGGAGGCGCGCTCTCTGCAGCGAACATGTCAGTGATTACTTTTTCCCCGGAGAGCGCGGCAAACGTCAACGGTCGAATAAACTCCTGCGCGGCGCGGGTCATAATGACCTGTACCCGGACGCCGCGATCCTGCAGCAGGCGGACAATTTCCGCCGCCTTGTAGGCTGCAATTCCGCCGCTGACGCCCAGGGCAATCTTCATGAAAGATTTCTTTCGCCGGAGATCGGGAATCTCGAAATCATTCCTTGTTCAGTGCCTTGTCTAATAGCTCATTGGCGATTTCGGCTGCCGGCCGGGGCATTTCGGGGATGACCCACTTTACTTTGCCTGCCCTGATTTCGTCCTGTGCGATGCGGCAGGGCTTGCGCGAATGAGTATCAATGACCGGCGGTGCTCCGCCCTGCAATTGCCGCGCGCGCCGCGCCGCGACCAGAATGTATCTGTAATTACTGTCGAACCCGTCCATCAACTTCATGGTTGCATCTCCCCGCTGCTTCAGTGTTCGCCTTGCGCCATCGGCTTCGCGAACGATGCGACAATGGGCCGCACCCGCTCTTGAACCTTGTCCAACCGGAAGCGCCCGGCCATCTCGCTTAGCTTGATTTCATCTTCGGACAGCTTGGTGCCTGAACGCCGGAAGCGTTCCGACAGCACAATGGCCCTCAGCGCCTCCGTGGATTCTTCCAGGCGGTCGTTCACCAGAATATAGTCGTATTTGGGGTAATTCTCAATCTCACGGCTGGCGGTAGCAAGCCTCCGCCGGATCACATCTTCCCCGTCGAGGCTACGATTTTTCAATCGCCACTCCAATGTTTTCCGGTCTGGAGGCAAGATAAAAATACTTACTGCCTCCGGGATTTTTCTTTTGATCTGTTCCGCACCCTGCACATCAATATCGAGCAGCAAGTCATGTCCTTTGTGCTCAGCCTCCACTAGAAAACTGCGCGCTGTCCCATAATAATTTCCAAAAACTTCCGCGCATTCGAGGAAGTCGCCCTTGCGGATCATGGCTTCAAACTCCGGACGCGAAATGAAGAAATATTCGCGGCCATTTTGCTCGCTGCCTCGTAGCGGGCGCGTGGTGTAGGAAATCGAAAAAACCAGGTCGCGAACCAGTTTCCGCAGCTCATTGACCAACGTGGACTTCCCCGAACCTGAGGGCGCCGAAATGATGTAAACCAGGCTCATTCGACGTTCTGCACTTGCTCGCGCGATTTCTCGATTTCCGCTTTCATCGCTAATCCCATTTCGGTGATTTTCAACGCTTCGCCTGCCAGGCCCGAGGTTTTGGAAAGCAACGTGTTGGCCTCACGATTCATTTCCTGAAGAAGAAAATCGAGCTTTTTGCCGACCTCGCCGCCTTCATCGAGCAACCCGACAAAGTGATCCACGTGAGTATTGAGGCGAACAACCTCTTCCTGAATGTCGCTGCGGTCCGCTAGCAGCGCTGCTTCCTGCAGAATGCGCTCCTCATCGGAACGTGTGCCAATCAGTTCCTGCATTCGGGTCCGCAATTTTTCGACGTAAGTCGCGAGCACAGCGTGGCGGTGCTTCTCTACCCCTTTGCTGGCTTTCAGGAGACGGGCCATGCGCTCGCGCAGTTCACGTTCGATGCCGCGGCCTTCTTCCTCGCGCATCTCATTGAGCCTGCCCAGCGCCTCCTCCATTTTCGCCAGGACGGCACTTCCCAGTTCGTCACCATCAGACGAAACTGAAGCCGTCTCCATTACTCCCGGTATGCGCAAGATCACGTTCAAATCGGGCTCAGCCGCCAGCCCGAACTCTGCCGCGGCCGCCCGAAATGACTGAATGTACCCTCCGACAAGTTGCCGGTAGGCAAAACTATCGCTCGTAGCACGCTCCAGATTCAACATCAACTCCACGTGCCCACGAGCCATTTTTTCTTTCAGCAATCGGCGCAATTTCATTTCAAGCGCATCATTTTCGGAAGGCATGCGAAAGTGCAGATCGAGAAAGCGATGATTGACCGACTTCAACGAGAGGGTAAAACTCAAACCGCCATTAAGCTGACCTCTTACCTGGGCGAATCCGGTCATGGAGCGAATAGGCATTGTTTGTCCCTGTCTAATGATTCGCCGGCAACGCCGGAACTCTTGGAGCTTCCAGTTCGACAAACTGCAGATCGTAGAGACGACGATAAATACCCAGACGGGTCATCAACTCTTCATGGGCACCAATGTCACTAATGGTGCCATTCTCCAGCACCAGGATGCGATCGGCCCCCCGCACGGTCGAGAGCCGGTGGGCGATGACAAATACGGTCCGGCCGGCCATAAGGTTTTGCAGCGCGGACTGCACCATGGCTTCGGACTCACTGTCCAACGCCGAAGTGGCCTCATCCAGAATAAGAATGGGCGCATTTTTCAGGATGGCGCGCGCGATTGCGAGGCGCTGCCGCTCCCCTCCTGAGAGACGCACGCCACGTTCCCCTATCATCGTGTCATAGCCTGCGGGCAGTTCCATAATGAAATCATGCGCGAAGGCTGCCTGGGCTGCCGCGCACACGTCTTTTTGCGAAACATGCGGTTGTCCGTAGGCGATATTGTTGCGCACCGTGTCGTTGAACAACACTGTTTCCTGAGTCACGATGCCGATCTGCGAACGCAATGATGCAAGAGTCGTATCGCGGACATCGCGGCCATCAATGAGTAGACGCCCGGAAGTCACGTCGAAAAAGCGGGGGATCAGATGTACCAGCGTACTCTTTCCCGCGCCGCTCGAACCGACCACCGCGAGCACTTCCCCGGCTTTGACTTCGAGATTGATGTCGCGCAGAATTTCACGCGCACCATCGCCGTCTTCAGCATAGGAGAAGCAAACATCCTCGAACCGGATGCTGGTGGCGAAGGCGGGCAAAGGCCTGGCGCCCGGTTTTTCTCGCACGTCATCTTCCGTATCCATGAACTTGAACAGTTCCGAGGATGCGCCCAGGGCCTGCTGAAAATTATTGTAAAAGAGCGCGAACTTGCGGACCGGATCGTAAAGCTTGAATACCGCCACGATGAAAGCCAGGAAAGTGCCGGCGGTAAAGACGTGATGATTAATCGCGTCTCGCCCCACGAGCAGCAGGATGGCGATGGCGACTGCACCGAAAATATCCATCAGCGGTGAGCTGATTGCGGCCGCTGCAACCGACCGCAAATTGGCACGGAACAGCCGGCGTGCGGCCATGCGGAATCGCGCTATTTCCCATCCTTCCATCCCGAATGCCTTCACAATGCGGTTTCCAGTGATGGTTTCGTGGAGAATGTTTTGTATATCCGCCAGCTTGTCCTGGCCGCGCCGCGTGGTGTGGCGTACCCGACGTCCGATTTTTCCTGCTGAATAAATGATCGCCGGCAGAAACAGGAGCAGCACCCAGGCCAGTTTGCCGCCAAGAACAACGACTACAGCGGCGACAAAGATCAGAGTGAACAATTGCTGGAGAAACTCGGCCAGCACACTGGACATGGCAAACTGCACCCGTTCAATGTCATTGATGATGGTGGAGAGCAGGGAGCCGGTAGTGTGGGTCTGAAAAAAGGCCGCAGAGCGCCGCAGGATCGAGTTATAAAGATCATCCCTGAGATCGGTAATCATGCCGAAACCGGCATAATTCACCAGGTACGTGCCGGCGTAATCGAAGATCCCTTTGAGTACCGTGGCCGCGATCAGTGCGAAGGCTACTACCGTCCAGGGATTCTGGAAGTGAGATGGAACAAATTGTTGGAGATGGATTTCGCGGCCCGTCCAAGGAATTCTGAACAATTGAATGTCCCGCGACTGCGCTGCGGGATTCAGCACGCGGTCGAAGATAGGACCGATGAGCAGCACGCGAAACGCGTCCAACAACCCAACGGCAGCCATCAAAATGAGGGATGACAGCAGTTGCCACCAGTACGGCGCCCCGTACCGCACCAAGCGGGTCAGTTGTCTCATAGATGTTCCCGCGAAACTGAACTGGCGCTAGACGACAACCCGACTGGCATCGGAATGATGTGGAATGCGTCCAAAGCGCTATTTTACTGGAACGGCGCAATTCCGGGCAGTCGATTGAGCATTCAATGGTGCTATCCCGGGCTATCCCGATGCAGGACCTTCACGCGATACTTTGCCTTGCGCAGACGTTTGCTGACATCTTCCGCAATCATGACTGAACGATGCTGCCCGCCGGTGCAACCGAAGCTAATCGTCAGATAGCTCTTGCCTTCACGGATGTAGTGCGGCAGCAGGTAGACGAGAAGCTCGGAAATGCGGTTGATGAACTCCGTTGTCTGAGGAAATGACCGGATGTACTTGGCCACCTTGGCGTCACGGCCGGTAAGCCCCCGGAATTCGGGCACGAAATGCGGGTTGGGCAGAAAACGCACATCGA
>WNEZ01012151.1_pt1 | contig 14240 bp, 15 predicted proteins | sample 5400521 | NCBI WGS metagenome assembly WNEZ01 (sample SAMN13153339, study PRJNA577476) | soil metagenome | isolation source: 120 cm saprolite under Douglas fir tree site 2 hole 1 replicate 1 | place: USA:California | collected 2015-04-18
CCGAAAAGGTTCCATCGCCATTCCCGTAAAGCAGGGACAGAGCCTGGCCGTTGGCGGAGCTTCCGAAAGCGAAGTCCAACTTGCCGTCGTGGTTGAAGTCCCCCACTGCCCCCGGCACACCAAAAGAAGCGCTGTTGGGGAGCGGCCCCGTCCCACCGCTCCTGAACTGGCCGGTCCCGTCGTTCAGCAAGACCTGGTACGATGCCCCCGCGGAGGCCTGGTTGCTGACCAGAATGAGATCCGTATATCCGTCGCCGTTGAAGTCGCCGGCGAGAACCATGGTGGTGGACGCCTGAGGAGTGAATGAACCCAGCGAGGTTGCCGCGGAAAAGGTTCCGTCCGCCTGGCCGTAGCGCACGACAGGAACATAGATCGATTGGTTCGGATCGAACGTCACCATGACCAGATCGGCTCGGCCATCGCCGTTCAGGTCGGGAACCAACGAGTTCATGATCAATGACTCGCCCATGTACTGTGTCAGTTGGCCGACAAACAGGTCAGGTCCCGGCTGGGGCGCATAAACCTCATAGGTTGCGATATTCGATTTTCCGTTCGTAGGGTCGGAAACCTGCACTGTGTGGATTTGCGCCACCAACCAGCTCGAATTCGGCGGCTCGAAATCCAGGCTGTTAGCTCCGTTATCGAATGTCGCAACCGGCGCTCCGTCGAACAGCACCACACTCGCCCCGGTGAATCCCAGGCCCTCGAGAGTCACCGAGCCCACCGGCACACCGACCATCACATGCGATGGCTCTACTCGTTGGATCTGGACCGACCCGGTAGCAGTCTTGACGGTTACGGAAACATTGGCGGAGGCGGCGAGGGAACCGGCTTCTCCGCGCACGATAGTGGAATAAGTACCGGCGGCCATTGTGGGCGAGCTCTGAAAACTGATCGTTACCCCGCCGTCAGGAATCGTCATGGGGAATGTTGTGGTCGTAGTTATTCCCGATGGCAACTGCACCGCGACCAGAGTGGGTGTCGAGGATGTGTTTGTGGTAGCTGTAACTGTGATAGAAAAGCTGTCGCCTGGCGAAATGCTAACTGTGTTCGGTGAGGCCGTCAGCGAAAGAGATGGAGGAGGAGGTTGAGAGGCTCCGCCCGAGCCGCCGCATGATGTAAGTAGTAGAATCAACACGCTAACGGCAACAACCAGACTGAAGTACGAACGAATAGAAATAGTGAAACAAAGGTCGTCAAAGCCAGAAGTAATGGATCCGTATGTGTGAGCGGCCCTGCAAACCTTGAGCATTGCCGAATTAGATGATAAGTTCCCCGGCTTGTCAACGCGGCGCACAGGATTTCATTTCGTGTACTGTTGAGGTTGCCATGCCCTTGTCGCGTTTTCTGCGACAGAGGGCGGGGATTTTGACTTCCTATCTTCACCACGACTCCCAAAGATCTTTGTCGACGTTGGGCCGATGACGTGAATCCCATCCCGGACACGGAAGTTAATCCCCGCTGGGCCGATGCTACTGCACGCGAAAGTGTGTGGGAGAGTAAGTAGTTGCCGGCATAAATAAAGGCTACACTCAGAAATGAGCGTGGCCTTTTCCGCTGGGAACAAATCAGAACTTCAGCTGAAGCTTTTGGCAGTGATCGTTTAAACGTTCTTTTGCCAAGCCAGCCTCAGTCACCTCCCGCGCTCGGTTCTCATTTCGGAGAGGAAAATAGAGCTGCGTGGGAGAGTAGGAACCCACCGCGCCACCGCCAGGCGTATAATCCCCACCCAGCAAGCCATAGGAGGAGCCAACATGGCCAAGACCAAGCAGTTCACAATCTCGATTGAGAATCGACCGGGTACAGTTGCCGAGATCGCTCGCACCTTGGGGGGCGCCAAGGTGAACATTCTCGCTCTCTTGGGAACGGCGCAAGGGACGACTGGCACGGTGGAACTCGTCGTCGAGGATGCACGGCGAGCCAAGAAAGCCCTGGATGGAGCCGGGCTCGTGTACAAGGAGACCAGCGCCGAGGAGTACGAGTTGCCCAACAAGCCCGGTGCGCTGGCGGAGTGTTTGGACAAGCTCGCCGCTAAGGGCGTCAACTTGAATTCGATCTGCGCCACCGCTGCAAAAGGCGGGAAGAAGGCGATTGTGGTCTATACCGTAGCGGCGGAAGAAAAAGTGGCGGCAGCATAGGGCCGAGCAGCCAGGACACTCTTCATCACAAAGACCTGTGGCCGCGATCACAGACTTCCAGTTCGCCCGATGCGATAATGATCCCCTGATTGGAGCAGTGCCGAGGTATGCGTCTCCCGAAGACGGCCCTCGAAGATGCCCCAAACCCAGTTTTCAGCGCTCTTTGACAAGCTAAGTTGAGGCGTTTAGCGAGCGTGACCCTGAGCGTAGTCGAAGGGGTGAGCTCGCTGCCGAAATCCTGAGCGAAGCGAACGGAATCTCGCCTAAAAGAATCTCTCCTAAGTCCTTATTCCGGAATATTTTCCGTATAACCCCCTGCGAATCAATATTTTGCAGTCTGAAGAGCACGTAACTCGATGATTCCAATAGGGGGAGGGGGGAGGGGGTACCCCATCCTACTTAGTTATTATCTCAAGAGTTACTATGCGACTACAGCCAAGGTGCCCTATGGCGTGCCCGCGTGCGTCATCGGCGTGGCGTCGGTGGCGATACAGATCCATGTGCCATTTTTGTTGATCCAGGTATCGATGAAGCGTTCGCGGCGAACTACGGACTTGCCCCCCTTAGTTCCCTTGACGGCGATCACTCCGATCGCGATGGCAGTGTTTCCGAAGACGCGTACGGTGAGCGATTCGGGAGCGACCTGCTCCTGGTTGCCGCTGGATGCTTTGACGCTCGCCAGGAACTCGGACTTGGTTTTGAGCGAGCCGTCATCTTCGACCAGAACGAGCGAATTATCGAGGATTGAGGCGAGGGCCTTTGTGTCGCCCGCTTTATAGGCCTGGTTCCAGACTTTTTCGAGGGCGAGGACTTGGGCGCGCGCGGCAGCATCTTCGTCTTGCGCGGAGACGAGCAGGACGGTTGCGCACATCAGGGCCAGGAACGACAGAGCTAGAACCCAACAGCCAATCCATTTCATTGGCGAGCCTCCGTAGGTTTGTCGGCGTAGGTGTTTATCGGAACATAGCAGACAAGAGTGGGCAGGATTAGTCCCGGAGTTGGTACGCGATGACGGCAAGCAACCCGCCGCGTTCAGCTATAATCTAGCTACACATTATCCGTCCCTGGCGAGCCCGCGAAAGCGCCCCGGATCCCGCCTTCTGGGGGAACCGTCGTAGCAGGAAATAGGAGTTGGCTAGAGGGCAACTTGGAGCCAGAGATGGAATCCCCCGGTAAAAATCTGTTGAGACTTTTAGTGGAACAAGACCCCGCGAGCCCGGAATTCCGTATCGAAGTGCGCGCGGCTCTTCATCCGGCACTCCGCCCGTCGGGATTGCCGGGCGACGACGAATTCGGTATGTGGCGGGATGTTTTCGTTCAGCAAAAGCTGCCGTGGGGACGCTTCCTGCAATCCGCGTTGTTGCACACCGCGGCGGTTGCGCTGATATGGGCGACCTCGCTCGCATGGATTCGACAGCAAAAAATCCTGGACCGCCCCGCGTTTGACCGGTCGTCGCTGGTAACTTATTCGCCAGAAGAATATTTGCCACCGCTCGACACGGGCGCATCGGAAGCGCCGAAGGCGCAAGAGGGAGACCCCGCCTACGCGAAACAACCGATCCTTTCCGTCCCTCCGGAAGCGGACAACCGGTCCCAAACCATCGTCGTGCCGCCCGATCTCAAGCTCGACCGCGACGTCCCCTTGCCCAACATCGTTGCCACGGGAGCCATCGTTCCAGCGGTTCCGCTGGATGCGACGCGAGCCTCATTGTCATTGAGCCGCATCGTCGCGCCCGAGACGCAGGTCGTGGCACCCGCTCCTGACGTGCAGTTTGCGCGGGATCGCGTGACGCAAGCGGCAATGAAGTCGGACGTAATCGCGCCACCTCCGGAAGTGACGCAGTCGACGAAGGGACATGTCGGGCTCATGAACATCGGCCCGAGTGAAGTGGTGGCGCCGGCTCCACAGCTCACACTGGCGGAACAGCATTCGCTGGCGGCGCGTGGCAAGGGACACCTGCCGGGCGGTGGCGTTCAACCGGTGGGCCCTCCGCCGAGCATGGCTGCGGCGGGCAACGCCGGCGCGGGCGGACGGCTGATCGCGTTGGGGATTCATCCCGTTGCGCCCAGCGGACCAGTGGCGGTTCCCGGAGGCAATCGCCGGGGAACCTTCGCCGCGAATCCACGGGGGAAACCGGGCGCATCGGGAACACCAGATTTGGCGGGATCGAAACTGGAAGGGAAGGGCTCGGGCGGTCGCACCAACGGTGCCCTACCGCCTGGCTTGCATGTGGACGCGGCGAACTCTGGCGCGACGTCGCCCGTCGAGCGGAACGGCGGTGGGTCGGCAAATGGCAATTCGAGCGGCGGTGGCGCAGACGGCGCACGCGAGATGGCCAGCCTTTCATCATCGGGGGCGACGCCGAGGACGCGCGCCGCGACTCCGGTTTCCGACGATAAGATCACCGATGTCGACCGCAAGGTTTTTGGCGGGAAGCGCGTCTATGGCAGGACGCTCAACATGCCGAATCTGAATTCCTCGACGGGCAGCTGGGTAATAAAGTTTGCGGAACTCGACGGGGGCCGGAAGGAAGGGGAACTGCTGGAGCCGCTTGCCACGGAAAAATCGGACCCCGGCTATCCGCTGGAATTGATTCGCGCCAACGTGCACGGCACGGTCACGCTTTATGCGGTCATTCGCGCCGATGGGAAGGTGGGCAACATCCGCGTCCTCAACAGCCCGGACGAACGCCTGGATTCCTATGCGGCGCAAGCCCTGGCCCGCTGGAAATTTCTGCCGGCAGAAAGAGCGGGGAAACCGGTGGCGCTCGAAGCGGTGGTGGTGATTCCGTTCCGGGTCCGGCGGAGTTTCTGAAAGGGTGGTGCCGCTTGCTGGTGGAGTGCCGGGCGTCCCCGGGGACGGGCGAGACGCCCGTCGCTCCATTGCTAACTTTGGGCAGATGCGGACTTTTCTTCTGACAGGGCCGTGTACACCGCGGGGTTCGCACAGACTTCGTAATACCAGCGGTCGGTCCAGTGCAAGATGGATAGATCGCGGACATCGACCTGGGCGATGCGGTTCTTGCGGATCGCAATCTTGCGAAAAACTCCATTGGCGATGGGAACGGTGCCGACGAAAAACTCGTGCTGCTCGTCGACCCAGGTTCCGTTAAACCCAGGCTCGCTGCGATCTGCTGCCCAAGGCGAAAGCGAGATTTCCTGCTGCAGTTTGCGGAAGGCCGCTTCACTCAAACAGATCCCGCCTACGTTGTAGTTGAGGCGCATTTCTTCGGCTCCGGCTTCGGCGCTGGCGCTGTCATTCTTATTGTTATTGCCTCCGCCTCCGATCTGAACCGAGTAGACCTGGAAGACTCCGGCGTCGGGTGCGAGTTTCTTGCGGACGCGCTTGCTGCAGGAGGAGAGACGGTCGCTCTCATTGATGGCGTCGGAGATCATGATGCGGTGCTCGCCATCCATCAGGTAGAGGGGAGGCGAATCCTGGTACGCGATGCCCAGGCCGACTTCCATCGGCGGCAGACCGGACCGTTCCAGGAGTTCGTTGTACTCGCGCAGCAGGCTCACAATCTCCCACGCCAGGACGCAGGTGCGGCCGACGCCGAGCATGGCTTCGCCTTCGCGCTCGAGCAGCGCCACGATGATGGCATCGCCTTCGAGGAAGACTTTGGTGGCGCCGTATTTTGCCAGCAGCTTGTTTACCGGATCATAGAAATTAAGGCTGAAATACGAGGCGGCATTCATACCCTTTTCCATCAGCGAGCGGGTGAGGCGCGAAGAGTCGCGCACGTCGGCCTTCAGGATCACGTGGTGAAGAACACGATCCTCGGCGGGCTTCTGTTCTTCGGGAGGGAGAAACTCGTAGAGCATGCCGTTGAGCGTGGAGAGTTGGCGGACTCTGTCGTCGCTGACCAGGTTGATACTGTCAAAACCGGCGGTCAGGGCTTCCAGGCCGCGCAGGTCGCGGTGATAGCAGAAGAGGTCGTGCAGAAGACGCGCGGCAAAGCGGCTGCGCTCCGAGCTGCGGCACGAGGCCACGCGTCCGATGGCGGCAAAGAGCCGGTCGGAATGGAGCCGGCCTTCGGCAATGATTTTTTCGACGCGCTCCGATTCCTCGCGGAAGATCAGGGCGTTCTTGAGCTGCTGCGGATTCACCCGGGGCGCATATTCGGCGAGCAGAGGAACCGCTTCATAGGAAGCAACGACCTGCGAAAGAACGCCTTCGCGCTGCAGCATGCGGGTCCAGATGTCGAGGCGGTCTCCTCGGTTGCGATCTTCTGGCGTCGAGTCTTCGCCGTTGCCGGTGCCAACCAGCGCGGCGGCGTTTTCGGGGACGTTGAGTGCCTGTTCCAGATGCTCATCGTCAACTGCTTCCCCGTGTCCGAGTTCGCGCAGAAAATTTAACGCAAACTGACGGAGACTGGGGAAACGGTCGGGATCTTTGTCGAAGTTGCCGAACATGTAATAGTGCTCGGCGCAGAGATAATCGTCGCGGCCATCTTCGGTAAGAATCAGCGGATTGAGGAACAGGCGATAGCAGTCAGCGGGTAACTCGCCGAGCAGCGAGCGGCGAGTGCGGGACAGCGTTTCTTTTTCGATTTCGCGAAGCAGACGAAACATCTCCTGTCCGGCGCGGCGGAGGATGATCTTCTTGCGCACCCGGAACGAGGAGACGAGACCCTGCGTCTGCATCATTTTCTCTTGCCGAACGCCCTCAAGCGACTTCGTCTTCATGCGGCATTGTTCGAGAATCCTGGCAAACTGCGTTTGCAGTTCGGTGCGGACGAACTTGAGCACGGCCAGGCGGCCGAGCAAATCGACCGATGGATTGCCTTCTGCCTTGGCGCGATTCAGGATAGCGAGATGAATTGAGACCAGCAGTGTTTTCAGGTCGGCGGGGCTGGGCTTGCCCAGTTTGGCGGTACCCGCGGCGGCGCGTATGAATTTGTTTTGGGCGGCGGAGGGGACGTCCATTTCGAAGAGCGATTCCACCTCGCCGAAGCGGCAGATGTAACGCGCGAGATAAAAACTTAAATCCGTGGTGATGCGCGGGCTGAGAAAAACGTCGTAGCGGAGATTGTCGACACCTAGTTGCAAATCGCTGAAGGCGAGTGTGAGCCCGTAGTATTGCAGGTCCGGTCTACTGAGTGGTTCAGAATTACGCAACCGAAAAACCGGGAGCTTGGGCATGGGCGGCAGTACGTCTCTCGTCTCGTAAGGTGCTTGCAAATTGCGGAAAACAGCAATACTAAGCAGCAGGCTAGCACGTCGCCGTTATGGGTCCAAAGTTACGCTAGTGCAAGCGCAGACGTGTGACGGTTGCTCCAGCCTATTGGCTGGCGCGGCGCGCCTTTTCGAATTCATCGCCTGCCTTCCAGCCGACGAGGTGCGCCTGGTTGGCGGCCTCCCAGCCGAGTGCGAAACCGAAGCGCGCCATGGCGGCGTCGGAAGTGTAGTCCATGCCGGGATGATACTCACCGCTCGGCTGGTGGTAGTGATGGGCGGTGTAGTCGGCATCCTGATCGAGGCCCCAGGCTTCGTCGTGGCCCTTGAATTTCATCCCCTCATTGATGGAAAAAGCCGGAATGCCGACCCGCGCGAGGCTGAAGTGATCGGAGCGATAGTAACCGCGGGATAAAACGTGGTTCGCTCGGCTCCGGAAACCTGGACTTCTTCGGGCGAACCGAGCGGCAACACGTTGTCATAATTGAGATCAAGCGAAATTTTGCCGGCCGGAATCGGGGGATGCTTGCCCAGATATTCCGAACCGAGCAATCCCTGTTCTTCGGCGGTGACGGAGACGATGAAGATCGAGCGGTGCGGCTTCTGCGCGGCGCCTGCGTAGACACGAGCGATTTCCATCAGGATGCCGCAGCCAGTAGCGTTGTCCATGGCGCCGTTGAAGATGTTGTCGCCCGGCATGTCGGGACGGATGCCGAAGTGATCGTAGTGGGCGGTATAGAGGACGCCCTCGTCTTTCAGTTTCTTGTCGGAGCCAGGCAGCACGGCGATCACGTTGTCCGATTCGAATGGGCGAACTTTGCTGGTCATGTGCGCGGAGAGGCGGACGTGGAGCGGCGCCGGTTTGAAGTCGCGCGAGGTGGCGTCGGCCATCATTTTGTCGAGATCCATGCCGGCGTCGGAAGCTAGATTGCGCGCGATATCAAGATGAATCCAGGCGGCAGCTTTGAGCTTGGGAGTGCCGTCGAGCTTGAGATATGACTTCTCGCCCGAGAAGGAGTTGCGAACGACTTCCCAACCATAGCTGGCCATCTCAGTCTTGTGGATCAGGATTGCGCCGACGGCTCCTTTGCGCGCGGCTTCTTCGTATTTGTAGACCCAGCGGCCGTAGTACGTGAGCGCCTTGCCGGTGAAAAACTTCGGATCGTCCGAGGGTGGTTGGTTGACCAGCATGAGCAGCACTTTGCCTTTGACGTCCGCACCTTTGTAGTCCGGATTAATATCCGATAACTGACCGCCGGCAGGAACCAGCGTGAAGCGCGTGTCTGCGCCGGGCGTGATCCCAACCATCGGAACTTTTTGCAGGTAGGAACCGTCGTCGCCGGCGGGCTTCAGTCCATCGAGCGCAAACTGGGTGGCGATGTATTCGGCGGCCAGATCGCCGCCGCGCTGGCCGGTGCCGCGTCCCTCGAGAAGATCGTGGGAGAGGAAGCGGACTTGCTGCTCGATGTTATCGGGTGTTGGGCGGGCAGAGGGGTAATCGGAAATAGAACGGCGGCGAGCACGGCAATTCTGCGAATGTTCAAGCGGGGGCCTCGAAGCTTTAGTTGTGAACGAATATGCCGAATTGTAAATGGAAACAGCAGGGCGGACGGCACCCATCGGAGCATCGCCATCCGAGCATCATACTTGGGTAACTTTGGCCTCTCGGTTTCCACCCGGCTCTTTATCCCGCGACCGCGGGATCAGTTTTTCGAGCTTCAACCAGCAACGAAATCGCGGACGTCTTCTCCGGGTTGAAAGATCGGAGGAGGCGCCATTTGCTCGGCGGCGGCGAGCTCGCGGTTGACGTCCTCCACTTCCTGTTTGACCCATCCGACGCTGGTGATTTCGATCTGGCCGCTTTGTCCGATTAAAAACAAAGTGGGGACATTGGTCAGGCCGTAGGCATTCGAGACAGCGTAGCCGTCGGGATCGTCGAGCAGAGTACGGAAGGTAATACCGTACTCTTTCAGAAAGGCGGCGGTGTCGCTCTGGTTGTTCTGCGAGATGCCTACGATCGTGATTTTCTTGTCGCCGTGCGCTTTGTGAATGCGTTCGATGTAGGGGAACGTGTATTGGCAGGTCGGACAGGAAACCTTGAAGAAGGCTGCGAGTACCGGCCCTTGTTTGAGGGCGGCTTGCAATGAGAACTGGCCGCCGTCTTTGTCGCTAAAGAGGGCGGGCAAGGAAAAGTCAGGCGCTTTGGTTCCGGCTGGCAATGCAGCCATATCTTTCGGACCTCCGAATAAATGGTCGAGCCACTTCATAGAAGAAATGCCTCCGAGCATTAGATGATGCCTCCGGCCTTCAGGACTTTCCGCGTCAACCCGGTGATTGGGATCTGCGGGATGCGATCAATTGCGATCCATTTGCCTTTCGCGGCGAACAGAGTATCTGGCACCGGCATATTCCGTAACGGCATATTCCGTAATACATGAACAGTGTAATCGGTGATGGTTATGGAATGGCGAAACGTGCGCCAGTGCGCCGAAGCCGGCAAGGGGTGCGGAGGCACACACGATTGGGGTAGTTCCCACATGCCGGGCATGAGCGAAGTTTTTTTCTGGCGTTGGAGGAGGCGGATGTGGCCGTCGTGCTGACTGAGCATGCACCAGATTTCTTTCTTGACCTGATGTCCCTTGCTCAGTGTTGACGTCCTGCCGGGCGGGGACGCCCGGCGCTCCATGGTTCTGTGCGGGCGCTGTAGGTCGTTCTGCGTTACGCACCAATTCCGACACGCTCGACATTGCTATCGACAACGGCTATGGGCTCGGCAAAAGCGATACTGGCGATGGCGGCGGCGGTGTAGCGGCCGATGCCGGGGAGGGCCAGCAAGGCGTCGGCACTCTGCGGGAACCGGCCACCGTGCTTCTCTACGAGCTCTCTTGCGCAGTGATGCAACATGCGCGCTCGTCGATAGTAGCCCAAACCGCTCCAAGCTGAGAGCACGGCGTCTTGAGAAGCCGTGGCGAGCGCTTGCACACTCGGAAAACGTTCGAGGAAAATCCGGTAGTGATCCAGCACGGCGTTCACCCGCGTTTGCTGCAGCATGATTTCGCTGAGCCAGATGCGGTAAGGGTCGCGAGTTTTGCGCCAGGGAAGATCGCGGCGATGCCGGTCGTACCAGCGGAGGAGGGCGCGACGAAAACGGCCGAGATCCTTGCCGGAAACAGCAGAGGTGACCTGGGCCGGAGCCGTGGTGGTTCGAGACGCGGCAAGCGGCGTCTCTACAGGGATGTTGGATAGGACACCCATTATTGTTGGCTGACGCTGTGCGCGATGGCGACCCATCCGGCCTTTTGCTGCTGCCACACCGTCATCATGTGCTGCGGCGCCGAGGACAGCGGTTGCGAGCCAGCGGTTCCGTTCACGGTGACGCCGTTCAGCGTGATGATGTAGGTCACCACGATGGTGGTGCCGTTCAACTCGGTCTTCAGATCGCCGAGTGTGTAGTCTTTTAACTGCCAGCTGCGATACTGCTCAAGCGTGGCGGAGCGATCGAGCGTTGCGCTGGGGGTTACGCCCGCGTAGTTCGAAGCGAGAGCGCGCTCCACCTCAACCCAGTTTGCGGCCTGCACATCCTTCCAGAAGACGCGCTCCAAGCCCTCGCCTCCGGTAGCCTCGGACAAGGTGCGCGCCGGTCGATCGCGGTAAAAGGTACAGGCCGGAGCGAAAGCCATAAAGATCAGTAATGACATCAGTGCGAACATCAGAACAAGCGAAGGTGATTCGACGGCTATCCTCGGACACATGGCGTGATTGTACCGTGACCGGACCGAGTGGGGACGGGGCTTTGCCCCGTCCAAGCGGGGCGGAGCCCCGCTTCCACACAAAGCCAATTGACCGCTGGGATAGGGCCCACGATAATGATGAAGCCTGGTAACCGCGTCACGCGTGTGAACATTAATCCGAACCGGCAGGGTGAGTATGACCGAATTCGACCGCAAGGTGGAAGGAGCTTCCGTGCGCTTCAATCGCTCGGTAGCGAATATCGCCGAGACTCTGGAAAAAGAGACGGCGGAACTGGTGACGTATCTGAACGACGAGGTTGTACCAGCGGTGCGAACGCATTCCTCGAAGGCGCTGCGAACCGCGGCGGGAAAGCTCTCCGAGTTCGCGGACTTTCTGGAGACGCAGCGCAAGAGCTCTTGAACTCCCTCTCCTCCAGCTACCCGCCCGCGAACGCGCAGCGGCGGTTGCGGTGGCTGGCGGCATGCCCGCTTCCATGGCTTCTATTCCTTCTATTGCTGGGCAGCGTGCTACTAAGCGGCTGTGGTCGGCATAAGCCTCCTCAGGCGCGGGTCCCACAGCCACCGTCACTTCCGCAGGAAAAACCAGCGGCGACTCCGCCGGCCGCGGAAACGGCGGGTGAAGACGAAAAGATCGATGTTCCCACCGGCGCGAAATCGATCTTCGAAGAAACCGGGATGGCGAGTTGGTACGGCGCTCCCTATCACAACCGGCGCGGATCGAATGGCGAGGTTTACAACATGCACGCGATGACGGCGGCACATCTTACTTTGCCTTTGGGCTCGATCGTGCGCATCACGAATGTGAAAAACGGACATTCGGCGGTGGTACGGATTACCGATCGCGGGCCGTTCGTGGAAGGACGCATCGTCGATCTTTCGCTGGCCGCTGCCAAGGCGCTCGATGTGTACTTACCGGGCACTGCCAAAGTTCGGCTGGAGGTATTGCAGGCGCCTGTGTCTCTCGAAACGGGTGGGCGCTGGGCGGTTCAGATCGGCTCCTTCACCGGGGAGAAAGCGGCCGCTGAATTAGCGGAACACCTGCAGAGGCGTTACCAGACAGCCAAAGTCCTGAAGTTTGTGAGCCCCGCCGGAGGCTGGTGGGTGCGGGTCAGAGTGATGGACGACAACCGCCAGCGCGCAACACTTCTGGCCCAGGAGACGGAGACTGCGGAGGGGTCGGTGTTTCTGGTACGGCTCGACTGACAAATTTTTACAAAGACGCTGTTAGGTAGAGTGATATCGTCTTTCAGAGATATCGAGAACCTATCTCCGAGATTACTTGCCGGATGATCGTAATCCCAGGCAAGGGGGAGACTAACTTATGGCGGATTGTTTATTCTGCCGTATCATTCGCGGTGAAGTGCCATCCAAGAAAGTCTATGAAGATGAGCACACTTTTGCTTTTGAAGATTTAAACCCACAAGGCCCAACCCACGTGCTGGTCATCCCCAAAAGACATATTTCGGGCCTGAAGGAAGCTGCGGCAGAAGACGCGGAACTGGTGGGGCGCTGCCACTTGGCGGCCGCGCACATTGCGCGGCAGCGGTCGATTGAAGATGGCTACCGCACTGTGCTGAATGTGGGCCCGCGCGCGGGGCAATCGGTTTTTCATCTGCATGTGCACCTGATCGGCGGGCGGTTGCTGCAATGGCCACCGGGATAGTGTCGCGCCTCGTAAATTCGTGTCGTAAATTTATTTTGTCATCTTGACCCTTCGGCTCCGCTCGGCGTCAGGGTGACAATGGGGCCTTGTGCCTTGCGCTCCCGAAATCTTCCGACTATCTCTGGCTTACAATCGTGGCATGGCAAACCTGACATTGGTGTACGGTCTGCGGCTTCTGCCCTCCGATGAGGTCGAGGCAGTTGGCGCAGCGACGATCAAACTGAAAAATGGGCGGGCTGCACAAGTCACCATGCACATTCTCGAGGGCGGCAAAGACGAAATTGAGAAGCAGCTCAAGACCAGTCTGGCGGCATTTTTCGACTTCTATCCTGAGATATGACGGCGTGCTCGACGTCCTATGATCGGGCGGCGAAACAGGCAATTGGATGAGACTGATCTCTCTGGAACTCGAGAGCAAGATGCACGAGAAAGGGCTCTGGCCGCAAAGCCGGACCGCGTGGGCGGCGCTCTACGTGCTGGCGCTCGACCTACTCCTGTTCGCGGTGCAGTGGCTGGCGCGTCGTGCGAGTCCAGCAACGTCGGCGAGCCTGACGGGCTGGGTGACTTTTCTCAGCGTGCTGGCGATTGTGTTGGTCGCCTTGGCCGGGTTCCGCTGGATGCGCTCACAGCTGCTGTGGCGGCTGCGCAACCGACTGATCGTTACGTATGTTTTTATTGGCGTGATTCCGGTTTTTCTGCTGGTGATAATTTCGCTGATCACGCTCTATCTTCTTGCCTGGCAGTTCGCCAGCTTTGTCGTAACTTCCGACATCGCAACTCACCTGCGCAGCATGGAAGCCGCCAATCGAGCTATCGCCCATCACCTGGCAACGCAAGTCTCGGACGGTCGAAAGCTGGATGCCGAAATCCTCGGCCGGGCAAGGCCGCGTCGTACGGAGTGGTCGCAGCGTCAGGTGTGCGTATGGTACCGGAACCAGCCGCAGCATTACTGCTCCGGGCCGGAGGGCGCAGCTGGCTTTGACTCTCCGTCGTTTATCACTGGGGATTTCCGCGAAGTCGTGCGCGATCACGGCACACTCTATCTTCGGACAGCGACCGTGCTCGCGGCTGAGCCGGAACTTTTGCGCGTGATTTTGAGTGAGCCGCTCGACAAAACTTTCGTCGAGAAGATCGCGGGCGACCTCGGTCGGATTGCGGTCGATGGGTCCGAGAACTCGACCGCGCCGGCGCGGCAGAACGTCTCGAAACCCTACGTGTTATTCGAGGGCCGGACGCAACGAGAGCAGATTTTCGCCGCGGGGACGATTCCGCCAGCGGGGAACGCGCTCGATTACGGGATTACTTTCGGGATCCCGCTACAAGTGGTGGATTGGGCCACCGGAAAACGACAGCGCGATGGAGCGCTGGCATACGTAGAGACGCGGCCCTCGGTGCTCTATGCGAGACTTGCGGCGCTGGAGCGACCAAGTGGCAGCGCTGGCTGACTCTTTCAACTTGATGACCACGTCGATCGAGAAGCTGGTTCAGGAGCAGAAGGAAAAGCAGCGG
>WNEZ01008136.1_pt1 | contig 14239 bp, 9 predicted proteins | sample 5400521 | NCBI WGS metagenome assembly WNEZ01 (sample SAMN13153339, study PRJNA577476) | soil metagenome | isolation source: 120 cm saprolite under Douglas fir tree site 2 hole 1 replicate 1 | place: USA:California | collected 2015-04-18
GCCGAGCAAGGCAAAGCCCAGCATCAACATCAGCAGATTGGCGGCGGCGAATGTCCGGTTCTTGAACAGGTGCAGGTCGATCACCGGATCTTCGCGCGTCCATTCCCAGTAGATCAGAAACAGCAGGGAAGCGGCCGCGATGACCGAGAGCACGACGATAAAATGCGATTCGAACCAGTCTTCGCGCTGGCCTTTGTCCAGAACAATCTGCAGTGTGCCCAGGCCAAGCGTCACGAGTCCCAGGCCAATATAATCGATCTTTGTTTCCGAAAGCTTCTTGCGCTTGAGGTGGGGCGGGTCCTGGATGAGGCGCGAAGTCAGCATCAGGGAAAGAATTCCGACCGGAATATTCAGCAGAAAAATCCAGCGCCAGGTGAAATTGTCGGTAATCCAGCCGCCGAGCGTTGGACCAATGGCGGGGGCCAGCACCACGGCGAGGCCGTAGACGGCGAAGGCCATGCCGCGCTTGGCAGGAGGAAACGTATCCGCCAGAATGGCCTGCTCGCTGGGCTGCAAGCCACCGCCTCCAGCGCCCTGCAGGACGCGAAAGAAAATCAGCATGCCCAGATTTGGCGCCAGCCCGCACAGCAGCGAACTGACGGTGAAGATGGCCACGCAGCTCATGTAGAAACGCTTGCGTCCAATGATGGAAGAGATCCATCCGCTGAGCGGCAGCACGACCGCGTTCGAAACCAGGTAGGAAGTCAGCACCCAGGTGCTCTCGTCGGTGCCTGCGGAAAGGCTGCCCGCGATGTGCGGCAGGGATACGTTGGCGATGCTGGTGTCCAGCACCTCCATGAAGGTGGCCAGCGTGACCGCCATTGCGATGATCCAGGGGTTTACCGCTGGGCGCGGCAGGGCGGCGCCGTCCGCGGTCAGTGCGGCGGTACTCATCTGATCAAACTCATCTGACCTAAACTCATCTGACCCAGGCCTTGGGCTCGACCGACATTCCTGGCCGCAGAATATGCTCTTTGGTTTCTCCCGGATCAAATGTGATTTTTACCGGGATACGCTGAACTACTTTCACGTAATTGCCGGTCGCGTTTTCCGGAGGCAGCAGGCTGAACAGCGCCCCGCTGGCGCCGGCGATGCTCTCCACGTGGCCGTTGTATTTCTTACCGTATGCATCCACCGAGATGGTCGCGCGCTGGCCCGGCCGCATCAGCCGAAGCTGGCTCTCCTTGAAGTTGGCTGTGACCCAGATGTCGTCCAGGTTGATGATCTTCATCAGCTCCTGGCCCACCTGAACGTTCTGGCCGACTTCCACGGTGCGATTGCTCACGATGCCGTTGACCGGCGCGACAAGCCGTGTGTATTGCAGGTTCAGAAGGGCCTGGTCGAGTTCGGCTTTCTTCTGCTTGGCCTGCGCCTGTGCGGCCTGGGCACGTGCCCGCATGGCCTGATTCTGTTGAGGCGCGGTTTGCGCGGCTCGGAGATTGGCGTCCATCTGCTCACGCTTGGCTTGTGACTGAGCCACTTGTTGCTCGGCCGCTGCCACTGAAGCTCGAGCTGCGGCCACGCCGGCGGCGTTCGATCGGGCGGCGGCTACCGCCTGGTCGTACTGCTGATGCGAGATTTCCTGCTTATCCACTAACTGTTTGTATCGCCCCACATCGTTTTGCGCCTTGATGTCATTGGCGATGGCCTGCTCCAGTTGAGCTCGCGCGGCCTCGAGTTGCTGGCGCGACACCGAAACTCCAGCTCGCATCTCTTCCAACTGCGCCTGAGCGGAGGACAACTGGCTGCCGGTGTTCACCGTGGTGATGGGAACATTCACCTGCATCGATTCCGCCGTGGCCAGAGCATCCTGATAGGCAGCCCGGGCGCTGGCCACCGCAATCTCATAGTCTTTGGGATCGATTTCTACCAGGGGCGTTCCGGCCTCAACGAATTGGTTGTCGTTTACCAGCAGCTTCATCACATGACCGGAGACACGAGCGCTGATTGCGTTCAGGTGGCCGTCGATCTGGGCATCATCGGTGGACTCGTAACTGCCCAGATAGCGCCATAGAAAAAATCCCGCCACCAGCAACACGATTCCGCCCACGATCAGGGCCAGGCGAAAGCGAGGATTGCGCGAAGCTTGCTTCCAGCGGAGATCTTTCTCCGAAGCGGGTAAGGGAGGGAGGGACCGCGATTCGACTTCAGGCGTCGCTCTTGGCGTCGTCTCTGTGGTTGATTCCATATTACTTGCCCTTCAAATATTGCATCACGCCCTGTTCTGCATATCCCATAGCCCGTACCAGTTCGATCTTGGCCAGGTTGTGGGCGTAAAGGCTTGAGATATAGCTTTCGTGTGCCGATGCCACGGATTCTTGGGCCTGGACTACTTCCAGATTATCGGTGACACCCGCGGAAAACCGGTCGTGTGCCTGAGTGAGCGTCTGTTCCGCCAGGTCTACGGAACTGCGCGCGACCTGGACCTGCTCATCGGCAGCCTGCAAATCCAGCAGGGCGGTGCGCACCTCATATTCAATCTGGCCGCGCAAATTTTCCAGCTGTGCCCGGTTCTGGCGCAGTGTGGCGTCTGCTTCCAGAACGTCGGAATGAACTTTCCCACCCTGGAAGATAGGAATGCTCAGCCGGCCGGCGACGGAAAACGTACCGTGCGAGTTTCCAAAATTAATTCCCAGGTCGCCATAGTCGGCGTTCACGTCGACTGTGGGAAAATATTCCGCCGAAGCCCCTTTGCGATAGTGCTCGGCAGCGCGAACCTGTTGTATGGCGGCCAGGTAATCCGAACGGGATGCATATGCGCGTTGCACGCTTTCCTCAATTCCCAGGGTGGCGAAGGAGTCGTACGGCGCTTTGGACAGGAGCGCAATCTCCTGGCCTACCGGCAAGCCGATGGCTCGCAGCAGCGCCAGTTTTTGCTTGGCAAAATCGTTGCGCGACACGATCAACTGTTGTTGCCGGGTTTGCAATTCCACCCGGGCGCGAAGCGTGTCGATGGCCGGGCTGAGGCCAGCGTTCTGCTGGTCCACTGCCTTGTCGTACAGGGCCTGCGCGTTTTTTACCTGGGCCTCGGCGGTTTCCAGTCGCGCCGCGTCGGCCAGAGCCTGAAGGTAGGCGTTGCCGGTGGCCAGCACTACCAGATCGCGGGCATCCTTGTAGCTGTAGTGGGCGGCGCGTTCGTCTTCCCCCGCTCCGCGTTCGCGGTTCAGGGCTTTGAGATTCAGAATGGTTTGGCTGAGGTAGACCCTCGCATCGGTGAATCCAAAAGGTCCTACGACGGTGGGAAATCCCGGAAATCGCAGCCCTTGGGCCGCCAGGTTTTCCTGCACGACATTTTCGCTCAACCCCGCCGTCAGATTGGGCAGAAGCGCGCTCAGTTCTTTCCATTTCTGTCCCCGTGCGGCGATGGTGTCGTAGCTCTGCAGTAACACTCCGAGATTGTTTTTCAGGCCAAGCTCAATTGCATCCTGGAAGGTAAGCGGCACCACTTCCGGCGTGGCCTTGCCCTGCGCAACACTGCCGCTGAAAGGGCTTTGATTCGAGGGCGAACTGATCCGCGTGGCGCCGGTGCTGGACTCGCTGGCAGCAGCCGGATATCCGCCACCGGTTTGCCCCCCTGCTCCGGGGAAGAGCGCGAATAGACACACAACTATTGAGCTTGCCGGGATGATCTTCCGTCGAGGTGACCGTCCGCCTGGCTTCAGTTCTTTCATAAGGAACAAGGTTTAAGGTGACCCTGCGGGAACCGGTCCACTCAATCCCGGTGCCGCATTATAGATGCAAACCGTTGTTTTAGGTCGCATGGAGGATGCAGTCCCGGGAGACCCGATCCCAGGCTTTCCACGGCTTCGCGCAGATCGGGCCGGTGGTTTCAGGCATGGCCCCTTGGGGCATCTGGGAAGCCATTCGATTTACAAAACTTTGCTTTTCACCACGGGATGCTGTTGCATCAAAAGCATGATATAGCTGCGGTGACGGAGGGTCATTTTGAGAAAGCTCAGTTCACTTCTCGTGCTGGTTTTGCCTTTTCTGATGTGCGGCGCAGTTCATGCCCAGGAGTTTGACGCCGCGTTCGGCGTCGGTACTCTGACCGCTCCCTCGGCCTCAAACCCCTCCGGAGATCACTCGCCGGTCTCGATCACGGGAGGGGCCTACCCGGTGGTCAGTGCTGATCTGCTCTTGAAGCGTCGGTTTGGAGTGAGCGGCGAACTGGCCTGGAGAGCCAGCCGGAATCTCTACGCCGGCTTCCAGCCCTACCGTCCACTTTTTTACGACTTCAACGGAATCTACGCGCCGAGACTCGGCAAGCACGCCGTCGCGGAAGTGATGGGCGGCATCGGTTGGGAAAGCCTCCGCTTCTACCAGGGATTCCTGAGCTGCGGCGCGCTCAGTTGCACTGACTTCGTCAGCAGCAATCATTTTATGGGGCACGTGGGCGGCGGCCTTCGCTACTACTTTTATGGACACTTCTTCGTTCGACCAGAGGCCCACTTGTACGTGATTCACAATAACGTTGAGTTCAGCTCTCCGTACGCCACCAGGTTCGGCGTATCCCTGGGCTACACTTTCGCGCCGGGATTTTGAGGGCGGAAGTCAGATGTAAGACCGCGGAGCTAAACCGTAGCGCCCGCATCCAGCCGGCTGTCCACCGGGCGTCCCGCCCGCCGCAATAAAGCAGATCTCTCCGGCATGAAAACTGATGCAACACGAAGCGGGCGGCGAGACGTCGCCCAAACAGGTGGCAGGACGCCGGCGCTACGGTCCAGGATCCGAGGTCTGAAGTCCGCGTTGCTATGCTGAGCTCCGCAAAAACCGGCGAATGCCGAAGTCGTAGACCGCAGCCCCGAGAATCCCGCCCACCAGTGGCGCCACCACTGGCACCCACCATACCCGGTTTCCATCGGTCAGGCCGTTGTTGCGAAAGCCCGCGACCACGGTAAACAGCCGGGGACCGAAGTCGCGTGCCGGATTGATCGCATATCCATGCATTCCGCCAAAGCTCATGCCAATCGCTACCACTACCAGCCCGATCATCAGCGGAGCCAGGTTGGCCGCCGGGGGCGAGTTAAGGTCGTCCGTGATGGCGAAAATGAACAGCAGCAGCAAAGCCGTGCCAATCACCTGGTCCAGAAATCCGGCCTGCGGGAGGGAGGGGAAGGCCGGGAAAGTAGTGAAGATTCCAGCCGTCCTCTCCAGTTGTGGGTCCACTGCATGGAAGGCCGGCAGATAATTTCGATAGACCAGGGCTGCGGCCAGGAAGGCTCCGGCAATTTGCGCGATCGAATAAGGCAGGACTTTGCGCCAGGGGAATCCCCGGAACACCGCCAGAGCCAGAGTGACTGCGGGATTCAGGTGCGCTCCGGAAATCTTACCGGCAACATAGATCCCCATGGTCACCGCCAGCCCCCATCCTATGGTGATGTTGGTATAACCGCCGTGGATCACTTCGCCCGGCACCGTGGAGGGAAACAGTACGACCATGGCGACGACTCCCGTTCCCAGCAGGATCAGGACGAAGGTTCCAAGGAATTCGGCAATCAACTCCTCCACCAGCGAGAATTTGGATTTCATCAAGGCGCTCCTGTGCATCTGAAGGGGTCGAAGGTCGCGAGGTAGTCTAACAAGAATGGCCCCAGGCCACGAATGTCATCATCCGGTGGCGTGGTCGGCCAGAACTACGCCGTCCGGATGGAACAAAGCCGCGTATCTGGTGAAGACACGCAAGTTGCTGGTCGTGTGGGTACGTTTCCGAACGGTAATTTAAATTGACAAATTGGTCAGAATCCGCTAAGTTTTCTACAGTTCACCAAGGTCTTGGTGGGCGTCCTCCCCAAAAATTCAGACCCATGGCCCCTAGTGTATCTGCTCGTTTAGCTCACGCCCTTTTTCGGGTAGTCGTAGTCCTCGGGGTTTTTGTCCCCGGTATGCGGGCTCAGACGATTGCCTTTGTCCAAGTCAACTTCGCAGTGCCACCTAATCCGCAGTCGTCGGTGTCGGCCACTTATACTGCGGCGCAAACTGCAGGCAATACCAATGTTGTGGCTATCGGCTGGAGTGACACCACTTCCGTGGTGACGTCTGTAACCGACACAGCCGGAAACAGTTATAGCGTGGCTGTGGGACCGACGGTGCTGAGTGGCACTCAAACCCAGGTAGTTTACGTAGGGGCCAACATTGCCGCGGCCGCCGCCGGAGCAAACACGGTGACAGTGACGTTCAACGCTGCCGTGCCCTTCGGAGATGTGCGCATTCTGGAGTACAGCGGTCTGGATCCGTCGGCGCCAGTAGACGGGACAGCGGGTGCGACCGGGACGGGTACGACGAGTAGTTCCGGGCCCGTGACCACGACTCACGCCTACGATCTGATCTTTGCGGCCAATTACGTCACCTCCGGCACCAACTCTGCCGGGAACGGTTATGTAAACCGCGTCATTACCACCACCGACGGTGATATTGCCGAGGATCAGACAGTAACCGCGACCGGGACCTACACCGCGACCGCGAACCTTGCCAGCAGCGGTGGCTGGATCATGCAGACTGTGGCGTTGCGGGGGGCAGCGTCGGCTCCTCCGGGCCCTGATCCTTCGGTCGTGGGGCAATGGGGTCCGGTCAGCAATTGGCCGATTCTGCCAATCCATGTGACCCTCATGCCCACCGGCAAAGTGTTGGCCTATGGCCACGATTCCACCGTCAACACTACCCTGGCCACGATCTGGGACCCGGCCAGCAACGGCTTTACCCCAACGTCATTCGGCAACGCCGATCTGTTCTGCTCCGGACACGGCCTGCTCCCGGATGGGAGAGTGTTCATCGCCGGCGGCCACAACATGGCCGACTATCACGGCATCACCAACGCAACGATATTTGATCCCACAACCTCAGCCTGGTCGTCCGCGCCTGCGATGTCCTTTGGACGCTGGTATCCGACCGTTACCGCACTGCCGGATGGCCGGATGCTGATCACTTCGGGCGCGATCAACTGTAACGGCTGCAATGCCACAACGCCGGAGATTTATGATCCCGCGGCCAATTCCTGGACTCTGCTGACGAACGCGGCCTTGAACCTGCCCATCTATCCGCACATGTTTGTGTTGCCGGACGGGCGCGTGCTTAGTGCCGGATCTTATGAGTTGCCGGTAGCCGCCCAGGCGCTGAATCTTGGCACGCAAACCTGGACCACTATCGATCCCACGGTGCTGGACGCGGGCAGCGCGGTGATGTACGTGCCCGGAAAGGTCCTGAAAACCGGCACCTCGGCGACCTCCGACCCACCCTACAAGAATTCGGCGGCTACTGCGTACGTACTGGATATGACGCAGAACTCCCCCGCCTGGCGTGCGATCAACTCCATGAATTTCCCGCGCACCTATCACAACCTGACCTCGCTGCCGGACGGCAATGTATTGGTGACGGGCGGGGAAGGGACGACCAATCCGTTCGATCAGTCCACCGCGGTTTATGAGGCGGAAATGTGGTCGCCGACCTCGGAAACCTTTACCACCATGGCGTCCATGCAGACTGCCCGGGTGTACCACTCCACCGCGCTGCTCTTGCCTGACGGCCGGGTTCTGGTGGGCGGCAGCGGAGAATACGGCACCGGCAGCACCGATCAGCTGAGTGCCGAAATCTATTCGCCTCCTTACTTGTTCAACGGTGCGCGTCCGACGATCACATCGGCCCCGAGCACACTGACCTATGGTGCGCAATTCACCGTACAGACACCGAATGCGGCCAACATCTCTTCCGCCTCGCTGATTCGGCCGGGCTCAGTTACGCACGCTTTCAATGAGAGCCAACGATATATCCCGCTTTCGTTCACCTCGTCATCCGGTTCTCTCAACGTGCAGGCGCCCGGCAACGCGAACATTGCGCCGCCGGGTTACTACATGCTCTTTGTCGTAAACGGCAGCGGTGTTCCCTCGGTGGCGAAGTTTGTCCAGATGCTCAACTCGGGCCCGCCTCCGGCTCCGACCGTGACTTCGATCGCGCCCAGCACAGGAGCTGCGACCGGAGGGACGGCGGTCACGATCACGGGTACGGGTTTTCAGCTCGGAGCCGCAGTGACCTTCGGGGGAACCGCCGCAACCGGCGTGACGGTGGTAAGCAGCACATCGATCACGGCCACAACTCCGGCACACGCAGCAGGCGCGGTGAGCGTTGCAGTCACCAACACCGATAGTCAAACTGGCAGCTTGAACAACGGTTACACCTACACTTTGGTCAACCCGGCGCCGACGGTGACTTCGATCACGCCCAACTCCGGAAGCACGAACGGCGGCACCGCCGTGACCATAACTGGCACGGGGTTTCTGTCGGGAGCGACGGTGAGTTTGGGAGGGACAGCGGCCACCGGCGTGACCGTAGTCAGCAGCACGTCGATTACAGCCACCTCTGCGGCGCATGCAGCCGGTGCGGGCAGCGTAGTGGTCACCAACACCGATGGTCACAGCGGCACTCTAAGCAATGGCTATACCTACACTGTGACCAACCCGGCACTCACGGTAGTCTCGATCACACCCAACTCCGGAACCGCCAATGGTGGCACCGCGGTGGCCATTGCGGGCACCGGTTTCCTATCCGGAGCGACGGTGAGCTTTGGTGGGACCGCAGCCACGGCTGTGACCGTGCTGAATAGCACCTCGATCTCAGCAACCACACCGGCCCACGCCGCGGGTGCGGTCAGCGTAGGGGTGACGAACACGAATGGTCAAAGCGGCGCCTTAGCTAACGGCTATACCTACACTTCAACCCTGGGACTGCTCTCCGTAGGCTCAGCTTCGGCCACGGTTAACGCCGGACAATCAGCTACCTACAATCTTTCTATCGGAGGGGCGGGGCTGAGTGGAACGGCGTCGCTAACCTGCACCGGCGCGCCGCTGGGTGCGAATTGTTCGGTGCCTGCGAGCCAGCCGTTCAATGCCGCCACTCCCACAACCTTTAACGTCACGGTGACGACCACGTCGCGCACCATCGCGAGACTTAATCCGCCTGCTTCCTCGAATGTGCCTTGGTCGTGGACCCTGGCAATGACCATGTTGGGGATAGTGTTTCTGCCGGGTATGCGCGCGCCCAAGCGATCGCTGCGGCGGTATCTCTGGCTCGCTCCTCTGACCCTGTCGTTGTTCCTGGCCTCCTGCGGAGGCGGCGGCACCGTTGGCGGCGGCCCCACCGGCGGTACGCAATCAAATCCGAACGGAACCCCTGCCGGAACCTATAACCTCAGCCTGACGGCGAGCATCAATTCGGGCTCAACCACCCAGACAATCCCGCTTACGTTGATCGTGAAATAAGGCGGGGCGCAGGGACGATCCGGAAGCTTTGGGGTGGGAGACGGGAATTGAACCTACTCCCACCGTATCTTGTCGATTATAGCAACTGGGCTAAGAGGCTGTCCGAACGGAGAGGGAGAGATTGCGCGGGCTAAACTTCCGGGCCAAACTACTGCCAAAACTACTAAAGACCTTAGGGACGGCCGACGCCTACGTATTCGAATCCCATGGCGCGCAGCCGCACGGAGTCGAGAAGATTCTTGGTGTCCACGATGACGGGTCGTTTCAGCAGGTGCTTGATGCGATCGAAATCGAGGCCGCGGAATTCAGGCCAGCCAGTGCCCACCACCAGCGCGTCCATACCCTCGGCGGCGGCGTAGGGCGTCTCGCAGTAGTGGACGGTGCCATTCAGTTCCATGCGCGCCTCCGGGATGGCTACCGGGTCGTAGGCGCGAACCCGGGCTCCCTTGGCGATCAGGCTCTTTGCCAGATGCATCGAGGATGAGCCTGCAACCGAATTGGTATTGGGCTTGAAGGCCAGGCCCAGGATTCCAACGTCTTTGTTCTGCACCGACTTCACCATGGAGGAGATCTTTTCCACCAGGCGGTCAGCCAGACTGTGGTTCACTTCCCGCGCCGCAGTAAGCACTTTGAGCGAGACTCCCTTTGCGCGCGCCAACTCGGCCAGCGATTCCATATCAGATTCGGCAAACAGCCCGCCCATTCCGGCTCCCGGCTGCAGGCAACGGGGCGCAATTTTCTTGTCCAGCCCCAGCGCCAGAGAGAGACTGACGGCATCGGCATTGACGTGCTCGCATAATCTGGAGAGTTCGTTGATGAAAGAAATCTTGGTGGCGACAAAAGCAGTGGCCGATTCCCGCACCAGTTCCGCGGTTTCGTGATTGGTCACGATCACGGGAACACCGCGCATCACCAGTGGGTGCAGAATCTGTTTTAGCGCCAGCACCGCATCATTCGAGGACGTCCCCAGGATGATCCGGTCGGGCCAGTTGAAATCTTCAACCGCGCAGCCCGGTGTGATGAAAACCGGTTGCGATACGATGGTCGCCTGCAACCCGGCATCCTTCAGCCGCTTCTCGACGCTGGTAGCCGTTCCCACTCCGACTGGGGTCACAATCGAGAGGATGGGAGGCTTCGGGGCGAGGCGTGCGATCCGAATCGCCAGGTCGGCCAGGTGCTGCGGCGTGTCTTCCGCCAGAAAAATCACCTGCGCCTTGCGGGCAAATGACTCCATGTCGGTGGAGTAAGCCAGTCGCCCGGAGCGCACATTACGCTTAATTACTTCGGTCAGGTTCTTTTCGAAGAAGGGCACATTGCCCTGTGCCATTTCGACCATGCGAGAACTATCGGGGTGGCAGCAGGTTACTGGAGTTCCAAAGTCCGCCAAACAGGCTGAAACGATCGTGCCCAGATAGCCCGACCCGTAAACTCCTGTCTGCATAAGCCTCCTGGCAGTAATGTCCCGAAACCCGCGCGGGAAGGCCCGTTGACGGAGCAGCCCCACATCTTATGTACGCCCGGGAATGGCTGTTGGCAATAGACGAGAAGGACATGTCCTTCGGAGGAGAAAGGCGGGCGTTGGACTCGAAGGTTTGGCCTTCGGACCTCCGCGGTAATACCTCAGATCTCGACCGTAGCGCCGGCGTCCCGCCGGCTGTCCGGGCGGCGTCTCGCCGCCCGCTTCATGTGGCATCAATTTCGCGGACTCGCTCTGCTTCCACTTCCAGCCGCGGCGGGCGGGACGCCCACCGGACAGCCGGCGAGACGCTGGCGCTACGATCTGACAGTCTTACGATCTGAAGTCTAAGGTCCGACACCTGACGCCCGCTTTACCGCGGCGTGACCAGTTGCCGGCCCAGAGGAACTCCGGCGAGGTCCACCCAGCGGTTCTGTTCCTCTTCGCGGACGAAGGTCAGTTCGCTGACCTGAATGTCACGGCTGCCGTCAAAGTGGGTCCAACGCTCGTAGGCCACTTGATAGGCTTGCTGCGCCAGGGGTTCGGCGCTCATCTTCACGATGGTCAAATGCGGCATGTAGGGCCATTCTTCCTGAGCCGCCAGAGCCTTGGTGTTCAGCCGGTCGTGCAGTTCGCGCATCCGGTAGGCGGCGTGGGCCACGCGGATGAAGACCGTTGGCGTTAACGGGCAGAAAGTCTCGACTTCACCCAGGGTCACCGTAAACGGTTCCACTTGACTGCACACTTCTTCCAGGGTTTCACGCGCTGATAATTCGGTACCCTGCAGAACCCGGGGCGGAAGCACGGTCAGATGAGCCGCGAGATGGGGCAGCTCTGGGTGCAACCGGCGCCGGAGGTGCTCGACAAATTCCCCGACCGGATTTCTGACGTAGGCCACTAAGGCGTAGCGAGGAGTCGGCATTGTCAAAAGCAAATTATACGCTGTGGCGGCAGCGGGGCGGGGATTCCGGCTGAGACTTGCAGGAAAGTGGTCAGATATAATCAAGAAGACGTTCTACACAGTCGGGGCGTAGCGCAGCCTGGTAGCGCACCTGCCTTGGGCGCAGGGGGTCGTAGGTTCAAATCCTATCGCCCCGACCAATATCTCCCGTAGTTGCAACAACCGCGGGAAGCATCAGCCGTCGAATTTCACAATTTGGGTCCAACTTGGGTCCAAATAGATGCGCTTCCAACTTCTCCGCTGCCACCTGCCGATCTTCCGGCAGCGAATGCAAGTACCCTTGGCGCGTGATCTCACTCGAAGAGTGCCCCAGCAGAGCCTGTACGGTTCCGAGCGGCGTTCCGAGCGGATCATGCAGCGTAGCGTTCGCGTGGCGCAACAGGTGCCAGGTCACGTTGCCTGATCCCGCAGCTTTCGCTACCGGCCTGAGCTGACGGGACAACAGGGTGCGTCGGTCCAGAGTGCCTCCCAGACGACTGGGAAACACCAAGCTCGACGGATCCACAACTCCCTGCTTGCGCCTTTCCGAAAGAACGGCGACCGCGAGCGGTCCCAACGGAATTAGACGCATACTGTGCCTGCTCTTAGGTTCATCGAAGTGACCCTCGTAGACGGTCTCTTCCTGTTGGGTTTTTGCATTGATCTGTTTAGCGACGACTCTGTGGCAAGCAGACTTGCGGAAACGGCGTTTACACATTCATTGATAACTCCCCCAGTTGTTTCCCTCCCAGCAAGACTTTCTCAGGCTCTTGAAAGACGCCGAACCTAGCCGAGTCGATGGAAGAATAGTGCACAGCGTTTACCCCTTACTGGGGCTGCCCTTGCCCTAACTTTGTCAGTCGTGTCGAAGGGAAAACGTTTCGGAGAGCGGTTGCGAAGGGTACGATTGCCGGCTACCACGTCTTGCGCTGCCAGGGAAGTCCGCTTGCGACGCCATTTTGCCACAATTTGCACATTCCACATTGCGCCGGGACATGTCGCGGATGGATTTCAGGAGGTGGGAACGACGCGAAAAATCAGGCCAGCACCGGTTCGATAAGCAAAGCCATCGAAACGGCTGCACAGTTTCTGGTCATGGGGCTGTGGAGGGGATGTGCATGTAGTGGAAAACAAGGCAAATAAAGTCGCGGATTTTGGGGTGGACTTCAAGAGCCAGCGGACGTAGAAAAAAGCCTCCACGTGAAGCTCTGCGCTGCCTTGCGAAGAGCGGTACACGTCGCAAGGCTATGCGCCCGAGTTTCGGTCTCGGCGCAAGGAGTTTGACATGGCCAGGCGGCAGAAAACTCTCCTGTGTGTCGACGATAATCAGACTAGCCTGAAGATCTGCAAAATAATTTTGGAAGACTTCGGCTACAAGGTCTTAACTGCCAGCAGCGGCCGTGAAGGACTGGAAGTTTTTGCGTCGAATGCGATCGATGCGGTGATTCTCGACTATCAAATGCCGGAGATGAACGGCGAAATAGTTGCTGCTGAAATGAAACGGACGAGTCCGCAAATTCCCATTCTCATGCTCTCGGGCTGGGCGTCACTGCCAGAAAGCGCGTTTGTCCTAGTTGACGAGTTTGTCGCCAAAGGAGATCCAGTCGAGTTCTTGCTCCTAGCAGTTCAGCAAGTCTTAAGTCGTGGCGAAAAGCGAAAGCCTGTGAGAGTTGTTACTCGGCCTCGGATGGCCTCCTTCGACTCTGAAGCCAGAATCGTTTGACAGCCAACACACCCTGCTATGGTTTCGTTGAATACGCTAGTGCGTTCCAGCCCTCGTAAGATGTAATGTGCATTTTCTTGGATAGCGAGTCTTCCCCAGGAGCCCCAAAATGAATCCTCGAAAACCGGCCAACGCGAAGTCGCGCCCCGTCAAACAATCTTCGGAACCTCAGCAGGCCAGACGCGCCTTATTCCCGATCGTCGGTGTCGGTGCCTCGGCCGGTGGCTTGGAAGCATTCACGCAATTGCTCAAGGCCTTAGAGTCGGGGACAGAGATGGCGTATGTACTTGTTCAGCATCTGGACCCGAGCCACAAGAGCGCACTGACTGAGCTCCTTGCGAAGGCGACCGAGATGCCTGTGCGGCAAGTAACTGATGCCACGCCGGTGGAACCCAACCGCGTGTATGTTATTCCGCCCAACGTGGACATGACGATCTCACGGGGAATATTGCGGCTAACACCCCGTACAGAGACGCGTGGCCATCACATGCCGATCGATAGCTTCTTACGCTCGCTGGCGGAGGACCAGAGGAGCAATGCAATTGGAGTAATTCTTTCAGGGACTGCTTCTGACGGTACCCTGGGGTTGGCAGCGATCAAGGCAGAGGGGGGCATAACCTTCGCCCAGGAAGAAAAATCGGCCAAATTCGATGGCATGCCACAGAGCGCCATTGCTGCCGGCTGCGTGGATTTCGTTCTCTCCCCCGACGCGATTGGCAGGGAGCTGGCGAGTATTCGTGCCCATCCGTATCTGGCCCCTTCTTCGTGCTCAAGAACGGCTGAGTTAGTACCCGACGGCGACCCCCAACTAAAGAACATTCTTCATTTGCTGCGGACGGCAAACGGAGTTGATTTTTCCGATTACAAGCCCG
>WNEZ01033702.1_pt1 | contig 14233 bp, 11 predicted proteins | sample 5400521 | NCBI WGS metagenome assembly WNEZ01 (sample SAMN13153339, study PRJNA577476) | soil metagenome | isolation source: 120 cm saprolite under Douglas fir tree site 2 hole 1 replicate 1 | place: USA:California | collected 2015-04-18
TCCCAGAGGCCGGTCACGACATCGAAGAACTCGCGGGCACGGCGGTAGCGCTCGCCATGCTCCATATGCTCGGTCAGTCCGAAATTGAGCGCTGAGTCGGGGTTGGAGGTCGTGACCAGGTTCCAGCCGGCGCGGCCGCCGCTGATATGGTCGAGCGAGGCGAAACGCCGCGCGATCGTGTAAGGCGGCTCGAAGGTGGTCGAGGCGGTAGCGATCAGCCCGAGATGCTCGGTCACCATCGCCAAAACCGGCAGCAGGGTCAACGGATCGAACGAGGTGACCGTCGCGCTGCGCTTTAGCGCCGCCATCGGCATGTTGAGCACGCCGAGATGGTCGGCCATGAACCAGGCGTCGAAGCGGCCGCGCTCCAGGGTCTGCGCGAAACGGATCAGGTGTTGGAGATTGAAATTGGCGTCGGGATAGGCGCCTGGGTAGCGCCACCAGGCGGTATGAATGCCGACCGGGCGCATGAAAGCGCCCAAATGCAATTGGCGTGGTCCTGTCATTGCTGCCCCGTGCTTGGTCTTGCCCCATCATGGATCGGTTGCCGCTGACACCGCAATATCCGCGGCATCGGCCCGAGAGGCTGCTATCGTGATCCCTCACTCAACCCAGGATAAGATCCGCTACATGCCCAGCTCTCACGACGCCCCGCCGGCCACGCTCGATCGAGCTCTCGAAGTCGGCCCCGACGATTGGCAGGGACCCGGCTTTTATCAGCTGATGACCGCCCTGGTCGTGCCGCGGCCGGTCGGCTGGATCTCCACCATTTCGGCGGCCGGGGTGCCCAACGTGGCGCCTTATTCGTATTTCAATCTGATGGGGAGCGATCCGCCCTACGTCGCGTTCGGCTCGTCCGGGGTCAAGGACAGCCTGTCGAACCTCCGCGAGGTGCCAGAGTTTGTCGCCAACATCGTCACGATGCACCTGTTGGAGCGGATGAACTTTACCTCGGGCGATTTCCCACACGAGGAGGACGAATTCGACTGGGCCGGGCTGACGGCGGTGCCGGCGGCGAAGGTGCGGCCGTTCCGCGTCGCCGAGGCGAAGGCCCATCTCGAATGCGAGGTCGCGCAGATCGTGACCGACCGCAACACCAACATCGTGCTCGGCCGCATCGTCCACGCCCATGTCGATCCGTCGGTCTGGAAGAACGGGCGGGTCGACCCGAAACTGCTCGACCCGGTGTGCCGTCTGTCGGGCTCGGGTTATGCAGCGCTAGGCGAGCTCGTCAACGTCCAGCGCCCGCAGTGGAAGAACATCGAGGGCACCATCGGGCTGGACGCGATGCCGCGGGCGGAGAGGCGATAGCGCCGATCGGGCGCGCTGCGAGGCAAGCGTGGAGCGCCGGCACCGGGGCGGATAGTGAGAGATTAGCATTCACCGATTAACCGATGTTCATTCGTCCACAGAATTTTAACCAATACCGGCGAAACTCCGGTCATGCATTGGGACCGGCACAGTTTCACGGCCGTTGGCGGGATCTCAGCTCTGCTCATCGGCTGGGCGATGCTGTTGGAGGACGCGGCGGCGTCCTTTGCGCCCGATACGGCGATGATCGGCGGCATTGCAGCCATCGCACTCGCCGGTCTCGAACGGCTCAAGCAGCGCGTCGAGACATTGGAAAAGCGCCCGGCGCCGCGGCAGCCGCGTAGGCGCAGCAACAGCGGCAGAGCTGTCGGCTCGGTTCGCCGCTCCACCGCGGATCGAGACGGGCCGAGACAGGGAATACGACGGCGTCAGCCGCCGCGGCCATGCCGACGGGCGCTCGTTGCGTGGTCGTCACCGGCGGGCGCCGAACCTCGCGGATAACGTACTCGGCCCATCTGTCGGCAGGCAGGGTAGGGCAGACACCGCCGCCTCTCGTTTTCCGGGCGACGCTCGGGCATAGTAGCAGCGATGCAGCAGCGTGCGGCGATCGCTCAGGACCTCGTTCTCGTCGGCGGCGGGCATGCCCACGTCCATGTGTTGAAGAGCTTCGGCATGCGGCCAGTGGCGGGCGTGCGCGTGACGCTCGTCGCCGGCGATGTCGAGACGCCTTACTCGGGCATGCTGCCGGGTTACGTCGCCGGGCATTATACCTTTGAGGAGTGCCACATCGATCTCGGACGGCTCGCGCGCTTTGCCGGCGCACGCTTGATCCGCGACGAAGCGGTCGGTCTCGACCGCGCCGCGTGCTCTGTGCTGTGCCGCGCCCACCCGCCGATCCGCTGGGACGTCTTGTCGCTCGACATCGGCTCGGCGCCGCGGAGCGATGATGTCCCTGGCGCCGCCGAGCACGCGATCGCCGTCAAGCCGATCGCCCGTTTCGCGGCGCGCTGGGAAGCATTGCTCGCCCGTGCCCCGGCCCTGCCCGGACTGCGCCTCGCGGTGGTTGGCGGCGGCGCCGGCGGGGTCGAGCTGGCGCTGTCGGCGCAGTATCGGCTCGCCGCGCTATGTGGGGGTGCGGTCGAGGTAACGCTGGTGACGCGGGATGGGCTGCTGCCGTCGCACAACCGGCGCGTCCGCGGGCTCTTCGAGCAGATCCTCGCCGAGCGCCGGATGAGACCGGGCTGCCCCTGACTGCGGGCGGGTTCATCACGACCGACGAGACTCTGCGCTCGACCGGCGACAAGCGGATATTCGCGGCGGGCGATGTCGCGACGATGATCGCCCATCCGCGCGAGAAGGCCGGCGTCTACGCGGTTCGCCAGGGTCCGCCGCTCGCTGCGAACTTGCGGCGCACGCTCGTCGGCAAGCGGGCGCGCGGCGCCGTGCCGCAACGGCGCGGGCTGGCGCTGATCGGCACCGGGGACGGGCACGCCGTCGCGTCGCGCGGTCCGTTCACCGCCTACGGCGCCTCGTTGTGGCAGTTAAAGGATTGGATCGATCGGCGCTGGATGCGGCGCTACCGCGAATTGCCGGAAATGGCGGTGGACGAGGCCGAAGATCCGATGCGCTGCGGCGGCTGCGCCGCCAAAGTGCCGGCCATGGTGCTCGCGCGGGTCATGGAGCGGTTGCAGCCCGCGGCGAGTGAGGCTGTGATGATCGGGCTCGACAGTCCGGACGATGCCGCGCTGGTCTCGTTTCCCGGGGGGCCTCCGCTGCTGCAGACCGTCGATTTTTTCCGAGTCATGGTCGACGATCCCTATCTCTTTGGACGGATCGCCGCCACCCACGCACTCGGCGACATCTACGCGATGGGCGGCATGCCCGAGAGCGCGCTAGCGATCGCCACCCTGCCGCCGGCGCGGCCGCCGATCGTCGAGCACGACCTTTTTCACATGCTGCGCGGCGGGCTCGACGTGCTTGAAGCGGCGGGCGCGGTGCTTGTCGGCGGGCACAGTGCGGAGGGCGCGGAGCTGGCGCTCGGCTTTGCCGTGACCGGCCGGCCGCGACCGGGCAAGCTGTTGCGCAAGGGCGGGCTGCGCCCGGGCGACCGGCTAATCCTGACCAAGCCGCTCGGCACCGGCGTGATCCTCGCCGCCGACGCGCGCGGGCTGGCATCGGCACGGATCGTGGAGGGTGCGCTCGCGACGATGGTGCAGTCTGCCGGGCCGGCCGCCGCTGTTTTGCTGGCGCATAGAGCCACCGCCTGCACCGATGTGACCGGGTTCGGGCTCTTGGGCCATCTGCTTGAAATGCTGCGCGCCTCGGAAATGGACGCCGTCCTCGACCTCGGGGCGATACCGGCACTCGACGGCGCGGTGTCGCTGCTGGACCGCGGCATCACCAGCTCGCTGCATGCCGACAATGTCGCCGCAATGGCCGCTCTCGGCCGCGACGCGACAAGCCTGACCGATCCGATCGCGGCTTTGCTGATTGATCCGCAGACCGCGGGCGGCCTGCTCGCCGGCGTCCCTGCCGATCGCGCGCCCGTTTGCCTTGCCGAGCTCCGCGGGCTCGACTACCGCGCGGCTGAAATCGGCTTTGTCATTCGCGCGAGCGGTGCCGAACCGAGAGTCCATCTGGAGGGCGGCGCGGCGGAGGCGCTCCCCGAGCCGGTCATCACGTCATGACGGAGCCCCGGGCGGGGCTGCCCGCGGTTGACCGCGTGCTGCGATCGGAAGAAGGCGGGGCGCTGATCGCCCGCTATGGTCGAGCCCTCGCCCTCGACGCCGTCAGGGCGACGCTCGACGAGCGGCGCCGTTGCGGCACCGCCGCCTCGGTGGCGGCGATCGTCGAGGCGAGCGCTGCCTCGCTCGCCCGGAATATGCAGCCCTCGCAGCGCCGGGTCTTCAACCTGACCGGCACGGTATTGCACACCAATCTCGGCCGCGCGCCGCTGCCGGAGGAGGCGATCAGCGCCGCCGCAACAGCGATGCGCGATCCGACGACGCTTGAATACGACCTCGACACCGGCAGGCGCGGCGAGCGTGACGACCATATCGCGGGCTGGTTGACCCGGCTGACCGGGGCCGAAGCGGCGCTGGCGGTCAACAACAATGCCGGGGCATTGGTGCTGGCTCTCAATACCTTGGCGGAAGGGCGCGAGACGATCGTGTCGCGCGGCGAGCTAATCGAGATCGGCGGCTCGTTCCGGCTGCCCGACATCATGGCGCGCGCCGGTACCCGGCTGCGTGAGGTCGGGACGACCAACCGCACCCATCTCGCCGACTTTGCGGCAGCGATCGGACCGCAGACCGGGTTGATCCTCAAGGCGCATACCAGCAACTATGCGATTCAGGGTTTCACCACGGCGGTGCCGGCGGCAAAGCTCGCCGCCCTCGCCCGCGATCATGGAATACCGTTTGTCGAAGATCTCGGCAGCGGCTCGCTGGTTGACCTCGAGCGCTGGGGCTTGCCGCACGAGCCGACCGCGGCTGAAGCAGTCGAAGAAGGAGCCGATCTCGTCACCTTTAGCGGCGATAAATTGCTGGGAGGTCCGCAGGCGGGGCTCGTCGTCGGCCGCGCTGATCTAATCGCACGGCTCGCCCGCAACCCGCTGAAGCGCGCATTGCGTCTCGACAAAATCCGCCTCGCCGCACTCGAAGCGGTGCTGCGCCTCTATGCCGATCCCGATCGTCTGGCTGAGCGATTGCCGGCGCTGCGGCTGCTCGCCCGTCCCCCGGCGGAGATCGTGGCACTGGCCCAACGCCTGCTCCCCGCCGTCGCTCAGGCGCTCGACGGCGTTGCCGAGGTGAGCCTGGTCGAGACGCGGAGCCAGATCGGCAGCGGCGCATTGCCGGTGTCGTTCTTACCGAGCGCTGCTCTCGCTTTACGTCCGATCAGCCGGTCCGGGGCCGCGGTCGAGGCGCTAGCCCGCGCCCTTCGGGCATTGCCGATCCCGGTCGTCGGGCGTATCGAGGCCGGCCGTGTCCTCCTTGATCTGCGCTGCCTTGAAGACGAGACGGCCTTTCTCGGCCAGGTCCCCGCGATGGCCGAGGCAAAGCCGTGATCTTGGCCACCGCGGGCCATATCGATCACGGCAAGACCGCGCTGGTGCGGGCTTTGACCGGGGTCGACGCCGACCGCCTGCCGGAGGAAAAGCAGCGCGGTATGACGATCGATCTGGGCTTTGCCTATGCGACTTTGCCCGACGGCACCGAGCTCGGCTTTGTCGACGTCCCCGGGCACGAGCGGTTTCTGCCCAACATGCTCGCCGGTGTGCTGTCGATCGTCGATCGACCGGGTGTTGCTGGTCGTCGCCGCCGATGACGGGCCGCGCCCGCAGACATTGGAGCATCTCGACATCCTCGAGCTGATCGGGGTGGGCGAGATCACCGGAGTCGTCACCAAGATCGACCGGGTCGAACGCGACCGCACCGTGGCGATCGTCGAGGAGGTCGGGGAGTTGCTTGCCGCGGCCGGATTTTCCGGGAGCCCGATTTTTGCGGTGTCGAGCCGCAGTGGCGAAGGGGTCGAGGAATTGACCCGCCATCTTCAGGAAAGCGCCCACATTGCCGACCGCAACCGTGCGGCCGTGCCGGTAGCGGGCTTGTTCCGTATGCCGATCGACCGCGCCTTCACCCTGCCCGGTATCGGGCTCGTCGTGACCGGCACCGTGGCCGCGGGTAGCGTCAAGGCGGGCGACCGGCTGGCGATCAGCCCGGGCGGTATTGCCGCCCGGGTTCGCGGGCTGCATTCGCAAAACCGATCGGTCGAGACCGTCTGCGCCGGCGAGCGCTGCGCCGTCAATGTCGCGGGCTCCTTTCCCGAGGGCGGCGAGCCCCGGCGCGGCGACTGGATCCTGACGCCGGAGCGGCACGCGCCGACGAGGCGCCTCGACCTTCAGGTACGGGCCTCGCGCTTCGCCGAGGTGCCGCTGCGCGACGGGCTGCCGGTCCATCTCCATCTCAGCACCGCCGATGTCGTCGGGCGCGCCGCAGTACTCTCCGGCCGCGGCATCGCCCCTGCGGAGACCGGTTTTGTCCAGATCGATGTCGAACGGCCGATCGGCGCGCTCTACGGCGATCGCGCGGTGCTGCGCGACCACGCTGCCCGCCACACTCTCGCCGGCGGACGCGTTATCGACCCGTTTCCGCCGCGGCGCGGCCGCCGGCTACCAGCACGGCTCGCGGTGCTCGATGCGGCCGCCGAACCCGATCCCGCACAGGCTCTCGGCCGCCTCCTGGAGGTCGGCGGCCTCGTCGATCTGTCGCATTTCGCCCTGGTGCGGAATCTGGCGCCGGGCGAGCTCGATGCACTGCGCGAGGTCGGCGGGTTTCTCCGGATCGGGCCGGCGCGCGCTGGCGTCGCTGTTACCGCCGATCGCTTAGCTGCGCTGGGAGACGAGACCGTCGCGGTACTCGCAGCATCCCACCGGGCGCATCCCGACGCGCTCGGCCCGACCCGGCCGGCCCTGCTCGCCCAGCTGCGCGCGCTCGCTCCCGAGCCAGCGCTCGACGCGGCGCTCGCCGATCTCGCCGAGTCCCTGTGTGGCGCTTGCCCGAGCATCGCCCGCGGCTGACGCAGGCCGACGAGCGGCTGTGGGAGCGGGTCCGCCCGCTGCTCACCGTCGCCGATCGCCGCCCGCCGCGAGTGCGCGAGATCGCCGCCGCGCTGGCGCTCGAACCCGAGGCGGCCGAGCGTCTGCTTAGCCGCGCCGAACGGCTGGGCCGCGTCGCCCGGGTCGCCGACAACCGCTTCTTTCTCCCGGAGACGTTGGTATTGCTCGCCGAGACCGCGCAGGGGCTCGCCGAAGCCTCGCCCGAGGGCACCTTCACCGCTCAAGCCTTTAAGGACCGCTCGGGCGTCGGCCGCAATCTGACCATCCAAATTCTCGAATATTTCGACAAGATGGGGGCAACCCGCCGCCAGGGCGACGTTCGGATCATGTTGCGCGGCAGCGATGTGTTCGGCTAGACCGGGGCCGGAAGAGTATCGGGCCCGGTGGTCCGCGCGGTCTTCAAAACCGTCGGAGGGCGCGAAGGCGTCCTCGGTAGGTTCGACTCCTGCCTCTTCCGCCATTCTATGCCAATTTATCATGCGAATTCAGGAAGCTAAGATGCCAATCGATAGATTAACCCACAAGTGCGCCCACAACGTGTCATAGATGTAGGTGGATTTCAGTAGGCTAGCTTGGGACGCTCCCGCGAGCTACTAGGGTGCTGCGAGCCCTAGGGCAAGGTGTGTCGGCTCTGGACCGAGGGGGATGGTGTCAGGCTGGTGCGGGTCGAAACGGCTCGATGGGAGAGGCTACATGACAATGTTGGCACGGGATTCGACACCAAGCGCGGTACCGAGATCCTCGCCGACCGGAAGCAGCAAACTGCCGCGGCTGCCTAAAGAGGACGTCCTCGTCAAGGACGTTATCCACCGAAGCGCCGCAACGCGATCACCGCGTTCAGCCCACCGAAGGCGAACGAGTTGGACAACGCCACCTCGATTGGCAGGTCACGTGCTTCATTTGGCACATAATCGAGGTCGCAGGCCGGGTCCACCTCCACGAAATTGGCGGTAGGGGGTGCGATGTTGTCGTTGATGGCGAGCGCGGTCACCACCAGCTCGAGAGCGCCTGCCGCCCCAAGGGAGTGCCCCAAGACGGCCTTGCTCGACGATACAGCCAGGCGATACGCGTGGTCGCCAAAGACGCGGTGCAGAGCCTTGGTCTCCACGATATCGTTGATTGTCGTGCCGGTGCCATGAGCATTCACATAATCCACCGCATTCGGTTCCAATCGCGCGTCGCGCAGTGCCGCCGCCATTGCGCGGGCCGCTCCGGCTGCATCCGGCAGAGTGATGTCGCTCGCATCGGCTGACATGCCGAAACCGACGACTTCGGCGTAGATCTGCGCATCCCGCGCTCTCGCGGACTCGAGCGACTCCAGGACCAGGACCGCCGCTCCCTCTCCCAGCACCATGCCGCTTCGCTGGCGCGAGAATGGGCGGCAGGTGTCGGCGCTCATCACACGCAGAGCCTCCCAGGACTTCAGGGTGCCGAGAGTGAGGCAAGCCTCTGCGCCGCCCGCAACTGCAATCTCGACATCGCCGTCACGCACCAGGCGAAAGGCCTGGCCGAGTGCGTGTGTTCCAGAGGCGCACGCACTCGCGACGGCGAAAGCGGGACCGCCAAGGCCCAAGTCCATTGAGACCTGCGACGTCGCAGCATTCAGCATCCAGCGTGGTATTGTGAGCGGGTGCACGCGCGTCGCGTTTTCACCGTAGAGACGCTTGTACCCCTCGTCCACGGTTGTTTGTCCGCCGGCGGCGGATCCGATAATGGTGGCGGCGGTGGTGAGCGCGCATTGCCCTTGAAGGCCGGCGTGCGCAATGGCCTGCCGCGCAGCGACAACGGCAAACTGGGCAAAGCGATCCAACAATGACAGAGGCTTTTCCTCGAAGTGCGCCGATGGATCGAAATCGGCGACTGCGCCCGCAATTTTTGAGGTCAGTTGCGCCGTGGAGATCAGTTTCAGCGGTCTTATCGCCGAATTCCCGGCGACGATCGCCCGCCAAAAATCATCAATGCTCTGACCAGCGGGCGAGATCACGCCAAGGCCCGTGATGACGACCCGCGGCATGGTACGCCTATCCTGAGGGGATCAGTCGTTGGACGGCTACGACCACATCGCCGACCGTCTTGAACGCCGGTCCTGAATTGTTGTTCGCATTAAATGGGATTTCGATATTGAAGCGCTCTTCGAGATCGAAGGCCATCTCAATGACATCGAGCGATTCGAGACCGAGTTCATTGAGGCTCGCAGCGAGTGTAACGCGCTCAGGTGCCGCCCGGATCCTCTTGACGATCATGCCGATGATTTCATCTTGCATCGATAACATCCTAAGGACTCCTCCATGCAGCATCGCTTGGTTTCTCTTCTGAAACCTCGCGGCACCACGATAAGGCTGGCTGCGGAGTCACCTCGAAGATCATACTTTCCGCTGTGAGCCCGGGGCCAAAGGCCATCCCGCACCCCAACCCAGACGCTGATTTTGCGCTGAGCATACTCTTCAGGACAAACATGATGGTTGCGGACGACATGTTGCCGAAGCGGCGCAACACTTCGCGTGAGTAACGTAATGCCTTATCGTCCAACCCAAGGGCTTCACCGATCGCGTCCAGAATGGAGCGTCCGCCGGGATGCAATGCCCAAAGAGTGATGTCCTCCAGACGCCGTCCGCCAATCATCGCTTGGACATGCCGGGGGATCGCACGTGCCAAGGTCAGCGGCACCTGCCCCGAAAGCAGCATGTCGAAGCCGGACGCGCCGACACGCCAAGCCATCTGATCCCAGGTCTCCGGAATTACCGTGGCATGAAAGCTTTGCAGTTCGATCCCTGAAGCTTCGGCGGAAACGAGACTAGCCGAGCAGCCATCCCCCCACAGCAGAAAGCAAAGAATCCGCTCGATGTCCCCCGTTTCCTGCAAGATCGCGGCGTAACAACCCATGAAGCCGAGGATCGTCCGCTCTACCGCCGGTTTCAACCCGAAGCGCTCGACGATCTCGACATCCAGCCCCGGCGCGTAAAATCCGGTGCAGGTAACGATGATCAGATGCGTCACCTCATCCTTGAAGGCGTCAAAACCCAAATCATCGAGCGCCTGTGCTGTCAGGCCAAAGGCATGCTCCTCGAAGAACTGCATGCGCCGACGTGTGTCTGGAAAACGCCCCCGCTGGTAGAAGCCGATAGTATCAAGGGCCGTTTTGGTCAAGTTTGGCTGCAGGAACGAGTAACGATGCTCGATCTGCGATCTCTCCGCCATTACTCCAAAAAGCCGCCTTGCTCGCTCACTGGCGAGCAGCGAGCTTCCGTAGTCGATGAACGGGTGGTGGACATCGAATGTGGGAACGGCGGTGCCGATCTTGTTTATGTAGGCAGCTGCCACGCGCGCCTCTCCAAAAGCCCCGAATCGCCTACTCAGTGCCTGAAGCATTATATTCGACAGTCATCGTCAGGCCATACCGGGGCGTGGCCTGACCGATGCCATCGGCTCGAATTGCTGACCCCGCGCCAGGCCTTCATGTGGGCGCAGCCCCGCATAGAGCCTCAATGCCTTGCTCTCCTTTCGTGCGGCGTTGAACATCCTGCAATGCCAATAAGTTTACGCAATTGATTCAACTTTGGCTAGCTCTTTCCATGGCGCCCCGAAGCTTCGTCCCGTCCCGGTTGGACACTCTCCTGCCCAGCACAGCGAGACGTGTATCGAGCAAAGCTCCAGCACGGGGAAACTGCTCATGCATTCGAATAAGCGTACCAGTCCTCCCTTCGCAGCGGCAGGCCTTTCCCTCTCCTCTCTGACTTCACCAACAGGGTCTGATAAAGGTTCAGCGGTCCGTCCACGAAACCGTGGAGACCCATGGCGAGATAGAGCCTCCAAATGCGATAGGTTGTCTCACCCGCTATCTGCTTCGCTTCGACTGCGCGCTCCTCAAGACGCCGGATCCAATGGCGCAACGTGTAAGCATAGTGATCTTTGAGATTTTCCACATCCCGCACCTCGAAGCCCGCTGCCTCGGCTGCTCGCAGGGTGGTACTGATCGGTAAAAGGTCGCAATCTGGGAAGACGTAGCGATGGATGAAGTCCAGTCGGACAACCGGCATGTTTGAGTGAAAGCCGATGTAATGGTTGAGAAAAACACCTCCCGGACGGAGCAGTTCCCATGCAGATTTGAAATATGTCGGTAGGAGAGCCTCGCCGATGGCCTCGGCCATACTGACGGAGACGATCTTGTCATATCCCTGCGGCTTTTTCAATTCGCGATAATCATCAATATTAACGCGGCAGCGCGGCTCCAATCTTGCCCTCTTGATTCGCTCGCGCGCCAGTTCTGCTTGCTGCCGACTGAGGGTGATGCCGTCTGCCTCTACGCCGTAGACCTGGGCTGCATAGATAAGCAACCCGCCCCAGCCACAACCGATATCCAACAGACGCTCGCCAGGTTGCAGGCGTAACTTGCGGCACAGATAATCAAGCTTGCTCTCCTGTGCTGTCCCTAAGTCGTCATCCGGGGTCGCAAAGTAGGCGCAGCTGTATATCATCCGTGGATCCAGCCAAAGCGCAAAGAAGTCGTTGGAGCGGTCATAGTGATAATTCGTGACCTGACGATCGCGCTCCTTCGAGTGAAGTCCACCTCTGATCTTCACCGCCACATCACGGGAACGAGGTTGACCGATATTCGGCAAACTGAGTAGACGTTTACCATAGCGCAACAGTTGCATCTTTCCTGGGCGCGCATCAATCAAGTATCCGATCAGCGGCGAGATGACTTCAATCTCCCCTTCGATGTCGAAATCATTGTAGATATACGCCTCCCCGATGTTTAAATCGCTGGGCGGCAAAAACATCTTGCGCAGTGCTCCCGGGTGTTGGAGCGCCAGGGTGCAACGTGTCGGTTCCGCTGAACCCGATGCGGGTCTCCAGACTGTTCCATCCCACAGGCGCACGGCGACATTGGGCATTGGGCAAGAACTCAGCAGGTCATTTAATAAGGACAGACTGGTCTCAACTTGATGATCTGTGCTCTTCGTGATCGGTCTCGCCATGGTTCGTCCCTTTCTGGTTGCGTCCAGCGGGAGCAAGGGCTTGGAGTTGCCTAAAGTTATGATATCTTGTTAACATGCTTACCGGGCTTCATCCAGTAGAAACTAGCTTCGCTGGGTTATTCAATCCCGCTCCAGCGGTAGACCCGACGGGACGAGAACCGGAGTTTCCAGAGCGGAAGCATCCCGTCGCGTGGCGACTGGTCGCCGCTATGGGTCGGGTGACCATTACTGGTACGTGTATGCGCTTCTTTCCGAAGCACTCTTATCTGCTTTAACCCTGGGCTTGGTAACTTGGCGTTCGGGCGGCGACGGCGAGTTTGCTCCTGCATCGGCGGCCCCGGCACACGTCTTTATGCGCTCGGTCTTGATGTCCGAATAATCAGTCGAACGCCTGGGCTGACGACCAAGAGCACGATGTCCCAAAACGGCAAAGGACCGGCTTTACATTCCACCAAATCCGTAGTCCAATGTATGCTACAGGTAAGAAATGGCTTTCTTTTGCTGCCACCGGGCGGCGCCCAACGGGGCTTCGGAGAGAAGCGTCGATGATCGACATTGCCATCCTTGGAAACGGCGTGGCTGCCAATCTGGCGGCCGCTTATTTTCGCAAGAACATGCCGGAATTGGCGGTCGCGGTTATCGGCAGCGGCGACAAGCGCAGACCAATCGTTGGCGAGGCTCTCGTCGAAGCGAGCACCAACTTCATTCGCGAAATCGGCCTCGGCCCGCTCCTGATTGAGCGCCATTACCCAAAATACGGGCTGACCTACTACTACAAGCCAGATCTCGACGATCCCGCGGACCGCACCTACGTCGTCGATGAGGCTCCCTATCTTCCGCCCTTCCCCTCGTTTCTAATAAATCGATTTACCTTCGACCGGGACTTGCGCTCGCATAACGCGGAAAACGGCGTCACCTTTCATCCCGGGCGCGCTACAGGCCTTGAGCTGGGCAGAGCGGGGCAGCCGCATCAGGTGGTTGTCGAGGGCGAGGATAAGCGCAAGCGAGAGCTGAACTGTCGATGGTTGATCGATGCGACCGGGCGAAACCGAATGCTAGGCAGGTTGCTCGGCTTGCATCACCGGCCGCAGCTTCAGAAGGATGTCTATTGGTTCCGTCTCGTCGATTTCGACCCGACGATTCTGTCCCGGCTCGGCGTGATAAAAAAACAGAACCGAGCATTCGACTCATATTACTGCACTCATCACTTCTTCGGCAAAGGCAACTGGATATGGTGCATTCCGATCCGTTCGGAAGAGCACCCTACAATGATCAGCATCGGCATCACCTATCGCAAGGATCTCTGTCCGCGCGAGATCCGCTCGATAGAGCAGTTCATCGATCATGTCGGCGCGGAGCATCCCGTGGTTGTCGAGCTCGTCAGGAGCGGCAGAGTAGACGATACGAATTTCTACGGTTCCTATATGTATGAGACGGGGCAACACTATTCCCCGGACGGCTGGTTCATTATCGGCGACGCGGGGGATACGGTGGACCCTCTGTACAGCCTCGGACTAACCCTGGTCTCGTTTCAGGTTAAGCAGGTTGCCGAAATCGTCAGGAGACACCATCAGGGCGAGCCTATCGACGAATTCGTGAGTGACTTGGATCTTGCCCTCACGAATACCTACCGGCTGGTGACGGATGACGTCAACAGCCTTTACGAGGTCATGCATGATGGCTTTTGCTGCCACCTGCGCATGCACCTCACTATTCTACTGATGTTTCACTTGGCAATGCCGTTGACGTTCAGCGGGTATCTATCGGATCCGATCGGCATAAAATTGTTCAACCGCATAGTGAAGCCGAGTGCTCTCGCGCCCGAGCTCGGCCGCTGGAAATCGCTGATCGACGCCGTCGCATCGATCCCGCTCAACCGCGCGGTCGAGAAATACTTGAAAGTGCAATCACCATTTTCGCTAAACCACAAATTCTTCGAGCATCTCCGGGAAGAAGAGATCCCAGAATCGATTTCTGGGATGTTATTTTATTTGGCGAGATTGCGGCTAACTTTACTGGCGAAGACGGGCTGGCGCGGCGCTATCGCATTTGAACAACACCTGGCCTTAGTGCAAGACTTGGCTCGGGCCGGGGTGATTTGGGCGTTTTTCCACGGGACGAAGCCGCGCGACAGCAGGTTGCTCAGAATGTTGGTCTCCGGACCAGGGAAGAGCCCGCGGGCTAAAGCCTATACGGGCAGCGCCGTGGCAGGCGCAGACCTCCCCGCCCGGACGGCTTAGGGAGGAGGAATTGACACTTGCAAGTCGACTAAAGCTAAGCACGCGAAGGCTGGTTGCTCTGTTGCTGTTGCCGCTGGTGGTTATCG
>WNEZ01028371.1_pt1 | contig 14230 bp, 18 predicted proteins | sample 5400521 | NCBI WGS metagenome assembly WNEZ01 (sample SAMN13153339, study PRJNA577476) | soil metagenome | isolation source: 120 cm saprolite under Douglas fir tree site 2 hole 1 replicate 1 | place: USA:California | collected 2015-04-18
GCTGCTTGAGGATCAGGACGCTGTCGCCCTGCACGCGCGCGTTCGAAGCGAAGCCCCAGATCGGGAAGCATTCCTTCACCACGTCCACGTCGATGTGCGCCCACCAGGTCTGCGGGTTTTCCTTGGTTTGCGTCGGGATCCACGGCACGTCAACGTCGACGAGCAGCCCGACGTCGGCTTCCGCGATTGCGGGCATCATTCCGGCGAAGCACGGCGAGGCGCGCGAGATGTTGAGATAGAGCGGGCTCGCTTCGAACACGCGGATTCCCGCGAGGCGCGCGATCTCCTCGATCAACGCCGGCGCCTCGAGCTTGCGCCCGGCGTAGGAGGTCACCATCACGGGGTGTTTCGCCGACAGCAGCTTGTCCGCGATCCGCGCGACGGCGGCCGCATCGGCTGCGCCGGCGGACACCGCGCCGTAGCGCTCCTGCGGGAACGGGCGCATCGCCGCTTCGTCCCAGGTCTGTGTCAACGTCTCTCGCGGGAGCATAAGGTAGACCGGGCCCATGGGATCGCTGTGCGCCACGGTGTGCGCGCGGCGCAGGGTTTCCTTCGTCATCACGCCCGAGGGCAGCGTCCACTCCCACTTGGCGTAGGGCCGCACGATCCCGGACTGGTCGAACGGCTCCTGGATGAAGTGCACGTAATTGTCGCGCGATCCGGGCAGCTCGCCGCGCACGGTGTAAGGCGCTTTCCCCGCCATAAGCACCAGCGGCAGCCGTCCGCGGCGGGCATTGTGCATCGCCATCGCGGAATTCGCCGTGCCCGCGTCCACGTGCACCATCACCGCCTGCCCGCGGCCGGTGGCCATGGCGAAACCCGCGGCCATGTGCATCGCGGTGTTCTCGTGCGGGCAGTTGAGCACCTTGGGATAACGACGCCCGTCTTTCTTCCAGCGCGCCATCTCCTCGATCACGGGCGCGTGGTCCGTTCCGAAATTGGAGAACAGATACTCGACGCCGATGTCGTTCAGGCCTTCGAGAAAGTAATGCGCGGTCGAGTGGAGCTTGACCTGGGGGGCTTTGTCCATGCCTGTGTTCCTCTGGCGTTCAGCGGCGAATATCTTAACCGAAACGTGTTTGTCCAACATTCGACGCCCCAGCGTTTACCCGCGCGGCCGAGGCCGGGGTCGTGTAGTATTTTCCGCATGCGAGGCGCTGCGGTGCTACTGACAGCGACCGGGAGGCGAACGCGATGGAAGGCACAGGCCCAGTCGAAGCCGGAGAGGATCCCCTCGCCCCCTACCGCGGGCGGATCCTGTACGGCCTCGCGAGCGCCGCGGCCGTTTGCCTCCTTCCGTTCTCCGTCAATGCGTTCGTGCAGGGGAATCCCGGGTTGGGAGCGGGAATTCTGTGCGCGTTCCTCGTTCTCGGCATCGACGCTCTCGCCATCTACCTGAAGAAGTCTCCGCCCATACCGCTGATACTGCTGCTCATCCCGATCGCGGCGGGGACGGCAGTTTCCCTCAAGGTCCAGGGCTTTTTCGGCGCGCTGTGGGCCTACCCCACGGTGCTGCTCTTCACGTTCTCCCTTTCGCGGCGCATGGCCACCGTTGGGAGCATCCTGCTGCTTCTGATCATCAGCGCGCTGGTGTATCACTACATCGGCCTCGCGTACACCATTCGATTCTTCGTCACGCTGACGCTCACCATCATCCTGGCCAACATCGTCCTCAGCATCATCGTCGATCTGCATCGCAGGCTCCTCGACCAGGCGATCGTGGACCCGCTGACCGGCATCTTCAATCGACGCCATATGGAGCGCTGCCTGAGCGACGCCATCGAGCGCAAGCGGCGCAACTCCGCTCCGGCTTCGCTCTTGCTGATCGATGTCGACCGCTTCAAGCGCATCAACGATCAATTCGGCCACGCGACGGGCGACAGCGTGCTGAAGGGAATCGTTTCGCTGGTCGCGAAACGCTCGCGCAAGCTCGATCTGCTGTTTCGCATCGGCGGCGAGGAGTTCATGCTGCTGCTGCCCGATACGCAGGAGGCGGCAGCCGCCGTCGTCGCGGAGCAGCTCCGTGGTTCCGTCGCGGAATCGCCTCTGCTCGACGACCGGCGGCTGACCGTGAGCATTGGAGTCGGCGAGCTTCGACCCGGCGAATCGCTGGACTCGTGGATGAAGCACGCCGATGACGCTCTGTACGCGGCCAAGAAGGCGGGCCGCAATCGAGTGGTTTGCCGTGGGCTGCCCCGCCCCGAGGAGGACCCGACGCTTCCCGACGCGGACCCGGAGGCGTGACAGGCTCGGCTCGAGGCGCTTGCGCCTGCCTGCCGCCCGCGCGAGTTCGCTTGACGCCGCCGCAATGCGCGTGTATAAGAAGCGCGCAGGAATTATCCAAGCCGAGATCGTCTGGTCCAGCTGCAGCCGCTTCGCGCGGCGCTCATCTCATCAGGTCGTCGTTCTTTTCTCCCCTTGAAGTTCCCGCACTCCGGGCGAAAGCCTTCTTACAATTTTTTTTAGGAAATTTGCAAATGAGTACAGGTACGGTCAAGTGGTTCAACGATTCCAAGGGCTTCGGGTTCATCACTCCGGACGGCGGCGGCAAGGATCTGTTCGCGCACTTCTCGGCGATCCAGGGCAGCGGTTTCAAGACCTTGAAGGAAAACCAGAAGGTGTCCTTCGATGTCACCGCAGGCCCGAAAGGCGATCAGGCGGTCAACATCAAGCCCGTCGCGTAACAGCGGCGCCGGCTGAGAATAAAAAGCCCGGGCAACCGGGCTTTTTTCATTGGGTCTCTCGAAAAGGGGGATCCGGGGCGTTCCGGGCCGCGGGTCGACATTGCGCGCCTCGAAAGCCAATTCCTCGACAGAAGGTGAGCGCTTCTATATCCTCTGCCTCCATGGACAAACGAAAAGCATGGCGGAAACAGGAAGAGCAACTGGTCGAGCGGTGGAATGCGGCTGCAGGTCAGTTCCGGGACGCTCAGGCGGCCTTGTCGTCCCGGTCTTCGGAGAACGGCGATGCCGCGCCGGACGAAGAGACCGTGCTCAAGGCCAAGGCGGCGCGGGCCGAGCTCGAAGCCGTGCGAAAACAGGTGGCGCGCATCAAAGTGGAGTTCAGCGCAGGAAAGCGGTACTAGGCGCAAGCCCTTTCCGGATCGTTTTGCCGGCCCGGCGGCTCATCCGGCCTTCTCCCGGGTGCTATGCGTCGCTGCGAATCTCGGGGTAAGCGTCCTTCGCGTCGTGGCGCCTCCCGTGGTTCCCGAAGAGCGCCTAAAGCAGGGGGATGAAAATGAAGCCTCGATCCGCGGCTTTTGCGCTCGCGGCGGTTTTCACGGGACTCTCCGCCGCCCTGGCCCAGAACTACCCGTCGCGGCCGGTCACGATGGTGGTGCCGTTTGCGGCGGGCGGGCCGGTGGACACGATCGCCCGCATCGTCGGCACCCCGATGGGGAAGACGCTCGGCCAGACCATCTTGGTGGAAAACGTCGTCGGCGCCTCCGGCACCCTCGGCGTAGGCAGGGTCGCGCGCGCCGCCCCCGACGGCTACACGCTCAGCATCGGCCACTGGGGTACGCACGTCATCAACGGCGCGGTCTATCCGCTGCAGTACGACCTGCTCCGCGATCTGGAACCGCTGGCGATGATCGCGAGCAATCCGCTGATGATCGTCGCGAACGCGTCGTTGCCGGCAAGAGACTTGAAGGAATTGATCGGGTGGCTGAAGGACAATCCGGGCAAGGCCTCGGCGGGAACCGCCGGGTCAGGCTCAGCCACGCATATCGGCGGAATCTACTTCCAGAACGCGACCGGAACCCGGTTCGAGCTCGTGCCCTACAAGGGCTCGGGGCCGGCGATGCTGGACTTGGTCGGCGGTCGCATCGAGCTGATGATCGATCAGGCTTCGAACTCCATACCGCAGGTGCGCGGCGGCAAGATCAGGGCCTACGCGGTCACCGCGAAGGCACGCCTCGCGGCGGCGCCTGATATACCCACCGTGGACGAAGCCGGCCTGCCGGGGCTGCACGTTTCGGTGTGGTACGGAATCTGGGCGCCGCGCGGCACGCCCCGCGACGTCGTGGCCAAGCTGAACGGTGCCATCGTCGCGGCGCTCGCCGATACGACGGTGCGGGCGCGCCTCGCCGATCTGGGCCAGGAGATCCCGCCGCGGGAGCAGCAGACCCCGGAAGCTCTAGCCGCGTTTCACAAAGCCGAGATCGAAAAGTGGTGGCCGATGGTGAAGGCCGCGGGCATCAAGGCGGAATAATGTCCTCCGCGATCCCCAAGACCAGGACGACCGCGCGGGACTCGGCGAAGCTCGCGTCGATGTGGAACGAAATCAAGCTCCACCTCGAAGACCGCAGGCGCGCACTTGCCGCGGAGATCAGGGACTATCCCACGCCGATTCCGCGTTGCGACGCGCAGTTCAATCACCTCTACGAACAGCAGGCTAGGCTCGCCCGCGAGTTGGATCGAATCGGCGCGCTCGCCGGGAAGAGCCTCAAGCGCGGGGACTGCGTCGAATTGATCGAGCGATTCATCGCCTCGGCGCCTTATACGGACGACGCCGCGGAGCGGGAGTTCAGGTCGCGGGTGAAGAAGCAGCATTCCGCGCCCAGGTGAAAAAGATGCACAGCCGGGAGCTGGGGCTGGTCCTCGCGCAGCAGCTCCTCGGCGTGGAAGATCTGCACTACGGGCTCTGGGACGCGGACCTCGAGCTCAAGCTCGGCAACCTCGCCGTCGCCCAGCAGCGCTACAACGACATGCTGATCGCGCAGCTGCCGCGGCCCGAACGCGAGGTCCGCGTCCTCGACATCGGCTGCGGAACGGGACACCTGCTGCGCCAGCTGCTCGACCGCGGCTATTGTGCCGACGGCGTCATCCCGGCGAAGGATTTGTGCGACGCGGTGCGCAGCAGGCTCGCCGGCTGCATCGGCCCTCAGCCGCGCATCCACGAATGCCGCTTCGAGGATTTCCCGGCCGGGCAATGCCGCGGCCTCTACGACGTGACGCTTTTCAGCGAGAGCTTCCAGTACATCTCGCCCTCGATTTCGCTGCCCATCCTGCAGGCCATCCTGAAACCCGGCGGACTTCTCCTGATCGCGGATTTCTTCAAGACCGACGAGTCGGGCGACAGAGGGGTCGGGGACGAGAGTTTCGGCGGGGGCCATCCGCTGCGGGAGGCGCGCGTCAGCCCCAGCATAGAGCTGGTGAACGATCTGCTGACGAACAGGATCGGGCCGGCCACGCTCACGATCGGGCGTTACCTGCAGAGCCGCCACCCGCTGCTCGCGCGGCTCGCCCGGGCGTTGCTGCGGAGAAAACTGGACAAAGCGAACTACAAATATTTCTCCGGCCACCGCTGCAGGGAAGTCTTCGAGCGCTACAAGACCTACCGCCTGCTGCTGTACCGCCTCCCTTAGGCCGGCCCGCGCGTACGGCCCGACCGGCGACTATGACATTTCAGGCCGGGTGCGCTCGAACCGGAGGATGGCCTGTTTGAGCGGCTCGGGCCACGGGGCCGATTTCTTGTTTCAGATCGGCGTTGACGTAGACCAGCTCGCCGCTCGTGATGTGCTCGGCGCCGCGCCAGATGCCGAACACGAGCTGCATCGAGGAGCGGCCGATGCGCCCGACGCGGCATCCGACCTCGATCGTGTCGTCGTAGGTCGCCGAGCCGTGGTATTCGGCGCCCGCCTTTACGGCATAGATGTCCGAGCCGAATTTCTCGACGATGTCCTCGGGATAGCGGAAGCCGATCGCGCGCCAGTACTCGGCGACGGCGACGTCGAAGTAGAGGAAATAATGTCCGTTGAATACCACGTCCTGCCGGTCAACTTCCGCCCAGCGCACCCGCAGGTTGTGGACGAAGGTGAAATCCTCGCGCTTCATTCGGAGCCGGCCCCGCCGGGGGATTAGACTTCGAGCATACCAGAGCCTCAATGGACGAGATCGTATCGCGGGCGATGCTGAAGTGGCCGGACGTGCCGGCGGTGTACGGCTGGCTTTCGCTCGATCGGCGCGGAAACTGGGCGATCAAGACCGCCGGGGGGCGCTTCGAGCGCATCGCCAATGCCGCGGTCAGAGAGTTCATCGGCAGGAATTACGCGGCCGACGACGAAGGCCGCTGGTATTTCCAGAACGGCCCGCAACGGGTGTTCGTCGCGCTCGACTACACGCCCTGGGTATACAGGCTGGCCGACGCGGGGGAGGGGATTCTCGCGCACACGGGGGCCGTGCCGCGCGCTCTCGAAACGGTGTTTCTCGACGACGCCGGAGCGCTGCTTCTCGAGACGGAGATCGGCATCGGCGTGCTCCTCGACCGCGATCTTTGGGCCTTCCTCGCGCGCCTCACCGAGGTGCGCGGCCGCTCGCTCGAGCGGCTCCTGGAGGACGCCGCGCAAGGCGCAGAAGCGCGCGCGATACTGCACGGCAAGAGCGTGCGGGTCGCCCGCGCTCGCAGCGCGGATGTGCCCCGCCGGTTCGGATTCGTGCGGCGGCCAGCGCCCCGCGCGGGCGAGCCGGAGTGTCTGTGAGGCTGCGGATGTAACGGGGTGTAAAAGGTCAGCGCCGGCCGAGCGCCGGCGTTACACTTCTTTCAGAGCCCGGTTTCTCCCTGAAGGAGGCTCCGATGAAACGGCCGCTTGCGATTCTGATTGGAGTGGCGCTGCTGGTAAGCGCAGACGCCGTTCTCGCGCGCGGCGGCAGGGGCGGCGGAGGTCATGCGGGCGGCGGAGGACACCACGGTGGTGGGACTTCCATGGGCAGCCACGGCGGACACGGGGGAGGAATAGCAGCAGCCGGCGTTCGCGTCGGACATCCCATCGGACGTACATTCGTGGGCGTTCGCCCCGGCCCGGCGTTTGTCGGCCGTCCTCCCTTCTTCCATCGCCACCGCGTATTCGTCGGCGGCACGGTCATAGTCGGTGCGCCGTTCTTCTATCCCTACTATCCCTACTATCCTCCGGTGTACGCTCCGCCCCCGGTCTATGCCGAACCGCCGGTCTATATCGAGCAGGGCGGAGGCGTGTATTACTACTGCACGGAGTACAACGATTACTACCCCAACGTTTCCAGCTGTCCCTCGCAGTGGGTTCCGGTCTCCTCGACGGCGAGCGAATACCCGCAGTGACGACTACTCCGTAGTCAGGACGACTTTTCCCTGGACCTTGCGGTTCATCATGTCGTTGAGCGCGTCTGCGGCGCGCTCCAGCGGATAGCTTGCGCTCACCAGGGGCTTGATCTTCCCGGCGCGCAGCCACGCCGTCAGCTCTTTCAGGTTGGCCGCGTTGAGATCGCGCTCGCGTCTTGCGAACTCGCCCCAGAAAACGCCCACGATCGAGCAGCCCTTGAGCAGCGTCAGGTTGAGCGGGATCCTCGGGATCTCTCCCGAGGCGAAACCCACCACCAGGTAGCGTCCCTTCCAAGCCATCGCGCGCACGGCAGGCTCGGAGTGCTTTCCCCCGACAGGATCCAGAACGATGTCGACGGCGCGGCCCAGGTTCTTGAGGGCTTCGCGCAGATCCTCGCGCTCGTAGTTGATCGCGACTTCGGCGCCGAAGCGCTTGCAGGTCTCGAGTTTCTCTTCGGAGGACGCGCAGGCGATCACGCGCGCGCCGAAGAGCTTCCCGAGCTCCACGGCGGCTAGGCCGACGCCGCCCGCCGCGCCGAGCACGAGGAGCGTCTCGCCCGCCCTGATCCCGGCGCGGTCCTTGAGCGCGTGATAGGCCGTCGCGTAGACCAGGCCGAACGAGGCGGCGACCGTGAAATCGAGGCCCGCCGGGACGGGAGCGAGGAGCGCTTCGTCGACCACGGTTTCCTCCGCGTAGCCGCCCGAGCGGATGTGCGCCATCACCCGGTCCCCGGGCATGAAACCGTGCACGCCTTCGCCGACCTGCTTGACCACGCCGGCGATCTCGCTCCCCGGCGAGAAGGGCAGCTCGGGCTTGAACTGGTACTTGTTCTGGATGAGGAGGACATCGGGAAAATTCACCCCGCTTGCCTTCACGGAAACCAGAACCTGTCCCTTGCCCGGTTTGGGCGAGGGAATGTCCTCGACCACGAGCGCGTCGGGCGGCCCCCAATCCTTGCACAGCACGGCTTTCATGCGCGACCTTTTCGAATTTGCGGGCCATCATAAAGCGATGTTGCCTCGGTCACAAATGTCGGGCTACCATGCGCTCGAAGGGGGTGGCCATGGCTGAAACCGTGATGTCGCGCGAGCCGAAATACGTGGGCTTCTGGATGCGGTTGCTCGCCTTCTTCATCGACTCCCTGATTGTCAGCCTCATTCTTTCTCCCCTGATGCTCGCGCTCTACGGGGGCGGTTATTTCACGAAGCTGAACGCCGAGCTCACCGCGTTGTTGGTGTCATCGGGCGATCCGAACGCCGACCTCGCACGCATGCTCGAAATTCTCAGCCGCCCCGATTCGGCCATCTCGGCCATGAGCGATATCCGGGTGCAGTTCGGTCTTCTCGTAGCGACCATTCTCTTTTGGCGTTTCCGCGGCGCCACGCCCGGGAAAATGCTGGTGAAGGCGAGGATCGTCACCGCCGACGGGCTACGTCAGCCGTCGACCGGGAGGCTGATCGGGCGCTTCTTGGGTTATTTCGTTTCAATCATCCCGGCGTTTCTCGGATTCCTGTGGATCGCTTTCGACAAGCGTAAGCAGGGCTGGCACGACAAGCTGGCCGGAACGGTGGTGATCCACGACGAGGACGACGACTGAGCCCGCGTTCGCTCGCGATCGGAACGGAAACAGGAAAAAGGGGGAGACATGAGCTGGGGATTCTGGATTGTCGTCGGCATCGTTGTCGCGGCCGCGGTGTTGCTGATCTCGATCTACAACGGACTGGTTGCGCGGCGCAACCGCTTCAAGAACGCCTTTGCGCAGATCGACGTCCAGCTGAAGCGCCGCTACGACCTGATCCCGAATCTCGTGGAAACGGCCAAGGGCTATATCAAGCACGAGCGCGGCGCTTCTTCGCGCTTTCCGAGGCCTACCCCGACCTCAAGGCCAACCAGACGATGATGCAGCTCTCCGAAGAGCTCACCAGCACCGAGAACAAGATTTCGTTCGCCCGCCAGGCGTACAACGACGAGGTGATGAGCTACAACACCGCGATCGAGAGCTTCCCGGACAACTTCGTCGCCGGCTTCGGCGGCTTCAAGGAGGCGACTTTGCTCGAGTCCACCGAGTCCCCCGAGGAGCGCAAGCCCGTCAAGGTTTCCTTCTAGCTTCTCATTCCCTCTCCCGCAGGCGGAGGGTTAGGGTGAGGGGCCTCAAGTGAATTTCTTCGAGCAGCAGCACCGCGCGCGGCGCCACACCGTTGTGATGCTGCTGCTGTTCGCGTTCGCCGTTGCCGCGATTGTCGCGGTGCTCGACCTGGTCGGGGCCGCTGTCTACATCTGGATGTTCGATCCGCCGCTCCTCTACGAGAGCAATCTGCTCGGGGCGGTTCCCCGCCACGTCTACGGCTGGTCCACGGCGGTAATCCTCGGTGTGATCGCCTGGGGGACGGGATTGCGGCTCTATCAGCTCTCGGGCGGCGGCTCGGCGGTGGCCGACATGATCGACGCGCGGCACATGGAGCGTGACACTGCCGAGCCGTCGGAACGTCGGCTGCTCAACGTCGTCGAGGAGATGGCGCTCGCTTCCGGTATCGCCGTGCCGCTGGTGTTCGTCATGGACGACCAGCACACGATCAACGCCTTCGCCGCCGGCTTCTCCCCCCACGAGGCGGCGATCATCGTGACGCGCGGAGCGCTGGAGAGTCTCAACCGCGACGAACTTCAAGGCGTCGTGGCGCACGAGTTCAGTCACATCCTGAACGGCGATATGCGTCTCAACGTCACGCTGGTGGGCGTGATCGCAGGCATCGTGCTGTTCGGCTCGCTGGGCGCCGCCATGATGGCCGGCGGCCGGAGCGACGGCGGCGGCGAAAACGTGAGAGCCAGGTTCGATTTCCGCGTGTTCCTCCTTGGGCTCGCGCTGTGGATAATCGGCTCGATCGGCGTGTTCGCCGGACGATTGATCAAGGCGGTGATCGCGCGCCAGCGGGAGTTCCTCGCCGACGCCTCCGCGGTGCAGTTCACCCGCAACCCGGACGGCATCGGCAATGCGCTCTTCAAGATCGGCCGGCGCGGCAGCGTCATCGTCGAGCGCCACGCCGAGGAGCTTTCGCACATGTGCATCGGCGCGCCGGTCAACGACTATTTCGAATTCGCCTGGCTGAGCACGCACCCGCCGCTCGACGAGCGCATCGAGCGGATACTGGGACCGGGCGCGACGCGGCTTCTCGCCAACCGCATGGAGCGCGCCGAGGCCGCGGCCCTGGCGGCGCAGGGAAGCCCGGTAGTGAGCGAGTTCGTGAGTCCGCTCTATGCGCCGCGCAACGCGGTACCCGCCGCCTCCGGGTTCCGGAGCGCAGCGGGCATTGCGGGCTCGATGGTCGAAAGCATCGGCAATCCGTCCTCAGCCCACCTCGATCATGCGCGCGGGATGCTCGACTCCATCCCCGCGGAGATCCGCACCGCCGTCGGGGGCGAGGAAGGCGCGCAAGCGGCGCTCTTCGCGCTCCTCCTGGGTGAGGGCGAGTTGCGCAAGGCGCAGCTCGCCTTGATCGGAGCGGGCGAGATCCCCGCGCAAAGCGCGCGCTTTGCGGACGCCCTGAAACCGCTCGGTGCGCGCGCACGGCTTCCCGTGCTCCAATTGGTGATCCCGACCCTGAAGCGGCTGCCCGGACCCGAGCGCGACGGGCTGCTCGAGAAGATCAAAGCCGTGATCGAGGCCGACCGCAAGATCACGCTCGGGGAATTCGTGCTGCTTACGCTGTGCAGGAGCTACATCCGGAGTGGGGAGAAGAGGCCGGCGGCCGTGAAGTACCGCAGCGTCCAGGCGGTCGTCGCCGAAGCGGGTGTGATCCTCTCGTTGCTCGCTCAAGCCGGCGGAGGCGGGATGGCCGCGTTCAACGAGGGAATGGCCGCCCTCGGCGTCGCGGGCGGAGTGCTGCGCTCGCCCTCCGAGCTGAACATCGTGGCGGTGGAGGGCGCCCTCAACGAGCTGAAGCTGCTCGCACCGCTGAAGAAGCCCCTGTTCATCAAGGCCTGCGTCGCGGCGGCGATGGCCGATGATAAACTCACGCTTGCGGAAGCGGAGTTGCTGCGCGCGATCTGCGCAGCGCTCGACTCGCCTTTGCCGCCGATTCTGGAAACCACCGAGGCCGTCGCGTGATCGAACCGCTTTCTCTTTGGAACGTATGGGCACACTGAGCGGAAAAATCGCCTGGGTCACCGGCGGCGGAAGCGGTATCGGCCAGGGGGCCGCGGTCGAGCTCGCAAGAGCGGGCGCAACCGTCGTCGTCTCCGGCCGCCGGGTTGCTGCGCTCGCCGAAACCGAGGCGCTGATCAAACAAGCCGGCGGCAAAGCGGAGGTCGAGGCGGTCGATACCAGCGACAAGCAGGCGGTAGTGCGCGCTTCCGCTGCGATCCTCGCGCGTCACGGCCGCATCGACATCCTCGTCAATTGCGCCGGCACCAACGTCCCGAAACGCTTCTTCAAGGACCTCGAAGCAACCGAGTGGGATCGCGTCGTCGGAATCAACCTGAACGGCGCGCTGTATTGCACGCTGGCGGTGCTGCCCTCGATGCGCGAGCGGCGCAACGGCTTGGTGATCCACGTCGCGTCCTGGTTCGCCCGCTATCAGAGCTATCTCGGCGGTGCGGCTTACAACGCGAGCAAGCAGGCACTGTGCGCCCTGGTTCACCAGATCAACATCGAGGAAGGCATGCACGGGATCCGCGGCTGCGCCATCCATCCGGGCGAGACGGTGACGCCGCTGCAAAAAGCGCGGCCGAAGCCGCCTTCGCCCGAGGACCAGGCGCGCATGCTCAAGATGGAAGATCTGGGCCGGGTGGTGCGCTTCATTGCCGAATCCCCGGCGCACGTCTGCGTCAACGAGATCGTCGTCAGTCCGACCTGGAACCGGCTGATTTTGGGCGGCGGCGAGATGCTGCTCGCGCCCAAGATCGAGTAGAGGCCGACGCGGGCGATGAGCCCACGGAGTCGTGGTGAGAACACGAGAACCCCGGCCCGCGCCCCGCAAGATGAGACCGCCGACCGTCGCCGCGATCGTGCGCGAGCAGACGGGCGCCGCGTGGTCGCGCGCGCGTGACCTGTGCGCGGAAGGGCGCGTGACGGTGAACGGGCAGCGCTGCCTCGACTCGGCCATGCGCGTTTCTCCCGGCGCGGTGGTGCTCGTCGACGAACGCGCGCCGAAGCTCCGAACCGGCGCCCTGCCCGAGAGCGCGATCGTGTTCTTCGACCGCGACCTCGTCGTCGTCGACAAGCCCGCCGGAATGCTGAGCATCGCCTACGAGCCGGGCGATAAGGACACGCTGGTCGATTGCACGCGAACCTTGCTGCGGCGAATGGCCGGACGCGGTTTCGCCCCCGCTCTCGGCGTGGTTCACCGGCTCGACAAGGACACGAGCGGCTTGATGGTGTTCGCGCTCACGCTGGAGGCGAAGCGCATACTGGCCGACCGGTTCCGAGCGCACGACATCGAGCGCGTCTATCATGCGATCGCGCACGGCGCGGTCGCCGCGCAGCGTGTCGAAACTCATCTCATCACGGATCGCGGCGACGGAATCCGCGGCTCCTATGGGCACTTTCGGCGTCCCAGGGGCGGAGTTCCGCCCGAGGCGAGGCGTTCGGTTACGCACGTCACGCCGATCGCTCCGCTCGCGGGTGCGACCCTGGTCGAGTGCCGCCTCGAAACCGGGCGGCAGCATCAGATTCGCATCCACATGTCCGAGCTCGGCCATCCCCTGGTCGGTGAACGCGTGTATATCCGCGATTACGCAGGCCGAAAGATCGATTCGACGCGTCCGATGCTCCATGCGCGAGCTCTCGGATTCGTACATCCGCGAACGGGTCAACGCATGTCGTTCGAGCGCGAAGCACCCGACGACTTCCGCGCGATGCTCGAATCGCTTCGTCCGGCGCGGATCGCCCCGCACTTCGACACGGACCGTTAAGCAGTCACCCGCTTTTTCTCGTCGGTGAGGAGCTTGAAGGTGCCGATCGCCTTCGCGAGCAGGGCGCCCTTGTCGTCGCGCGCCTCGGCTTCGCAGAAGGCGGTGGATTTGCCGCCGTGGAGAACCTTGCCTTCGGCCGTCACCTTGTCGCCGAAGCTGCCTTTCATGAAGCCGACGCTCAAGTCGACCGTCAGCACGCCGCCGACCACGCCGTAGTGCCCGCGCACCGCCCAGCTCATGACGAGGTCGAGCATGGTCATGATCACCCCGCCGTGAGTCGCGCCCCAGCTGTTCAAAAGCTCCGGGCGCTTGTGCAGCCGATGATCTTCTCGCCGAGGTTCTCGAGCGACGCCTGGGTCATCTTCGAAGGAAAGAATCCCGGAGCGACGGCGTTCACCGTGATTCCGTGCTCGCCCCATTCGGCGGCGAGCGCCCGCGTGAAATTCACAAGCCCCCCCTTCGTCGTGTTGTAGCCCAGCGTCTCGAGCATATCCACGGGATTGCCGCGCAGCCCCGCGATCGACGCGACGTTGATGATTCTGCCATAGCGGTTCGGGATCATCGAGCGTTTTCCCACCGCCTGGGTCACGAGAAACGTCCCGGTCAGATTGAGGTTCACGAGCTTCTGCCAGGCTTCCAGCGGATGATCTTCGGCGGGGGCGCCCCAGGTGGCGCCCGCGTTGTTGACGAGGATATCCACCCGCCCGAAGCGGTCCAGGAGCTTCGACACCATCGGTTCGATCGCCTCCGGGCGGGAAATGTCGCAGACCAGCGTCGTCGCGTCGATGCGCTGCCTCGCGAGATGCTCGCGCGCCTGCTCGAGCTCGTCGGCTTTCCTTGCGGTGATGGCGAGCTTCGCGCCCATTTCGCCGAGCGCCTCGGCGATCTGCAGCCCGAGGCCGCGCGAGCCGCCTGTGACGAGCGCGATCTTTCCGGAGAGATCGAGGAGTTTTCTTACGCTCATGGCCGTGGTGTCAGGTTCCGCTCGTCCCCGATTGTAGATTGACACGGGTTTGCGCGCAGAGTAATTTTCCCCGACTCCATCGAAAAGAACATCCGGGGAGGCAACCATGCGCGGTCTCATGATGGACATGCCGCTGCTCGTCTCGTCGCTGATCGAGCACGCCGACCGCAGCCACGGGGACACCGAGATCGTCTCCCGCACCGTCGAGGGTCCGATCCACCGGTATACGTACACCGAGGCGCACAAACGCTCGAAGCAGCTCGCCCAGGCACTTACCCGGC
>WNEZ01004609.1_pt1 | contig 14229 bp, 9 predicted proteins | sample 5400521 | NCBI WGS metagenome assembly WNEZ01 (sample SAMN13153339, study PRJNA577476) | soil metagenome | isolation source: 120 cm saprolite under Douglas fir tree site 2 hole 1 replicate 1 | place: USA:California | collected 2015-04-18
AAGTCTCCGACCCAGCTTCCCGGTTTCAGCCTCGGGACGTGCATGGACCCAGCGAAGTTATCGACCCCGGCGCCTTCGACTGGCAGGATCGCGACTGGCGTGGCCGCCGGTGGGAAGAGGCTGTTCTATATGAATTGCACGTCGGAACCTTCACCCCGTCCGGGACGTTCTCCGCCGTGAGCGAGCGGTTCGCCTATCTCGCGGATCTGGGAATCACTGCCGTGGAGTTGATGCCCGTGGCCGACTTTCCCGGCCAGCGCAACTGGGGTTACGACTGTGTCTTTCCCTTCGCTCCCGATAGCACTTACGGCCGACCCGAAGATCTCAAAGAGCTAGTCCAAAGTGCCCATGACCACGGACTCATGGTTTTGCTGGATGTTGTTTACAACCACTTCGGCCCGGAAGGAAATTATCTCAGGTCCTACGCGCCACAATTCTTTACCGATCGGCACTCTACTCCCTGGGGAGACGGCATCAACTTCGATAGCCTCGACAGCCGAGTCGTGCGGGACTTCTTCATCCACAACGCTCTCTACTGGCTGACCGAATACCATTTCGACGGACTGCGTCTGGACGCGGTTCACGCGATCATCGACGACTCCACACCCCACATCCTCACAGAATTGTCCGATGCCGTCCGGAGTTCCGTCGAGCCGGATCGCCACGTCCACCTCATCCTGGAAAACGACCACAACCAGGCGCGTTACCTTCAACATACCGAGCAAAGTACCGAGCAAAGTTCCGAGCGCTGCCAGCCGCAGGCGTACACCGCCCAATGGAACGACGATCTCCACCATGCGTTGCACGTGCTGATCACTGGTGAACAGGACGGCTATTATGCGGACTACTCGCAACGTCCAATCGATCAATTGGGCCGTTGCCTCACCGACGGATTCGCGTACCAGGGCGAGGCTTCCCTCTACAGGAATGGCGAAACGCGGGGTGAATCCACCAAGGGCCTGCCGCCTACTGCATTTGTTTCCTTCCTTCAGAACCATGACCAGGTCGGAAACCGTGCATTCGGCGAGCGGATCATTCAGATTGCGGATCGCCGTGCGGTACGCGCAGCGGCGGCGATCCTCTTGCTCGCGCCTTCCCCACCGTTGCTCTTCATGGGTGAAGAGTTTGGGGCTGAAACACCGTTTCTCTTTTTCTGTGATTTCGAGAAGGATCTGGCTGCCGCGGTTACCGCGGGCCGGCGAAATGAGTTTGCTCATTTTGCCAGATTCAATGACCCCGCTGAACGCGAGCGGATTCCCGACCCCGGCGATGCCAGCACCTTTAAGGCCTCACAGCTCAACTGGAGCGTCATTGCGGAACCCGGCCATCAAGACTGGCTGCGCTTTTATCGCAAATTGCTGAGACTACGGTGTGAGCACATTGTTTCCCGTCCTTCGACTGGATGCGCCGTCGACGCGGATTACGAAGTCCACGGAGATCGGGGCCTCACCGCGAGTTGGAAATTTTCGGACCAGTCGGAACTGATTCTGATGGCGAATCTTGGAACCGATTCACTTTCTGGCCTGATTCCCCCGGCTTCGCAGGTTGTCGTTGTCTATGCCAGCGAGCAAGTGAACGCCGATGTTCTGAAGCGAAAGACGCTGCCGGCTTGGTCCGTGGTGTGGTTCCTGGAATCATGAAGCCGCGCTCGCCCATCCCGCGCGCGACCTATCGCCTGCAGCTCAATCGCGACTTTACTTTCGCCCAAGCGACGGCGATCGTCCCTTACCTTTCCGCACTCGGCATCAGCCATTGCTATGTTTCTCCGTGCTTAAAGGCTCGTGCCGGCAGCATGCACGGGTACGACATCGTGGACCACGAATCGTTGAACCCCGAAATCGGGAGCACAGGAGACTTCGACCGCTTTGTGACTACTCTCGATGAACACGGCATGGGATTGATACTCGACATCGTGCCCAACCACATGGGAGTGATGGGCAGTGACAATGCCTGGTGGCTGGATGTTCTCGAGAACGGCGAATCTTCCGTCTACGCTGGCTTTTTCGATATTGACTGGCATCCGCTGAAAGATGAACTCCATGGTAAAGTGCTGATTCCAGTGCTCCACGATCATTACGGCGCGGTCTTGGAGAGCGGCGATCTGAAGCTTGTCTTTCACCATGAGCGCGGCGAGTTCGATGTGTCCTACCACAATCATCGCTTTCCCGTCGATCCCAGGGAGTACCCCCGCATCCTGCAGCACTGCGCGGACACGCTGGCGGCAAAACTCAGCGAGCAGAATCCTGATTTACTGGAGTTTCAGAGCCTGATCACCGCATTCCGCCACTTACCCGGAAGGCGGGAGCTCAGCAGCGATCGCATCGCCGAGCGGAATCGCGACAAGGAACTCCACAAGCGCCGGCTGGTCGAGTTGTGTGCGCGATCCCCGGAAATCGCCGCCTGCATCATTGGAGCCATCGAGTTGATCAACGGTATCCCTGCCGACCCCACAAGCTTCGAAGAACTCCACGAACTCATCAAAGCGCAGACCTTCCGCCTGGCCAACTGGAGGGTCGCCTCCGATGACATCAACTACCGCCGATTTTTCGACACCAACGATCTAGCAGGTATCTGCGTGGAGAATGAGACAGTCTTTCAAGCGACCCACCGGCTGGTTCTTGGTCTGATGGCAGACGGCAAAGTGGATGGCTTGCGCATTGACCATCCTGATGGCTTGTACAATCCACGTCAATACTTCGAACGCCTGAACCGTTGCATCGCACTCGCCGCAAAGAATTCCGAAAACCGGTCACACTATGTGGTCATCGAGAAAATCCTCACGGGCGCGGAACGGCTGCCCGCCGAGTGGCCCGTCTGCGGCACCACGGGCTACGACTTCGCGAATCTCGTGAATGGAGTGTTTGTAGAGCCAGCCGCGGCCATGAGTTTGGATCGCACTTACCGAACCTTTATCGATGACGAAATCGATATTGATGACCTCGCCTATCGCTGCCGAAAACTGATCGTTCGGGTTGCCCTGGCCAGTGAATTGAACGTGCTTGCCAATCAAATCGCCAAGATCGCTCTCTCCAAACGGCACACCTGCGACTTCACCCTCAACAGCCTGCGCGATGCGCTGACGGAGGTCGTCGCCAGCTTCCCTGTGTACCGCACCTACGTCACTTCCTCTAGTGTTTCGGACAAGGACGTACGCTACATCGGCAGCGCCGTCGCCTCGGCCAAATCGAGAAGTCCGGCCGCTGATACCAGCATCTTCGATTTCGTCGGCGAGGTGCTTCTGACTCGCATCGCCGAAGGACAAGATCCCGCGTATCAGAATGCAGTTACAGCCTTCGCCATGAAATTCCAGCAGTTCACCGGCCCTGTGATGGCCAAAGGCCTGGAAGACACCGCCTTTTATCGTTATAACCGCCTGGTCTCGTTGAATGACGTCGGAAGCGATCTTCACCGGTTCGGAACCACAACGCCGGAGTTTCACCTCGCCAATCAGGAGCGCCTCCGCTGTTGGCCTCACACCATGGTGGCTACCAGCACGCACGACTCTAAGCGTTCCGAGGATGTGCGCGCCCGGATCAATGTGCTTTCGGAGATATCGGGACAATGGAGGGCTCGGGTGCGGGAGTGGAAGCGCTTCAACCGCAACCACAGGCGCCTGGTCAACAACAAACCCGCACCCTCGCCGAATGACGAATACCTGTTCTATCAGACCTTGGTGGGCGCCTGGCCATCAGAGCCTCTGAACGATACGGACGACTGGACGACTTTCTGTGAGCGGATAGAAAACTACATGCTGAAGGCTATCCGTGAAGCCAAGCAGAACACCAGTTGGATCAATCGAAATACTGAATACGAAACCGCAGTTTCATCGTTCGTAAGGACATTGCTGAATCCGGGTGCCAAGAACCGGTTCCTCGACGACTTTGTGCCGTTCCAATGCCGTGTCGCCCGCATTGGCCTATGGAATAGCCTGTCGCAGACGCTTCTCAAACTGACGTGCCCGGGCGTTCCCGACATCTACCAAGGCAATGACTTGTGGGATTTCAGCCTGGTCGACCCAGACAACCGGCGTCCAGTCGACTATGTCCGCCGCCAGCAAATGTTCGAGAGTATCCGTGTGTGGGGCAACGACTCTGATGCGTTATCAATTCGCCGCTTGCTGGAAACTCCTGGGGACGGTCGACTCAAGCTGTATTTGATCTGGAGAACTCTGAGCTTGCGTCAACAGCAACCAGATCTCTTTCAGGAGGGCGAATACCTGCCGTTGGCCGTGGAAGGCGCGAAAGCCAATCACGTTGTTGCGTTCGCCAGGAAGTCCAGAATCACGAGGGCGCTCGTGGTTGTTCCGCGCCTGGTCACAGGCTTGCTCAATGACATCGATCTCCCACCAATCGGACCCCGAATCTGGGAAGATACTTACGTTATGCTCCCACTCCGCGGCTGTTCTGAAACGTGTCGGAACGCATTTACAGGAGAAGTCCTGGACCTGGAGAAAACCGATGAATACGCAAAAATTGGTGTTTCCAAGGCGTTGGCGGAGTTCCCAGTAGCACTTTGCTTATTGGGTTAGCTTCACGGCCAGGACCGAGTCGGCACCGCCGAGCTTGCAACTGACCGACTAAAGTTCTAGAGGAATGGGCGTCAACGGGCTTTCGAATGCGAGATCAAGATTTCAGGTGCGAAGGGGGCGATGCGAGTGGCTGGCCTCTGAGTTCAATTCCTACAAACGGTTGGATCTAGGTATCCCGTCGCCGAGCTTTGACATTGCACACTAACTCACAACCAAGGGCAATCAGAAATTTGTGGCTGACTATCAGAGCACACGGAAACGACCGGCGTAGTGGTCTGCAGCCCGTGGGAGCCATCGTTGTCGGCGATTCGGGAGTCGAGAGTGTTGTTCTACGCGGAGCTCGGAGCAAGGTGTACTCTCCTTCCGTTCTTCGGGGTCATGCCAGCCGCCCACATCGATAGCCAAACGGTCCGGCTCACGAGGTCCCCACGAGCCTGGCTCGTAATGATGCAACCTTGTGGCATTCGCGAGGATGGGGTCGACAATGGCCCAAGCCGCTTCCACCGCATCTTCCCGCACGAACAGCATGGCATCTCCCAGAAGACGAAGAACTCGGTGAACTACGCGTCGCCAGCTTGAAGACGGTCAGCCAGAGTTGCACCAAGTACCGATTTCGGCAGCAGATTCTTCCACGGCCAGCACAGCGATGATGCTCCTTTCTTGTTTCTCAGGCCTGAGGTTTTGCAAACTCTTTTTCCGGATTGCTGGCGTAATTGACTCCACGGGCCAGAGCGGGGCGAAGGTCCGCGACTGCTCACCAGGAGGTGAGGTTTATTCTTTCGGCGTCCTTTTGTACGGCACTCTGAATTGCGGTAGTCCGCTCCATGCTTCACGCTGGATCACCGAGGCGTTGGACACAGGGCAGGATTCTCGATTGTCACATCATATAAACTTGCGTGTTGCCCTGCTTTGCAGGGAGGTACCGACCTTGATCCAGGAGGAGCAGTTTGCCACTCAACCGGGATGTGCTTTGGTACAAGGACGCGATCATCTATCAAGTTCACGTCCGCACTTTCCACGACAGCAACGGGGATGGCATCGGTGATTTTCAAGGGCTTGAAGCGAAGCTCGACTACCTCCAGGAACTGGGGATCAGTGCGATATGGCTCATGCCCTTCTTCCCCTCTCCTCTGCGCGACGATGGCTACGACATCGCGGATTACAACGCAGTCCATTCAAGCTATGGAACATTACAGGATTTCCGGAAGTTTCTGGGGTCGGCCCACGACCGCGGAATTCGGATCATCATTGAAATGGTGTTGAATCACACATCCGATCAGCACACGTGGTTTCAAGAATCGCGAAGCTCGCAGGAGAATCCACGCCGGGATTGGTATGTCTGGAGTGACACCGACACCCGGTACAAAGGCGCCCGCATCATTTTTCTTGACACAGAAACGTCCAACTGGGCATGGGACCCGATTTCGAAATCCTTCTATTGGCATCGCTTCTTTAGTCATCAGCCGGATCTTAACTACGACAATCCAGCCGTTCGGGAACAGATGTGGGAAGTGATGAGGTTCTGGCTGGAGATGGGTGTCGACGCCTTCCGGCTCGACGCCGTGCCGTACCTGGTAGAACGGGAAGGCACAAATTGTGAGAACTTGCCGGAGACTCACGATTTCCTAAAGGAACTGCGGCGGAAACTCGATGAAGGATTCCCGGGCAGAATGCTTCTGGCGGAGGCCAATCAGTGGCCCGCGGATCTTCGTCCATATTTCGGTGACGGCGATGAATTCCACATGGCGTTTCATTTCCCGTTGATGCCCAGGATGTTTATGGGGCTGAAGTTGGAAGACCGCAAGCCCATCACTGAAATCCTGCAGCAGACCCCGGAAATTCCGGCCTCATGCCAGTGGTCCCTTTTCCTGCGCAACCATGACGAGCTGACTCTGGAAATGGTAACGGACTTGGAACGCGACTACATGTACGACACGTACGCGAAAAGCAAAACGATGCGGCTGAACCTAGGAATTAGGAGGCGGCTCGCTCCTTTGCTGGACAACGACCGCAGGCGCATGGAGTTGATGAACGGAATGCTGATGTCGTTGCCCGGCACTCCTATCATCTATTACGGCGATGAAATTGGAATGGGCGATAACATCAATCTAGGCGACCGCAATGGAGTAAGGACCCCTATGCAGTGGAACGGGGAGACGAATGGCGGCTTTTCTATTGCGGCCCCAGAGCGTCTGTATGCTCCCCTTATTCAGGATCCAGTATATGGTTATCCGGCAGTGAACGTTTTGAGGCAGAGAGCGAGCGAACATTCGCTCTTCAACTGGATGCAACGCATCATAGCGGTTCGCAGATCGACCGGCGTGTTCGGCAGGGGATCGATTGAGTTTCTTTATCCGGCCAACCACAGAATACTGGCCTATGTTCGACGATTAGGCAACGAGACGATCCTGGTGGTCAACAATCTTTCGAGTACCGCGCAAGCTGTCGAACTGGATCTGCGGCGCTACAAGGGGAATATTCCGATTGAGATGTTTGGCAGGAATATGTTTCCGCGTGTGGGTGACCTGCCGTACCTGCTAACGCTGGGACCTTACCAGTTTTACTGGTTTCGTCTTCGACGAATCTGAACAAATGTAAATAGTTAAAAGCGACGTCACATGACGCGCATCCATACAAGGGCACGCGGTGGAACTTCGAACGGAGATGAAATTGGCAGAGGAGAGCTTTCTTACCGATGATTTTCTTCGCCAACTAATCAATGTCGGCGAAGTAGACATCCTCGTGGGCTTGCCCACTCACAATAACGCCAAAACCATCGGGCCGATCGTCAACACGATTCAGAGCGGTATCCTGCGCGGGTTCCCTCGCGAGCGAGCCGTGATCATTAATGTCGACGGGGGGTCGCGTGATGGCACTCCCGAGCTGGTCACGGGCGTCTCTATCGATGATGCGCGCCCGGCTTCCAATCTGCATGCTCTCCGGACGTTGCACTCAATAAGCACGAAGTACGCGAGCAGCCCGGCGAGCGGGATTGCTTTTCGGTCGATCCTGGCGGCTGCCGAATTGCTCCGCGCCAAGGCCTGCGTGGTAATGTCACCCGAGTCCGCCAACATTGAACCCGAATGGCTCTCAAGACTTCTACACCCCATTTGTCGCGACGGCTTCGATCTGGTGACCCCAGTCTATCGCCGACATAAGTTTGAAGGCCTTCTCATAACGAATTTGCTATACCCGATGACTCGCGCACTCTACGGGCTAAGAATCCGTGAAGCATATTCGCCCGAGTTCGGGTTCTCCGGCCGTCTCGGAACTCAATTCCTAGGACAAAATGTCTGGAATGATGGAACCGACGGGGCCGCTGCCGAACTCCGCTTCACTTTGGCTGCGATCACGGGAAAATACCGCATCGGCCAGTCCTTCCTTGGGGAAAAGATTCACGTTGAGCGACGTGCCGCTGACCTGGTACCGGCGCTGCGACAGACCGTCGGTACGCTGTTCTCCGCATTAGAGCCAGACTTTCCCGCCTGGAGTGCGGTCGCCGGTTCCCAGTCGGCCCCTACTACCGGGGTCGACCATGATGTGCTTCTGGAACCACTGCGGGTAAATCGGAAACGGTTGCGAGAGATGTTCTCGACCGGAGTTGCCGAATTGGAGTCCGTCTTTCAGTCCATTCTTTCCCCTCCCACCCTGGCGGAACTCCAGCGAATCGCCCGCCTGGGAGAAGAAGAATTTCATTACCCTGCAGAATTGTGGGTCAGAACGGTTTACGAGTTTGCCGCCTCGTATCAGAAATCTGCGATCAGCCGGGATCATATCATCCAGGCCTTAGCGCCGCTTTTCCGCGGGAGAGCGTTCACGTTCCTGATGGACAACCGCAACGCTTCTGCGGACGAAGTTGAGAACAATATCGAACTTTTGTGCCTTGAGTTCGAACGATTGAAACCGTATCTGCTGCAGCTGTGGAAATCAAGAGAGTGAGGCAACTATGCGGGAAATGATTATCAGCGAACTGAGTCAGGCGCTGCACGAGATTGCCAGAGGTTTCGCACACTTCCTTCCTCGTCTCATCGTGATGCTGATCCTTGCGCTTGTGGGCTGGGTGATCGCCTACGTTGCAAAAGTGGTTCTGCGCAGCGTCTTGGGGCTCATCAAGTTCGACAAGCTTTCAGAGAACACAGGCGCCTCTCAACTGCTCACCAAGGCCGGTTTGCCTTCGGCGACGGAAATTTTGAGCCGGTTCGTCTTCTGGGTGACCTGGCTGGGCTTCATCCTACTGGGTGTGCGCGCGCTCGGGATCCTGGTCCTGGAGGAACAAATCGCAAGATTTTTCCTTTTCCTGCCGCGTCTATTCGTAGCGACGTTCATCATGTTCTTTGGACTGCTGGCAGCTAGCTTCTTTTCTCGCGCGGCTCTGTTAGCTGCGGTAAATGCGAATGTGCCTTCACCTCGGGTTTTGAGCCTCGCGGTCCGCAGTATCATCGTTGTTTTCGTATTGTCCATCGTCTTTGAAGAACTGGGGCTGGCAGAGCAGACCATGCTGGTTGCCTTCGGAATTGCCTTCGGAGCCCTGATGCTCGGCCTGGCCATCGCATTCGGCCTGGGGGGCCGAGCCTTGGCCCGGCGTTTCCTGGAGAAGAGGTTTGTTCGCGGGAAGAAAGAGGAGAACGAAGACGAACTGTCGCCGCTCTAGTGCAGCCAGGTTGAAGATCGTCGAGCGAAAAGTTCCCGGCTCTGCAGACTCCACGGAGGAGCAGTAGCAATCTAGCGCTCGTCGGTGGCTTCTCTCACGATCCGCAGTGCGCTTCGACTTTCTTGACTTTCGTCGAGGCGGAATATTTTCGCCAATGGCACATCTTTGTGGAGAACGATTACGTCCCTCGTGGCCTTCACATCAGCGGTGTTTTTTTCGGCACTAACGCCTGTTACCACGTATACGACTGGGGACCCTTGGATGGTCACGGAATCGCCTACCTTGGGTGGTTTGGTCGTCATGCCGATAGTTTCCCACAGCCCGACTTTTCGTTCTACCCCTGTGGGGTTCAAACTGCACCGCGACCGAGTCGTGCACCCATGATGCCACCTAGCCGCCATTGCGGTACGATATGCTGATGTTGATGCAGGCGTTGAGAACCCACAGCAAACCAGTGGCCATCCAGAGAAGGGCGGAACTGCGCGGCATCAGGTTGAGCGCCATCGAACTCAGAATCGCACCGGCGAGAAAGTAAGGACGCCGCCGGCCCAGCGGGCCCAGGTGCGGTGCTGCGTGGCCGATGATCGGCTGCACGATCAATCCTGTCAGCGGCGCGGCCAGCCAGAGAATCGGAATCTGATCGGGCCGCGTGCCCAGGTATTCGTAGATGGCGCGCATGTTCGCCATCCGCGATCCCCAGCCAAACTGGAGACCGAGGAACCCGAAGCTCATGTTCCAAATTTGCCAGAACGTTCGTGGTGGATTTTCTATGGATTTTCCTGCCGATCGTAAAGCGTGACCAGGGATCGAAGTCTCGCACTCAAGTCGGCGCTCAATGCGCCCGGACGATAGCGCCATTTCCAGTTTCCGCTGACGGTACCGGGAAGATTCATGCGCGCCGCACTGCCCAAGCCCAGCACATCCTGCAACGGGACAATCGCAATGTCAGCGCCCGACGCCAGCACCGCCCGGATCATGACCCAGTTGATCTCGGAATCTTCATGGAAGTTGAGATAGGCGCGCGCGAAGTCGTGCTCCTTGCGGACATTTTGCGGAGTACGCGTACTGTCGTCAGCGCCCGAACTCGACCACCAACCCACCGTCGTGTCATTGTCGTGGCCGCCGGTGTAAGCGACCAGGTCGCGACTGTAATTATGCGGACGAAACGATGGACCCTGCGGATCGGTGCCGAACGCGAATTGTAGAAGACTCATGCCCGGCAGACCGAACTGCTGCCGCAGTTTCTCCACCGGCGGAGTGATCACGCCCAGGTTCTCCGCCACAATCGGGAGCCCGCCAAATGCTTTCTGCATTGCCGACAGAAAATCTTCACCCGGCCCTTTGACCCAACGCCCGTTTATGGCGGTCGTCTCATTGGAGGGCACCTCCCAGTAAGATTCAAAGCCGCGGAAATGATCGAGTCGCACCATATCGAAAAGCGCGAGTGAGGCACGGAAGCGCTCGATCCACCACTTGTATCCGCTGGCGGCCAGCAAGTCCCAGCGATAAATAGGATTCCCCCAAAGCTGCCCGGTGGCGCTGAAATAATCCGGTGGCACGCCGGAGACCACGGTCGGGCGGCCCTGATCATCGAGATAGAACAGATCGGGATGAGCCCAGACGTCGGCGCTGTCGTGCGCAACATAGATCGGGACGTCACCCATGAAACGGATGCCGCGCTGCTGGCAATAGGCCTTGAGATACTCCCACTGCTGGAAGAATTCGTATTGCCAATACTTGTAGGCCTTCACTTCCGGCGCCAGCTTCCTTAACCACTCGCTCACAGCACGCGCATCTCGCCTGCGAAGCTGCGGGTCCCATGAGGTCCACATGGTTCCTTGGTGTGCATCTTTGCAGGCCATGAAAAGCGCGTAGTCGTCGAGCCATGGACTGGTGCTTTCGCAAAAACGGTCGAAGGCAGTACGATCGGCGCGGGAGGCGTCGGCAAAGAAAACTTGCGCCGCCCGGCGTAAGGTCGCCATCCTGAATTCGATTACCGGCCCATAGTCGACAGAGTCTTCGGGAAACGACGGCGCCTGAGCCAGGTCGGACGCCCAGAGCAATCCCTGATCGCGCAAGCGGTCAAGGCTGAGCAATAGCGGGTTGCCGGCAAAAGCGGAGAAACACTGGTACGGGGAGTCACCGTATCCGGTGGGATTCAGCGGCAGCACTTGCCACAACTTCTGTCCGGCGGCGAACAGGAAGTCTGCGAATTCGTAGGCGCAGGGCCCGAGATCACCGATGCCGAAGCGGCCGGGAAGAGAAGTGAAGTGGAGCAGAATTCCACTGCATCGCGGAAATTTCACTCCGTAACAATACGCAGGCCGGCGGCGTTAGGGCAAGCTATCAGAAATTCACTTCATTGCTTTGCTTCACTGCTTCACTTTGGCGATCAGCAGCCCGAAAGGATCGAGGGTAACTTCATTGCCTTTGACCGATGCCTCGGGCGACGCGATCATGGTTTTCAGGGTGGCCCGGCCAAATCCCTGTTGGGTAAGGTTGAAGACTATCTTTTGCGGAGTGGCCGACATGTAGAGGGCCACCAGCAGGTAGGACATCACATTCGGGTCTTGTTCGTTGAGGGCGGTGTAGCGGCCTTCGGGGTTGAGAATCCAGCCTCGGAGGAGCCTCCGAGTTCAGGTGGTTTGCCTTCATTCGTACATATTTACTCTTAGTATATTACCCAATATATTACGTCCCCTCCCCCCCCAATTTCCCGCAACGCTATGACTTTAAAGGACTTACTCCTAACGACTAGAGGGGTATGGACTTAAGCTCGATTTTCGGCCTAAATTCCCGTTTTGGGGCGGTTTGGGAAGGATTCGCGCTTTTCCGCACTGGGGATCAGCGGTCATTGTCGCATTGGCGGAGTTGCGCGTCTGTGAGAGTGGTCACTGGATGATGTGATGAAAAATCGGTGGTCGATAAAGCGGCGACTGGGCGCACTCTCTGCTGCCGCGTAAAGCGAGGCCCACCCGCCAAGGAGTATCGCGGCGCTTGATTGGCGATGCCGAGCATTTCTGGCAAAAGCGGTACTACGATTTCAACATTCGAAATTATCCGCAGTTTGTGGAGAAGCTACGCTATATTCACCGCAATCCGGTCAAGCAAGGGTTGCGAGCGTCCGGAGGACTGGCAGCGGAGCAGCCTTCGCCACTACGCTACCGGCGCTGAAGGACGCGTAGAGATCGAGTCGGAATCGACGGCACGACAACGCGAACGAGCGGCGGGAACACTCTGTCCAGCCGTCGAACTGCCCCACTCAAGCCAAAATCGGGCTTGAGTGGGCCACCCGTCGGAACGGCATGAATACTGAGGACAACGGAACGGCAAGAGTGAGGGTGTGTACATATCTGCATGCATCACACACTATCTCGGCGAGTCTCTTCGTATTGATTCTCCACGGAGACTGCGCTCGGTTCGGGTTTGCGTTGCGCCAGATACTCGTACAGGCGATAGCGAACTTCAGCATCTTGCTGCGCCTGTTGCCACAGCCGGTTCGCGTCTTCGGGCTTACTCTTGAGCAGCATCTTGAAGCGCGTCTGCTGCTGCAGATAATCCCGGACTTTGCGCGTGGGGGCGCGGGAATCGAGGGTCAGTGGATTTTCACCTAAAAGTGTGCGTTCCGGATTGTAGCGATAGAGCAGCCACTGACCCGACTCGACTGCGATTTTCTGGTCTGACATTGCCGTGGTCATGTTGATACCGTGTGCGATGCAGTGCGAGTAAGCAATGATGAGGCTGGGGCCGTCGTAAGCTTCCGCTTCCAGAAACGCTTTGAGCGTGTGCTCGTCCTTCGCGCCCATGGCGACACTCGCCACATAGACGTTCCCATAACTCATGGCCATCAGCCCGAGGTCTTTCTTTGGCGCCGGTTTGCCTGCCGCCGCAAACTTGGCAACGGCCCCGCGCGGTGTGGATTTGGAGGCTTGACCGCCGGTGTTGGAATAAACCTCGGTGTCGAGCACCAACAGGTTCACGTTGCGACCGCTGGCCAGAACGTGGTCCAGACCCCCATAACCGATGTCGTAAGCCCAACCGTCTCCACCGACGATCCAAACACTCTTTTTCACGAGCATGTCGGCCAGAGCCAGCAACTGCCTTGCTTCTTGCGAGTCCCTTCGGTGCAACAATCGTTTGAGCAAGGCCACACGTGTGCGTTGGTCATAAATGTCCGCTTCGTCCTTCTGTGGCGCGGTCAAGAGAATTTCGGCAAAAGGCTCTCCAATCGTCGTCGCGAGCCGATGCACCAACTCACGCGCAAACTCTGCCTGCTTATCGATAGAAATGCGGAACCCCAATCCGAATTCAGCATTATCTTCAAACAGAGAGTTCGACCACGCTGGGCCGCGGCCTTCGGCATTCTTGGCCCAAGGAGTCGTAGGCAAGTTGCCGCCATAGATCGAGGAGCAGCCGGTCGCATTGGCGATCACCGCCCGGTCGCCGAAGAGTTGCGAGAGGAGCTTTAGATAAGGCGTCTCGCCGCAGCCGGAGCATGCCCCGGAGAACTCAAACAAAGGTTCCTGCAACTGTTGCTGGCGAATGTTACCCACCTTGATCTTCCGTCGATTGAGTTCCGGGATCTTAAGGAAGAACTTCCAGTTGTCGCTTTCTGGTGCGCGCAGTGGAGGCTGCGGTTCCATGTGGATGGCTTTTAGCCGTGTCTCGCTCTTGTTCTTGGCGGGACACACATCAACGCAAATGCCGCAGCCAGTGCAATCTTCGGGCGCAACCTGGATGGTGTACTTCAGTCCGTTCCATTCCTTATCGCGTGCATCCGTAAACCTGAAGGTTAGCGGCATATTGGCCAGACGCTCAGGCTGATACACCTTGATACGAATGGCCGCATGTGGGCACACCATCGCGCATTTGCCGCACTGAATGCAGGTCTTGATGTCCCACACAGGAATGTCGAGCGCGAGGTTGCGCTTCTCCCATTTGGCGCTGCCGGTAGGATAGGTTCCATCGGCTGGGAAAGCGCTCACGGGTATCTCATCGCCGCGGCCGGCGTAGATTACGCCGAGCACCTCGCGCTCAAACTGGGGCGCCT
>WNEZ01006030.1_pt1 | contig 14229 bp, 17 predicted proteins | sample 5400521 | NCBI WGS metagenome assembly WNEZ01 (sample SAMN13153339, study PRJNA577476) | soil metagenome | isolation source: 120 cm saprolite under Douglas fir tree site 2 hole 1 replicate 1 | place: USA:California | collected 2015-04-18
GATGCAACGGAGCTATATGAGCTCACGCTGAGAGTTGCGACCCACCAGATCGGAGACAACGACGCAGCGATCTGGTTTCGTGAGAGGCTCAAGTAGAAGGTTCCAGGCGTAACGAGTGTAGGGAATGGCGGCGACGAGTCGCGACCGAGCTTTCGCGCTCGCATCATTTCTGCCTACATCCGCCCATCAGATGGATACCAGTGCGCGCGTTATGTTAAAGATAAGGACACTGACCGCATACCCCATCGAGTGGAACGGTTAGTCTCAGGGAGGCGAAAATGACTGCATTCGGCATAAGTCGCGTTTTCCGGTTTAACGATGGCAATACCGGAGCCGCACAAATCTCTGTATTCCCGGAGGAAGCCCCGCAGGGCGAGAATGACCTGGAGATACGCATCAAGCACTTCACCGAGATCGAGAACTTTGGCTTTCTTGGTTTTGTTCTGGCTCATGAGCTGGGTGGCAAGAAGAAACAAAAGGTACGTACTCTGAGCACCCTCAATGTGGAGGATGCCGAGGTGCAAGGCCTGATTGTGAATCTGCGCGAGGCAGCCCTGAGCAACGAAACGCTGGGGGATGAGCTGCTCGACGTCGACATCAATTGGGAGCACTTTGTCGCCTCAACTAACGACAAGCTTATCCCTGGCGACCCGCTAAAAGTTTCAGATGCTCCCCTTCAACGAAAGATTGATGCGCTCGATGAGCTATCGGAAGCACTGGTTGGGGAAATCAATCAACGTTCGCAGGAGCACACAGCAAGTCGTAAGCGAATCAAGCGGCTCACGCAGATTCTCATCATTGTTGCGGCCGTCGCCGTCTTGATAGTGTGGGCGTTGGTCGCCCGCTGAGAGCGAAGGGAAACCAAGGGAGATAGTCCAAGCTCCGGGACGTAGCCGCAAACTCACGCGAGTCCAACGGATCGCCGCCAGTGCTCGAGGATCAGCACCATGCTGAGCGTGTCGAGCTCGCAGTATCGCTGGAGCAATCCGGCCCACATCTCCTTCTTCTCGGGATCGTGTTTGTCCGCGCCGTACATCATTTCCTGATACGCGCGCATCGCGCCGGTGCCCTCGTGGACGTCCTGTAGGACGCCACTGATTTCGACCGGCGGAAGCGAAGCGTAAGGATCGCGTGATTCGTCCGCGACCATGCCCGTCCACGCCTCGAATTGCTTGCGCATTACGGCATCCGACTTCCAAAGAGCGTCGAGAACCACCTTGATCCCTGTTCGACCCCGCATTCCGGGATTGTAGTAGTCGTGAAGAGCCCAATCGTGGAGGTCGACGATGCGATTCGCGACGACATCGGTCATCCAAGCTTGCAGGTTCGGAACGTCATGACCGAACCGGAGAAGCTCGGGCATGATCTGTTTGATCGTTGTCCCCTCGAAGTGCGACCAGGTCAGCACGGATCCGCTGTCGCCGATCGCCTCGCGCAACGACTCGACGAACAGTCTGTTGGGCCACACGTCCGTCTTGTTCAACCACTCGGCGTGCGTCGGCTGCTGTCCGTGCGATGAGACCTTATGACAGCTCCACTGGAATGCAACGAGGCCGTAGGGGCGCATTCCGTGGTGGTAGGGCAAGGCGAGGCGCGATGTCTCGAAATCGATGAAGTACATCGGCTCGCCGAGCGCCTCGATGTTGCCACGCAAATCAGTGGAGACAAAGACCTCGCCGCGCCTGGTGTATTCGATTTGCCGGCGCTGTCGCTCCGCGTTTGCGCCAATGCTCCCGTCCTTCATGACGAGACAATCCTCGGGGATATCGAGTAGGGACGCTTTCTGCCGGCGGAGCATCCAGTCGACGAGTGGGGAGCCGTCCAACCCTTTGCACTTGCCGATCGAAAAAAGCTCGAGCATGTGGGGCTTCGGCTCAGCGAGCGGTCCCCAGCATTCCTTGAAGCCGCTCTTCTCGATGTCTTCGCCGACCTTGAACTCGCAGCTCCCACACTTGGAGCCGCGCTCGATTTCGACGGAATGAACGGAGAAGGGTTCGTCGAGGCGTGACTCGAACTTCGCCGCGGCGCGGCTTCTTCGACGTCGTCGTGGAGCATTGCGACTTCTTCGGAGACATCGACTTCAGTGACGAGGTCGAGCGCCGTGAGCTGTTCGGGGGACCCGATGTAACGCGCGGTGGCCAGCCGGCTGGTTCCGTCGGCAGACGTACGGCGCACGAGTTCGAAAAGGCTTGGGATATTGTCCAGTCCGGCGGTCTTGCTCGTGTCGACAAGGACGAGAAAGGGCTTGATGATCACGCCGGGCAGCACCTTCTCCAGCAGAAGAACCTGGAACGTGATGTCCTCGAGCTTCTCCTCCCACTTCGCAAAAATCTTGAAGGGCTTCTTAACTGCGCGAAGTGCCCCGGCTCTTCCCGCGGACAGAGACAAGATGTGCTCGGCGCCGTCGAAGGACTTTGACTTTACCTCGAGGAGGCGGACGGTATTTCCTTTCCTCTCGAGAATGTCAACGCGAGCCTGTTGGCGGCCAACGAGCAATGTCGCTTCGAACAGCGTGACGTGGTCGCGACCGAGCTGGTCGATTGTGCGTTGGTAATCCTCGGCAACGCCCCGACCGTACTCGAGCTGCACGCCATCAACGTATTTCGCCTTGGCGAGAGCTTCGACCATGTATCCGCCCTCGGCCAGCAAGGCGAGGTAGGGGTTCATGTCCCGATTGTCGGGATAGCCGTTTTCGCGGAAGAAGAGTTTGGCGTCGCAGCTGCGGGCGAGCTTGAAGTCGGACTTGGAGAGGGTGCGAGGGGCCACTCCTGGTCTTATCCCTGATTTGCGGCGGCTGTCAAGACACGCAAGCGCCGGCTTCGGGGTTTTACATTGGAGGTGCCGCCTCGCTGGGCGGAAAAATCTAGGTACTGCCCCTTGGTGTAACTGGCAACACGCCTGATTCTGGATCAGGAGAGTCCAGGTTCGAAACCTGGAGGGGCAATACGATAACTCTGTGCTGCCCCGGGTATTAGTTGCGCACCGGCGGTCCTGGCGGGGTTTCGCTCTTGAATGCATCCCGGTTTAACTGCACATACCGCGTGAGATCGGCGGGAATGTCGTCCTCTGCAAAGATCGCCGTCACCGGGCACTCCGGCTCGCACGCCCCGCAGTCGATGCACTCGTCTGGATGTATGTAAAGTTGGTCCGGTCCTTCATAGATGCAGTCAACAGGGCATACGTCTACACAGGATTTGTCTTTTACATTGATGCAGGCTTCAGTGATTACGAAAGGCATTTCGGTGCCGGGTTCGAGCCTTTGCGGTTAGAATCTGCTCCCTTATCAGAAGAGAAATGCCTAGCGAGCGCGACGATCATGCTACCCATTTTCGGGTGACTAGGCACGACGTCAGGCTCAATACCATTCGCGCGTAACGCCTCCGCGCAAGTCGGACCCACAGCGGCCACAGTGATCCCATCGTGAAGCTGCCGTTCAACCTCTTTCCTCGCGTCAAGCTCCTCCACAATCTGAAAGAAATGGCGTACCTGGATCTGCGAGGTGAATGCGAGGGCGTCTATTTCTCCTAAAAGAAGGTGTTGCATGAATTCCCGGAGATTCGCAGCGTCGACCTTGGAAAGTTCCCACTGATAGAGTTGAAGTTCCGTGACGTGCGCGCCCCGCGTGCTAAGCATGCCGGCCGGCTGTGGCATGAGTTCACCGGCGTGTACGACGAGCACATTTTGCCCTTCCAGCGGCAGAGAGCTCAAAACCGCTAGCAGCTCTCCCGTGGTATGCGGCGACGGGACAGCGTACGACACCGGAATGCTCTCCGCCTTGAGCGCGGCGATTGGTTTCGGACCGCGACAGACAACCGCTAATTGAGTCAGTGCGGACTGTGCGGCCTCGAGACAATCGCTGCGTCTGGCCTCTTCGAAGAGTCTGCGCACGCCAACTCCGGTCAGGAAGACAACGATGTCGAACTCCCCCGCGGAAAGTTTCGCGAGTGCTCGATCCAGTTCGGGACCGCCAGCGAGCGGTCTCTCTCTCACAGCCGGAACGACGTATGGCTCTCCCCCGTGCCGCCGCACCAACGCAGCGAGCTCAGCGGACATACGCGCTTCAAATAGCGCCACTACGGCACCGTCAAGAGAGCTCACGAGTCCGCTACCTTCTCACTCGGACCCGCGCTATCTACATCCTCAGCCGGATCTGCACCTACGAGTGCGCGCTTCACTTCTGCGTCACCAGTTCGAGCCGCCCAGAGGCGGAACGTTTCCTGGGGCTTACGCTCGCGCAGGTATACCATGAAGAGGCGCGTGAGAGCGTCCGCAACACTATACTCGGGTGCCCGATAGCCAATGCGATGCGCGATCGCGCTGGTCGAACCGACACCTCCACCAATGAAAAAATCGAATCCTTCCACTTGAGCACCGTTGACATTGAGCAACACACCCTGGAGTCCTACGTCGGCGATCCAATGCTGGCCACACGAGTTTGGGCAACCGGAGAGATGGATCTTGATATTCTCGCCAAACCCGGGAACGCGGTCCTCGAGCTCGTGCGCGAGCTTGATGCTCAAGAGTTTTGTCTCAGTAATTGCGAGCTTGCAGAACTCACGTCCCGTGCACGATAGTGTCCCACGCTGGAATGGGGAGCCACCCAGCGGGACTCCGACATCCTCAGCTGCAGCGACGAACGCGGGCACGCTCGATTCAGGAATGTTCAAGACAAGAATGTTCTGCATCACGGTGGTACGCAGTGTTCCGTCCCCGAATCGGTCGGCCAACGCGGCGATGCGTCGCAGCTGCTCTGGAGTGATCCGACCGGACCCGACCGAGAAACCGGCGTAGTACAATCCCTTCTGCTGCTGTGCGTTGATGCCGACGTGATCCCGGTAGCTTCCGTTGGGCGGAATTTCGGCCGCTGGCGAATCCAGTTTGTAGCCAATCCGCCGCTCGATCTCCGTTAGAAAGCGCTCGGGGGTCCAACCGTGATTGATCAACAGAAACTTCATCCGCGCCTTTGCGCGATTCTGGCGGAGCTCGTCCGACTCGCGGAAGATCGCGGTAATCGCCACCACAACGTCCAGGAGCTGATCTTGCTTGACGAAGGCAGGAATCAGCACGGCCAAATGTGGGCGAGTAGAGAGCCCCCCGCCCACGCGCACGTGGAACCCGATCTCCCCCGACTCGGAGCGCCGAGCGGCGGTCGCTCCGATGTCGTTAATCTCGGGGTACGAGCACCAATGGCCGCAACCGGTGATAGTAATCTTGAACTTGCGCGGCAAATTGGCGTAGTCGGGGTTGCCGTTTAGAAAGCGGTCGACCGAAAGTGCGAATGGAGACGCATCTATCACTTCGTTCGCTTCGACGCCGGCGAGGGGGCATCCCGTAACGGTGCGGGTGTTGTCCCCGCAAGAACCCATGCTTCCCCAGCCTACACGCTCCAGCTCTTGCCATACCGCTGGAACGTCTTCGATACGGAGCCAGTGCAGCTGGAAGTTTTGCCGGTTCGTGATGTCGATGCTGCTGCGAGCGTATCTGTCAGACAGGTTCGCAATTGTACGCACCATTTCTGATGCGAGGACTCCGTTGGGCGTACGAACGCGCATCATGAAGAAAGGCATCTCCTCCCCGCGCGTTCCCCATCCGTCACCCTGCGTGTAGAGTCCCCATGCCCGGAAACGGACGGTAAGATCTTCCTTGTCGATCGCGTCGAAGCCCTCTTTCGCGTAACGCTTGATGTCGTCCATGATCGACCACGACGGTTTCTCACGCTTGATCCGCTCGACACGCTGCGCGACGGTTTCTTTCCTCTCTGTCACGGGACCGGTTGCGTCTATCATGCGTCGCTCCAGCGTAATCCCTCAATAAGGACTTTCGCAACCTCCGGCCGGCTGAACTCGGGTGGCGGAAATTCGCCGGCGCGCAACAGCTCGCGCACACGTGTGCCTGAGAGGGCTATGTGTGAATCAGTGCCGTGCGGGCAGGTTTTCTGGGAGGCCATCCCATTGCAGGCGCGGCAGAAGAACGAGTGTTCGAAGAAAATCGGCTTGATGCCGAGCTCTTCGGGGATGAATCGATCGAAGATCTTCTGGGCGTCGTATGACCCGTAGTAGCTTCCGACCCCCGCATGATCGCGCCCGACAATAAAGTGGCTGCACCCATAGTTCTTGCGCGCGATCGCATGGAATACGGCTTCGCGCGGACCAGCATAGCGCATTGCCGCTGGAAAGGCGGCCAACAGCACACGACCCTCTGGATAATAATTGTCGAGAAGCGCGCGATAACTCCGCACCCGGATGCTCGCCGGGATATCGTCGTCTTTCGTTTCCCCAACAAGCGGATGCAGAAGGAGGCCATCGACTGTCTCGAGCGCCGCTTTCTGTATGTACTCGTGCGCGCGATGCACCGGATTTCGGGTCTGAAATCCGACAATCGTGCGCCACTCTCGTTTGGCGAACGCTGCGCGCGTGTCTCCGGGATCGAGCGCGAGCTCGGGAAATGCGGGATGTACGCGGTCAACGAGCCAGATCTTCCCGCCGACGACGTAGCCGCCGGAGTCGAGCAGCCGCCGCACACCCGGGTGATTGGTATCCTCAGTGCGGTAGATGGCGCGTGCTTCTTCCGCACGGTCGCCCTTGAACACATCCGAGACTTCGATAACCCCGAGCAAGGCCCCGTCAGAATTCCGTAGCGCGAACCGATCGGCCCGCGGTCTCTCCTCGACGCGGAGAGTAACCGGAATCGTCCACGGTAGCCCGTCGGCGAGACGCATATCACGGAGTGTTGATGTGTAGTCAGCAAGTCCCATGAATCCACACAGAGGACTGAGGGCGCCAGTGGCGATCATCTCGAAGTCGGCAACCTCCCACGGCTTGAGCGTAACGCTGGGGCACGTTTGCAATGCGTCGATGAGCGCTTGACGCGGCTCACCAGTCAGCACACGACCGACCAGATCCCCGCCATGCGGCTTTATCAGTGTCATTGTATTTCAGTCCTCAATCACTCTTGCGTGTGAAGTTGTGGAGCCCGCATTCAGTCTTGCCGGTACCGCTCCAGCGACCTTCGCGCTCACCCTCCCCGGGGCGCGTCGCTCTAGTGCAGGGCCAGCATCCGATGCTGGTATAGCCCCGGTCGAGCAAAGGGTTGTAAGGCACAGCGTTCTCCGTGATATAACGCCACACTTTCTCGCGATCCCAGTAAGCAAGCGGGTGAATCTTGATTAGCTCGCGACCGTCGAGCTCGTGCAGCTCAAGCACTTCCGTGTCGGCGCGCGTTGGAGACTGATCGCGTCGAACAGCACTCACCCACGCGTCGTACTCTTTGAGAGCGACCGCCATCGGCTCGACCTTCCGGATTTCGCAGCAGCGGTCGGGATCGGTCTCGTATAACGGACCAGGGTCCTCCCGTGGATGCAGATCGATCACGTTCAATCCGTAGCGCCCAACGAATTCGTTTTTGAACGCATAGGTTTCCTCGAAAAGGAGCCCGGTATCGAGAAAGAGGACCGGCACCCATGGCGCCACTTGGCTCAGCATGTGCGCGAGCACGACCCCTGCGCCGCCGAAGCTGACGGTTAGCGCAAGCCGGGAGTCGAAAGTTGCGACACTCCACTCAATCACACCTTGAGGCGTGCGGGTGCCGAGAGCGGAAGCGCATCTGACGATCTTCTCTGCCTTAAGCAGCTTGGAGGCCCGCCAGGTACCCGCGTTCTCGCAATAACGCGAGCACGCGCTCCACGCTTTCCTCGACGCTCTCACGATCCGTGTGCAGCTCGAGATCCGGTTTTGCGGGCGGCTCGTACGGATCAGACACGCCAGTGAAGGCTGTGATCACTCCGGCAAGTGCCTTCCGATACAGTCCCTTGGTGTCGCGCTCAATGCAGGTGTCGAGGGGCGCATTGACGAAGATCTCGAGGAAATTGCCAATGCTTCGGCGGGCCTCTTCCCTCGTATCCGTGTAAGGCGAGATGGCAGCGGTGATGACAGAGACGCCGTTTCGCGTGAGAAGCTTCGCCACGTAGGCAATGCGGCGGATATTGAGGTCGCGGTCGATTTTCGAAAAGCCAAGTCCTTGCGAGAGATTTTCGCGAACCTCGTCGCCATCAAGCACTTCAACCCTCGAGCCAGTCGACTCAAGCCTCCCGGCAAGCGTCGTCGCTATAGTTGATTTTCCCGCGCCCGACAAGCCGGTCAGCCAGATCGTAACGCCAGGCCGCGCTTCGATAGCGGATTCCGCCCCCTTTGTCCTGATTCGATTCGTTCTATTGTGACTCGCTACTTCGGTGCTCGTTGCCATGATCTTGTCCTCTGTGTTGCAGTTTGATGGTGGATCGCGAAAAGCCAGAAACAAAAAAGGCCGCTCATTCAGGTGAGCGGCCGGTTATGAAACCAGAAGGTCGAAGTGCGGGCTAACTAAGTTCCCGTCATTGGCTCCAGACCGGCCGCGGATTTGAGCGCGCACAAGCCATGCAGCAGCACACGGCCGGCGCCATCGACGGGCACATACAGGCAGTCGCGGTGGCGACGGCCGTAGCAACAGTCGCGCGATTGACGCGCGAAGATGTGGAGTTGCGGCTCAGTGGATGGTGCATGATCGGTCCAAAGGGAGAATTCGATTGCTCGCGAACGGTACCCGAACCCGAAAACCTTGTCAAGCCTCTTTTTGATGTCCCAGTTGACAAAGGCTACATCGCTTGTTAACAATCTGCGCGTGAACACGGACCACTCAACCACTCCAATTGCGATTACTTCGCCGCGCCCCATCGGCGCGGCGAGCGCACTTGCCAGCGCCCGCAATGCGGGCTCCATGTGTCGCATGTCACCACGTTGTCCGACTTAGGATGATCTGACGGCATTTAGCGCGCGTGAGTGTGTGCAAGCCCGCAGGAATCATCCTGCGGGCTCTTTTTTTGTCGGTCTGTTACTCCACGACTACTCCACTGCGTTTGTTCATTTGAAAATGAGCGGTCATACTCGATGAGACTAACACATAGCATTGTTTCCGCTCGAGCGGCGCGCATGCGTCGAGCGGGTTGGCCGTACATCAGCCTGCGATCGCGGATTCTGCTGCTCGCTTTCGTGTCGGGTCTCAATGTCGCAACAGCTCCGGCGCAAATCCCGAACAAAATGGCGGCGAAAGTTGAGGGCTTCGTACTGCAGTCCGCCAACAAAGCTTATCAACTCCGGCTCAGCGGATACTTACAAGCCGATGGTCGAGACTACCTGGGCCAGGCAGGAACTCCAGCGAAAGGCTCACTGCTTCTGCGACGGGCTCGTCCGATAATCGAGGTGACACTTCACGATCGCTTCAGTCTCAGACTGGTGACTGATTTTGGCGAAGGGAAGGTCGTTCTCTACGACGGATACAGCGAAGCGCGACTATGGCCGGCTTTTGTTGTTCGCGCCGGCAAATTCAAGCCGCCGATCGGTCTCGAGCGCCTCCAGTCTGCTGCCGATCTTCGCTTCGTTGAGCGTGGATTGCCTACCAATCTCGTTCCAAATCGCGATGTAGGCGTGCAGGTGTCGGGTGCAGTCGCAGGTGGAGTTCTCTCTTATCAGATCGGGGTATTCAACGGAGTACCAGATCTCGGAATAGGAGGCACTGATTCCCAGAACTCAAAGGATCTGGTAGGACGAATTTTCTTGTCGCCGTTCCAGTACGCAGGACAGGCGTTGTTCCAGAACCTGGGGTTTGGTATCGCGGCAAGCCGTGGCAACGAGCTCGGAAGTCTCACCCTTCCTGCACTTGCGACCTATCGTACTCCGGGACAGATGGCGCTGTTTCAATATCGAGCTGATGGTACCGCCGCAAACACTGTGATTGCCGCTGGCCGCCGCGTGCGCATCTCACCACAGAGTTACCTCAGTGTCGGCGCATTGGGTTTGGTCGCTGAATTTGTGCGCTCGTCCCAATACGTGAGTCGTGCTGCGTCGGTAGCTCGCCTGAGCCATGACGCCTGGCAGGTGGCTGGGTCGTGGCTGGCGACGGGAGAGAAGAATTCCTACAAGAGCGTCACGCCGCGCCGATCGTTCGATCCATCAACCGGAGCCTGGGGAGCGGTTGAAATCACGGGGCGATACGGCTCGCTCAATCTGGACGCTGCGGCATTTCCGATCTATGCAGATCCGGCGGTCGCAGCGAGGTCCACGCGTACGGTGGGCATTGGAATAAACTGGTACCTCGCCAACAACATCAAGTTCGTCGCGGACTACGACCGCACTCAATTCGTTGGCGGCGGCGTGGGGGGTAATCGCGCACCGGAGAGATTTGTTTCGACCCGCTTCCAGACCGGATTCTGATCATGAAGAACTGGAAGAAGCATGACATCTACGTAGCGATTCTCCTCTCGCTAACGCTTGGCACCGCTCCGCGACTCCGTGCGCAGAAACCCGTCACGTTTCTCAACGTCTCATATGATCCGACCCGCGAGTTGTATCGAGAGATCAACGCCGCATTTGCTGCTTACTGGGAGGCGAAGACGGGCGCGATTGTAACGATCAGACAGTCTCACGGCGGTTCGGGGAAGCAGGCTCGTGCCGTGCTCGATGGCCTCGAAGCGGACGTCGTGACTCTAGCTCTCGCATACGACGTCGATGAGATCGCGCGGAGAGGAAAACTTCTGGCCGTCGACTGGCAGGCGCGCCTTCCATACGGCAGCACGCCGTTCACGTCGACTATCGTGCTCCTTGTGCGGAAGGGAAATCCCAAGCGTATTCGCGACTGGGACGACTTGGTGCGCCCGGGCATCACTGTGATCACAGCCAACCCAAAGACATCAGGTGGTGCCCGCTGGAATTATCTCGCGGCCTGGGGGTATGCACTGCGGCGCTGGGGCGGCGAGTCAGCCGCCCAGGATTTCGTTGCGCGCCTCTATCGCAACGTTGCGGTTCTCGATGTCGGGGCCCGTGGCGCCACTACCACATTCGTTGAACGTGGTATCGGCGACGTACTTATCACCTGGGAGAACGAAGCCTTGCTCGCGGTGAAGGAGCTGGGACAAGCCAGGGTAGAGATCGTTTACCCGTCGGTAAGCATCGTCGCCGAGCCGCCGGTTGCGGTCGTCGACAAGGTGGCGAAGAAGCATGGAACAGAGTCCGTAGCGCGGGCTTATCTCGAATTTCTTTACACTGATCGCGGCCAGGAGATCGCTGCCCGCAACTTTTATCGACCCCGTTCGCGGCAGGTTGAAAAAAAGTACACGAGACAATTTCCGACCATCTCGCTATTCACGGTCGGCAACGTTTTTGGCGGATGGACGAAGGCGCAAGCCAGGCATTTCGCCGACGGCGGGATCTTCGACCAAATCTACCAGCCAGGCCGCTGACGATGGCAATTGCGTTGCCTATGAATGTGGCGGTGGGGGCTAATAGGACGCGAGCGAGCTACATGCCGCATCGCGTGTTGCCAGGGTTCGGGCTCACACTGGGCTTCACAGTTTTGTATCTCGGATTGTTCGTCCTAATTCCGCTGTCGACGATCTTCGTCAAAGCAGCCGGGCTTGGCTGGGACGGGTTCTGGACCACAGTGACAGCGCAGCGCGTGATGGCGGCGTATCGGCTCAGTTTTCTTAGTGCATTCTACGCCGCGCTTGCGAACACAATGTTTGGGTTCCTCGTCGCCTGGGTCCTGGTGAGGTATAGCTTCCCCGCTCGACGGGTGGCGGATGCAATCGTAGACCTGCCCTTCGCCCTCCCGACAGCAGTAGCGGGGATCGCGTTTACCACATTGTACGCTCAGAACGGGTGGCTCGGTTCACGGTTGATTCCGTTTGGTGTAAGGGTCGCCTACACCCAGTTGGGCATTGTGGCGGTGCTCACATTCATCGGTCTGCCATTCGTCGTGCGAACGGTTCAACCAGCCCTCGAAAATCTCGAGTCCGAGATGGAAGAGGTCGCCTGCAGCCTCGGTGCCGGTCGCTGGGCGGCGTTCACTCGAGTGCTGCTGCCCCCAATCTGGCCAGCGCTGCTCACTGGCTTCACTCTCGCATTTGCTCGCGGGATCGGTGAGTACGGGTCTGTGCTGTTTATAGCGGGCAATATGCCGATGCGCACCGAGATCGCCCCGTTATTGGTGATGGCGAAGCTCGATCAGTTCGACTATCAGGGAGCGGCGGCGATTTCAGCTGGCATGCTCATCGTGTCATTCGCGTTGCTGCTGGCAATCAACGCCCTGCAGGGCATTGGCCGAAGACACGCACCATGAGTGGTGCAGCCTCGACCGCGATTACTGAACCAAGAGCAACCCGTGCAGCCCTTATCGGAATCGCTGTCTTATTTCTCGGCTTGTTTGTGGTGCTTCCACTAGTGGTGGTGTTCGTTGGAGCATTGCGCGGGGGATTCCGCATTTACTTGTCGTCGCTTCGGGACCCGGATGCGCTCTCGGCACTCCGCCTCTCCATGGGTGTCGCGCTGATCGTCGTCCCGTTGAATCTCGTATTGGGCGTCGCCGCCGCGTGGGCTCTGGCAAAATTCGAATTTCGCGGGAAGCGCATTCTTACGACGATCATCGATATTCCGTTTGCGGTCTCTCCGGTGATCGCGGGGATGGCCTTCATGCTTCTCTTCGGCGCCCAAGGTTGGTACTCGGCGCGAGCGGATGGCAGACCTTTGTTCGCGTCACGTTGCCGAACATTAAATGGGGCCTGCTTTACGGCGTGATTCTCTGCACCGCGCGCGCGATAGGCGAATTTGGCGCTGTTTCAGTGATCTCAGGGCATGTCCGTGGCGTCACCAATACGCTCCCACTGCACGTTGAGGCTCTATACAACGAGTATAACTCCGCGGCCGCGTTTGCCGTGGCTTCGCTGCTCTCGTTGCTCGCGGTGGTGACACTCGTGTTGCAGAAGATCGTCGAGGTACATCAGTCTAGCGAGCGAAGGTCGCAGAAAGAAGACGTGGAAGGAAGTCAGTCATGAGCATCGAAGTACGGAACGTGAGAAAAACATTCGGCGACCAAGTCGCGCTTCAAGACGTAAGCATTGCCGCGCCGACGGGAAAGCTCGTCGCGCTGCTCGGTCCATCTGGGTCGGGCAAAACGACGTTGTTACGCATCATTGCGGGACTGGATTTTCCCGATTCGGGTACGGTCCACTTGCACGGAGAGGATGCTAACGGTCGTAGGGCGCGTGATCGTGGGGTCGGGTTCGTGTTCCAGCATTACGCGCTCTTTAGGCATATGACTGTTTTCGAGAATGTAGCGTTCGGATTACGCGTGCGTCCACGACGCGAGCGCCCGAGCAGCGGTCAGATTCGTGCGACTGTCGAAGAGCTACTCGATCTCGTGCAGCTCGGATGGCTGCGTGATCGCTATCCTTCGCAGCTCTCTGGCGGTCAGCGCCAGCGTATCGCTCTGGCTCGCGCACTTGCGGTGAAACCCCGGGTCCTCCTTCTCGACGAGCCGTTCGGTGCGCTCGATGCCATGGTGCGAAAGGATCTGCGGCGGTGGCTCCGGGAGTTACAAGACCAGCTTCGGGTGACAACGGTTCTCGTGACGCACGATCGGGAGGAGGCGCTGGAGGTTGCGGACGCAATCGTAGTCATGAACAACGGTCGGGTCGAGCAGGAGGGAAGTCCGGACTACGTGTATGCGAATCCGGCAACGCCTTTTGTGTACAGTTTCCTCGGCGGCGTCAATCTCTTTCACGGACGTCTTCGCAATGGCGAGGTCGACATCGGTGGCTCCACAATCCAAGCGCCAGAGCTGGCGGAGGCTGAAGATCAATGGGCGCTCGCCATCGTTCGGAGCCATGACTTCGACATTACGCGTGTGCCGAACCGGGGGCTGGAGATGCGGGCAACAGTCCGCCATGTCCGCACAGTCGGGCACGTGGTGCGAGTGGAGCTCTCCGAACCAAGTGGGAAGGTGATAGAGGTGGAGCTACCCGCGGCGAGGTTTGAAGAGCTCGCACTTCGGAAAGGAGATTCGGTGTTTGTGGTTCCGCGGCTCGCGCGAGTTTTTCCTAAGGGTGCGTGAGGCGGAGAGTAGATATGGACTACTAGAGAGCATAGCTGACGCTTCTGTATCGATGCAAGCGGTGCGCGTTTCTTCCGGCGGAGGACGACTTGAACGACGGGAAAGTCCGGCACCGACGCACCACGGAGGTGGTCAGTTTGTTAGTCAGTTTGACTGGGCAAACTACGGCATCTTGGTAATGGAGGATCGGCACGGTGCCCTCGTGGACGTCCTGCAAGACTCCACTGATTTCGACCGGTGGAAGGGAAGCGTCAGGATCGCGCGTCTCATCGGCGACCATCCCCGTCCACGCTTCGAACTGCTTGCGCATCA
>WNEZ01003145.1_pt1 | contig 14227 bp, 11 predicted proteins | sample 5400521 | NCBI WGS metagenome assembly WNEZ01 (sample SAMN13153339, study PRJNA577476) | soil metagenome | isolation source: 120 cm saprolite under Douglas fir tree site 2 hole 1 replicate 1 | place: USA:California | collected 2015-04-18
CTGTCAATGCTTACCGAAGCTATCGCTGCACCGTCGTCCGGACGTAGCGCAGCCGAATCGGCCGCCCGGTTGTTCGCTTATCACCCAACTTTCGTGCGGTTTTCTGGTCACGCAGCTGTGGTGTGCTCGAAATTAAATTATGTTTGAAAAACGCTCACCCACGAGCGCAACGACGCTTTCGGCATCGTGAGGGGCGGCAGCGCCTGGCGCCGCATCGGCCGCGGCCAAATGGCTCTTGATCTGTGCCGCTGCTGGCGCGGCGGCCGCTAAAGCCGGCCATTTGATACGGTTTTCACAATTTCCGCACAATTCCTGGGGTATAATCCGCGCACTGAATCGCTTTAATGTCGCCTCCCGACATACCCGCAAGCGGAGCCACACCAGGTCCCAAAGGGTCACCCCTTCCTGATAAGAAACTGGTTTCCTGGAAAGAGATAGCCGCGCATCTCGGCCGCGAAACTCGCACCGTCCAGCGCTGGGAGAAGACCGAAGGGCTTCCCGTTCGGCGCCACGAGCACCAGAAAAAATCCACCGTCTACGCCTACACCAGCGAACTGGACGAGTGGTTTAAAAGGCGTCAACCGGCGGACGATCCCGAAGCCGACGCCGCATTTGTTCCCGACCCTGAAACCAGCGAAGTGAGCTCGGGCGCGGAGACTCCCGATCCCGCGGCGCTGACTCCTGTCGCCGCGCATGTTGACGTCCTTGTAGCTCCCCCCGTGGTCGATTCCGTCAAACCTCTTCCTCCTTCGGCAGGGAAGCGCGTCGTCATCGCCCTCTTCATGCTCGGGATTCTTTGTGCGTTCGCGCTCGTTGCTTACCGCTGGCTGCAGCCCGTAGATGAAGCGCAGGAAAAAGTCCGCATCGTCGTCCTCCCATTTACCTATGTCAGCGGCGATTCCAAGCCGGATTACATCACCGAAGGCCTCACCGACATCATCCGTACCGTACTCGGCCAGCTCGATCCAGCGCATCTCGGTGTGATCGCCGCGACCTCCTCAAAAATTGTTTCCGGCAAGCCCATCCCTGAAATCGGCCGCATACTCAATGTGAGATATGTTCTGGAAGGCAATGTACAACGCGCCGGCGATCAGCTGCGCATCGACGTTCAACTAATCCAAGTCAGCGACCAGACCCATCTTTGGGCCAAGTCTTTCACGCGCGAGGTCTCTGATGTTCTGCGAGTGGAATCAGACGTCTCCGCGGAAATCGCCCGGCAGATTCTCGACACACTCCCCGTGCCGGCCACCCCGCAACCTAAGCTCTCGGTGCGGTCCGGAACCGTTCACGCCGCTACACCGGAGATCGCCAAATCCCGCGACGACTACCATCAGGGCAAATTCACATGGGGCAGCCGCGGTGACCTACCCGGCAGCATTGCATTTTTTCAGAAAGCCATTACGGAAGATCCGTCGTTCGCAGAGGCCTACGCCGGCCTCGCCGCAGCCACCGCCATTCTCGGCCAGGTGCCCAATGATGGCATTCCCCCGCGCGAAGCCAAGCCCAAAGCCAAAGAAGCCGCCGAGCACGCCTTGCAGCTCAATCCTCGGCTTTCCGAAGCGCATGCCGTCCTCGGCAACGTGGCCATGAGTTACGACTGGGACCTTGCCACCGCCGAAAAGGAATTGCGCCGTGCCATCGAACTGAATCCCAACGATCCCACTCCGCACGAGTGGTATTGCCACCTGCTCATCGTGGAAGGGCACAATTCCGACGCCCTGGCCGAAGCCCACCACGCCCTCGATCTTGATCCGATCAATCCGCTTTTTCACGACGTTCTAGCCGAGACGTACTATTTCGGCAGGTCGTATGACGCAGCGATTGAAGAGGCGGGGCAAGTCGTCAAGCTGCATCCGGGTGATTTGTCCGCGCAGTTCTGGCTTGGCTCCGCTTATCGCGAAAAGAAAATGTTTCCACAGGCGATCGAGACCTTCCAGCAAGCACGTCAGCTCTCGCGTGACAGTCCCGCAATGTTAATGGCGTATGGCCACACGCAAGCCCTGGCAGGAAATGCCGTGGAAGCACGAACGGCCCTCCACAAGCTCCAGCAACTGGCGAGCACACGCTTCGTTCCGAATTTGTACCCGGCAGCCATCCACGTTGGACTTGGCGAGGGCGATGAGGCCTTCCGCCTGCTCAACCTCGCGTACGAGGAAAAAATCGACCGCCTCGTCTACCTGAACGCCGACCCCATGGCCGACCCCCTGCGCCCCGACCCGCGCTTCGCCCAACTTATGGCTAAGGTCGGCTTCCACTAGCCCTCTGCGGCGGAACTCCCCATGTTCACAGGAGTCCTGCTGGATAGGATTTGCCTTCTGTTCGCGCACTTTGATGAAGCTGCGATTCGCCCCAGAGATCGCTATCAACTCACACCCCAAAGACTTAGCGTAAAATGATTGCGTCGCCTAATTATAAGTTCGGTCTCGGGAGTCTTTCCTGCGTCCCTAAAACGTCTGTCAAACCGTTTAGTGAGGCGTGCAGTCGCTTGCCGGCGGCGACGCCTGGGCCACGGCAGTATTCAAAGAGGGCGAACCCTCGAAGTCGAACATGTCCTCAAGTGTATTGGCATGCTGGTCGCGGTTTGTTAGGTGCAGCCGCTCGTCCGGATCATCCAAGCTCAAGAACCGCTTCTCGATGAACGCCAGCAGCGAAGTGTGATCCCCAACTGTGTGGGACACATAGTGCGCCTTCGCGAATGGCGAAACGGCCATCAACGGAACACGGAATCCCAACTGGTCAAAGCTAGCGCACTCCTCGGGATATGGCCCCGTCGGGTTCGCTGCAAGAGCCGGGCACAGCGCCTCGGCATCCTTTACGCTCGTGTCTATGATGCTGAATGGATTCTGTGCGCACTCCGCCCCGCCGCCCGGCTGCAGGCTAAAAGGAAGATTGGATAGATCAGTGCATTGTCCGGGTGAAATTCCATCTGGCGTCCTAGCCCCTCCCTGGCGCGCTTTCGGCGGCGCCACGTGGTCGTAGTAGCCGCCGTGCTCGTCGTACGTTATGAAGATCACCGTGTCCTGCCAAAACGGTCCATTCCGCACCGTGTTTACCACCTGCGACACGAACGCCTGTCCTCTCTGTATGTCCGTCGGTGGATGCTCGTCATTTTCGTTTTGCGTTCCGAACAACCCGAAATTGGGATCGACGAACGCCACCTGCGGCAGCGGGCCTACGCCTGCCGCTCCGCCAGCCTGCGCCAAAAACACGAAAAGTGGCAAAAAGTGCGGGTCCACCCCTGTCGGCCCGAACAGCCGGAAGCTCGCTCCTTGCGGCGCATCCTGAAAATAGTCGGCCCAGGAGATTCCATTCTTATCCAGCAAATCGAAAATCGTTCCGCTGATCGGCTTATATCCTCCCGGAGGCGGAAACTCATCGTTTGTGCTCAAATGTCCAAATGAAGTCGCCGCCATGAAATAAGCGCGATTTGTAAACGTTGGCCCAAGCATCGGGGAGAAATAGCGGTCGTTCACCGCGAAGTTTGTGGCCAGGTTGTAGTAGAACGGAATCTCGCCCTGGTTATAAAAGCTCATCGTCTGATCGTCGGTCGCGTTTTCGACACCATTGTCCAACTGCTCCGTGGCGTCGTTCACTCTCACGAATCCATCGCTCAACGTCTCACCAAGCGTGCCGTTCGGATTTAAGAAATTGGCTTCTTGGTGCGTGCCCAACCAGGAATGATCGAGATCGGGCCCCACACATCGTCGGGAATCATGGAACGCAAACACCGTAGTGCCGTTGTCATCGAGGTTGGAGTTGAAACACGTCAAATTGCCGGCCGCGTCTGCCTTGCATGACAATCCATCCACGCAGTTGTGGTCATCCTTGCGGCATCCGCCGGACGTCGTGTGATAAAGGCTCCCTGGTGCATAGGCCAGGGCCCCGAAATAATTGTCGAACGAGTGGTTCTCCTGCATCACTATAATCACGTGCTTGACTTTGTGTATGTCGCCGTTAGCCAGCGCCTGCCTTGGCAGGCACATCGTTAGCACCGCAGGCAGCAACAACGCCGCCGCTGAAATCCAGAGCAATCTAATCCCCCCAATTATCGACGCTCTCATTTTCACTTCCGCTACTTCATCAGTGACTTTAATGTTCGAATGAACGTTTCTGCACATTGCCAGTACCTCCGGCGGACAGAATCCGCCGAACAAAAAGACATTACAAGCGATAAGGAGCGCCAAAGCCGAACCTGACGCCGATGTCGTCAGTTGTTCGTGGGGAGCGCCGGCCCCAAGCCCTCGCAAATTGAGACGCGCTCGAGGCCGCCGCGGCAGGGAAGTGGCGCCCTTTCAATGAACGCCTGGTGCAGTTCCGCCTCGAGTGGCGCGGATTCATGCGGTTCACGACCCGGACATTCTCTGAAGGTATGCCCCTTTCTGTGTGTTCGCCAGTTTCCTGGAATTGAAATCAAGACCTCACGGCAGATCCGCCGCATGGAAATCACGACAGTCCAAGTAGCATCCGCCGAGTCAACGACTTGCCACCTCCGGCTGGCGCGGGGGTGCGCCAGCCGGAGAAGCACCCCAGGGGGAGGCCGCAACCCTCCAAAGGCCAGCCGGGTTTTCCACAGAAAAAGCCGCAAGAAGCCAAAGTTTCCCTTTGACAGCGCGTCCTATAAGTTATATTATGTTAACTAATAGATCGGGCTGAATCCACGCCCATCCCACACCCCCGTGCAGGCGGTTTTCAGCCTCCTCCCCCTCTCCTACCTCTTGTCGGCGGTTTTCGCGGATTTTAGTTGCGCGAGTTCGTAGTTGATATATTGCTCCAGCAGATGGGGATCGGCTCCCACCAGCCGCCTCCCATTCACGAAGACCGTAGGTGTGCTGTTCACGTCGAGCTGCTCGCCGTTTGCTCGGCTGGCGTTGACGGCCGCCCCGGCTTCCGGGCCGGCCATGCAGGCCTTGAACGCATCGGCGTCCAGCCCGGACTGGCCTGCGTAATCTATCATTTTCGTCCAGGCGTTCGCCGCCGAAATGATTTCCTGATTGTCGTAGATGAAGTCATACATCTTCCAAAAAGCCTGCGGGTCCTGCTGGTAGGCGCAACGGCCGGCGATGGCCGCGGTTCGCGCCCACGGATGAAGCTGCTCGAGCGGAAAGTCCTTGAAGACAAGCCGCACCTTGCCCGCATAGTTTGGAAGCATGCCGCGCAATACGTCGTGAAGGTTGCGGCATACGGGGCATTCAAAGTCCGAGTATTCGACTAGCGTGATTGCGGCCTTGGCGTCGCCCAGCGAGGGAGCATCTTTCATCTGAATCTGTGCACGGCTCTCAGCGAGGGGATCTTTGGTCATGTCCGACAAATCTCCGCGGAAAAGAAACTTGCCGTCCCTGCTTATGTAAAATTTGACCGTTTGTTTATTTTCACCAATGGTGAGATTGATGGTGGTTTCGAGCAGGCCTTCGACCGGTGATTCTCCGGGAGTCCCAACCACCAGCACCACATCCGGGCCGAAGGCATACAGATGTCGAAGGTATGCCTCGATATTCTGCTGTGTTGGCGATGGCGCAGTGGGCGCCGGTGGTGCTGTTGCCGGCTTGGCTTGCTGCGCTCGCGCTCCGCAGGCCAGCGTGCCGCAGAAAAAGATGAATGAAAGGCTCAGTGCTGTTTTCACGAGGACCTCATGGATTTAGGGGATGAACTTCTGAGCGATCGGGAATGGCCTGCCAAAGCCAAATGCGCGCGAGGTGATCTTCAAGCCGGGCGCGGCCTGTTTGCGTTTGTACTCGTTGCGATCCACCAGGAGCGCGATGTCGCGGACCAGTTTTAGATCGAATCCGTAATGATCGGCAATCTCCTGGGGGCTCCGCAAGTCTTCAATATAGGCCTTAAGAATCCGGTCAAGGACATCGTAAGGCGGCAGGCTGTCCTCGTCCTTCTGGTCGGGACGCAGTTCGGCCGAAGGCGCCTTCTCGATAGTCGACCGGGGTATCAGTTCCCTGTCGCGGTTAATCCAGCGCGCCAGTTCATACACCATCAATTTCGGCACATCGGAAATGACCGCAAGCCCTCCAGCCATGTCTCCGTAAAGCGTGCAGTATCCGACCGCGAGTTCTGATTTGTTCCGGTGCTGAGAACCATCGATCCAAACTTGTTGGACATCGCCATCAGGTAATTTCCACGAATGCGCGCTTGAATATTTTCTTCCGTCACATCAACGGGCCGGCCGTCGAAAGCGACGGCCAGCGCCTTCTTATATTCTTCGAAAACATCCGTAATCGGCAAGGTGATAAACCGGATGCCAAGATTCTTTGTCAATGCTGCCGCGTCGCTTTTGCTGCCTGCCGAAGAAAAAGGTCCCGGCATGGAAACGCCGAGGACATTTTCGGCCCCCAGTGCGTTCACGGCGATCGACGCAACCACCGCGGAGTCAATGCCGCCGCTCAGGCCGACGAGAACCTTTTTAAACCCGCATTTGCGCACGTAGTCCGCCGTGCCGGTCAGCAACGCCTCGTAGGCATAGGCGATTTCGGTCGGTGGCTGTACGTGAATCTCGCCCTCCCCGGAAACCGTGTCAAAGAGGACGAGATCTTCTTTGAATGCCAGCGCTTGCGCGGCCACACGCCCATCGGCGGTAATCGCCATGCTCGCACCGTCAAAAATCAGATTGTCGTCGCCGCCAACTTGATTGACGTAGACCACGGGCCGCAGCTGCTTCATCGCGATGGCGCGCAGCATCTCGATGCGTAGATTTCTTTTATCGATGGTGTAGGGTGAAGCCGAAATATTCAGCAGGACGCTGATTCCCTGCTTGCTAAGTTCCACCACCGGATCACGCTCGTACAAGCGCGTAGGCCAGAAATTCGGGTCGTTCCACACATCTTCGCAAATGGTGATGCCAAGTTTTTCGTCCTTGAAGCTGTAGACCACTTGCTTATCGGCGGGCTGAAAATACCGCGATTCGTCGAACACATCGTAGGTCGGCAGCAACATCTTGCTCTGCTCAAAGACGACTCGCCCGCCGCACAGCAGCGCCGCTTTGTTGGCCGCGGATTTGCCGGCAACATTCTTCACCCGCCCCGCGTAACCTACGAGACTCGGCAGAGGAATTTTGGCCCCAAGCTCTTTCAGTTCATCAATGTTCCGATCTAGAAAAGCCGGGCGTTCCAGAAGATCCTGAGGAGGATAACCACAGAGGCAAAGCTCCGTAAAAACAGCAAGGTCCGCGCCTCGCTGCTTGGCTTGTCCCGCCAAGCTCAAGATGCGAGCGGCATTCCCTGCGAAGTCGCCAACGGTGGGATTGAACTGCGCGAGCGCTATTTTCATGCCCGGACTTTAGGATACGGATGGAACCCGAAGATTGCAAACATTGGAGCCTCGCAATTTGACTCGTTCACCGGCAATTTGTCTTCAACTCTGCTTGCCCTGCTTTTTCGCGACCAGGCTGGCAATTCCCTGCCCGGCTCGCAGTTCCCGGTAAAACACCACACAAAGCTCCGGAAACGCTTCTCGGAGCTCGCCGGTTTCGAGGAGGTAGGCTGGATTCCGTGGGCCACCCGCAAACTCCAGTTGTGCGCGTGTGTAAGTCTCAAACATCAGAACACCATCCGGACGAAGAGCGCGTGCCATCTGTGAAAAGAGCGATCTCTGCAGATATTGAACGCACAGAATAAGATCGTAACAGCGCTCCGGGAGTTTGGTCCGCTCAAGATCCGCCTGCGTCAGCTCGAGTCCGCCGTGCAAAGGCCGCTCGATTTCATGGAGGCTCTGGCTGCGGCGCACTCGAGCGCGCATGCCGTGCGCGCGAGCTTCCAAAACATCTAAAGCGACGATGGAAAAATCCACTGCCGTGACATGTTGGCCGCGCGCTGCAAGGAGCAGCGAATGCCTTCCCGCACCGCAGGCGATGTCCAGCGCCGGGCCAGCCGGCAGGAGCGGCAAGAGTTCGCGAACGATGCTCGCAGACTCGGAGGGAGGCGTCTCGGCGGCGAGCCTGTGCTTGGCGTCCCAGTCGGATTGGCTAGAGGGCATAAAAAAGCTCCTGAACGTACCGCTCAGGAGCCCGAAGAAAAGTTCTGAAAGCGCGCGGGGCGCTTCCCTACACGGAATTAGACGCTAAAGGAGCTGCCGCAGCCGCAGGTGCTCTTCACGTTGGGATTGTTGAACTTGAATCCCGCACCTTCGAGTGTCTCGATGTAGTCGATCTCAATCCCGTCCAGATACATGGAACTCATTTGGTCGACCGCGACCTTCAGCCCATCGAATTCAAAAACCTGGTCCGCATCGCTGGTCTGGTTTTCAAACGCCATGTGGTACTGGAAACCGGAGCAGCCGCCACCCACGACAGCAACGCGTAGCGCGACCGGCACCGGGCTCTGCATGCTCATGATTTCCTTGACCTTGGTACTCGCAACGGACGTCAAATTGATCATAAATTCTCTTGGCCTCCGCTCGCGGGCGCACCCGCGAAGCTATCAACTTCTACATTATACCAGAACTTTCAAACCACTGCGCAAGCCCATGTTCCTGTCATGAAACGCCTGGTGTTACCGCATTTCGACAAGCCTGAATGCTTCGCATACAATAAGATGCAATGATGAGACATAGAGTTACCCTCATCCCCGGCGAAGGGATTGGACCCGAAGTAGCCGCCGCGACGCGCCGTATCCTGGAAGCCACGGGCGTGCAGATTGATTGGGAAGAGATCGCCGGACGCTCCGACAGTTCCTCCGACCAGGAAAAGACGGTCAACCAGGCGGCTGTGGAATCCGTGCGCAGGAATCGCGTTGCGCTGAAGGGCCCTATGGCCACGGCCATCGCCGGCGGCGCACCCAGCGTGAACGTGGCGCTGCGCAAAACACTCGACTTGTATGCAAATCTGCGCCCGGTGAAAAACATGCCGGGCGTTAAATCGCATTTCCAAGGCGTGGACCTGACTCTGGTGCGGGAAAACACCGAGGATTTATATTCAGGCCTCGAGCACGAGGTCGTTCCCGGCGTTGTGGAGAGCCTCAAGATTATCACCGAGCGGGCTTCCACGCGGATCGCGAAATTTGCATTTGAATATGCAAAACGGCACGGCCGTAAAAAAATTCATGCCATTCACAAAGCCAACATCATGAAGCTTTCGGACGGGTTGTTCCTGAGATCGGTCCGGGCGGTGGCGGCGCAATTCCCCCAGATCGAATACAAAGAACTTATCGTCGATAACGCCTGCATGCAGATGGTGATGGATCCCCAGCAATTTGACATGCTCTTGCTGCCGAATCTTTATGGCGACGTGATGAGCGACTTGGCTGCAGGCCTCGTCGGCGGCCTGGGCGTAGTTCCCAGTGCCAACATCGGGGGTGAATGCGCCATGTTCGAGGCTGTGCACGGCACCGCGCCCGACATCGCCGGCAAAGGCTTCGCCAATCCAACCGCCCTGCTGATGAGCAGCATTCTTATGCTCGACCACCTCGGCGAGCGGACGGCAGCGGAGCGCATCCAGAATGCCCTCGAAAGTGTATACCGGGAAGCAAAACACACCACCCGGGACGTCGGTGGCAAAGCCGGCACGGAGGAATTCGCGGACGCGGTCGTCGCCGCGCTCAATTCAAAGTAATTCCCTGCCCGGACTGACCGCCGCTGGCCCGAAAGAGCCGACAGAGATTGATCTCTGTATGAGTGGCCCATTTCCCGGAAGGGATCACCCAAATTAGCGGCTAGCAGCTAGGCGTCTGGCCGACACAGGTCTTTTTTGAATTGTGGTTAATCTTATTTAACTATATTATAATGAGTCACTTAGATCGTCGTTGCGACCCTGGAATTCCTGGACAGTGATCGTCCGGCATGGACCCTACATTGCCCTACTCTAGCCGCGGGCCCTCGAGTGCCACTATCCGTCTATACCTGGAGTCCTTGTCACCCGGTACCGCAGTTCCATTCGCTTTCCCCGAACCCGGATGTTAGATTTGCACCCAATGGAGCAGACACCGAGATCGGGCGGAACTGGCCCGGTCGGCACCATCCAAAGGATTTTGAAGCGCCTTACCAGCCTGCGATTGCGCACCAAGTTTCTCCTTTCGCTTGTCCTGGTCACGGCGGGTCTGACGTGTGTCACTCTCCTCGTCGTGCATCGCTACGCTGCTGTGCAGGCGCAGCGGGAGATCGAGGCAGGCGCGCGCAACGCCATGCTGACCTTCCAAGTCTTGCAACACCAGCAGCAGATAGCCCTAAGCCGTAAAGCGGATTTGTTGGCGACATTGGCGTACATGAGAAACGGAGACGCCACCACGATTCAGGACGTCAGTGAAGACCCCTGGCAATCGGACGAGTGCAGCCTGTTCGTACTCGCCGACCGGAAAGGCAAAATTGTCGCATTGCGTCCGGCGATTACCGATTTTCCGGTTCAAAACGCCGAGAAAATGCTGAGTCGCGCTCTCAAAGACGGCGCCAGAGCTGGATGGTGGCTCAGTGGCAGGCGTCTCTATCAGGTGGTGTTGCAGCCGTATTATGCGGATGCACCGTTGAACAAGACCCTCCTGGGAACGGTAGTCGTGGGTCGTGAGATTGACGCTCGTAGGGCCAGCGATCTTGGCCGAATTTCATCCAGCCAGGTGGTCTTCCGATATGGTGACAATATAGTTGGTAGCACGCTCTCTGCTTTCCAGGAACAAGAGCTGGCAGAGCTGCTTAAGGGTCGCCCTACAGCGGAACAGATTCAAATCAATAGCGAACGGTTTTTCGCAAGCTCCATCGAGCTAAACCCGGGCGCGAACCCTGCCCTGAGTCTCACGGTGCTGAAATCCTATGACGAGTCAATGGCATCCCTGATTCGCCTCAACCATCTGCTTCTCGGCGTGGGCCTTGTGGCCATGCTAGCGGGAGTAGCCGTGGCATTTGTGGTTTCGGACCGGTTTACGCGCCCGCTGGCGAGTCTTGTGGAAGGAGTTCGTGCCGTCGAGCGAGGGGATTTCGCCTACCCGTTGGAGGCGGATGGCGGCGATGAAGTGGCCCAGGTGACCCGGGCATTTGATGGCATGCGCAGCACTTTGCAGAAGAACGAGGGCCAGAGGGAACAGCTCGAAAATCAGTTACGTCAGTCGCAAAAGATGGACGCGCTGGGTCGGCTGGCAGGCGGTGTGGCTCATGACTTTAACAACCTGCTGACCATCATCAAGGGGCACAGCGACCTGCTGCTGGAGCGATTGAAGCCTGCCGATTCCCTCCATCAGAGCTGCCGGCAGATCGTAAAGGCGGCCGACCGCGCCGCCTCGCTGACCCGTCAATTGTTGGCCTTCTGCCGGATGCAGCTGCTCCAACCCAAAGTTCTGGATTTGAATACGGTCGTCTCAGAAATGTGCAGCTTGCTCAAGCGTTTAGTCCGCGAAGATATTGCGTTCACTTTTCAGGCCGGCGAGTCGCTGGGACGAATTAAAGCCGACCCCGGCCAGATCGAACAAGTTATCGTCAATCTGACCGTAAATGCATGCGACGCGATGCCCGAGGGAGGCCGGCTCACCATCGAGACGAGCAACGTGATCGTGGATGAAGTGTTCGCCGCAACTCGGCCTCCCCTCCAACCCGGCCCGTATGTGCTGCTCGCAGTTACGGATACAGGCTGTGGTATGGATGCTGCCACAAGAGCCCGAATCTTCGAGCCCTTCTTCACCACAAAGGAACAAGGGAAAGGGACCGGGCTGGGCCTTGCGACCGTTTATGGCGTGGTGAAGCAGAGCGGAGGGTGCATCTGGGTGGACTCGGAGCCAAGTAGAGGGTCCCGATTCGAGATCTACCTCCCGCGAGTCGAGGAGCGGGCAGAGTCCGTTCGGCCGCGGGAAATTCCTGCCACGCTTATCCACCGGCGTGAGACCGTGCTTATTGCCGAGGATGAAGACGAAGTTAGGGAGCTGGCCTCCGAATTTGCGAGGTCGGCCGGCTACACTGTGCTCACCGCCAAGGATGGCGCGGAAGCGCTCGGGATTGTGGAGCGCTCGGGCCAGCCGATTCACCTGCTCTTGACAGATGTCGTGATGCCTAAGATGCGAGGGCCTGAACTCGCTGAGCGTTTAAAATTTCTCCGAACGGATATGAAGACCGTTTACATGTCTGGCTACCTTGAATACAACAAGAGTAGCGGACACTATTTGGAGGAGGGTTTCTTTCTTCAAAAACCCTTCTCGCGCGATACCCTGGTGCGCAAGGTGGACGAGGCCCTGGGGCACGAGCAAAGCGGCACGGTCGATCGCCTAAGCCGCTCATTGCGAGAGCACAGAGAGGAATGACTATCAATGCAGCATTTACGGGGTTAACCCTCTCTCGTGAAGTTGACATTTCGCATTGTGTGGCCCACCCTGCTTGCCAAAATGCTTGTTTTTTGGCGAGATTGTGGCATAATCTCAGAAAATAACTTCGAGTGTCCCCGAGGGCGGCTTTATGCAGAGAACACGATATCCCGAACGTCGGCGTACCACGCGCCTTTCCCTTCAGATACCCCTGACGGTGCGTTGTCGGCTGCCCGAAGGCGAAACCATCGACCTCAAGGCCTCCACCCACAGCGTGAGCGCCAATGGAGCCTTGGTGCTTATGGATACCCCCTTGATCCCCGGCCAGCACGTCCGGGTCATCAATGAAATGACTTCGGAGTCGGCCGACTGTTTCGTGACTTCTTTACGGGAGAAACGGGAAAGGCGATTCGTGGGAATCGCATTCTTTAATCCCAACATCGACTTCTGGCATATCGTATTTCCCAAGTCCGGCACGCGCCAGGCCGTCCGTTCTTCGCAAACGGGAGCACTGGTGCCGCCGGGGTTCCGGCAGGACAATTCTCCTCAATTCTAACGGGACTTTGCGCGACGGGTATCGCCCAGCCTCAGCTGCTCTTCCCTACGTAGATTTGATAGACCATTAAATAAACGATCGCCCCCCCCGTTACAAGCGAAAACATGGGTGTGGTTTCGTCCTTCCTGAACCAGTCTGATCAGCGCGGGAGCTTGTCGTAGATCATCAAACCCAGCAACAGCGGGATATGAACAACCGTCGCATGCATGAGCCACTTGGCGCGAGTGTTGGTCTTGTTGCTGGCGGCCCACAGGCACACCTGCACCAGGGCCGTGCTGATGACGAGCGCACCAAAGAAATACAACACGCCAGCCAGCCCAAAAATGGCTGGAAGCAGGCTCACGCCCACGAGCGCGACCGCGTACAGAATGATCTGCCGGAACGTGCGCGTGCCCTCGCGATCGACCACCGGCAACATCATGATGCCCGCGCGCGCGTAATCTTCGCGGTACATCCAGGCAATGGCATGGAAATGCGGAAACTGCCAAAGAAACAGTATCACGAAGAGCAGCCACGCGCCGCGGTCGAGCGAACCAGTTGCCGCCACCCAGCCGATCATCGGGGGAATGGCCCCGGGAAAGGCGCCGACGAAAGTCGCCCACACGGTGCGCTTTTTCAGCGGAGTGTAAGCCAACAAGTAGCTAAGGCACGTCACAATGCCGAGTCCCGAAGCAAGCGCACCAGCCGCCACATACAGGTCCACGGCCCCGGCAATCGCCAGCGCGACACCAAAGATCAGCGCTTCCCGCGGCTGCAGTACGCCACTTGGCAGCGGTCGCAAAGCCGTGCGCCGCATGTAGCGGTCGGACTCGCGCTCGATGTAATGATTCAATGCCGCTGTGCCCGCGGCGATGAGCATCGTCCCGAAAACGGCATGAATCATGTGCAGCCATTCGACGGGGCCGCGCGCGCCCATGTAATAACCGGCAGCCGTCGTCATCAGCACCAGGAAGGAAACGTCCGGCTTGGTCAGCGAGACGTAGCCATTCGCGCGGGCGGAAAACGTCAGTTCCGTGGTGCGTGCCGTGCTCATCCCGTCGTCACCTGCCGTGGCGCCGTCGCGGCAACTTCGCTTCCGCGCGGAATCAACCTGTAGCACATCAGCACTACCAACACCGAAAATGCGAAGAGTATCGCCCCCACGACCGTATGAATCACGGTTAACGTTACCATGACAGGCATCGGCTGCGGAGCATCCGCGGTCATGAGCCGCGACCAATAGGCCCCAAGACCCAGCAGGAACTGCGTTCCAAAAATCGCATGCAGCAGGATGCGCGCCTTGGAGAATTCCCGCGATTGCGGAAATCGTTTGCGCAGCGCGACCGCCGTCCAGATAACCATTCCGAGCACCAGCAACGCACCCGCCATGTGCGGCCAAATCGGAATTTCCTTGTGGCGGAATCCGGCGCCGAGAATCACCTGCAGATAGATGGCCGCGGCATTGAGGATCGCGATCGAA
>WNEZ01008419.1_pt1 | contig 14213 bp, 15 predicted proteins | sample 5400521 | NCBI WGS metagenome assembly WNEZ01 (sample SAMN13153339, study PRJNA577476) | soil metagenome | isolation source: 120 cm saprolite under Douglas fir tree site 2 hole 1 replicate 1 | place: USA:California | collected 2015-04-18
TACCCACTGTTTTATATACGCATTCCAGGTCAAAGGTTGGTGCACACATATTGGCTCGTCTCCCTGGTGGCTATGAGAGCAGAAAAGCTGCGAAACAAGCGAGGAAATCCTGTGCTGGCTACTTAGCATATCCGTTCCAAAATCAGGAATTAAACAGTCATGCGGGAAACATTTACGCCACTTACTGATTCATAAATTGTAAAGTAAAAGAAACGGTTGAGCCGTCATTAGCGTTCTTTTTTGGAACGGATATGCTAAGTAGCCAGCACAGGCGGAAATTGCCCGACTATTCTGCCGTGAATGTACAACCGCCGAGCGCCGTGAACCGCGAATGTCCCCATGCTCTCAGATGATGGCTCAACTGCTCACCATTCGCGTCAAGTGCTCACTCTTCGCGCCTATTACCAGCTGAGACAGCAGGCTTTCTCTTTGCACATTTCTTCCTCAGCGTAGAAGAACGAAAGAGGAGAGGGCGTTTTATCCTGCGGCAGGTTAGTCCAGCACTCGCGGCAAGCAAGAGCAGCTCTTTGCTCTGCGACCGGGTCCAGGGGACGATGACTCCTGTCGGCGTGGCAGGAATTGAGGAGATAAGGGGAAAAAGCGAGAGGAAGAGAAACGTCTCGCTAGTTACTTGAACTCTTTCAAGAGGAGAAGAGGCCAGAAATGCAAGACATGAGTAACATGAGTAAGAGCATTTCCTCAAGGCAAAAAGAGGGGAAGCTGAACTGATCGACGAGAGGAGGTGGACTTTCCTCTCCTCTGCGATCAGCTCAGGATGCCACCGCTGCTGAGCGCGTCCACCTGCGGCTCTCTCAGAGTTCGGGCTGCTCGGTGTACTTCCCGGTCGGCGCGTTCTGGCTCATCTGTGGGTCAGCGTGTCATGACGAGGCTCATGACGCTTCCTCCTTATACTAGGACCAGAGAGGGCCAGGTGCATCAGTTGGATAGTGGCCCGAAACCCTGCCGACTGGGCCTTGGAGTAGTGAGGAAATGCTCTCAGGTAGACTTTCTAATAGTATAGCACAGGTCTGTGCTTCATTCACGCGAAGGAGATTTCTTTGATGCTTATTCGTAATGTAAACATCACAGCTAGTGGATTCCCTGGAATGTTCGCTGGTAGCCTCGCCACTCCTCGTCGGGGGGCAACCGAGGTCACTGTTATCCGCCAACGTCAGGAACCAGGAACGACTCTTACCTTGCACTATCACAAACATGAAGAGGTCATCGTGCAGCTGGCGGGAACAGTCACCGCTCTCGTTGGGGACGAGCGGGTGGAAGTTGCCCCCGGTGATACCTTGATTGTTCCAGCCCACACACTCCATCAGATCGAAAATACTGGTCAGGACGAGGCTGAATGGCTGCTCATCGGGCCCTCTGGGATGCAGTTCTTCCTTCCAAACGGGGAAGAAGTCGTGACGGAGTGGGCGCAGTAAGGCGACCAGAAGTCATGAGACAACGATGAACGGAGACGAAATGCTCTGAGGGGGTCAACAGAGCAAGCGGTAGAACCATTCGCGTCTGTTTCTCTCCGCTTGCTCTGGTGACCGCTTCCAGAGATGAGAGACTGTGGCAAAAAAACGCTGGGAGGTGGAAGGATGGAACTGAGAGAAGAAGCCAAAAAGTTACTCATTGAGACGGCGAAAGATCTCAAAGGGAGCGTGCGCCGCCTCTTTATGGCGCGGACAGTGCGGGCGTTGGGAGAAGGAGGGCAGCGGCTGGCAGAACGGGAGTTGGGATGGACTCGTGGGACGATCCGCAAAGGTCAACACGAACTGGAACACGGTATGATCTGCATCAATGCATACGCGTCACGAGGCCGCAAACCGAGTCGAAGAGCACCTCCCCAACTTACTCAACGATATTGCTGCCATCGTGGATGGGCAGAGTCAAGCCGACCCACAATGCGCGCACGAACCGCCTCTACACCCGCCTGATGGCAACGGAAGTGCGTCGCTAGTTGATCGGAACGTTCGGCTACCGTGAGGACGAGTTACCGACTGCGGAGACGATTGCAACGAAGCTGAACGAGTTGGGGTATGCTCTCAAAAAGTAGCCAAGAGTCAACCCCAAAAAACTGCCCGAAACCGATGCCATCTTTACGGAAAGCTCAAGCACAGAAATGAGGAGGCAGATGCCACTCCCGACGTATTACGGATCTCAATGGATGGAAAGCGCAACAGTTAAGGGCGGCCCCTTGCACGTGGAGGAAAGAGTCGCGTCCCAACCAAGGCTGCTGACCATGACTTTCAGCCAAGCTGGCAACCGTGACACCCGTGGAGATTTTTCTCCCTGCCACCGATGGACTCTTTCTTTACGGGGTGACGTGCCATCCGTGAGCAGCGATTGTCTCGTGGATCGGTTGGTCAGTTGATGGGAAACCGTCAAAGAACGCTTTTCTCACATCAAGACGCTGCTCATCAATCTAGACAATGGCCCTGAGAACCACAGTTCGTGTAATTTGACACCTATCTTTGCTGAAAAGGTGAGTTATGCGTCAGGAGCATACATTGGCGAAGCTAGGTGTCAAAATCTCAAGAGGGGCTTCCTACCAGGCGCGTGCTCGCTCCTGTGGGGGGTCAGCGTGTGGGGCCACGGCCCATGCTGCTGTTCATGACGCTTTCATGACGCTTTCATGACGCTTCCGCATTATACTAGGACCAGAGAGGGTGAGGTGCAGCCGGTGGTGCACAGCTCGTTGCCGCTTGCTTTTTTCGCTCGGTCCCTCACGTGACTGTTGTACATTTTGGAATGAAATGGGCGGATTCTGAAGCATTTTGACACGTCTGTGGTGAGTTCGCAGGTAGCCAGGAACGGCAGCAGAGCGGAAAGAGCTCTAGTATGGCAAGGTGCAAAAACATTGCTGCACCCGCTTGCTCGTGTTGCCGCCCATTTCAATAGCAAGATTCGCCCGTGGAATGGAAGAACATGATGTATAGCTGGGCGGCGAACCACCGTCCGAAACAGCAGAAGCCGGCGCGCACGGCAAGGGCACGCACGGCAAGAAGGAGGAGGAGTTATGGTCACCGAGCAGGCCAAGCAGATGGCCGAGTTTTACGCGTCCATCGCAGCACGGACGTCGAAGCCGGACCTGGATTTGGCCACGATGCGCGACATCACCGAGGGGCTGCATGTGTGCGGCACCGAACCCGAGGGGGTCACCTACGCTGAAGTGGATGCCGGCGGCGTGCCCGCCCTGTGGTGCATCCCGCAGGGCTCTGACACCGAGCACGTGCTGTTACACAGCCATAACGGCGGGACGGTCGTCCTCTCGATGCACTCCGACCGCAAGCCCGCTGGACACCTCGCCAAGGCCACGGGAGTCCGTGCCCTGGTGGTGAACTTCCGGCGTTCCCCGGAACACCCGTTTCCCGCTCAACCCGAGGATGTGGACAAGGCGCACCAGTGGCTGCTGGCCCAGGGGTATCGCCCCGAGAACCTGGTCAGCAGTGGTCACTCGATCGGCGGCAATTTTGCCGTGAGCCTGGCTGTGCGACTCCGTGACAAGGGAGTCCCACTGCCGGCTGCCATCCTGTCGATCTCACCCTGGTTCGACATGGAGCTGAAAAACGCGACCTTGGAAAGCAACGCCGACAGCGACAAGCTCCTCAACAGGCCGGTGTTGGAATTCTTCCGAGAGTCGTGGATCGCCGGCACCGGTGTGAGCAGGGACGATCCCCGGGTCAACATGCTCTACGCCGATCTGACCGGTCTCCCGCCGACCATGGTCTACTACGGCGAGGCTGAACTGTTGGTCGGCGAGGCCATCGCGTTCGCGCAGCGAGCGAAAGACGCCGACGTCGAGGTCAGCCTGCATGCCGTGCCTGAAGGCCAGCACTCGTTCATCCATGGCGCCGGCCGTGTGCCTGAGGTGGACGAGGCCATCGAGCAGATGGGCCGGTGGGTGCGATCCAAGCTGGGTCTCGCCGTCAAGGTGGCGGCCTAGTCCCAGCTTGGGCGCGAAGTCCGGACGCGATCCGTGACGGCACACCGATCAGTCGAGGTGACGGGCACACCATCCGTTGCACCTGCCGGCCGGTCAGCCGGGAGACGTTCGCCAAAAAGGGGAGGTATGCGTCAGAGAGCCGAATGGACGCATGCAATGCCTGCCTGACAGGTAGTGCATCAACCCATGAACACGGCTAACGGTTGCCAGAGAGCGCTGGCTCTCTGGCTGAGGCTGAGATCAAACGGCTCTCTGACGCATATCATGGCTCATGCGCACCCTCGCTGATCAGGAAGATGGTATGCGAAAAGGGGAGTCAGCCGCTGCACCCTCGTGGCGAAGTGAAGACGTCTGGCTTCCTCTCCTAGACGCATCAAGATCTGGTGGATCTCATCCATCCACCTGGAGTTCGATGATGGTCAGCTTGTGAAGGAAGCTCTGCTCACTTCCGATGACGAGGAGATCGGGGAACAGACCATGAGTGACCACCAGGGCAAGGTGCGATGAGCCTGTGGGCAGGTCGAAGACAACGGCGCGGGTAAACGAGCCGCCAGGAGCCAGTTCACTCGAGAGCGGCTGCCCGCCTTGTCCGATCGCATCGAGCGCCTGCTGGCCGCTGGGAGAAGGATCATAGCGCTGATGGCTTCCGTCGAGGAGAGAGACCTGGGCATCGGGAGCTCGCTGGGTGATCGCTTTGGGTAGCGTATCCTTCTCTAAGGGTTGCTGTTCAGCAGATCAAGTGCGAGGGAGTAAGACGCCTCCCACCAACTGGACTTGGCCCACTGAGCATTGAGGCGAGTCACCTGGATGTAGACTGCCACCTCGGCTCCCCTGGGACTGCCGAAACAGCCCACTTGCCGAAATTTGCGCCGCAACTCGCGGTTCGTCCGTTCCAATAAGGAGGTCGTGCGCACCACTTCGCGTACTCTCCCCTCCAACACATAGTAGTGAATGGTGTGCTCCCGCCTCATGCGCAAAGGTGGCGACCGCCTGTGGTTGCGTGGCTTGCCAGTGCTCCCCAAAGGCCAGGAGTCGCGCTCGTGCCTCGGAGGCGGTCGATGCTTGATAGACCGCCGCCGCTTGCTCCAGCAACGACTTTTTCCCTTCACGATCTAAGCCGACACCCTTGTCCTTGACAGTGCGCAACTTGTGGAAGATACAGCGCTGTTGCACCAAGGCCGAGCCATAGACGTAGTCCAAGGCTTGTTCCAGCCCTTCACTTCCACAGGCCCAGCGCGACCAACACCACCATCCGCTTGCCGCTCTTGCGGTGACGCTGACGCTTGCGGCTATCCTGGTGGAGACCGTCTTGCTGGGTCTGCCCGGCTCGAGCCAGATGCCATCGAACTGCACGACCGCAGGCACCTGCTTGATCGGTTCACGATGCGCTTGAGCCAGCCGCGCTTCGAGTTGATTGATGCGCTCATTGATGGTGCGCAATCCCACGTTGGAACCCAGCGTGGCGGCCCATTCCTGACTAAGTTGGCGTAAACTGCGCGACAGACCACTGCCAAAGATCGCGCGCTGGGGTGCATCCAGCCAGAAGCGCTGATACTTCTCCAAGATGGCAAAGTGCGCCACCACATCGTGCTCACAGCGCTGACATTCCAGCATCGGCACCCGCAAGCTCTCCAGGTGCCCCCAGCCGGTTTCCAAGCTGCGGCGATAATGGCCGTCGCGCGTGAACTGGTTGGCATCGGTGCAGCCACAGTGGGCACACTGCCAGTCGATCGGACGCGTCTGGTTACTCATCCGGCGGGGACTGCGCTTGGGCCGTCCGAGCTTGGTCGTGACTTCCTGCTCCAAAAACTCCTGGAGCACCTGGGTCACCCCATCGATAATGACCTGCTGCATCTGGCTTTGAATCGCCTGGAGAATCGCTCGACGCTCCTCTGCCTTTAGCTTTGCTTGGGAAAACGTTATACTCATCCTGCTGAAGACTCCTTGTGATGATTGGGGTTGGTATACCTACTTCCTCACAGGAAAACTCTTCAGCTCTCCTTTTTGTTCCCTCCTCAACCCTTAGAGATCGATACGCTACCTCGCTTTGGCTCGACTGGACACGCGCACTGTGACCAGGTAGAACTCACTACGCGCGGCGACGATCATGGGCGGGGCACCGACCGAGGGCTGCTGCACGACCCGCTCAACCGAGAGACACCAGTCGTCGAAGCAGCGATCCTGGTGCATGGCGAGCGTGTGCTGGGGGCTGAGCAGGGAAACGCTCAACAGCACGACGGCATACAGCAGCAGAAAGCTCCCAAGCGCCAGAGCGACTCGCCTTGCCGACCTCCAGTGGCGGCGAAGCAGGAAGTAGCCGAGAGCAACGAGGGCGAGCATGCAACCCACAACCGCAAGCAGGAAGACCAGATCAAAAATGGTCATAATTCGATGGCTCCTTCTCTCTGCTGTATGCATGGTCTGATCCAGGAGCAGTATAGGAAAGGAACGCCGTCCTTGCGACCCTTTGAGTGCGTGGAGAACGCACTCGAGTACCTTGCATAGAGGAGAACAGAGATGGCCAAATGCTCAGCATCCCACCTTTCCCATCAGCGAGGGTGTGTAAGAGCCGCTTAAAGTTTGTATTTACATAGATAACAACCGAAGTTTTGCTCAGAGGGTGTTAGAACTCGTGGGTGGTGGCTCCCATGATCGTATCGTAAAACAGCAGCTCAAACTCATGGCTCAGGCGCACCGCGCGCGTGATGTGCCGACGATCTTCCGGCGTATCGTAGCGGGCCAGCAGGAGCGCATCGATGGGTGTGACCCGCTGCCCGATCTCCTCGTGCATGCTAAAGAAAGCGACCTGCCCCACGCTCATCCCGTAGTGGCGCATGAGGGCTGGGCCGACGCGCGCACAAATCTGGTTGAAGATATCCTCGCTGGCACCGACCGCTGCGATTTTCTCCGGCACCGAGCCGTAGGCCAACATCCAATAGAAGAAGGTGGTCAGAGCCATGCAGCCTGCGAGTGGCTCCACAGCATCAAAATTGGCCCGCGAGATGCCCAGCGCTTCGCCAAAGTGCAGCAGCAAGCGGTAGCCTCCGATCTTGGGCACGAGCTTGGCGAGCAGGAGGTCTTGCAGGTCAAGGTCGGGCATCCCGACAATGGCCAGCGCATCGAGACGATAGGCTTCCCGCACCAGCCACCAGTCCTGCAGGGCAAAAATGCGCAGGGTCTCGCTCGGCAGCGTTCCCTGCTCGATCCCGGCCCAGAGCGGGTGGGTAAGCAGACGTTGGCGGAGTGGTTCCAGATCCTCGGTCAGGATACCGTCAGCGAAACCCATGGTTTCTCGCTAGCTCCTCATGATTGGTATGCGCGCCAAACAATCCAGACAGGGCAGGACGATATCCTTGCCCCTCTCTCCTATCATAGCATACAGGACACTCGCGAATGGTTGGCAGAAGGTGACCAACGGAGAGGAGGGCTGAGTGGAAGGAGTGCGGCTTCCTCTCCCCAGGGCGAGTTGCAGAATGATCAGGCGAGACAGCGTCCGCCGACCCGGCGCACCTCCTCGATGATCGCCGCCACGTCGGCCTCAGTGAGGGCGTAGTGCAGCGCGCACGAGCGCAGGACGAAGCGGCCATGAAGGAGCGTGCCGTTCACAAATGCCTTCCCACCAGCCTGCACTTCCTCCATGATGTGTTTATTCAAGGCGTCCAGTTGATCTTCTTCCCCACGCAAGTGATCAGGCACATAACGAAAACAGACGATGGACAACTCTACCGGGGCCACGCGCTCCAAATCCTGAGCAGCATCAATAAGGATAGCCATGTACTGCGCCAGGACATTGTGTCGGGTCACATATGCGACCAGGCTGGTACGTCCCGCCTGCTGGATCACCCACAGTAGCTTGAGGGTGTTGAAGCGGCGCGTCTGCTGAAAGCCGTACTCGGAAAACCCGGGCAGGCCGCCAAAGCCCTTGCCCGGCTCCGTATGTAGATAGGGCGGCACCAGGCTGAACGTCTCGCGCAATACCTCCCCCTCTCGCACGATAGCGCAACTACACTCAATGGGCGTTGCCAGCCATTTGTGAGGATCCAGCGCCACCGAGTCGGCGCGTTCCAGACCGGAGAAGAGTGGCGAGACCTGCTGGTCGAGGATGCCAAAAGCGCCATACGCCCCGTCGACGTGCATCCAGAGACCCTGTTCGCGGCAGAAATCAGCCAGGTCGTCGAGGGGGTCAACCGCCCCGGTGTTGACGGTCCCCGCGCTGGCCGCGACGCAGAAAGGCAGCCATCCCTCGGCGCGATCTCGTTCGACTGCTTTGCGCAACGCGGACAGGTTCATCTTGAAACTGGCATCGACCGGAACGCGGTGCGGCTCACCCAGTCCCAGCAGATGCGAGGCCTTGCGCAGGCAGCTGTGCCCTTCTTCAGAAATGTAGAGCACCAGCCGTGGTGCGCCGCAGCCCAGTGGCGTGCCACCGCCCAGCAGTACAGCGAGGCCACCGAACCGCCACCCACCAGTAGCCCGGCGCTGCCCTCGGTGGGATAGTCGATCAGTTCCATCAGCCAGCGCACCACGCAGTGCTCCACGTAAATCGCGGCGTGGTCGCTTCCGGCGGTGCTCGGGTTCATCACCGCCGCCAGGAACTCGTCCAGCATCCCGATGGGTGCGGCAGCCGGGTTGACCCAGGCTGCGAAGCGTGGATGCTGGTTGCCCATAGCGTGGGGCAGGATGTGCTGCTCGAAGAAATCAAAGAGCGCCTCGGGTGATCTCCCAAATTCAGGAAGCGGCTGGTGGAGCAGCAGGTGCCGCTCGGATGGTGTCATAGGATGATAGACCGGCTTGTCTGGCAGGGTCTCCAAGTAGTCCGCGGCCAGTTCGACCGCGTGCAGGCCCAGGTGGTAGAACGTATCGGCGTCCACCTGCAGCGGTGAGGGGTCGCGCGTCGATGCCAGCGCCTCTGACGAAAAAGCGTGATTTGTGGTCTCGTTTGCACTCATAGGTGATCTCATCCTTTCATTTCACGGGTTTATTGCTCTTTGACATTCCGGCTATGCAGGTCTGGTCGGTGCGAAGAAGGGCGGAACAGCGCCAATGAGGGTATCGCCGCGCAGCACTGAGACGACATTCCTGGCAATTTCCATCGCGACCCGCGCCTGCGCCTCCCTGGTCGAAGCACCTAGATGGGGGGTCACAAGCACGCGCTCGTGCGCGAGGAGCCGCCGCAATACCGCGCTCTCCCCGATGGGTTCCTGGCTGAAAACATCGAGCGCTGCCCCTGCCAGGCGACCCTGTTCGAGCGCCGCGAGGAGGGCCGCCTCGTCGACCAAACTGCCACGCGCACAGTTCACCAGATAGGCAGTTGGTTTGAGCAGGCGCAGTTCCCGCGCGCCGATAAGCGTTGCGGCTCCTCCCCAAATTAAGTGAGCCTGCTTGCTTCCTCAGCTTCATCTTAGCCTCTTCACAGGTTCAGTTCATCCAGACATGCTATGCTTGTTCAGTCGAACGCGTCAAATGTAGCCAAGAAAGGAAGCACCTTATGACAATTGCTGATTCAACAAGGTTAATCGAAGCATGGGCTCAAGCTTGGTCTTCGCCCCATGGTCTGGAGAAGTTATTCTCCCTTTTCACAGACGACTGTGTCTATGAGGACTTGGGAACTGGTACTCTCACCCGTGGGAAGGAGGAACTCAAGGCCTTCTTCGAGGCCGTCTTTCGTGCTGCCCCGGACTTCAAAGTGGAGCTGACCTCTCATTTTGTTGCTGGCAACTGGGCAGGGGCCGAGTGGACCTGGTCGGGGACACAGACCGGCGACTTTCCCGGCATACCGGCGACTAACAAGTACGCCTGCGTACGAGCCGCCAGTGTGTTTGAACTGCAAGGCAACAAGTTCAAACGCTGCTCCGACTACTGGGATATGGCTACGTATCTCAGACAGGTCGGCCTGATGCCTTCAGAGTAGCAGCAGCAGCCTCTTTGATGAGAAGCTGTTCCTGTTCGGATCTCCCACCGATTAAGTGAGTTCGCTTGCTTACAGCAGGAAAGGGAACCAGCGCCTCGCTCAGAATGAGCAAGGACGACAGCAGTTTCCCTCACAACATGCCTCGCAAAGCAAGCGGACTCACTTAATGTGAGGATGAGCCTGAAATGTCCCATGAAGCGCTGACATCATCTCCTCGTACCGGTTGAGATGGTGCTCGGAGGAGCGTTTGAGCCAGGCAGTTCTCAAGACCTCAATGGAGGCTACCTCTTCGGGCAGAGTTGCTGGATCGGTATCGTAACGCCTCTCCGAGTGGGGCCTCATGGCCTCTTTTCCTTGTTGTTTTCCTGTTCCTTTCATCTTTTGCCCTTTTTACTCTCTATCCCTCTGTTTCTGTCACCTCTCATAAGTGCAACGTCTCGACTCGCTCGGCTTTTGCTATCAGGTCAAAGGTTAGCTCTTCAACAACCTCGTTGCGCAATTCGTGGGCAGCACCAGCCGCAGCTCGCTGGAGCGCTATGTCACCGGCTTGCTGACCGATCTGCCGCGCAAGAATTGCAGCATCTGTTGACGGATGCCGCGTGGGATCCGCTCGCCCTCGATGAGCAGCGCGTGCACCTGCTGGTCGAGCGCAGCCCGGCCAATGGCGTGCTGGTGCTGGACGATACCGGCCCACGGGATACGCAACGAGGTTTAAGTAAGCGAGCGGAGATGCGGAAAGTGTGTTTCGGTGGAGAGTGGGTCATTTTGTGTCATACTGAGAGCGTGTTGAGATGATAGCTCCCGTATCTGAGAAGAGTGGTCGCTCTTGACACCCGTTCAGCCGAGGCTTGGCGAGCGGGATTCAAAATGACAGGAGAACGCATGAGTACGGACCATCCTTCCTCTGTGAGTATTCAGGTCGAGGCCTTGCCAATTGCCTCGGTGCCTGCGTGGTTTGGCGAAGTGGCTCTTCTCGCCCATACGTTGACCCGTCTGGGGTTGCTTACCGAAATCTCCGAGCGTGTTCGCTTCGCCCGCAAGCGCTTCGGCACCTTTGAAGTCATTGACTTTGTCGTCATGCTGCTCGGCTATGCCGTTAGTGGAGAGCCGACCCTTAAAGCGTATTACGAGCGCTTGCAGCCATTTGCGCCCGCGTTTATGGGCTTGTTCGGACGCAGCCAACTGCCTCATCGTGCCACCCTGAGTCGCTTCCTTGCCGCGCTAGACGAGCCCTTTGTGGAAGCACTGCGCAGCGTGTTCCTCCAAGATGCGCTCGCTCGTCTGGGAGCAGAGGCGGACGTGGGAGGGCTGTGGGACAGGCTCGGAACCCGATGGATTGTTTTCGATCTCGATGCCACCCGACAGGCTGCCCGACAACGTGCTTTGCCTCAGGGTCCTGATCTGCCACCACCGCAGCGGCGTTTGTCTGCGGTGAGTGCACCTGGTTACATGGGGCGCAAGCGCGGGGAGGTTGTGCGTACTCGTACAACGCTCTTGCAGGCTCATACCCATCGGTGGCTCTTCACTTGTGGAGCAGCGGGCAATGGGGATTACCGAGGCGAGTTGTTACGGGGACTCAGCGTAATCGCTGCCTATCAGACCGCATTGGGTCTCTTGCCTGCCCAGGCCCTCGTTCGACTCGATGGCTTGTATGGCAATGGGGCCATCGTCGTGGATCTGATTGCCGCAGGAGTCTGCTTTGTGATGCGCGGCAAAGATTATGCCCTGCTGGATCTGCCTCAGGTCAAGAAGCGCCTCGCCTTGCCCGCCAATGAGCAGTTCACGCATCCTGAAAGTGGCATCTGTCGGGATCTGTTTGATTGTGGGCAGGTACCTGTCACCGCAGAAGGGCATCGCGCTCGTCTGATTGTTGCGACCCATCAGGCCGCCACCAGTCCGATTGGGGTGATCCGCGATCAGCGCGTCTATGAGCTCTTTTTCACGGCCTTGCCCGCTCTCGGTTTCACTGCTGCCGACGTGGTCAGGCTCTATTTGCATCGTGGCAGTTTCGAGACCGTGCTGGCGGATGAAGATCGTGAGCAGGACTCTGATCGGTGGAGTTCCTACACAGCACACGGTCAGGAGGTCTGGCAGATCCTCTCGCAATGGGTATGGAATCTGCGCCAAGAACTCAGCCAACAATGGCAGCCCACCTCGATGCGTCTCACCGAGTTTTCCCCCCCCTCAAATTGAAACTCTGCTCTGCCCAGATCCTTCTCTGGCAAGGTCATTCTTCGGCCCTCCACAGTGGGCACGTGCTGCGCGAAGCGGAAGCCTGGGGGGACACGACTTTCTCCCGCAGCCGGATGGCACGCTGCGTTGTCGGCAAGGGGCCACGCTCTATCCACAGGAGCGACGTCGCGAACACGATGGGACGGTGCGTGTGCTCTATGCTGCCCGCATTGCTGACTGTCGTTCCTGCCCCATGCGCACGCAGTGTCAAGGACATGGCACCTCCACCAAAAAACCGCGTCGTGTCAGCGCTGTCCTGTATCCCCTGCCGAATGTGGCACCAGAAGATCCGCCGCCTCTGTGCCTTTCTGCCTCTCATCCCATCCTGTGGGGGGATTGGTCACGCTGTCAGCCTCGCCGTGCCTGGATAGGGTGGCAGCGTAGCCATCTGGTTATCGTGCAAGTCTCACCCGTTTCGCCACCTCGCAGCACGTCTTCATCACCTCTCTCGCGTGCTGAGCGAGCCCATTGGCGGCTGACATGGCAACAACGGCTCGCATGTAATACGCGACCACCTACTGCCCCACCCATCGAGATTACCATCTATGGCCTCTCAGCCGTGTTTGCCCAGACCCTGGGTTTGCGAGTCGCTTGAACTGATTGCGCTCGCTCGACGAAGTTCATCCTCGACCTGGCTTCTCCCGTCGAGCGGGTCCCTCTGCCGATTTTCGCCACCTTGTTCCCGATGAATCACGTTTTTTGCCAGACACGATCGATATTCTTGTCTCTTTTCTCTTTTTTCACCCTTCCTCCCTTCGTCCTGACGATAGGTCGAAGCAACATGCCCCTTACTTCTCTGCTCGCTTGCTAATTTCTCGTTGCGTATCCCGTGGGCCGGTTTGCCCAAACAAGGGATAGCCTCGGTGGACGTGCAGCATCAGTACTCGGGAACGTTGGGCAAGCAAGGCAACTGCCAAATCGTGGTGAGCGCCGAGTATGTGGTCGATGATGCCCACGGGATGCGCAACGAGATGGTGCGCCGCATCAGCGGCAGAACGTGAGCATACCGGAAGGTATCAGGGTTGTTGGAAGACCCTGTGCGTACCCGACTGATCCCTGCCACCTGGCTTGAATTCCGAAAGGAAGGGGGGAGTGTAGGATGTCGGGATCAAAGGCCGCGTAAGAGGAAGTCATCACTCCTCTGGGTGGTCAGCGCAAAGCGCGTGTGGTTAAACCTACACTGGCTAAATTCTAGTCCCTCTGGCCTTATTGCGGACGCCAGCGAAAGATGGCTGAAACGCTGGACCAGAAGATAGAGCGAGATTGCATCTCTCTTCCTCTATCCAACTCTTCTGGCAGACCTTCTCTACGAAGGAATAGGGACGAACGGAAGACCTGAAGCGCGCTGCATCTCAGTTCTACTGAAAATGCGGGATGCCCTACACAGGGTGACACCTGCAAGGGTACGGAAGCACCGTATTACTCAACGTGAAGCTGTAATGGCGTTCGCAGACCACAGCGTCGTAAGACGTATTGCGGTACCGACAGAGGGATAAAAGGCGGTAACGTCCTTGAAACCCAACCTGCCTGGGAGGAAGGGTGCTAGCGGAGCCTGAAGAACACCAAAGAGGAAAGTGGGATGTGCTGATGCTGTCCCGATAACTCTGAAGCAAGTACTCAGACGAAGTGGAGAGCCGTATGCCGTGACAAACGGCACGTACTGGTTCGGAAGGGGGGATACGATTGACCCAGTAATGGGCAATCGGTCCCTACCTTACTAACCTGTAGCGAACAGGGATAAAAATGTGCCTCTTTGAGGAGGAAGAACAAAACAACTTCCATCAAGGAGGCACACATGAACAGTATCGCCGATGGATCGGTGAGCATCCAGACCACATCTCGGTCTGTCCCCTCGACGCCCTCGTGGTTTGGCGAAGTTGCTCTGATCGTCGAGCATCTTCGTAAGCAAGGCGTCCTTTCCGCCATCTGTGAGCGCGTGCGCTTTGCGCGGGGGCGCTTCGGGCACTACGAGGTCATCGACTTTCTCGCAGTCCTCTTCGGCTACGCCATCAGCGGTGAACGCAGGCTTTTACGAGGGGCTACAGCCCTTTGCGGTCCCCTTCATGGCCTTGTTTGACCGTGACCGGCTACCAGCCCGCTCGACCCTCTCGCGCTTTTTGACGGCGC
>WNEZ01003152.1_pt1 | contig 14212 bp, 13 predicted proteins | sample 5400521 | NCBI WGS metagenome assembly WNEZ01 (sample SAMN13153339, study PRJNA577476) | soil metagenome | isolation source: 120 cm saprolite under Douglas fir tree site 2 hole 1 replicate 1 | place: USA:California | collected 2015-04-18
TCGCGAGCGAAAAGAAATGCGCCCAGGGCAGCGATGAAGAAATTGACGGCGGCGGTGAAGGTCAGGCTGTCGGCGATCGGCAGAAGACAGGCCAGCAAAGTGAACGGGCTGTAGACGGCCGGCTGCGCGCTCGCTGCCAGCAGAGATCCGGAGAGGATGAACGGATTCCACAGCGGCCATTCGCGATGCGCCAGTGCGACCTGCACCGCCTTGCGCCACGGAATCATCTGCGCGTAGAGATCGGAGAGGATCCCGTTGTGCCACTCCGGAGCGCCGAGCGGCACGCGCATCTGCCGAAGCGGCTCGGTGAGGTACGGAAGATCGACCGGGGCGTAGACCGCGCCGGTCAGCAGCGCTTTGCCCGTGAAACAGAACGGCAGCAAAAACAAAATCGCCGCCGTCCCTCGACCGATCGGCAACACGAACTTGTGCGCGAGCCACAACAACACCGCCGCCGTCGCGGAGTACAGCAAGAACGCCATGTCGCTGGATATACGTTAACCGCGCGAAGGGTGTCGCCGGATCAAAATCTGCGGCGAGACGGTCACCGCGATGCTGTTGACGCTTCCGCAGGGAGAGGTCACGCGGACCCAGAACTGCGTCGGCGCCACGATCGAGGGAGTGATGAGCGTCGGCGCGCTGCCGCCGGTCGGGCGGCTGAAGTCGAGCACCGGACCGATGTACCACTGATAGACGAGCGATGTGCCGGTGGCGGCGATGTTGAGCAGCGCGCTGGCTCCGCCCGCGACTGTTTGATCCTGCGGCTGAGAAATGATGACCGCAGGACGACAGGTCGATACGATGTTGAGCTGCGCGCTGGCGCTGTCGATCGTTCCGCAATCATTCGTGATGCGAACCCAGTACGAGGTCGAGTTGAGCAGCAATGGCGTCGTGAATGAGGCCTGATTCGCGTTGAGCACCGGTCGCGACGTGTCGCCCGGCGCGCCTTCGAACCATTGATAGCCTTCCGGCTTCGTTCCGATGTCGCCCACGAACAGCACGGTGGTGAACCCTGACATCACATCGCCACCCGTCGGCTGGATGAGAATCGCGGGCGCGTTGCACGGTTGCACGGTCACAACCACGGCATCGCTATCCGCAAAACCTCCGCAACTGTTGGTGATGCGGACCCAGTAGCTGGTCGTGAAGTCCGGACGCACGGTGATCGTATTGCCGGTGCCCGCCGGCGTGGTCGTTGAACCCGGCACTCCGAGGAACCATCGGAACGTCAAGCCGCTGCCGCCGAATGCGTCCACCGTCAAGGTCGTGCTTCTCCCCTGGATGATGAGCGTGTTGAGCGACATCGAGTTGATCGTCACCGCCGGACAGCCGTTGACCGTGACGGTGGCGGTATTGCTGTCGGCGGGCGATCCGCAATTGTTGGAGACGCGCACCCAGTAGTTCGTCGTGACCGTCGGCTGCACCATGACCGAGGGGGCGTTCGCGCCTTGGATCGGCTGCGAGGTATTGCCCTTCGATCCGATGTACCACTGATATTGCAGCGGTGTATCGCCCGACGCCGACACGTTCAGGATGACAGGAGTATTAATGGTTGCCAGGTTTTGGGGCTGCGTCGTGATCGACGGTGGATTACACGTCGGAGGAGGAGGCGGTGGCCCCGGTCCCCCCCCGCCGCCCCCACCGCTGCCGTAAACCGCGGCGATCGCCTCCTGGTCCCAGGCCTGGAGCGTCGCGCCCAACGGGTCGGCGTTGAAGTTGACGCTCGAGTTCATGATCGCGTTCGACGTGCTGGTGCCGCCCGGTGGCGGCTCATCGGAATGTCGAAGGCCGAGGGTGTGGCCGAGCTCGTGTGTGAGTACGTGAATGAAGCCGTTGCCGGTGAGACCCGGTCCGGTGATGCCGTCCTGCACGACCAGATCGGCTTCCACGATGGTCAGGAAGGTTTCGCCGTTGAGCGTGTGCGTGCTGCCGTTCGACCAGGCGCCGCCGATCGCGAGTGTGCCTTTCGCCGGAAAAGAACCCATGATTTCGTTCGACGGATCATTGAACTGAACGGTGTTAACTCCATCCGCCGTTCCCGTTGGCGTGTCGCCAATGCCACTCTGCGCGATCGGCGTCGTGCCGCCGTACTGAAGGACGATGTTCGAATTCGGGTCGTTGGTCCAGGCTGCGAGGCCGAGAGAAAGCGCAGTCAGGCCGCCGTTGGGTGCGCCGGGCTGCGTTCCGTGGCTCAGAAACACGACCGGCGTCGGGAAGCGGTTCCAGCGCAATCCCCTTCCACCGAGCTGCAGCAGGTACGTCGAGGCGGCAGCCGCATTCGGAACGGGAGTCAGGCTCTGGGGAGCGATTCGCCGATCGGAAACGAAATAGTCGGCGTTGGCCCGCCGTCCGGCTGCCGAATCGCGGACATATCGGAGAAAGCGCTCGCCGTCGCGATGCCCTTCGCGGTGCGGCTGGCCGGTCTCTTCATCCCAACCGGTCAGCTCGGTCGCGTCGCGCTCGAGCAGGCCGCGCACAAACGCGAATTTGCCCACGACCATATCTCTTGATGCCCATTCATATCTATCATTCTTATCTAAGAATAACAGCACGCTTTCTCCAGCATCGTACTTCGGGCTGCCGGGAACGGTGTAGGCGATGTTGCCGACCTCGCCGCCTAACTCGACCACCTCGATGGTCTCGCCGGCCTGAACAGGTCCCTTGATCGCTTCGCCGATCTGCATCGGCGTGACCGTCTCGATCCATCCGCCGGGCGCCCAGCGCGAGGTCGACTCGCCTGCGGTCGCCACCACGATTGCTTTCGAGGCGCGGACCAGCGTCGCGTCAGTGGGGACGATGAAGGTCGCCCCGAAGGCGGAGGTGGTCGCCAGCGCGGCCAGGGCGAAGAGGCGTTTCATGGGCGCAGTTCAACATGGTACACAACCATGAAAATCCGCAATGACGCCGGTCACGCGCTACGCGCGGCGAATGATCCGGCGGCCGAAGTAGAGCGCACCGAAGAGGCCCACCAGCGCCGTGACCACCACCAGCACGCTGGCGGACGTCGAAAACATCCAGGGATGGCGGATGCGATTGCCGATCAGCAGGGCGGCCATGGTCAGATAGAGCAGGATTCGGATGGAGTAAAGAATTGGTGTCGGTTTGCGCGAGCGCACCGAATCGCTCCACAGAATCCACAGCATCACCGTGAGCGCGGCGATTGCCATCCCGGCCGGCGGAATCATCTCGGCTTCTCGTACGCCTGGGCATCGAATCCGAAGACCGCGCGCTTCGACAGTCTTCGCGTTTCGTAGACGTCGACCTTCTTCATCGCGCAGCGGGTATCATAGCGCCTGGAATTTTGATCGACGGCCGGCGTTAGCGGTCGTGACCTGGCGATTGGGGCCGTAGCTCAGTTGGGAGAGCGCCTGAATGGCATTCAGGAGGTCGACGGTTCGATCCCGTTCGGCTCCACCAAACAGATCAAGAACTTAGCGCGACGGAAAGGTCGCGCTGTTTGTTTCAGCCACACATTCAGCCACACAATCTCGTCGGCCAAAATACACTGCTCGCTGCGAAACGCCCAACCAATGCGGAATGCGCCAGTAGGCGCACTTGCGAACCGTTTTGGGTTTGCCGATCTCTTGCAGGGTAGCAATTTGCCACCTTGGATCACTACTTCTTGGTCCGAAGGTAGGAGGCCACTTTTGAGATCACCCGTCGCAACAGGGGTTGTCAGAAGACCAAACCTCCTACGGCGAGGACAGGGGGCCAACCGCCATGTCGCCGTCGAAAGACGTCGGAAGAGGTCGGTAAACATTTCTTGAGATGAATTCAAAGTCAGACTTCGAGTTTGTTTTCGTTCCTACTGTCAAAAGAGACGTAGAGACGGCTGCGGTATTGGTCCACGGTCTGACAGGTAGCATCCGAAGAACCTGGGGAAATCTTCCGCACCTGCTCGCGACTGATTCTGATCTTCCGGAATTGGACATCCTCTTATGGGGATACCGGTCGCGTCTGCTCCGTTGGGACCCGGACATTGGAACTGCTGGAAAACGATTGATGGCCGACCTTCAGACGTTTAGACCAGATGCCAAGATATTTCTAGTCGGGCACAGTCTGGGTGGACTGGTTATTCTAAATGCAGTTATTGATTCACACCGCCGCGGACACGCGCGACTCCCTCCTTGCCGCGGCATTCTTTTGATCACCCTGTACGCAACGCCAACGATGGGAAGCTTGGTTGCAGCCGTGATCGAGAAACTGTACCTCGTCGCAAAACTTCTGCCGATCGGACCAATCGTGCAGTTTTTCGCGAGCAGGCAGGTACGCAGAGCGGCAAGAGGCACCGAGGCCGACAACCTTGTCGCGGGACTAGTACGACACGTCTACAACCCAAAGGTCACGCCTGGGGACGAGAATTTCATGCGTCACATCAACATCCGGGCTGTGATTGGTGATAAGGACAAAATTGTAACGGAAAGCTCAGCGGCTGCGGTGTTCCATACGCCACCGCCATGGCCGGTATCGGGCACCCACACATCATTAAAGCTGCCGGCAAATCACTCTGACATGCGATACAAGGCGCTGCAAATCGACATGCAGGAAGCATTGAGGCCATCATTTGTTGCGAGCTGTGTCACGTGTTTGTCCGGAGATCGCAAGGAGCAGTCGCAGTTTTTCCAAGCGTGGGGTCGCGCCCTTCAGAAACGTTTCACACGAGCATTCCCCAAAGTGACCTACACGAAAAGGGCAAAACTCGACTTCGCAGCCATCGTCTGGAAGTTTGGTAGAAGCAATACGCCTGATCTTCCAGGGACCATTATCAATAAGGCAGTGACATTTTTTCGCGAATTCGGGTTCAGCGACGCCGGATCGTGACGCAGCAGCACCAAACTGTTCTCGACTTGGTGAAGCGCTTGCCGAATGAAGAGCAGGCTTGGACGCTATTCTTTGAAAAGATGTATTCGCGAGTTTATGCCCTTCTCTTCGCGCTCACCGGGGGTGATGTCGAAAGCTCAAAAGATCTGACACAGGAAACCTTTCTACGCTTCATTACCCACGACGCCGCCAGTAAAGTGAAGAACGACGAGGCGGCAGCCGCCTATCTTCGTGCTATCGCGCGGAACCTTTTTCGTGATGAGTTGAGACGGTCGTTTCGCAACCGCGGAGTTTCGCTTGAATCCATGACCGAGGAAGAGCTAGAAAGAGCGATGAATGGGCAACTTAGATCGACGATCGACGAACTAGATTTCGCCATATGGGCGGACTTACGGCCTGAAGAACGTAGTTTGTTGAGGCTTACGATTCGAGGTGCTGGAATCTCGGAAGTGGCGAAAGAGCTGGGGCTTACGTACTCTGCCGCTGCGGTTCGTTTACACCGACTGAAAAAAAAACTGGCCGGAAAGTAAAAAAGGAGACCAAAACCCGTTTCTGCTAGTAGGAGAAATCCATATGGTCTCGAAAGGACAGCCGCCCGCTTCTGGTGAGGTGTCGCGAAAAGATGCTCGGGAGGGGGACGACTGGATTGCGCCAGATGCAATCGAGGCGATCTTTGATCGCATAGCTGAGCGTTCGGGACACACCCGGTCTGAGCTAGACGCAGCAGTAGAAAAGCTTAGCGAGGTCAACACGTGGTCCGGTGAACACGTAAACTTTGACGAGGCCTCAAACTTCGGCGAAAAGCCGTCACGAACTGAACATGTGAATGCCTGCGACTACTGTCAAAGGTTTGTCGCAACGATGAATCCGACAGCTTTGGATATGGAGGTTTTTCAGGCCAAGCTGACGAGACTGCTTGATGACCATCATGGTACTGCGTCTGCTCCTTCGCATTTGCCGCAACTCGCCGCCGCGGCAGCGATTGTTATTCTGCTCGCGGTAGGCGTGTTTTTGAGCTTCCACACTTGGCGACCCGCGTCGCAGGTTAGAAGTGTGAATTCAACCGAAAGCGGTCTTGTACGTTTCCCAACTTCGGGTCAGTCAGCGAGGACCGAGAGCACGAATACAGGTGAGACCGCAAAACCAGAAGTTCGCCTAGTGGCAAATACCAGGAATTCCGGGAGTTCGGAAGGCCCGTCGTTAGCTTCGATCGACAAAGAGCTATTGTTAATGACGTCGGCTCTCCAGCCTGCTGCGGACAGGGAGAGCATGCGCGGATCGGGGACAGTCAAGAATACGTCCGCTGCCCGGCAGCAGCTGCAGTTAGCGGCCGAACACATTCAACGCGCGCGTTTGCTCTTGCGTGAGTCTCAAACGTTAGAGGCCACAGGAAGCAAGCGAGAATCACCCCAGCATTAGGTTCATGTTTACTAGTGAGGCACTTTGAAGCCGTCACGTGGCCTTGCCAAGACTTTGATTTTGGCCCTCACCTTTACGCCGCCTGAGCTGGTGGATCAGTTCCTGCGATGCGTATCGGGGCAAGTCCTGCTGATAGATGCCGAGCTTGACCAGGCTGATTCGTAATCAGCAGGTCGTCGCATTTCGCAGGCGTTTTGTGAATCGCTATCGGTGTCTGGCATTCGAGACAGATTATCCTATCGGCTCAGCCCCTTGCAGCGTGGCCCTACGGCAGTCGAGCTACGACGCCAAGACGAGCGCCTTTTGCAACGTGGCGGCAGCGTCTCGTGCCTCGCGGAACAGCGGCAACTCGTAAAGGTCCTCCGGTTTCACGAGTTGAGAATCGACTACCGTCGAAAGCTCTGCGAGGCCCGGCAACGTGACATTAAAAGCGTCGATGAAATTGCGCACTCCCGCGTATTTGTCGGCAGCGAGTTCCTGTCTCGCGGATGCGAGAGAGAGTTGAGATTCGCGAATCGCGCGCGCGATCTTTGACTTCGCGAGACCAACTTCGGCGTCACCCGGTGACCATATCTTCCCGCCGGTGTATGTCCCTTTCAGTCGGACCGAATAGACGGTCTCTACGAGATCATGTGCTGCATCGATCGGTCCTTTGATCGCGGCTTCGATTGATTGCAGCGCGTTCTCCTCCGCCGCTGCGCTGCTGCGCGGTGATTGGAAAATCGCAGAGATCGCGGTTTGCAGAACGGCAGCGAGCTTTTTCCGTTCATTGGATCGGTCCTCGTTCTCATCGCCGGTGACACGGTAGGACACAGCGCGGCGGCGGCTGAGATCAAACGGAAGCTGTTCCGGATCGCCGTAGAACGTATTGAGCACCATCACGACACGATCGGGACCGAGTGACTTCATCGCGTACCCGAGTTCGACCAGCACATTCGGATTGGGCGATTTCTTTTTCGGATCGTGAACTGATTGCGCGACGATCGAAACGTCGGCGACGAAAATGTCGGCGCGGTCAATCTTCTCGAAAATCGTTCCCGGAATGTCGGGTGAACCTGGAACGCCAACAGTGTCACGGTCAATTACGGGTTCGACTTCAATCGAGTCGTCTTTTGTGATCGCCTTCACTGCCAACTCCAGCGCACGCTGAATAAAGGAGCGGTTTGTGTTGCTCGGCAAATCAGATTGCCACGAATAGAACACTGTCGCGCGCATTGACACGTTCGGCATTACCTGTTCATGTTTCCGAAGAAGGTATCGCAACTCGCCCGTGAAATCGGGAGACCGATCGTCGTCCGACATCTTGAATAACAACACCGCGTCTCGCGGTCCGATGATGTCGAAATGACGCGCGATGTTGTTGCGCGCGATTTCACGATTGGCGGATGTAATTCTGTCAGCGCCCACAATTTCAGGAGATAGCTCCGGAAGTCCGCGACTGTTTCCGCCTGGCCGATCGCGGTGGCGGTACATCACGACAGCGGAATTGCCGAAGGTCGTTCGCACCAGATCACATCCGGTGTGCGAACCGATTAGGGGCCATATGTCGGTGCGGCGCCCGTGCTTCTCTTTGACTATCTCGCGGTAGTACCCGAGAAGTTCATCCGCGAAGCGGTCGAGGCTTTGCCAATCCATCGCGCCAAAACTGTACAGCCCTTCCGGGCCGCGCTGTCAGCGACAATGCTGAGCCGCTCTGAGAGATTCCTTCGTATTCAGCGCGGCCGTCCGTCCCGCAGCCGACCACAGGGCAAGGCAGTCAATCTCGCCCGACTTTTTTGCGGAGTCGCGTCGGGTGATGTCGCGCTGTACGCCTACGTGTTCGCTTCTTCTGCGGCTTCTGGCGCGTTCCAGGTGAGCGTTTCAGAGAAATAGTCAGCGGAAGCACTCCGAGCGACGAGGAAGCGGTTCAGGAGAAGGAGAATAGGATTCTAGGGGCCGCGCGACTGAGCGCGAGATCGTCCGCGGATCAAAGGGGCTGCCGTGATATAGACTTTCCCATTAGCCCGAAGGAGAGCTTGTATGACGAGCGCCCGACGTGTTCTGCTTGTCCTTGGTCTCGGCCTCCTGGCTTTCTCCCTCTTCCACTGCGCCACGTCCAGCGACATCGTCGCCAACCCGGTCGCGTCGGGAAAGCAATATCGGTCCGCTTACCTGGTCGTCCATGGCGATCGGTCGAGCGATGTAGACGCGTCGGTCCAGCGCGAGCTCTTTCGCCGTCGGTTAGCTGTTACATCCGGCCCCGAAGGGAGGCAGCCAGAAACTGCGGACCTAATCGTCAAGTATGCTGATGCGTGGAACTGGGATATGACAATGTATCTGCAATCTCTCGACATTCAAGTGTACGATGCGAAAGTGGGTACTCTGCTCGGATCAGCGAGTTGGAAAAACTCACCGATGCACGGTTTTCACGGTTTAGACAACGTTGTCGCGGAATTGGTCTCCGGACTGTTCAAGAAACTCGGCATCGGCTCAGCGGCCACCTAACAGCGCGCGGCTCCGTCTTGCCGTCGTTGTCACATCGTCGGCCCTCGTCGCCTCGCAGATGGCGCGCGACTCAGGGGCATCGCGAAGCTGAGCCGCTGATCGCGGAGACCATTTGGTTGAAGCCGACTACGACGTTGTCGAACATGTAATCGAATCATTCGTTGAGAGTCTTCGCACGGCATGTAATGCAGGAATGGTCACACTCAGACACTTCCGAAGTAAACTCGCGTCGTGCAGCCCCTCGGCTCGCTAAAACGCCTCGGCCCTCGAATCCTTTGGCCGAACGAGGCAAGAGACTTCACGCCGTGGCTTTGCGAAAACGTGCAGCGGCTCGGCCAGGCGTTGAGAAGAGCGGCGTTCGGGTCGCTCTTTTTCGCGTTTGACAGCAATTCTGACAGCAACCGGAAGCCGTTTCGACGTTTTCAACCGGCGCCGCGAGAGCTAAAGCGAGAAACCCGAGAAGAAGTAGCGGTCGGAGACGCTCGTTCGCCGTTCGCGTCAACGATCGCGTTCGCGCGGCAGAATGCTGCTGACAATGCGCGCCCCGAGAGTCTCACATCCCGCTTTCAATGCCTGGGCGAGCGGCCACGCTTGGTTCGCTGACCATTGCGAGATCGTCAGCGCGCCCCTTTCATGCACATAATCCGACGTGAGGAGTTGTTGATTGTCGGCCGTTCGCACTAGGCGGATGTGCGCCCTCATGACGAGCGCGAAAGGAGCACGAGTTCTTGCACTTCGGGCGCCGACGCTCGTCAGCGTCACTTCCACCATACTGTCGATGCCTGCAGCGGCGAGAGCGGAATAGTCACTCCGTCGCACCGCTGCTGGTCGAAGTGGCGCACCCGAACGGAAACGCGAGCATCACGATTAGCAGCGCGACCACGGCCAGGCTACGACAGTCAGAAATGCCACTGCAGTTCATTGCCTGTCTCCACGAACGCTCTCATCGAAGTCGGGGTAGCTCTCATACCAGCACCGTCGGGCCGTTTCGTCCCGAAAGCAATGGAGCAGTTCTGGGGATTTTCTGGAAAAATCGAGGAGGGGCCGTTTTTGACCGGTCTATCGCGCGCGTTTGTCTCCAGACATACGGAAATGGCATTCAGGAGGTCGACGGTTCGATCCCGTTCGGCTCCACCAATCAACTCCTTCCACTTTCTTTTCTTCCGCTGTGCTCTATTCAAGGATAGAGGCGCGGCGTCATCGGAATTGCCCGGACTCGGAAAAACGTGGCACGATTCGGTGACGAGGGTGGACCAAAGCGTGCTGAGCATCGTGTGCACCGTGGCGCTGGGGATGCTGGCCGCAGCCGGCAGCGCCTCAGATTCGCCCCCTGATGGTCGGCTCGATCAAAGGGCGATTCGTATTCGCGGGACCGTCGAGGTCTTCGTCTACTCCGAGAAGGGGTACGCACCGACCGTTCCGACTTCGTCCCAGCGTCCAAACGCCGCGGGTGAGGCAGTAAGGCTCTCGACGGAGCTCCGGGCACATCTTGTGCCGCGACTGGTTCTGTTTGAGGATGCGATTTTACTTCTCGGCGATTCGAAAGGCGGAGACGATGCGAAGTACAACCTGCGACCGATGTCGACATTGGCGCGCTATGGCATAGGCGCTGAAGTGCGAAAAAACATTCAGATCAGACTGACTCATGGTGAGGGGTACGACACCAGCAAGGCACGAACAAATGGCGACGTATGGAACAGCATTTCAATTCGAATCCAGCCCGCACCGAATCGCGATGCGGGCCCGGCATCCACTTCCGATGACTACATCGAGGCCCACTTCTTTCCGCCACACAATGAATACGATCCTTTTCCCTCCGCCAGCGTTCCTTTTGCGCAGCGCGTGGTCGCTCGGTACGGACTTCAGTTTGCAAAGAAACTCTCGGTCGGAGCGATGCCAGGCGCCTTTGTATTCGCAGAGCCGCTCTTGCTGTTCGGCAATTCGCGGCCGCAGGTTTCCTACAACTACAGTGCGAAGCCGCTGGCGGCCCGGCTTGTTTACGGCGTTGGAATCGCTCTCAAGCCTTCCCTGCAGTTGAGATTCGCGCAAGGTGAATGGCGTAACCTCGGCGGCTATACAGGTCCAAGGCAATTGTGGACTGGCCCCTCTCTGCGGTACGCCTGGTGACGAACGTCGCGCACGCTCCACCAATCACTTCCCGCGCGCCAGCCGCGCTTCCAACTGTTCCAGCCGCTGTTCGAGCGTCTCGATCGTTTTGCGCTGCCTCTGCACTTCGTTGAGCAGCATCGGAGCGAGGAACTGGTACATCACCGCATCCGGCTGGCCGTTCTCATTTCGCGTCACCATCTCCGGATAGATCTTCGCCACCTCCTCGGCGATCAAGCCGTACTGCAGCGGCGCCTGATCCCCATGCGCCAGATAGCGGAAGGTCACCGGGCGCAGCCGCATGACGTCGGCCGTCGCATCGCCCATGTCGGCAATGTCGAACTTGTAGCGGCGTGAGGAGGAGACCGTCCCGAGCTGGCCATTGGAGTCGATCACGACCGCCATGGCGTCGGCGGCCCCGGTCGTGATACCGCGGATCCCGGCAATGAAGGCGCGCCCCTGGCCGGTGCCGAGGCGGATGGTATTCGCCTCCGCGGCGACACCGACGTTTCCGATGTCAATATTGTTGTTACCGGTGGTGAGATTGTCGCCGGCATTGAAGCCGATGGCGATGTTGTTGCTGCCGGTCGTGTTCTCGATCGCAAAGGTGCCCACCGCGGTATTGCTATTGCCGGTCGTGTTGGCGTGGAGCGCGGCGCGGCCGCTGGCCGTGTTGTAATTACCGGTCGTGTTGTTGAAGAGCGCACCGTTGCCGATGGCCGTGTTGGCACCGCCGGCCGTGTTGGCGACGAGAGCGTAGTAGCCGGTGGCTGTGTTGTCATTACCGGTCGTGTTGTTATCGAGCGCGCCGTTGCCGATGGCCGTGTTGGCACCGCCGGTCATCGTGAAGTTTCCGGCGTTGTCTCCAAGAAACGTGTTGAAGCTGCCGAAGCTGTGAGCGAAACGATTTGCGCCGAGTATGATGACGCCCGCCGAGGCGGAGGCGGTCGCGGGGAGATTCAGATTGCTGGAGAGGGTGACGTCGCCCGCAACGTCGAGGCCGAACGCATTCGTCGTTCCGATATGAACGCCGGTTGCGTCGACCTTGAATTGATAATCGGGCGAAACCGTCGGACTCGGTTTCAAACGCCTCGGAATCGACGTCGGTTGTGATCGCACTACAGTCTCGACGATCCGGCCACGACCATTCGGATTCGCGCCGGCTTTCTCGATGACAACTTCACCGTCCGACGTTCTGAGGATTGTTCCGTCGGAAAACATGATTCCTTCGCTCGCGCGAATCATGCCGTTCACGTCGAGCTTTGCCTGCGGCTTATCCGTGCCGATGCCGAGATTCCCGTCAGCAGTCAATCGCATCCGCTCGCTTTCCTTCCCGGCCAGGAAGTTCCCGAAGCGAAAACTCAGATCGCCACTCGTGCTCACGATCGCCCCATTCGCTCCGTCATGAACGAGCAGCGTGATCTTCGGGCCTTTCTCGTCAGGCCCCACGATCGTCAGCCCTTCCGCTCCGGCGCGCTGTTCAATCACGAGCTGGCCACCTTCCGCAATGACAGTAGCCTCCTTCTGAGTTACCTGCCCTTCAAGATCCCTGACCGCGACCACGCAGCGATACGATCCATTGGCCATCGGCTGACCTGGACTCCAGTCGAGCACATTGCCATCCTTCCATGCCGAATCGAACAGCGAATCACCACTCGTGGAGAGAATCTGCACTCGGATCTGGGCGATACCTCCAGGAGAGCTGAAGCGCACCTTCTCATCGACGGCCGCTGCGGTGATCAGCGGTGATCTCCAACCAGCGGCGACCGCTTCTTGTCGATCGGCAAGTGTGGTTGAAGCGAAGAAGATCAAAAGCAGGCAGATTGCAAGGCGGGTGTTGATGAACATCGGGCCTCCTTCTTTGTGGGCGTCTCGCCGACGACAACTGAGCCTTCAACTATGAGAGCGAACGCCGGGGAGCAGCTCACCCAAGTGCTCGACGCGTGCTCGAAGCAGCCTCGTTGTGTGGAAACGGAACGAGCTTAGACGCTGTTCGAGGGCGCGTCAAACCTCCATATGGCATTCAGGAGGTCGACGGTTCGACCCCGTTCGGCTCCACCAATCTCAAAAATCTAAGGCTTCTTCAGGACGATCGCAGTTCCATTGCTGTCAGCATCAGGATCGTGATTGTTCGCCGACCGATAGATCGACCCGGCGTACGCGACCGCACTCACCGTGAAGGTCACGCTTGCTGTCTTGTTTGGAATCGCAGGCAGAGATAGCGAGCACTGTCCGCCCGATGTCGTGCAGGTGGCCGTTTCGCCCGACGACCAGGAGCCGCTCACGGTGGCGCCGCCGATGAGATTGTGATTTTTGTCGTGCACGGTGATCGTCACGCGTGCGTTCCACGCGTTTCGCACGATTTCCGCCGAGCCATCGAGGTCGCCGACGTGGACCTCGGGTTGAACGACCGTGACAGCGTGTGCCGTCGTCCCTGCTGCCGCAGCGTTGTCAGTCACCGTCAGCGTGACAGTGTAGGTGCCTGAGGCTGTGTAAGTGTGGCTTGCCGCCGGACCTGAGCCGTTCGTCCCATCACCGAAATTCCATGCGTAGCTCGCGATGGTGCCGTCGGTGTCCGAGGAACCCGACCCGTCGAAATTGCAGGTGAGATTGGCGCAGGAGAATGTGAATGACGCGGACGGCGGAGTATTGATAACGCTCACCGTCTTGCTCTGCGCGCCTGTGCCGCCGTCGTTGTCCGTGACCGTCAGTGTGAGGGCGTAGCTGCCGGGCGCGGCATAGGTGTGGTTCGCCGTCTGAGTTGAACGGTGCTTCCGTCTCCGAAGCTCCAGACGTAGCTCGCGATCGTGCCGTCGAGGTCCGACGAAGTGGAACCATCGAACGTGCATTTGAGGCCGTTGCACGAGGACGTGAACGAAGCTGTCGGCAGAGAGTTGACGATGGTGACCGTCTTGCTCTGCACACCGGTTCCGCCGGCGTTATCGCTCACGGTCAGCGTGACGCTGTAGCTGCCCGGCGCTGCGTAGACGTGGCTCGCCGTCTGAGCTGAGCCCGCGCTTCCGTCTCCGAAGTTCCACGCGTAGCCGGCGATCGTGCCGTCTGAGTCGGTGGAAGCAGATCCGTCGAACGTGCAGGTGTGATTGCTGCACGCGAACGTGAACGAGGACGCTGGTGGAGCGTTGACCACTGTGACCGTCTTGCTCTGCGCGCCTGTGCCGCCGTCGTTGTCCGTGACCGTCAGCGTGAGGGCGTAGCTGCCGGGCGCGGCATAGGTGTGGTTCGCCGTCTGAGTTGAAGCGGTGCTTCCAACTCCGAAGCTCCAGGCGTAGCTCGCGATCGTGCCGTCGAGGTCCGACGAAGTGGAACCATCGAACGTGCATTTGAGGCCGTTGCACGAGGACGTGAACGAAGCTGTCGTCAG
>WNEZ01013049.1_pt1 | contig 14212 bp, 16 predicted proteins | sample 5400521 | NCBI WGS metagenome assembly WNEZ01 (sample SAMN13153339, study PRJNA577476) | soil metagenome | isolation source: 120 cm saprolite under Douglas fir tree site 2 hole 1 replicate 1 | place: USA:California | collected 2015-04-18
TTCTGTGCGGCAACAATATAGCTCTCGTTGAAGTCGATGCCGGTGTACCGAATATTCGTGAGATGCTCTAACATGGTCCCCGGGCCGCAGCCGAGATCTAGGATGTGGGCGCCCGGAACTGGGCGAATGTACTCCTGGACGAACCGGCGACGCACATCGCGTGTCCCGATGAGCGCATCAAAGGTCTCGTACACGGCCGGGAGACTCAGGATCCGCCATACTCCGGTCGTGGTTTCGTCCGGGGTCAGCATGTGTGTCGACCGTCCGTACGACGATAGACGTCTACGGGGAGCAACGGGGTGTCCCCGACCTGCCCGACCAGGATGAAGCGCTCCTCGAGAAGCTCACGAATGCGGCGCACCGCTTCGGGCCGGAGACTCTCGACGGTCTGAAGAAGAGATGGGGAGATGACCGCATACTGAAGGTCACACCCGAGCCAGCGTTCGAGTTCTCTCGCCCCCCACACGCCGCTCTTCGAGATCAATCGCTCGTCACTCTGGGCCGGCGCGAGCGTGGCCCAAGGCGACATGAGCTGTTGGATGGGAGCGTTGACGCCCGCGAGGTAGGGGACCATCGGCTGGGCAAAGAGGAAGACCTTCTCATCCCGCGGGACTAAGGTTCGTAGGCCCGTGGCCGCGCGGTCCAGGCGTTGGATCGAGTCGTGAGCGAAGGGTCGCGGTCGTGGGCTCGCAAGAACCGGATGACGGATATAGAGCACGGACAGCGTGAGCGCGCCGATCAACGTGAGCGTGAGGACGGTTCGGGCCGCCCGAGAGAGATCCTGTCGGATCAGAAGGTTCGCGAACGGGATGCCGAGAAGCACCGCCGCCAGCGGCGCAAAAATGGAGAAGAACGGGAGCACATACTTGAAATTGACCCGCCAGATGATGAAGTGCCACACGAGAATCCAGACCCACAGGAAGGCCAGGACCGTCACACCTCTCGGCCGAGGCATGGACCGAATGGGCTGGCCGCGGAGGTGAAGGAGCACCGCGACGACGACAAGTCCCGTCGCGGCCAGGGCCCAAGATTCGTAGCGGCGCGCAATCAATGCCAAGGCCCACAGCTGGCGCCCCGGTCCCGCATGGTCAAGAATCGAAAACGACAGGATTGATCGATACCCCAGGGGAGCGACCAGGAGATTCAGAAGCGGAATGTGGGCGAGCAGCTTCACGTGTGTTGGAGCAGACAGGAAGAAGATCGCTGGGGGGGCGGCGGTCACCACGACGACCGCCAGTTGTTCGCGCGCGGTTCGGGCACCCAGCACGGCCCAGGCGAAGAAAAACAGCAGCGCCGGGAACATATTCGTTCGGGTGACGAACAAGAGCGAGGCGATCGCCATGCCCAGGGCGTGACGCCAGGGCAATTCTTGTTTGAGCAGCACCCAGACGGCGGCCATCAAAATCGTTGCCGTCAACGCGTAGTAGGTGGCCGTGGCGTAGTACCCGACGACGACCCCCTGGGTGGCAAGCAGCAAGCCCGCGAGCGCGCCCGCCAAATCTCCGCCGAGACGCCTCGCGATGGCGATCGTCAAGGCGAGCGCGCCGATGCCAATCAGAAGAGAGACCAGGCGCGCCACCCACAGATCTCGGCCAAAGACGACCTGTGACGCTCCCTCGACGTAGAAGGGCAGCGGCATCCGCTGGCCAGTCATATCGTCCTGATAGAGAGAAATGGCTCCGATCGTCGCGAGGCGGCCGAGCGCCACATATGCGCTCTCGTCGTCCCAGGTGTTCAAGACCCGGCTGAGGTAGAGCGCCAAGGCGAGATAGATCACGAGAGCCAGCACGGTCAGCGTGCGGTGGAGCGGCGCGGTAATCACCGACCCGCTCCAACCGAGGTGAACGCGGCGGCCGGTCTCCTCAAGGCGGGCGCTCAGACAGAGCGTCCCGAGTGTCGAACGCTCGTCCGACACCGCCGTGATCGAAACGACGACCGGTATCATAGGCAGGCATCCCATGTCATGGCACGGAGCCTCAGCTTTCCAATTGACGCCATGTCCCGCGGGTCACGACGTCATGGTTGTCTCGGGATCGGCCGCCCAGACTGATGCGGCGGGCGGCGGATCGGGAGCTACCGTCATTGGCTGCGGCGAGACCGCCAAGGTAACCACCCGGACAGACTGCGAGTGACAGGGCAGCCGGGTCGGACACGACTTGGCGGCAGAGCCGCCGTGCTTAGGGACTACGAGGTGGGACTAGACGGTCGGCGGGGCGCGACTATGGAAAGATCGGAGGTTGGTTCCAACGGCCCTTGTAAGGTCCGGCGCCAGACATCTCTCCAAAGCAATCACGGGCAGGTGACCGAGATCGACCCATGGAGAGGCGACTCCCTGATAGATGGAGGCCGCCAGCTCTACCGCGTTATCCCCGTCCTCCTCGTCGTAAATTCCGGGGATCCAGAGGGCGTCGGGGGGGAAGGCGAAAGCGAGGGGTGACAGGGAGACTAAGCTACAGAGCAGAACGACAACAAGCCAGCATCGAGCTAGCATCATCGCTGAACTTATCGAAGAATGGGCCACAAAGCAAGCGAATAGAGTCGCGGCGCCACCCGTGGAGACCCCAGAACTGATTCTTCTGTCAGCCGGAGTTCACCTGAAAGATTAGGCTCCCCGATTTCGGTGATCACAGACTCGAGCCCCGGATCTTGACATTCACGGGTGCCGTTAAGGGAATCAAACGCGACTTTCAGTCCCCCGCATGCGAATTTGCCTGGAGCGGTCGGATCAAATCACAGATCCAGATGCAGCAAAGCCCCGCAGGGCGCGGGGCTTTGCGCCGTCCTTGGCCTTTCGGCCCGCATCGCCGGCGATTGCCGGCACCCACCCGGTACCGACGGTCATCGGGTTGGGGAGGCGCTGTACTTCGGGTTGGGGAGGCGCTGTACTCCGCGCCTTCTCTTGATGCTATGTGTCGACAAGCTACTCGCCAATTCCGACGCTGTCAAATGTCAGAGGCTGGGTGCGGTTGTTGCGCTGCTCTCCTGCCGTCTCTCCTGCCGTGTGGACCTCACGCGATCCACGCGACCAGGTATACCACCCGCGATGAGGGAGGAGACGGACCGTACCATGCCTGGCGCCCTCTGCTAGACTCCCGCCTAGCAAGTAAGGAGGGCTCCTGCATGGACCCGACCGGAAACGATCCGCCTCGACGAAGGCGGCATGGTGATCCTCATCGCGTTCCCGGACAGGGTGCCAGGCGAATCATCAGTTTCGCCGCTTGCTGACCTCAAGGGAGCCCTGCGAGAGGGAGGGGTGAACGGCTGGACGGCGGCGTTGGTGATGGAGTCTGCCAGATGACGCGCCTCTCCCCGATAAGTGACACAGCGCTGGCGGCTGACGGATTTGAGACGCTCCTGCGCAAGGTGATGTTCCTCGCGTTCGAGGCCGGGAAGCACACTCTTGAGGGCCACGGCTTTCCGTTAGCTCGACTTTCTGACTCGCCGATCCAAAAGTAGGATTCTTTTTTGAGCCGGTACCTTCTGCCCAGGGAACACCTCTGAAAGCGCACCCTTTCGCTGGCCTCGCCAGTCACGTTTTTGTCCGGCCATCATACGGGCTGCTGCACTGACAGCCACCGCGGAGCCCAACGGGTCCTGAACGTCGCGTTCAGCGGTGCTACTTACGGTTCGCTCGTGGGTGCCCTGACCGGCGCCAGCGACAACTGATCATCAGCCGAAGCTCATGTAAAGCTCCCCCGCGCCTCTTCCTGAAGTGCGATGTCGCGGTCCGCCAAAAACAAATTCCTTTCGAGCCCGAAGTGCGGCGAGAATACGTGGAATGTTCACGCTGAGAGCCGGACGGCGTGCCTTCCTGGGCAGCGTGTTGTGGGCCTCCCTCGTTCTACGGAGGTCAAATCCGGTCTTTGCGCAGTCCGCTATCGTCGGTCCCTTGGATCCGTCCTCGCTGGGGACTCTCGAGGCCGTCGTGGACGCCATTGTCCCCCGTGATCGGGACCCCGGAGCACTTGACGCGGGAGTGCCGGCGCGGATTTTCGCCCACCTCTCCACCCACCCGGAGGCACTCAGGCTCTACCGCGTCGGACTGGAACTGGTCGATCGTCTGGCTCACCAGGCCGGGGCTTCGTCGTTCCGTGCCCTCGACGGGCCGGAGCGCGAGCGGATCCTCTCGTCACTGGCAAGCGGCCCAGACAGCGCTCGCCAACCGGGCGGAGAGTTTCTCGCCCGGGTGAGACGGGATGTCCTTGCCTTCTACTGGGCCTCCGAGGTGGGACAGCGTATCGTCGGCTATCGCCCCCCGTTGTCCGGCTATCCGGACTATGCCGATCCGCCGTCTGGAGCCGGGAGTCCCCAGCGGTGACCGTCACGAAGGAGGAACCATTCGACGCGGTCGTCGTGGGTTCCGGGGCTGGCGGAGGTTTCGCCGCGATGGCGCTCGCTGAAGCTGGGATGCGTGTGCTCCTGCTCGAACGTGGGCGACGTTTCGAGCCGGGCCGCGACTTCCCGATGAATCATCCGGACTGGGAGCTTCGTCCGCGGGCTTTCCGGGGAACGGAGACCGCGACCGGCGATGTCAGCCTCCAGCTCGAAGAGGGTGCGCCGCTGGATCCGCGCTATGGGCACCTCCGTTCGACTGATCTTCCCGGGACCGCCCACAACGGAGGGTCCCGCCGCGGCCCGTTTCGGTACGATCGAGTCTTCGGGCTTGGGGGCACGACGCTTCACTACCAGGGGGAAGCCCATCGATTTCCCGAACACGCCTTTCGGCCCGCGAGTCGCTCGGGACTCGGCGTGGATTGGCCCCTGGGCTATGCTGATCTCGCTCGATACTACGACCGAGCAGAACACATTCTCGGCGTGGCCGGTGATCCCGCAAACCCCTTCAAGCCTGCGCGTGGGCCCTTTCCGACGCCTGCCCATCGGCTCTCCTACGCCAGCCAGCGGGTCGCCAGAGGTGCCAAGAAGCTCGGCTGGGCACTGCTTCCCAATTCGCTGGCTCTCCCGACCCGCAGCGTTGATGGACGCTCCTCGTGCCAGCGCAGTGGCGGGTGCGTCCAGGGGTGCATCTTCGGCGCGAAATCGAGTGTCGACCTCACGGCCATCCGACGAGGTGAACGGACTGGTCGGTTACGGGTCCAGACGGATTCCCGAGCGCTCGCAATGGAGATGGGGCAGGACGGGCGAGTGGGTGCCGTCATCTACCGTCGAGCGAACGGAGTCTACCGGGTTCGAGCGCGGGCGATCGTGTTGGCCATGGGCGCCGTGGAAACGCCACGGCTGCTCCTACCCTCCTCGTTGAGCTCGCCGTGCGATTCGACGACCGGATCGATGCATACAGAGGCCCGCCGATCGATTCCCGCATCTGGGACTTTTCTTTGCCGAGTGTCAATGGCAGTGTGCGCTCCGGCTACGTGCTGGGGGTGTCGGGCACGGCAGGGGGATTCCACGGACCCATGTCATACGCGCTCCAGATGCCCGGCCTCGGCCGTGCACACAAAGAGGCGATGCGCGCGCAATTCGGCACCGTGCTCACCCTCATCGGCATTGCCGAGCAGGAGCCTCGTGCAGGGAACCGTCTGACGCTGGCCGAGTCGATGGATCCTGACGGCATTCCGCTGGCCCGGATCGCATCATCGCTGTCGGAGCTCGATCTGCTGGCCCTGGATGCGATGCTCATGCGGCTCAAGGAGCTCGCGACCGCGTCCGGCGCGGTTGAGGTGCTCCGGCAGATCACGACATACGATACGCCTGCCGCGTCCCACATCGGAGGAACATGCCGCATGGGGAGGCAGCCGCGGGACTCGGTGGTCACCCCTTTTGGGCGCTCCCACGATGTGCCGAACCTGTTCATCACCGATGCGAGTGTGCTTCCCGGCCAGGGCGCCGGGGACTCTCCGTCGCTCACGATCCAGGCCCTCGCCTTACGCACGGCCGAGCACATCGTCACCCTGGCCCGCCGTCGGGAACTCTAGCGGGGCTGCGGGCGGGTCGGGGATGCCTAGAGGCCGGCCCGACATCGAGAGTCGGAAAGGTTGACAGTTGGGGAGGGCGACCCTCTCGAGCGGGTTGCAACCCCTCGTCTTTTCGACCTCGTGCGGCCAGGCACGGAAAGTGCTCCGGGGGAGCCGGGCAGGGCTGTAATCAAGGATCATCACCGTGGCTCGCGTGGGGGAGAATGATCATGACGGCGTCCGTCAAACTAGGGATCGCGATGCTGTTGGCGCTCGGGTTGGTGGCGGTGATCACCGGCGACGGCTGGGCGGGCGGACCTGCCTTTTTGGTGCAGATCGATGACCTCACGGACACCGTCACCCTTACTCTGTCGCAAGAAGTTCCCGGGGGTCCACTACCACCAAGTCCAACCATCCTCCCGGGCAGTGTGGGTGAGTTCTTGCACTTCACCCTTCCCCTCCAGGTCACGCCCGTAAATTCTCTAGCTCGATCCTGGGACTTTTTCGAAGGGGCGCCCGTGCTCAGTGATCGACTCCTGATCACTCAAACGGCGGGCATTTCTGTCCTCGATGTGCAGTTTGCGTCCGATCCCGCCACCCTTACTCTGCCGCCTTTTGTGGTCAGCGGTCCTCCTCTCTTCGAAAGTGGCACCTTTCAGACAGTGGCTTTCGTTACCGATGGACCTAATCTATACGTGTTCCAAGTCAGATCCGACCTTGCCTCCTCCGAACGCGGGGACGTGCCCGCGCCTGCGACGTTGCTCCTTCTCGGTTCTGGGCTCGCTGCTCTCGCGGGCGCCGCACGGAGACGACGCCGCAAGTAGCGCAGTATCGACAGGGCGGTGTCACCCACGAGCGTCGAGTTCCCCTCGGCGCTCGTAGTGTTTCGGCGTCCACTCATCGCCCACTGCCACCGCGGGCTAGGCACGGTCTTCCGTCGCACCGACAGCCAGCAGAAGGCCCGGGATCATCTCGCCATAGCGACGACCCTTTACCGCGAGATGGACATGCGGTTATGGCTGGAGAAGGTAAGACGGGAAACGGGCGGACTGGCCTGACGGTCATAGTGCGTCGACTCCGCCGTCAGCGTCGACGATCAAAACCCTTACTTTCAGTCGTGGCAGAAGCTCGCAATTCTGCGTGAGCTGAGCTCGATTGTTGGCGACTGGTCAAAAGGAAACCTTTATGAAGCGTCCCATCGCGTTACAAACTAGTCCGGTCGGAGACCCTTCGCGTCGCCAACAGGGCAAGTCTGGAGCGGGCATGGGTTCGAATCCCCAACGGGATACGATACCTTTTGTACTCTTGAATTTCTCGGGGTTATAAGAGCCGCCTAGCTCAGATGGCCACATGAATGCTCGTTAATTCACTACCGAATCACCTCGTCCGCCCGCAGCAGCAACGACTGCGGGATGGTCAGGCCGAAGGCCTTGGCGGTCTTGAGGTTGATGACCAGCTCGAACTTCGTCGGCTGCTCGACGGGCAGGTCGCCGGGTTTGGCGCCCTTGAGAATCTTGTCCACGTAGGTAGCGGCGCGCCGATACAAATCAGCAACGTTCGGTCCATAGGCCATAAGGCCCCCGGCATCGACAAACTCCCTCCATGGGTACACTGCCGGCAGCCGGTTCTTTGCCGCCAGGTCCACGAGGCGTCTTCGCTCATTGCCGAACATGGTGCTTCCCAGCACAGTCAGAGCACCCGCGCGCGCCTTGGTCATGTCCGAGAAGGCCCTGTCGAAATCGTCGGGACCTCGCGCCTCAATGAATTGAGGCCGCACCCCCAGCGCCCGTGCCGCGACTTCCGCTCCCTTCAGCATGTCCTTTTCCGTGCGTTCGGGGACGCCACCTGGCTGCCAGAGGACAGCGACCCGACTGACCCGCGGAACGGCCTGCTTGAGCTGTTCCAGACACTTGCCGACCAGCTCCGGGGCGAGGATGGACAACCCCGTGACATTGCCGCCCGGCCGCGCCAGGCTGGTGACGAGCCCGCTCTCAACCGGATCGGCAGCAGGAGTGAAGACAATGGGGAGGGTCCTGGTCGCTTGCTTGGCGGCCAGGGCGACGAGTGTGCCTCCTGCAACCACGATGACATCAACCTTGAGCGCAACCAGTTCGGCCGCAAGAGCGGGGAGCCGCTCGAACTTCCCCTCGGCATCTCGGTATTCAATCACGACGTTGCGGCCCTCGACGTAACCGAGGTCACGCAGTCCTTGACGGAAGGCCTCGGTCAGGTGGGGGTTAGCGGCCAGGTTGAGCACCAGGTAGCCTATTCGAGCGATCTTGGCCGCCTGCTGGGCCTCGGCGGTGAACGGTGCGGCGACGATGCCGCCAGTGAGCATCGCCATGAAGGTGCGCCGCTCCATCACCGGATTAAGTCATCCACCCGCGTTCGCCGGCTTCATGACGGGGCTATCGTAGTCGAGGGGCTACCAATAATCCAGCGGCCTACGCGTCTCTTAACCTGCTCGCAGACCGCGGCCTTTTCCGCCGCGCTCAATCAGGGAAGCATCGGGCTGAGCATGTGCGTGTCACGTCAGCCGAAACTCATGCCGCCCTCGCAACGTGTGCGAGAAGGGGTGGACGATCTCGGGATTTTCCTTCTCGAAGGTTCCCCCGGCGGGTGGCCCCAAGGGGCCACCCAGCCTGGTGGCAGGTCTGCTCACATTCCCGTTGGTGGGAGAAGCCCGCGCCGCATGGAGGTTCGCATACCCTCAAGTGGAAACAATCCAGTCTTTGGGTTATGAGGGGAATTCGTAGCGCTGCAATACCCAACGCCCCCCAAGCAAGTTCGCGAAGCTATCCGAGCGAGCGAGGAGGGGCTCCTACACTAAAACTCGTGACCCGGCTGTCTCATTTTCGTTGACAGGTTCCGCTGCCCTGTTCCGCGCGCTCTTAATCGCCACGAAATCGGTGGGAGCCCGGGGGGGGATGCCACCGAAGACCATGTAGCCCCGGTCCAAGAGTTGCGGGATTCAGATCGTAACCTCGAACCGGAACGCCAGTGACCTGTTCGCCTGCAAGTGGTTGCGGGCCCGGGATCTGAACCAGCGACCGCGTAGAACCTTGCGCTAGAGGGATTCGCGCGGACTTCGTCGCATCGCGCTGACGGCGCGGTCCTGAATTACAAACCCTCCCCTTCCCGCCGCACCGCGTGACATCGAACTCGCTGAGAGATTTGAGAAAACTCGACGGGTGGTCAGGCCCGGCTTACAGGTCTTCTCTGGCGCGGATTTATTCCTTCAACGACTTAGACCCTGCTCAAGACATGGGTCTATCTTTAGCGGCAGGGATCAAGTTTCTAGACTTTCCGACCCCAATTGTCTCGTCCATCTACAGGGCCTCGTAGATGTTCACGTAGAGTGCGTCCGCCAAGCCGCTCATCCGGTCGGACGAGTCGTTGACGCCCAGGTACGGCGCGCCCGACGGACTCGGCGGCCCATAGCACACAGAACCGCCCCACCGAGAAGATCACCCGATTGGGAGCAGTGGGAGGAGGCGGGGAATCGACGCCTTGGTCGGCGGTACTTCCCCCGATGCGAAAGGGAGACCCTTGTGGCACAAGCAGCATGGCGACTGATTGTCGAAAGAAAGAAGATTCCAGAACGTCAGATCGTCCAGTGGACTCGAGGCGTTGCCTCACTTGCGCATCAACACCATCAGCGGGCATCAGCAAACAGCCAATGATCAAAGCTCCCGCCGACCGCAATACGCGTTGGGCTTCGGCGAGGAACGGTCGCCAATCACGCAATGCGCCGAAGATTTGGATCAGCATGACAGCATCGTAGGCGGCGTCAGCAAACAGCAAGAGCTGGCCATCCGCTTGCACTAGTCGAGGCACGTGCCCGTCGTTTTTGGCTCGCCACACGAACGCGCCCAACATGCCGGACGAGAGATCGAGGCCGACATAGTCATCACCCGTCGCCACGAACGCCCGGCCGATGCGCCCGGTGCCGGCGCCGACATCCAAAACACGCGATCGCGATGATGCGCTGATGGAGTCAAGAATAGCCGCGCGGATCCCGGCCGAGACACCGTCCGGCAGGGCTCGATACCTGTCGAAGCTCAGCGCTACGGTGTCGTACTGATCAATATCTCGCTGGCCCTTCAAGTCGATGTTACAGCAAGTACAGCTTGCAGCGCCGAGACCGACGGCAAGAAGAAGTATCCACCCCCGGTCGGAATCACCCACTGTTTGGTCGCACGAACTTCTGCCTGGGCGAGCGCCTTTCCGAAGATGGAGCAGCGACGTACACCGTCGCGCGTAGCGGCATTCTGCCCAACTAACATGTCGTTGCCCCCTGGCATCTTTGGTCGACTATCGTCATTCATCCACCGAGACTGCAGAAACTCGAATTGCTCCTCAATCGAGGATTGAATGCTGAGGAAGAGCAGGCCGCGTTGACCTGTCTGTGGATCGTCGGCGGTTTCAGCGTATCGATCGGTCAGAGATTTTCCGAACGGTACACCAACGCGTAAGATCCGGCGCTCTAAAGTCGCACTGCGCGCGCCGACATCCGAGCTGGAATCGCGCACATTCACCTTCCTAATGTGTGCTGCCCACGGGCAAGTCACGCCGGCAGGGTCTGCCTTTGCGGCTGGAAAGCGGTCGATCTTGCCGCCGACGAGCTTGAAGATCGGCGTATCAGAATCGAAACGGAAGTTATTGTTCGCCAGGTTGTCATCGCCGAGTGCCTTGAGATCGCTGTCAGGAACACGGTTCACGGGAGCACCACTTCGCCAACGGCCGACGAGGCGCGCAGCCAGTCGGTCATCGGTCATCTCCTCAAACCCCGGCAGCGTCGCCAGCCGCTCGGCCTCTGACCGCATAGTCCTCCAGAAGAGTCCGACATCCTGACGCAGTCTCCGGTAAACGAGGAATGAACCGTTCCTCGTCCAAGTCGGCGTTGGTGACGCGATCGGGCCCGGCAGGAGTGGATCGGGACTTGTTGAAGGATAGCCGAGTACGAATTCTCCGGGCCACACGAGATCTTGGCCGGGATCCCCGTAGAGCCATGTTGCGGGCACCTCGGCCGGGTCGATCGTCCTGTCGCTGATCCAATCACGTTCGGTGCTCGACGCGAGCCCTCGGATCCCGGGCTGAGAGACACCATCATCGAACCCGAAGTGTTCGTGCCCCTTGGCGTCCTCTCGTACGTCGCCTTCTTCAGAGCCTACCTCGACGCCAAGATTCGAAAGTGCCCTGACAATCGCCCCAGCGCGTTCGCTGACCCGACCTCGCCTCGATCCTGCGACGACGATCAGAACATCGAGCTCCGAGCCACGCGCACCCACAACCCATTTTATCGGGTGGCCTTCATCGGATGGATCGCGTGGGTCGCCAAGCAGCTCCGAGCGCACGGGCAGGCCGTGTCTGAACGCCTCGCTCGGAATGTAGAATGCCCCTGGCGTAAGCTTCAGCAGTCCTTGATACGTGAACCCGATCGCAGCCAGGACGAGTTCGTCGGAGCGGGCCCGCTCCGGAGAATCCTCGGATGAGCGGCGGAAGAGCCGCCGGTCGGCTAGAGTTTCCGCAGCCGTCGAGACCACAAAGCCAGCAAGGAATCTTCGAAACTGACCAACGACGCCTGGATTATCCGGCAATCTTATGTAGATCAGCGTTTGATGCGGCTTGAAGAAACCTGGGATGGCAATACCTTGAATGTCCGACATCTCGAGAACAGGTTCCGTTGGTGCGCCTAGCGCAGGCGAGGCGGCGGTCACGACAAGATAGTCCGGTGTGACCGCCCCCCTCTCCCCGGGGTGCTCTAGCGCTGTCATTCGGTGGGTCCCCGTCCGCGGTGGTTTCGAATAGAACGCATGTGTGTCCTCACGGCGGGAATTGGCCGCGACCATTCGAGAAGGCCGCCCTCGAGTTCGAAGGCCGGAACGTAGCCCGGGGGCAAGGCCGCTCCGATCTCATTCAGAACCAATTCGGCCGGATAGTTGGGATCCAACATGCCGCGGACCTGGCATGCCGTGGGACCATTCTCGTTTATTCCACCAATCCTCGCAGCGCTACCGACCAGCTTAACCGTAATGCACTCGGCCAGCTGGCCACCGTAGCGCAACGGCTGGCCACCGATTCGGAGGTGGCCGAGCGCGTACCCGCTTTCAGGTGGAACCTCGACCATCAGCCGCTCGATCATGCGCGGAGAGCCGCGAATGATCCGTACACAATCGCGGGGGTCTATACCGCCAGGCAACTCCCAGCCGCTAGTGTCAATGTGGTCCATGTAGAGGCCGACCGGATTCATAAGAGTCACCATGGCACCCGCTCTGGCAAGCGCATTCACCGTCGCGCCGATCGTGGGGTCGCTATTCCTGTTGGCGCCCCCGAATCCCGCACAACAGATGAGTGCGTCGGGATGAACCACTTCCTCGCCGGAAGAACCTGCGTAGCGCACCGTGGCATCCGCTCCGAGCTTGATTTCTGCACCCAGTGAATTCGGCGGAGCGCACAGATGGACAATCCCGCGCGACGTGTTCCATTCGTTGTAGGGGTTGTACTGCCCCACCTCGAAGACCTCTCCTTGTGCACCGATGAACCGCGTCTTGACCTTCAGGTCATCAAGCTGAACGTCGGCCGACGTGAAGCTGACCCGACGGATCGTCCCATCGAGTTGATCTCGCTCGACATGCCACTCGCAGTATTCCACCAGGGGCCGATACCACACGTCTTGAGCGACTCCCGTAGGCCTGTGGCTCGTGAACTCCGGCAGGTCGGAATTGTAGCGTCCACGATATCCGGACAGCGGCCAGAGGCGGTCTGCTTCGACCAAGGCTCTTTGGCGACCGAAACGTCGCAGCAGTTCCTTAGGAAAGGCATTCCAGGTGACAGCCTGCTCGACCAAGGGGCCACCTGGATCGTAAATCGCAGGATTATAGAACTGTACAGTACCTGCCGTTTTGCCGTCTGTCTTGAGGACTAGCGCCCTCTCGGAATCGATGGAGACATCGAAGGTACGAGACACAAACTCATGCCAGGCGTCGCGCATGCCCAGCATTCCATCGAAATCGCCCAAGTAAGCTGGCGGGTCAAACCGCTTCAAAAGGGCCACCCAAATCCTCCAGCAGAAAACGAGATATACAGCTCTCGCGGTGACTGGCCGCTCGTGATCCTGCGCTCTCCTCTGCCTCTCTCGTTTGGCTATATGGGGAACGGGTTGTCCGTGTTCAGGTTGTACTGTTGACCTGCCGGGAACTCCTTATTGATTAAGGTCTCGAAGTCTTTCCAGCCGGTGGATTTGCCCGTGAGGTTCTTGTAGGTTGCGGCGAGAGTTGCGCCGCTGGCGGCGACGATTTCGGTCCAGTTGTGCTTCAACTGGAATCTGAGCCAATTGAGGAAAAGTGCCGAGCATCCGATGGAGGGGTAATCGATGTCAGTGGGTTTGGCATGATCCACGAAGTTCGGCCGCGGATTGAGATTCAACCAGACGTCGGATGAAATAAAGTCCGCAGGCTCGACTCCCTTATAGATATCGTTCGCGAGAACTCGCGACAGTCCTTCACCGGCGCTGGCCCCGCAGTCCCAACCGTGGCCAAAGTTCGCCATGAATACTTCGTCAGCCTCTGCGACGAGCAGCGATCGGATGAAGTCGACATTGCCGCCTGATTTGCCTCCGACTGCGATATCGGTGCCCAGGCAACTCGAGTGCGAGGCGCCAGTGCTGTCGTCGGTAATCTGAACGATGAACGGCAGTTGTTGAGGCGTGATACCGCTGAAGACCTGCTGAAGGGTGGTGTAGTCTCGCTCGCAGTTCTGGAGGATCGCCTGGGCGAGATCGGCGCCGTGTTGGCCTAGCTTAGCGAGGTAGGAAACATCGAAGTGGGTGGTTTTTCCGGCATGCGTCACGCTGCTCTTCTGATGCATGCCGAGGAGCGGTCCCTCGTGAGTTCGGCGCACTGCTGCTCCCCGTGAGTCTCCTCCAAGATATTCGTTTCAATACCGAGGAACGAAGAACGTGATCCACCCTTTAGGCCATGCGGCCAACTGTCGTCCGGAAAAACCATTGCGAGCACAGGCCTCTTCTCTACAGGAGCGTGCTCTCGGTGTCTATACGTCATTTGACGTATTCGATGGACGAGGCCGGCTTGGGGGGTGCCTTGACTATCAAGACAGTGGCATCGCGCCGCTGGAACGCGCCAGAATTACAAACCCTCCCCGTCGTGCCGCACCGTGTGACGTCCAACTGGTTGAGAGATTTGAGAAGATCCGACGGGCAGCCAGGCCCGGCTTACAGGCCCCCTATGGCGCGATCATTTCCTTCCGCGCACTCAGCCTGCAAAAGTTAATTGGGACCCCGG
>WNEZ01003153.1_pt1 | contig 14209 bp, 10 predicted proteins | sample 5400521 | NCBI WGS metagenome assembly WNEZ01 (sample SAMN13153339, study PRJNA577476) | soil metagenome | isolation source: 120 cm saprolite under Douglas fir tree site 2 hole 1 replicate 1 | place: USA:California | collected 2015-04-18
AGATTCCCCACTGCTGCCTCCCGTAGGAGTCTGGACCGTGTCTCAGTTCCAGTGTGGCTGGCCATCCTCTCAGACCAGCTAACGATCAAAGCCTTGGTAGGCCATTACCCTACCAACTAGCTAATCGTGCGCGGGCTCCTCCTCCGACGACTTACGCCTTTCAGTCCAAAAACCTAAGTTCTCGGAATATTATGCGGAATTAGCTCGCCTTTCGGCGAGTTATTCCCCATCAGAGGGCAGATTACCCACGTGTTACGCACCCGTGCGCCGTGCGCCATCTGTATTGCTACAGACGCGCACTCGACTTGCATGTGTTAAGCACGCCGCCAGCGTTCGTTCTGAGCCAGGATCAAACTCTCGTTTGAAGCCTGTCGCTTGGAGAAAAAAAATGTCCCGATTTTATTCGGGACCAGCCTTCCAAGCAAATTGTTGATCGCTCGATGTTACTCAACCATTCGGGCTCGAAAAAGGCCGAATGGAGTCGAACGGATTCTGGCATATCGTATCAATTGTCAAAGAGCAAAGCCTCCCTGTCCAGCAGAGTGGCGTCCAAACAACTAGACGAGTATAGGGAGAACACTTCAGGTTGTCAACACTCGAAGCAAGAAATTCTTATGATTTCCACAAGCCCCCGTTTGCTGGTCTAAGCGCTTTAGACCGTGCATGATGCGAACAAGCCCGGCCCGCGAACCAGGAATTTTCGACGATTCATTCTCCATCTTCGCCCTAGAACAAAAAGCGTCTTGCAAAAGAAACAGGATAGATCTGCGAAATCAAACATGCCGAATGAGTTCGCACCATCCTTCCCGAGACAGTATCACGCGAACCGCTAGTATCGTTTGTTACCGAACCGGGCGTTGACAGCGCGTGAAAAATCGCGCGCAACAATCGCAAGCTGAAGTTTGACGTCGCAACTAGATTTGCTTTGACGCAACCTGGCGCTGTTGGTGCGCATCTCACTTTTTGCAAGCGTGGACCCTTCACGTCAGCTGTTGGGTGTGACAGCAAGCGGCAGTAGTGGCGCCAGCTTTCTCCGTTCCTTCCATCGCGAAATCTCTTGGCACAACCTGCGAGATTACTTACAGGTAATCTATGTATTATACCGTTCTTAGGGTAAGTACGGATTCCCGGAGAATTATTTGACTTCTCGTATACATTAATTTGTCAGACGGGTTATTAATTTACGTAAAGCTAAGATTTATAACGGATCAAAACAGCCATTTCTGGCTGGCAATGAGCTTGCAAATAAACAATACGCCGGGAAGTCCGAGTGGGTATTGCGCTGAAAGCTCTTGAGCAGTGAAACGCAGGTCCTCAGGAAAGCCTAGTTAAGAGCGCAATACAAAAAACAACTGTCGGAGCGGTGCGCGCGCGCGAAAGGGGAATCCACGCGGACGGAGAAGTGTGTCCCGGCTCTGCGTTCATGCGATCACGCCGTGCCGCGCGGAAAAACACCGGCAAAAGTTCTGGCGAAGAAAAAAACAGCAGCTATTTAAGGAGAACGAAAGAAAATGAGAAACAAGAGGTACCTAAAATACATTTTTCTTATCCCCATGATTCTTCTGGCGATCGGGCCTGGGGCAAGTGCGCAGAGCATCGTGACGGGAGGGGTCAGCGGAACTGTTTCCGACTCGAGCGGGGGCGTAGTCGTGGGCGCACAGCTGACCCTTAAGAATACGAGTACGGGAGAAACTTTTACTGCAGCGTCATCGGGAAGCGGCGATTATACGTTTGCGTTGCTGAAACCGGGGAGCTACACGTTGTCCGTCGCGAAGGATGGCTTCCAAATGCTTACGCGCAACGTAACCGTGCAGCTGGGCACAACCGTAAACGCCAACGTGACCTTAACGATTGGATCGAGCACTACGACTGTCGAAGTGTCCGGGGAACTGGCACAACTTCAGACGGAGAACGCAAACATTTCCACGAACTTTGAGACTCGACAAATTCAAGAAATTCCGAATCCGGGTGGAGACGTGACTTACGTAGCGCAGACAGCACCGGGAGTTACCATGAATTCGTCAGCAGGCGGCGGCTTTGGAAATTTCAGCACTTTTGGGCTGCCGGGAACCGCCAATCTATTCACGCTGAATGGCAACGACTACAACGACCCATTCCTGAACCTAAACAATTCCGGGTCCAGCAACCTGTTGCTTGGCGGCAATGAGCTGCAGGAAGTTTCCGTTGTCAACAACGGGTATACCGGTCAATACGGGCGCCAGGCAGGTTCGCAAATCGACTACTCGACCAAGTCTGGCACAAATAGCTGGCACGGCAATGCTGTTTACGATTGGACAGGGCGCGCGTTGAATGCCAATATCCGATTCTTAAGGCGACGTCAACCAACGGGCGGCCGTTCGAAAACAACAACCAGTGGGCGGCTTCCATCGGCGGACCAATCATCAAAGATAAACTCTTCGTTTTTGCGAACACGGAAGGCATCCGCTACATTTTTGGATCCGTACATCCTGTAACGATCCCGACGCCGGCGTTCCAGAATTTCGTTTTGGGAAATGTTCCGCAGGACGCGGCGACGCTTGGTTTCTACAACAACCTATTCAAACTATGGAACGCAGCACCGGGTGCTTCTACTGCGGTACCTAACGCCGGCAGCTGCACCGCGAATGGATTGCCGGCGATCAACGGGGACCAGTGCACGCAGAGCTGGACCGACAGCGCTTCTTCCGGCAACCATGAGTGGCTGCTATCGACGCGCGTTGATTATTCCATTAGCGACAAGGATAAGATCTTTGGGCGTGTAAAATTCGACCGCGGAGTCCAGCCGACTTACACCGATCCGATTAATCCGGCTTTTGATACGTTTAGTACGCAGCCTCAAAACGAAGGCCAATTAAACTATACGCACGTCTTCAGCCCTACCGTGGTGAACAACTTCATCGGTTCGGTGCTCCATTATTCGGCGCTTTTCGGCAGCATCAACTCCGGCGCTCCCGCGCTTAACCTGATTCCCGGCAACTTAGCCTTTAGTGATGGCTCATTGACAAACCTGGGCTTCGGCGCAGGGCAAGGCGGATTTGCGAATGGCTTCCTTTTCCCACAAGGACGCAACGTGACCCAGTGGGGACTGGTGGATGATCTCTCGATTACCCGGGGAAACCACTCTTTCAAAATGGGCGTAAATTTCCGGCGAGATGACATTAGCGATTTTACCGCGGCGCAATTGGCGGTCTATCCAGCAGTAAGTACTACGCTGCTTGGATTCGCGAATGACCAGGTTGCTAGCTCCACCCAGTTCAACTTCGCGAAGAGCCCTGACCAGCCGGTGGCGTTCTATAGCTTCGGGCTGTATTTCCAGGACGAATTCCATGCAACGTCAAAGTTGAAAATGACCTTGACTCTAAGAGCTGACCGCAATTCCGGCGGTGTTTGCCAACATAACTGCGCGGGACTTCCTGCTACTCCCTTCAATGACTTAGCTCATGGGGCTGACATTCCCTACAACCAGTCGTTCATAACCGGCAATAAGACGATTATTCCGAGTAACGAATTGGTGGCGTTCCAACCTCGATTCGGACTGGCCTGGACTCCCTGGGGCAGCAAAACCGTGATTCGTACAGGAGTCGGGCTGTTCGCCGATCTATATCCCGGCACGGTTTTGAGCGGTATTGATACAAACTTTCCGCAGGTGAATCTGTGGACTGTTCCAGGTGGAAACCTGGCTTGGGACCTAAACTCGCCAGCTTCGACTGCCTTCCCGAACAGCGGAGTAGCTCTGGTGCAACAGTGCAACACCGCCTTTGCGAACAACTACAACAATGGGGGCAGCTTGACCACTTTTCTAGCGACTCCCAATTTGCCCGCAGCTTGCGCAACCACGCCGACGCTGAATGACGCGAGCCGGAACCTCCAGAATCCAAAATATGTGGAATGGAACTTGGAAGTTCAACACGCATTGACTCCGAATACTATTTTTTCGGTCAATTACGTGGGCAACCGGGGCTATTCCGAACTGTATTTCAACGACTACCTGAACGGATTTGGATTTGGCAATCTCCCGGCCACTGCCCCGGATCCTCGCGTAGGACGAGTGAACTTCCTACAGAGCGGAGCCGTCTCCAACTACAACGGACTGACCGTGTCGATCCAGGAGAATACCTGGCATGGATTGAGCGGCCGTTTCAGCTACACGTACTCCCATGCGCTCGATGAGTCATCGAATGGCGGAGTATTGCCATTCAGCATCTTCTACAGTGTTTTGGGGCAGATCGATCCTTTCAATCTTCGGGCGAACTACGCCTCGGCGGACTACGACGCTCGCCATCAACTCAGTGCCAGCTACGTGTACGAGCTGCCGTTCAAGAGCGGCAATCGTTTGTTCAACGCGGCCATAGGTGGCTGGCAGCTCTCCGGAACAATGTTCTACCGCACGGGTTTCCCGTTCAGCGTATTTGACAATGCAACGACGGGAGGCCTCTCAGCTAACAACCTGACCGGAGCGACAATTCTCTTGCAGCCGACTTTCAGCAAGAGAGATTTCTCCAACGTGAGTGCCTGTGTTGCAACGCCGTGCTTCGGCATCGTCGGCGGCGTGAATCCGACCGCGCCATTCCTGTTCGAGCCCGCGACAAACTTCACTGGCGCGGTAGGCCGCAATGCCTTCCGCGGACCGGGCTTTCTGGCGGGAGATATGAGCCTGCGCAAGAACTTCCACGTTACAGAGCGTATCGGCTTCCAGCTGGGAGTGAACGCCTACAACTGGTTTAACCACGCGAATTACGGTGCGCCTTATCCAGGCACGGCGTTTGGACCGCAATTCGGGCAAGTCCTGTTCACTGAGACACCGCCGACGTCTCCTTACGGAGCGTTCGCGTCCGCTGCAACCGACATGAGAATGGCGCAAATTACCGCCAAGCTCACTTTCTGATCTAAACGCACAAAGGACATAAAAAGAGGGGTAGCCAGATGGCTGCCCCTCTTTTTCTTTTTGCGCAGGTGGCGTTCGCGAACCGAAAGCACGTCTCGGGTCTTTTTGTGCGATCATGCAGCCAACGAGGCTGCACTTGAAAAAAGGCAACTTTGTCAAAGAGATGGAGCGGCGATTCGTGGATTCTTTGCGTAAAGCGCCATGGTTTCGGCCTGGATTGAAATTGGCGGTTGGCGTTTCTGGAGGAGCGGATTCGGTGGCACTGCTTACGCTACTGACGAGAATGCGGGCTGAGTTGGGCGTTGTGGCTAGTGCGGTTCACTTCAATCACAGGTTGCGGGGGAAGGCATCGGACGCGGACGAGAAATTTGTGGCGGCGCTGGCAGAAAAGCGTGGCGTGACGTTGCACGTTGGGCGAGCCGATGTGGCGGGAAAAGCTGCACACGAAAAAACGAACCTGGAAGATGCCGGGCGGCGCGCGCGCTATGGCTTCTTCGAGCGGCTGGCGGAGCAAGGAGTCGTGGACGTCGTGACTACTGCCCACACCATGGACGATCAGGCAGAAACGGTGCTGGCACATATTTTGCGCGGGACCGGGATTGCAGGGCTTGCTGGAATTCATCCGGTGGCGGAACACGTGGTACGGCCGCTACTGGCTTTCCGGCGCGAGGAATTGCGAAAGTTCTTGCGCGCGCAGAAACAGAGCTGGCGAGAGGACGCAACCAACCGGGACACCACCAGAGTGCGCGCTAGGATGCGCAAAAAATTGCTGCCGCTGCTGGCGAAAGAATTTAATCCAGCGGTGATTGAACACGTTGCGGGGCTGGCGGCGCGAGCCCGCGAGCAGGCCGCCTTAGTAGAACAGCTATCGCGAAAGCTTTTCGAACAGCTGGTCACGCTGGATGGGAAAGTTGCGCGGATAGGTACTGCGGAATTGTTGAACCCTCTAAAATTTGCAGACGCGGAAGGGTGCGAAGTTCTGCGAGGCAAGCTGATCCTAGACATCGTTGGAAGAGTGAAGCAGCGGCGCGGGCAGATTTCATCACAGCATATCGCAGCAATTGTGCAGTTTGCCAAACAGGGACAGCTAGGCAAACGGCTACAGCTTCCCGGCGGCGTTGATGTATTGAGAGAAAAGGACGCGCTTATCTTTGCCTGGCGGCGGGAAAAAACTGTCGACTGACGCGAAAAGCCGGGGTAAGCACTTAGGGAACAATTTTTGATTTCTGCTTCACGGCGATTGACTGCATTTCCGACAGGCGAGACACTATTAATAGAAGAGAGCGGCACGAGCGCCTGCGTGGGCCACCTGGGAACCGTTTTCGAACGCCATCAGGAGTGTGCAGCGTGAGCGCAAAGCAACGATCTTCGTACTCCGCGAAACGCATTTCCGCGAGAATTGACGAGTTGGGCAAGCAGATTTCGCGCGCGTATCGCGGACGTCGCGTGGATGCAGTGGTCACAATGGATCGTGGCTATGTGTTTGCCGCGGACCTGTTGCGCAACGTTGTTTCGCTGACGGTATGCCATTTCGTGCGGGCAGAAGTTCGTGACGTGCAGCAGGGGAAAAATGCGCGGCGCGAGGTTTTTTTCGGTTCGCGTCCGGATTTGAAGGGTCGAGACGTCCTGGTCCTGGATGCGGTGATGGACAGCGGCATCACTCAGGAATTTTTGTTGCGACGCCTGGGGGAATCGCAACCGCGATCGTTGCGGCTTGCAGTGTTGCTGGACAAGACGGCGGGGCGGCGCGTGGCCCTGGAGCCGGATTACTTTGGCTTCCAAACGGCATCTAACCAAATGTGGGTTGGATACGGCCTGGCAGATGCCAGGGGCGAACGGCGGAATGAACGCGGACTGACGCAAGGCAAAGCGCGGCCGCGGAAGGCGAAAACGGCGATTATTAGCAAGGCGTCCAATAATGAGAAGAAGCGCCGCGGGCGATAGGGCGGCTCAAGAATTTTTAGGCGGGAATTTATAACGCAATTATCTGTATCAAGCGAGTGAGGCAATCGTGAATCCCAGTTCGACAGCAAAAACAATTTTATTTTGGCTATCCATCGTGTTGCTTGGGGTAATGCTTTGGAGGCTGGTCTCGGCAAACGGGCAGGCCGCGCGCGAAGATACGCCCAGCTACAGCGAGTTCATGGCGCACGTGGAGCAGGGCGACGTCAAAGAAGTGACCATGTACCTAGCGCCCAACAGCTATGAGATGCAGGGCGAGTACGCGAAGCCCGCCAACAAGAAATTCCGCACCACCATCTTCAAGGAAGACGCGCCAAACCTGACCAAGCAACTTCGCGACAAGCAGGTGGCCATCAATGTGAAGGAAGTACGCAGCGGTGATTGGCTGATCATTCTCTTGAACGCGCTACCGCTGCTGCTGCTGGTGGGTTTCTGCCTGTTCCTGATGCGGCAAATGCAGGCGGGCGGAAATAAAGCGTTGAGCTTTGGCAAATCGCGGGCGCGCTTGCTTTCCGCGCAGCAAAAGAAAGTCACGTTCAAGGATGTAGCGGGAACCGACGAAGCCAAGGAAGAGTTGCAGGAAATTATTGAATTTTTGAAGGATCCGCAGAAGTTTCAGAAGCTGGGCGGGAGAATCCCTAAAGGCGTGCTGCTGGTCGGGCCTCCCGGAACGGGCAAAACTTTGCTGGCGCGGGCCATTGCCGGCGAAGCCAATGTGCCGTTTTTCTCGATTTCCGGTTCGGACTTCGTGGAAATGTTTGTTGGCGTAGGCGCGAGCCGCGTGCGCGATTTGTTCGAACAAGGCAAGAAGAATGCGCCCTGCATCATTTTCATTGACGAAATTGATGCGGTCGGACGGCACCGCGGCGCCGGATTGGGCGGCGGCCACGACGAACGCGAACAGACGTTAAATGCGTTGTTGGTGGAAATGGATGGGTTCGAATCGAACGAAGGCGTGATCCTGATTGCCGCTACCAACCGTCCGGACGTGCTTGATCCGGCGTTGCTGAGGCCTGGAAGATTTGACCGCCGCGTAGTTGTAGCACGGCCAGACGTAAAGGGCCGCGAAGAAATTCTTCGCGTGCATACACGGAAAAAACCGATTGCGGACGATGTGGATCTTTCGATCATCGCACGCGGCACGCCCGGATTCTCCGGCGCCGACCTCGAAAGTCTGGCCAACGAAGCCGCTTTGTGGGCAGCGCGCCAGAATCGCAAATTCATCCTGATGGCCGACTTCGAAATGGCCAAGGACAAAGTCTTGATGGGAGTGGAACGCAAATCCCTGATCTTGTCGGACGAAGAAAAGAAAAACACCGCGTATCACGAAGCGGGACACGCCATTGTGGCGGCGATGACTCCGGGCGCCGACCCTGTGCACAAAGTCACGATTATTCCGCGCGGCATGGCGCTGGGCTTGACCATGCAGTTGCCGACCGACGATAAACATTCCTACACCAAGGAACATTTGGAAGGCATGCTGGCAGTGCTGATGGGCGGACGCACCGCGGAAGAAATGTTTCTCGGGCACATCACCACTGGCGCCGGAAACGACATCGAACGCGCCACTGACATTGCGCGCAACATGGTCTGCGAGTGGGGTATGAGCGAGCTGGGGCCTCTGGCGTTCGGCAAAAAGGAAGAAGCGATTTTCCTGGGCCGCGAAATTGCCCAGCATCGCGACTTCAGCGAAGCCACTGCTGTGGACATCGATAAGGAAGTGAAGCGCATCGTCAACATCGCTTATGAAAGCGCGAAAAATATTCAGAACACGCATCGCGACGTGCTCGAGCGCATCGCGCAGGGACTGCTTGAACGCGAAGTGCTGGACGCACTCGAGGTGCGCATGTTGATTGAAGGCAAGCCGCTGCCAGAAAAGGTGCGGACTCCTCCGCCGCAGCCGCCACAAGGCGCGCCAGCGACCGATCCTAAAGTGACGCGGCCAGAGCTTCGGCCAGCGCCTGGCTTCACGCGGGGAGACAGCCCGGCGAAAGCGTAAGATCTGGCCTAATTTTTCCGAGGAACAGAAACATTTTGGGCGCGATTTCTCGCGCCCTCTTTTTTTGCCGGCGATGCCAAGTAATACGGAATCGTCGTGGCCAGTCCGCTGGAATTCCGTGGATTCTGCGCGTTAGAGTCTTCCAAGAAAGGAAGGGCTGAAATGACGAAGCTTGAACAAATTGCCGACGGCCAAACGGATGCCGTTTTTGAGTTTATTAGTGGCGGTGGTGCGCCGACCGCGACCGACAGGGAGAGTGTTTCGCTGGTGCAGTGGTGCGCGTACTACGGAGACGTGAGCGCGCTGAAATTTTTACTGTCGAAAGGGGCTACCCTCGAATCGTTGGGAGGCAATATTGGATTGACCGCAGCCTGTTTCCACGGTCATTGGCAGCTATGCAGATTTCTGGTCGAACAGGGCGCGGACGTGAATCGCCCGGAGGCCGAAACGGGAGAAACTCCTCTGCACAATGCGCTCTGCAAAACGGACAGACTGCGATATAACCTGGTGCTGCGAGTGCTTCTGGCGCGCGGTGCCAATCCGAATTGTGCGACCAAATCGGGGATCGAGACCGGGGAGTTCATGCGCGATTGCCGGACGAAAGGGGAGACGCCGTTGCACCGGGCGGCGGCCTTCGGCGACGAGGAAGCGATTCAGATGCTGCTGGATGCGGGCGCCAAGATTGACGCCACCGACGCATATGGAGATTCGCCGCTCAGCTGGGCCAGTTGGTATTTGCGCCCGATCCCCATCCTGAGAAAACTTTTGTACGGAGATTTCCGCATTCATACCGACTACGGGAAGGGTATGGCGGCGAACTTACTTAGCAAGCCGCATCTGTAAAGTTTGGGGGAGCTCCCGAACCGATGAATGAGAGAGAGATGCCAGCGGGATTGCATTTGGCGTAGAATACGGCTATGGGACTGAAGGATGGCGAAAACCTGAATGTGACTTGCCCGTGTTGCCAAACCAAGCTGGTGGTGGATCCGGTATTTGGCGCGGTGCTGTCGCATGAAGCGCACGTAAAGCCAGGGCCCGATGTGGACCTGACGCAGGCCGCTAGCATTTTGGAAAAACAGAAACAGTCGCGTGAAGATAAATTCGCGGATTCGTGGTTTCAGGAAACGAACAAGGAAGACATCCTGGCGAAAAAGTTCGAAGAGCAGATGAAGAAAGCCAAGGATGCGCCGGTGGGAAAGCCGATTCGCGATTTTGATCTGGATTGAGAGTCAGTGGGGTAGAGAGTAGTGAATGGTGAGTGGTCTCTCGCGGTTTTCCACGATTTGCGTTGCTGTCCCTAGATGATTCAGAAAAAGACATTTTGGCTGAAGCTGCGTTCTGGACGGCTGCGGCTTGGCGAGCGCACGCTGATCATGGGCGTATTGAACGTGACGCCGGACAGTTTTTCCGATGGCGGCAAATTTTTCGACGTGAAGAGCGCGGTGCGACACGCGCTGGCGATGCAGCTAGACGGCGCCGACATCCTTGACATTGGCGCAGAGTCCACGCGGCCAGGGTCTCTGGCGATTTCCGCGACGGAGGAATTGCGACGATTGCTGCCGGTGCTAGAGGCGCTACGCGGCAAACTGAAGATTCCCATTTCCGTGGACACGCAGAAGTCCGCAGTGGCGGAACTCGCGCTGGGAGCGGGCACCGAAATGGTTAACGACATTTCGGGTTTGCGCAGCGATCCAGAGTTGGCAAGCGTTGCAGCAAAGTACGGCGCTCCGCTGATCCTGATGCACATGCGCGGAACGCCGCGCACCATGCAGAAGGGCCCTTTTGCCCGCGATGTGATGCGCGACGTCCTAAGCGGACTGCGAAAATCCATTGCGACCGCAACAAAGTTCGGCGTGAAGCAATCGCAGATCGTCATCGATCCGGGCATCGGCTTCGGCAAAAGCTATTCACAAAATTACGAATTGCTGGCGAAGTTGCGGGAACTCGCGAAGCTAGGCTATCCCGTGCTGGTTGGCACTTCGCGCAAGGGCTTCCTTGGCACAACGTTGGCAAAGAATGGAAAACCGGCCTCCGCCGACGAACGCATGTGGGCGACCGCCGCAACCGTGGCGGCGAGCATTTTGAACGGCGCATACATCGTTCGTGTGCACGACGTCGCGGAAATGAAGCAAGTCGCTCTGACCATAGACGCGCTGCCCTGCGCGAATACGTCGCAGCGATAGCGCAATCGCTGATATGAATTCTCTACAAGTCTCGACGGGACCGTCGCGCTATACTTCACGCGCTCATTGTCGAGCCATAGTCCACAAACCGAATTTCTAGCGGAGTCTGCGTCAGATGCAATCACAGGTGAAGTCGTCTTTTCTTTTCATTTTGGCGGCGCTAATTTCCGCGCCGGCAGCCTTCGCGCAGTTGCCGCCGGTGAAGGTCGATCCGCTTCGACCTCCGCAGGGCGCGCAAGGAACCGCCGCGTGCTCCGCGACGGAAACATCTTCGTGCGCGGAAGCAGCTGCGAAGCTGTTACCGCTGATTCTGGGCGATTCGCCGATGCTTGAAAATCTGCGCCGACTTACCGATGAGGTCGGCGGACGCGTAAGCGGCTCTCCGGGAATGGCGCAAGCCGTGCAATGGGGCATTGCTGGATTTCGCGCGGCGGGTGTGGATGTGCACACGGAAAAATACATGTTGCCGGTGACGTGGAAGGAAGGCGCGACCCGGCTCGCGATCCTCTCAACCTCCACCAGCGGCACAGTGTTGCGTGCAGTGTCTGAAGGCTGGGGGCCTGCGACGCCGCACGATGGAATCGAAGCTAGCGTCGTCGACATTGGCGATGGCACCGACGCGGATTTTTCGCGCGCGGGAGACACCAAAGGGGCAATTCTGTTGGCCCACAGTGAAATCGGTTCAACGTGGCCGGATCTTTTCAATGAGTATATGCGACCGCCGGCGATCATCGCGCGAACGGTAAAAGAAGGCGCGGCCGCGATTCTGTGGACCGGAGCGCGCGAACGCCTGCTGCTCTATCGCCACACCAACTCGCTGAGCGGCGAAATCGACAGAATCCCTCAAGCGGTGGTGGCACGCGAGGACGCTCTGAAACTGGCACGCCTGGTGGCCGCAGCTCCCGGACGGGTTCGCGTAAAACTTTCGCTGCCCAATGAAATCGGCGGCCCGATCGAGCAGGAAAATGTAGTCGGCGAAGTTCGCGGCTACGAAAAGCCGGATGAAATAGTCATCCTCGGCGCGCATCTGGATTCCTGGGAACTTGGCACCGGCGCTCTCGATAACGGATGCAACGCGGCACTAGTGATCGAGGCGGCTCGCGCGATCAAAGCGACGGGCCTGGTTCCAAAACGCACCATCCGTTTTATTTTGTTTAGCGGAGAAGAGCAAGGCACCGTCGGCTCGTTCGCGTACGTGAAATCTCATGCAGCCGAACTCGATAAAATCCGCGGCGTGATTATCTTCGATTCCGGCAGCGGACGCGTGCCCGGCTATTCGCTAGGCGGCCGACGGGATACGGAGGCCGGTCTGCGCCAAATCCTGAAGCCGCTTGAAGCGTGGGGCGCAACGCAGCACACCACTGACGCATCGTTCGGCACCGACAATTTCGATTTCCTCCTCGAGGGCGTGCCAACCTTCGTCGCGAACAACGAAATTGCAAACTATCTTGCCAACTATCACGCGGCATCCGACACCTTCGACAAAGTAGATCAACGCGAAATGAAAATGAACACAGCGATCGCGGCGTTGACCGCCTGGGGCATCGCCGATCGAGCCGAACCGCTTGGCAAGCGTTTGTCGCGCGCCGAACTCGACGCACTGGTCAAAGAGACAGGTCTCGGCGAACAGATGAAGACATTGGGCTATTGGGAGCAATGGCGAAGCGGCGCTCGGGGCCGCAAGCCTTAGGCGATATAATAGTAGCGTGAGCTCCGCGCCACCATTAACGGGACCTGCCGCGCCGAAGGTGTCTGCAGCTGGAAGAATTCTGGCTGTGGACTACGGCTGCGCCCGCATTGGCCTCGCCATCGCCGAGTCGTTGCAGGGAATCGCCCAACCGCTCAACACACTCAAACGCATCAACCGCAACGAAGACATGCGCCGGCTGCGCGAACTGGTGCGCGACAATGCAGTGAAGCTGGTGCTGGTAGGACTTCCCTTGCGCTTAGACGGCGCGCGCGGCGAAATGGCCGAGGAAACGCAGCGCTTCGCGCAACGCATGCGCAAACAGATCGGCGTTCCGGTCGAAATGGCCGATGAACGGCTGACCAGTTGGGAAGCCGAACGCTTGCTCGAAGAAGAGTTCGGCCGTAAATCCAGACAGATTGACGGCGCCCCAAAAAAAAGAGATGCGTCGAAATTTACCGTGGACTCCGTGGCTGCAACGATCATCCTTCGCGAGTACCTGGAACGCCATAGACCCGAAGGCCATAACAACGCTGCACCCAAGGAGCGCTAAATGAAATTTCTGGCGAAGCTCCTCTTGCTTGTCTTATCGCTTGCCGCGGCCGCGGCAGGTTACGCCTGGTATGCGATCGAGAACCCGTATGGCATATATTCGGGCGAAGGCATTTTTGTTGAAGTTCCGCACGGCGCATCCAGCCGCAGCGTGGCACGGCTGCTGGAGAAAAATGGCGTGATTCGCAACGCCATTGCATTTGAAATTTACGCGCGCAAACATCCGCGCCGCACTTTGCAGGCCGGGGAATACCATTTCGATCATGCGGTCAGCGGCAAGGATGTTTTCTGGTCGCTGGCAAACGGCAACGTCTACGAGCGGCCATTTACGGTGCGCGAAGGCGAGACCATGTACGAAATCGCGCGCGAACTACAGGACGGAAAGTTCCTGACTGCGGATGATTTTCTGGCGGCCGCAAAAAATCCAGAAATAATTCATGACCTCGCTCCCCAAGCCAAAACCCTGGAAGGCTTTTTATTCCCCGCGACGTATCATTTGCCACGCCATCCGGCGGCCAATGAACTGGCTGCACAAATGACGCAGAAATTTCGCGAGGAATGGTCTCACGTTGCTCCGGCAGGCTCCGACAAAACCGGCCAATCGACGGGGCGTCCATTGCTCTCGACCATTACCCTGGCATCACTGGTCGAAGGCGAGACGCCAAAGCCAGAAGAACGCCCGATCGTCGCGGGAGTATTTGAAAATCGCCTGAAAAAAGGCATGTTGTTGCAGTGCGATCCGACGGTGATCTATGCATTGCAGCAACAAGGCCGCTACAATGGCTCGCTGAGCGGCAAAGACCTGCACGAAGACTCACCGTACAATACTTATATGCACGGCGGGCTGCCTCCGGGACCGATCGGAAATCCTGGCGAGATTTCGCTGCGCGCGGCGCTTGCGCCAGCCAACACGCCGTTTCTTTATTTTGTAGCAAATACCC
>WNEZ01003356.1_pt1 | contig 14208 bp, 14 predicted proteins | sample 5400521 | NCBI WGS metagenome assembly WNEZ01 (sample SAMN13153339, study PRJNA577476) | soil metagenome | isolation source: 120 cm saprolite under Douglas fir tree site 2 hole 1 replicate 1 | place: USA:California | collected 2015-04-18
GCAGAGCCTGGTGCAGCACTTCGGCCTGGGCGACGCGACGCGCGTCGACGCGCTCGAGATCGCCTGGCCGTCGGGTGAGCGGACCACGCTCGGGCCGCTGGACGCCGACCGCCGCTACCTGATCGTCGAGGGCGCGAGCGCGGCGGTCGCGACGCGCTAGTGTCCCGGATCGGAAGTTCGTTGCCTAAGTCGGCGAGGGATCGCCGCCGCTGGCAAGGCGCGACGACGAGGAATAGTTTGCGCTATTCCGAGGAGGAGCAACGCAGCCAGCGGCGGTGAGACCCGCCGAATTAGGTGACGAACTTTCGATTCGGGACACTAGCGCGGACCCGTCCTCGATGATCCGCAACGTCGACATCCGCCTCTCCGCGGAGCGTCTCGAGGACGCGGGCGCCGTGACCGAGGCGGCCGCCGGGCGTCTCGGGGTGTCGGCCTCCCGCGTGACGCGGGTCGCCGTCGCACGTCGTTCGCTAGACGCCCGCCGGCGCCCGCCCGTCTACGTGCTTCGCGTCCGCGTCTGGGTGGACGAGACGCCGGCCGCGGAGCCCGGGTGGCAGCTCCGCCTCGGGCAGGTGGACCATGCCCCGCCCGTCGTGATCGTCGGTGCGGGTCGAGCGGGGCAAGGACGTGCGCGGGCGGCGGCTCGACGTCGCGCGGCTCAACCGCGAGGGTGTCGTCGACGGCGAGAGCAACTACTGCTTCGGCGAGGGCGGGGCCGGAACCTTCTCCGACGGCAAGCTCTACACGCGCTCGACCAAGCGCGGTGACGTCCGGCGCGTGCTTCGCGTCCTCGTGCAGCACGGCGCCTGCCCCGACATCCTCGTCGACGCGCATCCGCACATCGGTACCAATCGCCTGCCGGGCGTCGTGCAGGCGCTCCGCGATACGATCGTCGCCCACGGGGGTGAGGTGCGCTTCGGCACCCGCGTGAGCGACCTGGCGGTCGCCGGCCCGACCGTCGTCGGCGTGACGACCGCGCGCGGCGAGCGGGTCGAGGGGCGCGGCGTGATCCTGGCGACCGGCCACTCGGCGCGTGACGTGTACGAGTTGCTCCGCCGCAGGGGCCTGCGCCTCGATCCCAAGCCGTTCGCCATGGGGGTGCGAGTCGAGCATCCGCAAGCGCTGATCGACCGCATCCAGTACCACTGCGCGAGCCGCCCGCGCGGCCTCCCGGCCGCCGCCTACTCCCTGGTCCGGCGCGTCGACGGACGCGCGGTCTACTCGTTCTGCATGTGCCCGGGCGGCATCATCTGTCCCTCCGCGACGGCGCCCGACCAGGTGGTCGTGAACGGCTGGTCGCCGTCCAGTCGCAGCTCGCGATACGCCAACGCCGGGATCGTCGTCGAGACGAGGCTCGACGACCTGCGCGCCGTCCCGGGCGACGGCGTGCTCGGCGGGGTGGCGCTCCAGGCGGCGGTCGAGCACGCCGCAGCCCGGGCCGGCGGGGGCTCCTCGGTCGCACCCGCGCAGCGGCTCGGCGACTTCGTCGACGGTCGCGCGTCGGCCGATCTGCCCGAGTGCTCGTACATCCCCGGAGTGCGCGCGGCCGATCTGGCGGCCGTGCTCCCCGCCCACGTGACGCGCGCGTTGCGCGGCGCGCTGCGCGCCTTCGGAGCGATGATGCCCGGCTACCTGACGAACGACGCGCTCGTGGTCGGGGTCGAGACGCGCACCTCCGCGCCCGTGCGCATCCCGCGCGATCCCTCGACCTGCATGCATCCCGATGCGCCCGGGCTCTTCCCGTGCGGCGAAGGGGCCGGGGCCGCCGGGGGGATCGTCTCCGCCGCCATGGACGGCGAGCGATGCGCCGCGGCCTTGCTGCGCGGCGATTGACACCCCCCCTTCCCGCCGCCATCATCCGCGCGCGGCGATGCGCATCCACCTGATCTCACCCACGCACTACCTGCGCGACGGGTCCCTCCACAAGACGACGCGCTACTGGACGAGCGGCATCACCCTCCCCTACCTGAAGGCGCTCACCCCGCCGCCGCACCAGGTCACGTTCACCGACGAGCTGATGGATGACCTCGACCTCGCGCGCGTCGAGCGCGAGGCCGACGTGGTCGGCATCACGGCCATGGGCCCGCAGATCCGTCGCGCCTACGACATCGCCGACCAGTTCCGCGCGCGCGGCAAGAAGGTCGTCCTCGGCGGCACGTGGGTGTCGCTGGTCCCCGAAGAGTCGCTCCGCCACGCCGACGCCGTGGTCGCGGGGGAGGCGGAGTACGTCTGGCGAGACCTGCTGGCGGATCTGGAGGCCGGGCGCTCGCGCGGCATCTACCGCGCCGAGCGCTGGCACGATCTCACCAACCTGCCCGCCATCGACTGGTGGACCCTGCCACTGCTCAAGCGCGACGCCTTCCGCTCGAGCTGGCTCTACCGCCAGTACTTCTTCTGGCCCGTCTTCTTCTCGCGCGGCTGCCCGCACCCGTGCGAGTACTGCGCCGTGCAGACCTACTACCGCCGGAGCTTCCGCACCCGCCCGGTCGACGACGTGCTCGAGGACGTGCGCCAGCTCCGCGCGCTCGGCGCCCGGCGCCTGCTCTTCCTCGACGACAACCCGATCGCGCATCCCGAGGAGGCCAAGGAGCTCTTCCGCCGCCTGATCCCCTGCCGGATGCAGTGGGTGAGCCAGGCGACCATCAACGTGGCGCGCGACCCGGAGCTGCTCGACCTGGTCGCGCGCTCGGGCGCGCGCGTCCTCTCGATCGGCTTCGAGAGCCTCTCCGAGGAGAGCCTCGCCTCGGTCGCCAAAAGCTTCAACCGCCCGAGCCGCTTCAAGGAGGACATCGAGCGCCTGCGCGCGCGCGGCATCCAGGTGATCGCGCTCATCATGGTGGGCCTCGACGGCGACACGCCGGAGACCTTCGCGGCCACGCTCCGCTGGCTCGAGGAGAACAAGATCGCCTTCCTGAAGCTCTTCACGCCCGCGCCCTACCCCGGCACCAAGTTCCACGCCGACATGCTCGCCGCCGGCCGCCTCCTCGACGGCGACTGGGGTCACTACGACTACGGGAGCCCCGTCGTGCGCCCTCTCCACATGACCACGGAGCAGATGCTCGACGGCTTCCAGCACGTCTACTCGGGCTTCTACTCGGTGCGCAGCATGCTGCGCCGCTTCGTGCCGCCGCCGCGGAAGAACCTGCTCGAGACGCTGGCGATGCTGGTGGCGAACGCCAAGGTGCACGGCTACCTGCGGCGCAACCCGGCGGCCTGGGGCACCATCTCGTAGTCAGCGCGCAGGAGACGCCAGCGCGATCGGCGTCAGCGCCAGGACCATCGGCACGGGCAGCAGCTCGCGGCGCAGGGGATCGAGGCACAGGCCGAGCGACTCGAGCGTGAAGGCGCCGAGGAGCAGCGCGTCGTCGGGCTCCCCGAAGATGACGTCGGCGCCGCCGACGCGGTCCCCGTGACGGAAGAGGGCCACTCCCTTCTTGCGCACGATCCGCGTTCCGTTGGCTAGGCGGAACTCTTGCTCGGCGAGGGGCAGGACGCCCAGTCGGCGCAGGACCTCCTCCGGGACCACGGAGTAGATGGCGCCGGAGTCCACCAGGAAGTCGAGCTCCTCGGTGATCTCGGGGAGAGCCACATTGCCAACCCGCAGCCGCATGGTGGTGACTCCCATGGGCGCAGAATAGCGGCACGCGCCGCTCCCTTCCAGACGCCCGCACCTATTGACAATCAGCCCCAGCTCGCCGCCCTATCCGCGTCGCACACCCGCCGCCCGCGGCACCGCCTCGTCCGCGGCACCGGGGCCCGCCGCCGGCGCGCTCCACACGCCCTCGAACATGAGCCACTGCGCGGGCACCGCGCGCACCAGCCGCTCGTAGGCGTCGACCGTGGCCGCCAGCGCCGCCACGCTCTCGGCCGGCGTCTTCGGGTCGAAACGGCCGACGACGCGGATCTCGTAGCGCCGGATGCCGGTGCGCACGGCGAACACGGGGACGAGCGGCGCACCGGCGACCCGCGCGACCGCGAACGGCCCGAGCTGGAAGCGCGTCGGGCGCCCGCAGAACTCGACCTCGTGGCTCCCGGGCATCGGCCCCCACGGCTCGATCTGCATGCCGACGATCTCGTCGCGGCGGAGCGCCTGGAGGATGGGAAGTCCGGTGAACACGGAGCGGTCGGAGTAGATCACCCGGAAGCCGTGCCGGGTGCGGATCGCGTGCATCAGGTCGCGCACGGAGGGGTTCGCCTCGTGCGCCACCACCATGCTGACGGGGCGTCCGCGCCCGAGGTGCCGCGCCGCCACCTCCCACGAGCCGAAGTGCCCGGTCAGCACGACCAGGCCGCGGTGCTCGGCGAGCGCCCCCGCGAAGATGTCGGCGCCCACGACGTGGAGTTCCAGCGGGCGCGGCCGCGGACCCCACTGCTCCATCGCCTCGGTCACCGAGCGCGCGAACTCGGCGAACACCCGGTAGGCCTGCCAGCGCTCGCGCAGCCAGCCACGCGGCCCGCGCACCTGTCGCTGGTTGGCGAGCACGGCCGCGCGCTGCGCGCGCCCGATCGCGAAGATGATGGCGGCGATCACCGGCGGCGAGCCGCGCTTCCACCACTCCGGGCCGTAGACGCAGCCGAGCTCCGCGAAGCGGCGCCACGCCGCCCCGTCGAAGCGCAGCGTGGCGCGCAGCCGCTTCCAGTCCATGGCTCGCCCCGCTTAGCGGAGCCGCCGCGGTCGGGCAAGCATCCTCAGCGCGGCGGCTTCAACGTGACGCGACCCTCGGCGCGCAGCTCGCCGTCGACCAGGGCGCGGCCGCGGAGCAGGATCGCGCCGCTGAAGATGCGCACGACCTCCACCTCGACGCGCATCTCGTCACCGACGCGCACCTCGCCCAGCATGCGAAAGTCGTCCACCGCGACGAGGTAGCCGCCCGCCGGGGCGTCGCCGCCGTGCGCGGCGAGCAGCGCCCCTCCCCCCTGCGCCAGCGCCTCGATCACGAAGGCGGCGGGGAGCCGCCCGTCGCGCCCGACGCACGGATCGGCCGCGCTCACCAGCTTGACGAACACGCCCGTGCGCTCGCCGATCTCGAGCACGCGGTCGAGGAGCAGGAACGGCGCCCCGTGCGGCAGGCGCGGGAAGGGATCGGAGGTCACGGCGCCTCCAGGCGAAGCGGCCGGCAGAGCCCGCCGCGCGCCAGGCCGTCGACCAGGGCGACGCGCACCTCGCGGCGGCGCGCTGCGCCCGTGACGACGTCGAGTCCGGCGCGGGCGGGGGGTGCCACACCCGCGGTCGGCGGCACGACACCCGTCGACACGGCCAGCGCCGCGGCCGCCGCCGCGAGCGCGCCCGCGGCGCCGAAGTCGCCGAGTGCGCCGCGCACCGCGGTCACCGCCGGCCGCCGCGCGCCGAGCGCGCGCGCCAGCGCCGCGGCCTCGAGCGCGTCCAGCTCGGGGCGCCCGCTGGCCGCCGCAAACACGGCGTCGGCGTCGCCCGCCGCGCGCGCGACGCCCTCCGCCAGCGGGGCCGGGTCGCGCGCCCAGCCGTGTACCGGCGCGGGCACGGCGAACCCCGGGGATGCGACGAGGCGGGCGTGGACGCGAGCCCCGCGGGCGCGCGCGCGCGCGAGCGGCTCGAGCACCAGCACCGCCGCCCCCTCGCCGGGGCAGGGGCCGTCGGCCGCCGGGTCGAGCGGCCGCGACCGGTCGCGCGCGAGCGCGCGCCCCTCGCGCAGCACCTGGTGCAGCACCGCGCCGAGCTCGTCGGCGCCGCCGGCGAGGCAGACGTCCGCCGCGCCTTCCGCCACCTGCTCGGCGCCCCACGCGAGCGCGGCCTCGCCCGAGGCCTCCTGTGCCGAGAGCATCGCCGTCGGCCCCGTGATGCCGAGCTCGATCGAGGCGTAGCTGAGCGGCGCGTTGAACACCAGGTTGGGGAAGAGGAGCGGGTTGCCGCCCCCGCGCGCGAAGAGGCGATCGAGGAAGAGCGCCGTCTCGTGCAGGTTGCCCCATGCCGAGCCGAGGCCGAGCGCGGTGCGGGCCGGCTCGAGGTCCGCCGCGGCCAGGCCCGCGTCGGTGAGGGCCAGGCGGCAGGCCGCGAGCCCCATGAGCGACACCCAGTCGATGCGCCGGCCGACGGCCGTGGTCACCAGCTCGCGCGTCGCGAGCGGCGGCACCTCGCCGCCGAGCGTCACGCCGGGCGGCACCGCGAAGCGCCGGATGGGCCGCAGGCCGGACGCGCCCTCGACCAGGCCGCGCCAGAACGGTTCGACGCCATGCCCGAACGCGCTCACCACGCCGATGCCGGTCACCGCGACGTCCGTCATCGCCCCTCCGCGCGGGCGAGGACGAGCGTCACGTTGTGGCCGCCGAAGCCGTAGGACGAGCTGAGCGCCGTGCCGAGCGGCGCCCGCCGGCCAGGCGTGCGCGCCAGGTCCAGGTCGGCCCACGCGGGGTCCGGCGCGCGCAGGTTGACGGTGGGCGGGACGATGCCCTCGTCGAGCGCCAGCACGGTCACCACCGCCTCGACCGCGCCCGCCGCGCCCAGGCAGTGTCCGAGCTGCGACTTGGTGGAGCTGACCGGGATGCGCGGCAGGCGCGGCCCGAGCACCGCGCGCAGCACACTCACCTCGACGGCGTCGTTCTGCGGCGTGCCGGTGCCGTGCGCGTTGACGTAGTCGACCGCCTCGGGCGGGACCGCCGCCGACGCGAGCGCGGCATGCAGCGCGGCCAGCGCGCCGCGGCCTTCGGGATGCGGCGCGGTCGGGTGATGGGCGTCGGTGGCCGTGCCGGAGCCGAGGAAGGCGGCGCGGGCGCGCGCGCCCCGCGCCCGCGCGTGCTCCGCATCCTCCAGCACGAGCGCGGCCGCGCCCTCGCCCAGCGACAGCCCGCGCCGCTCGCGATCGAAGGGCCGGCAGCGGTCCGGGTCGAGCGCCTGCAGGGCGTCGAAGCCGGCATAGGTCAGGCGGCAGAGCCCGTCCGTGCCGAGCGCGAGCGCGACCCGGGCCTCGCCGCGGCGGATGGCGTCCGCGGCGCGCACGACGGCGAGCGCGCTCGAGGAGCACGCGGTCGAGAGCGTCGCCTGCGGCCCGTAGATGCCGAGCACCTGGCTCACCGCCACCGCCGCCGTCGAGAGGGGCGTGCCGAGCACGCGCGAGAGCCGGAAGCGGCGCTCCTCGCCCGCGCGCCGGCGGCGGTAGACCTCCTCGGTCTCGAACATCCCGCCGGTGGTCGCGCCCACGGCCAGCGCGGCCGCGCGGCGGAGCCCGGCATCGAGGCCGGCCATGCGGCACGCCTCGGTCGCGGCGGCGAGCGCGAAGCGATCGGGCCGGGAGAGACGGCGCGCGGTGGCGCGCGGCAGCATGCCCGTCGCCGCCGGCACCGCCTCGGGCACCTGCGCCGCGCTCCGGCAGCGGCCCTGGTAGGGGAAGAGCGTCAGCGGTCCGATGCCGCAGCGCCCGTCGACCAGCCCGGCGGTGAGCGCGGGCACGTCGCCGCCGAGCGCGCACACCACCCCGAGCCCCGTGATCACCACCCGGCGGGGCACGCGCCGCCTAGACCGGCCGCTCGGCGAGGATGAAATCGACGAGCGCGTTCACCGAGCCGAAGGCGCGCCGCCCGACCTCCTCGTCGGGGATCGAGACCTGGAAGCGGTCCTCGATCAGCACCACCAGTTCGAGCGCGTCGATCGAGTCGAGGCCCAGCGTCTCGCCGAAGATGGGCGTGTCGTCGGGGATGTCGGCCGGCGCGATCTGCAGCCGGAGCCCGGCGGTGAGGAGGTCCTTCACCTCGCGGCGGAGGGTGTCGCGGTCCATCCCTCCTTGTTTAGAGCATCGCGAGCCCGCCGTCCACGTGAAGCGTGGTCCCGGTGACGTAGGACGCGGCGGGCGAGGCGAGGAAGAGGATGGCGGCCGCGACCTCCTCGGGACGGGCGAGGCGCCCGAGCGGGATATGCCGCGCCAGCTCGTCGCGGCGCGCCTCGGCGACGCCGGCCACGAGCTTCGTGTCGACCAGGCCGGGGGAGACGGCGTTCACCGTGATGCCGAAGCGCGCGACCTCGCGCGCCAGGGACTTGGTGAGCGCGACCAGCCCGCCCTTGGAGGCGGCATAGCTGGACGCGCCCTCGTGCCCGAGGAAGGCGGCGGGCGAGACCACGTTGACGATGCGCCCGCCATGTGCGGCGATCATGGCGCGCAGCGCGGCCCGCGCGCAGAGGTAGGCGCCCTTGAGATTGGTGTCGATGACGCGGTCCCAGGCCTCCTCGGCGACCATCATGAGGGGCGCGTCGTGGGTGACGGCCGCGTTGTTGACGAGCACGTCGGGCGGGCCGCCGAGCGCCGCGCGCAGCTCGGCGAAGAGGCGCGTCACCGCCTCCGCGTCCGCGACGTCGGCACGCGCGGCGTGGGCCGGCACGCCCGCGGCACGGAGCGCGGCGAGCGTTTCCTCCGCCTCCGCCCCGTCCTCGGCGCGGGAGTAGTTGAAGCCGACCGCCGCGCCCGCGCGCGCGAAGGCTTCCGCCGTGGCGCGCCCGATGCCGCGCGAGCCCCCGGTCACCAGCACGCGGTGGCCGGCGAAGCTCACGCGCCCTCCCCCGCCCGCGCCACCAGCGCTGCCACGTGCCCGCTGGCGCACACGTCGAGGACGAGCACGGCGGCGCCGGGTGGCGCGGCGGCGAGCGCGGCCAGCAGGCCGAGCGGACCCGCGGCGCCGAAGGTCTCGCCCAGGGCATCCTTCGGGTGGAGCACCGTCGGCGACGCGACGCCAGCGAGCGCGCGCGCCTCCAGATCCGCCAGCCCGGGTGGTGCGGCCGAGACCACCACGCGCACCTCCGACGCCGCGCGTCCCGCGGCCTCCAGCGCCGTCGCGACCACGGCCGCGAGCCCGTCGCCTGCGCGCGGCCCCGCGAGGTCCGGCTCGAAGCCCGCGGCGACGCCCTCGATCGTGCCGAGGACGGCGCGCCCGCGCGCGAGGTCCCCGCGCTCGAGCACGAAGACGGCGGCGGCCTCCGCGGGCGGGCGCCCCGTGTCGAGCCCGCCGGCCGCGAGCCAGCCGCACAAGTCGTCGCCGAGCGCGTCCGCTCCGCCCGCCACGAGCGCGTCCGCGCGACCGGAGGAGACCAGGTCGGTGGCGTGGCCGAGCGCGACCAGCCCCGACGCCGCGCCGGCGCTGAGGGCGACCAGCGGCCCGCCCAGGCGGTACGCGATCGCGAGCTCGCCGGCGGCGGCGTTCGACACCGTGGCTGCGAAGAGGCGAGGGCTCGCCGCCGCCGGGCCGCCCTCGAGGAGGCGCCGCTCGTACGCCGCGTTGGTGAGAAAGCATCCGAAGGCGGTGCCGAGGACGATGCCCAGGCGAGGCCGCGGCACGCCGTCGGCAGCGTCGAGGCCGGCGGCCGCGAGTGCCTTCCCCGCCGCCGCGAGCACCAGCTGCGTCACCCGCTCGGCGCGCACGGCGCGCGTCTGCACCGCCTCGGGTAGCCCGTCGAAAGAGAAGTCCCGCCCGGTCAGCGCGCCCGCGCCGGTGATGGCAACCGCCAGACTCATGCGCGGGCGAGCACGAGGGCCGCGTTGGTGCCCGCGAAGCCGGAGGAGCTGGAGACCGCCACGGTGACGGCGTGCGTGCGGGCCGCCCCCACGACGAGATCCAAGCCCTGGCACGCCGGGTCGACGGTGACCAGCCCCGCCGTGGGAGGGATCCTAGCCTCCGCGAGGACCTGCGCGCAGAGGATCGCCTCGAACGCGCCGGCGGCCCCCAGCGTGTGGCCGATCGCGCCCTTGATCGAGTCGACGGGCACCGCGCGGCGGCCGAAGACGCGCGTGATGGCGACCGCCTCCATGGCGTCGTTGTAGGGCGTGCCGGTGCCGTGCGCCGAGACGAAGCTCACGGCGGCCGGCGGCGTGTGCGCGTCCGTGAGCGCCGCGGCGAGGGCACGGGCGGCACCCCTGCCCTCGCGGTCGGGCGCGGTCATGTGGGTGGCGTCGCCCGCCGCGCCGACACCGAGCAGCCGGGCGCGTGCGGCCGCACCGCGCCGGGCGGCGTGCCCCGCCTCCTCCACGACCAGGATCGCGCCACCCTCGCCGAGGACGAGCCCCCGCCGGGCGGCGTCGAAGGGCCGCGCGGCGTCCGCCGTCGCGCGCAGGCAGTTGAAGCCCGCGACCACGAAGCGGCAGAGGAGGTCCGCCCCGCCCGCGAGCACGACGTCGGCACGGCCGGCGCGCACCCAGTCCGCGGCGAGCGCGATCGCGTGCGTGCCGGACGCGCACGCGAGCTGCGGCGTCGCCACCGGCCCGCGGCAACCGAGCGAGCGCGCCAGACGAACGGCGGGTCCGTAGTAGGGAATGGCCGCCATCTCCGCCGGCGGCCGCGCGTCCCCCGCCAGCCAGCGCTCGAGGAGCAGCATGCCCCCGAGCGTGGTGCCGAGTGCGACGCCCACGCGGCGCGCGTCGAGGGCGCGGGGATCGAGCCCGGCGTCCGCCAGCGCCTCGGTCGCCGCCGCGAGCGCGAAGGCGCCCGCCCGGTCGGGGTCGGCGGCGCCGACCTCGCGCACCTCGGCCGCGTTCCGCGGGGTCAGATCCTCCGCCGGAAAGCGGGCGATCGGCGCGACGGCCGTGCGGCCGGCGAGCAGCCCCTCCCACAGCGCGCGCACGCCAACACCGAGCGGAGAGACCGCTCCGCAGCCGGTGATCACCGCGGCACGACTGGACACGGACCGCGCGGACTATTTCACGCCGCCCGCGCCAGGGTCAACGCGGCTCAGCTCCCGCCCAGCGGACGCTCCTCGACGGCGCGCGTGTCGGCGGTGGTGTTGCTGCTGGCGGCCGTGCCGGTGAAGGCGATCGCCTCCTGCCCCTGGAGCATGCCCGGCGTGACGACGTAGGTGCCGCCCATGGAGGTCACCCACACGGTCTCCGCCGTCTGCAGGTCACCACCCGTCAGCCCGAACGCGAGCCCGCCGGTCAGGCCACCGAGCGTCGCGTAGCACAGCTTGGCGGGCATGTAGACGACGTTGGTGATCACGGTGAGCGCGCCCCAGCCGGCGTCCTCGAGGTAGCCGGCATGGGCCGGCCGTGCCGCGACGAGCGTGGCGACCACCGCCAGCGCTCCGACGAAACCTCTCCACCCCTTCATGATCCCTCCTCCTCCGGACCGCGTCGGTCCGCGCGGTCTTCTACCCCATCGCGCGGCTCGATGCCACTGGCAGGGGGCGCTAGGGGCGGGGCGAGGCTTCGTGTCGCGTGGCGCGCGCGCGCCGGCACAGGTCGATCAGCCGCGCGACGTGCTCGTGGATCTCGGTCGACGGGCAGCCGTGCCGGACGGTCACCTCGAGGATCCCGGCTTCGTGGGTGAGCGAGGGAAACCCGTAGGTGCCGGCCGTTCCCTTGAGGTCGTGGGCCTGCTTGCCGAGCGTCTGGAGATCGCCGCCGGCGAGGCTGCGCTCGAGGGCGGCGGCGCGCTCGGGCAGTGCCGCGACGTAGCGGGCGATCAGCTCCCTCAGCTCCGGCTCGTCCGCCAGCTCGCTCACCAGGGGCTCCGCGGCCGGTTCCGGCTCGCGCGCTCTCTCCTGGCCCTGCTCGTGCTTCCCCTCCTCGGGGGCCGGGCGGCCCGCGTCGAGCTGCCTGCGCACTGCCAGGACGAGCTGGTCGGCGCCGATCGGCTTGCTCAGGAACTCGTCGCATCCGGCGTCGAGGCACTTCGCACGGTCCGTCGACTGGGCGAAGGCGGTGAGTGCGAGGATCGGCCCGTGATACCCGGCCTTTCTGAGCTCCGCGGTCGCCTGGTAGCCGTCCATCTCGGGCATCTGCATGTCCATGAGGATCACGTCGAACGGTGCCCCCGCGGCTGCAGCCCCGATCGCCATCTCGTACGCGACCCGTCCGTTGCCCGCGATCTCGACCTGCATGCCGGCCTTGCGGAGGAAGTGCCGGAAGAGCCGCTGGTTGTCGGGGCCGTCCTCGGCGAGGAGGATCCGGGGGCCGCGGGGCGTGGAGGGCTGCGCGGCGGGCTCCGGCAGCGCGGGCGTGGGCACGGAGTCGGGAGCTTCGCTCGGCGGCACGGCGTGGGCGGGAAGCATGAGGACGAAGGTGCTCCCCTTGCCGACGACGCTTCGCATCGAGATGTCGCCACCGAGCAGGTTTGCCAGGCGCTTCGAGATCGCGAGCCCGAGGCCAGTGCCCCCGAAGCGACCGGCCGTCGAGGAGTCTGCCTGGCTGAAGGGACGGAAGAGCGCCGCCTGCCCTTCGGCGGAGATGCCGATCCCGGTGTCCGTCACCTCGAAACAGAGCATCGGCCGGGAGGCCTCGTCGGGGCGCGCCATCCTCAGGCCGAGCCGCACCGACCCCGCCTCGCAGAACTTGACGGCGTTGCCGACCAGGTTGATCAGGATCTGGCGCAGCCGGGTCGGGTCGGTCTGGATGCGCACGGGGACCGCCCCCTGGGTCTCGACGCTGAGGGCGATCCCCTTCTCGCTCGCCCGCACCCGCATCGTGGATTCGATCTCGGCGACCACGCGTGCCGGATCGACGCCGGTCGTCTCGATGGCGAGCTTACCGGCCTCGATCTTCGAGAAGGCGAGGATGTCGTCCAGCAAGCGCATGAGATGCTCGCCGTTGCGCCGGATCGTGGCGATGAACTCCGACCGCTCGTCCCCCCTTGTCTCGGGCCGGCCGAGGATGTCCGCACATCCGAGGATGGCGTTCATCGGTGTCCGGATCTCGTGGCTCACCGTGGCGAGCAGCTCGAACTTCGCGTTCGCCGCCGCGTCCGCCACCAGCGAGTGCCGCCGTTCGTTGCGCACCCGGTCGACCAGGTAGCCGTAGAAGATGGAGGCGGTGAAGAGAAAGGGCAGGCGGATGATCGAGGGGGAGTGCCAGAGCGACCACTGCCCTCCGCTCGTCGTCATCAGGTACCCGTAGCCCGCACAGACGAAGACCGAGCCGACGGCGATCAGGGAGAGATTCTCCCCGATCGCCGCGAGCAGGAGCACGAAGAAGTAGAGGTAGACGAAGTCGCCGTTGAAGTGGCCGCTCCACACCAGCGCCAGCGTGATCCAGACCGTGTCGCCGAGGATGATGCCGGTCTCGAACCAGCTGGCCGCGCAGACTTCCGCGGGAAGGAAGCCGGCCAGCAGGTTCGAGGCGAAGGCGACGAGGAACAGCCCGAGGATGGCTGGTGGGGGCGCGGCGAACTCGCCCTCGGCGACGATGAGGTAGATCGTGGCGGCGATCAGGACGTAACGCAGCAGCACGAAGGCCTTGGCGAGCGGCAGCTCGCCGGCCGGTGCCCTTCCCTCGTTCAACGGATGCCCCTCAGCACGCAGGTCACGTGGGCGAGCACAATCCGTGCCCGCCATGCGCCTGCGACGGCTCACGGCACGCGGCCTCCTGTGCCGGCCGATTCCGACGGCGAATCGCCGAAGGCGTCGAGTCGTTGCCACCGGCGCGCGCGGAGTCAACGCGAACGTGCACCCGCTGGCTCCGCCGGACCCGCCGTCCGGTGTGCGGCACCTGGCGCCAGACGTGCGGTCTGCCCTACTCCGTACGGACCACGGACTCGCGCGGCAGCCGCCCGAGGAGGTGTGCCAGCGCGCGCTCGACGTAGGCCTGGTCCTTCGACTCGAGGGTGAGCTTCACCGCGTACTCCGGGTCGCCGATGCGCGGGTACGAGCCGAGCAGCAGCTCGGGGAAGGCCGCCAGGGTCGCGTTCAGGTGCTCGGCGATCGCCCCTTCGCCCTCGCGCGTGTAGACGACACGCAGGAAGTACGGCGAGGCCGCGAAGCGGTCGCGCAGGGCCTCGAACTTCTTCTCGAGGATCTCCGGGATGCCGGGCAGGATGTAGATGTTCTCGCACTTGATGGTCGGGAAGCCGAGCCGCCCGTCGACGATCAGCTCCGCGCCCTCGGGCACCTCCGACAGCCTGAGCCGTGCCTCGTTGATCTTGTCCCCGAACACCTCGCGGAGCTTGCCCTCGATGGCGGGGTGACGGATGACCCTTCGCTCGAGTCCACGCGCGACGCCTTCCATGGTGACGTCGTCGTGCGTCGGGCCGACGCCGCCCGAGGTGAAGACCAGGTCGTAGTCGCGGTGGAACTGGGCGACCGCCGCCGCGATCTCGTCGAGGTCGTCGGGGATGGTCAGGATGCGGCGGACCGTGACCCCGAGCGCGCGCAGCTCGCGGGCGAGGAAGGGCGAGTTCGTGTCGACCACCTTGCCCGAGAGGATCTCGTTGCCGATGACGAGGATGCCCGCGGTCCGGTCCACCGACGTTCCCTACACCGAGATG
>WNEZ01003154.1_pt1 | contig 14207 bp, 10 predicted proteins | sample 5400521 | NCBI WGS metagenome assembly WNEZ01 (sample SAMN13153339, study PRJNA577476) | soil metagenome | isolation source: 120 cm saprolite under Douglas fir tree site 2 hole 1 replicate 1 | place: USA:California | collected 2015-04-18
TCCGGCCCTGGCCCCGCATGCGGCTGAGAACTACAGGCAAGACCAGATTGCGGACGCGTCTTACCGGGTCACGGGGCTGGGGCGCTTTCGCATCAACCTGCACCATGAGCGCGGGCGCTCGGCAGCTGCGATTCGGGCGCTTCCATCGAAGGTGCCCTCACTTGCAGAGCTCAACCTGCCGGCAGGCGTGGCGGCGCTGGCGCAGTTGAAGCGCGGCCTGGTCATCATTGGAGGCGCTACCGGCTCGGGAAAGACTACGACATTGGCGGCTCTGGTCAACGAAATGAATCAGCGGGATTGCCGGCACATTGTCACCATCGAGGACCCAATCGAGTACGAGCACGCGCATGTGCGCAGCGTCATCGAGCAGGTGGAGATTGGCGCGGACGCTCCCGACTTCCCCACCGCCCTGCGAGCGGCGCTCCGGCAGGCGCCGGACGTGATCGTGGTGGGAGAGATGCGGGATCCTGAGACTGCGCGCATTGCATTGTCGGCCGCGGAAACCGGGCACCTGGTCTTCACCACGTTGCACACCACGGATGCAGCGTCGACGGTTTCACGAATCGCCGATTCTTTTCCGCAGGAGCGGCAGCACTCCATCCGCGCGGAGATGGCCATGGCGCTGTCTGCGATGCTGACGCAGAGCTTGCTGCCGTGCCGCTCGGGAGGGCGCATTCCCGCGGCTGAGCTATTGATGGTCGGCTACGGCGCACGGCAACATATCCGCAAGAACGCGTTGCAGCACCTGCATCAGGAGATCACAATCACGCGCAAGGTGGGATCGTTCACGCTGGAGGAGTCCCTGGCTCAGCTGGTCGCGCAGGGGGAATTGACTCGCGAGGAAGCCTTGGTAAGGTCCATTCATCCGGATGATCTGGACGCGCAACTCAAGGCAAAGGGATTCTAAGCAGCGTCGAATGCTCTTGTCGGTCGACTTCTTCCTTCCGTTTGCGATTGGCAACTTCGGCATTCAACTGGGCCAACCTCCTCGGATCGGTCACGATTTTGGCATGGCGCAATGCGAACGCTGCGAGCCCGGGGCGCCGCCATGACGATGCTCCAAGCTTGCGGCACACGCGGTTCATATTGCCCCCTCGTGCACTACCTGAGCGCTCGCCACCTCGGCAGGTGTCTGGCTGTTCTGCCGTTGAAGAATCTGGAAATCATTCAGGGCATCCATAATCTCCTGACGCTCTTCCACCGAAGGGCTGTCATGGTTGTTCGCCAACTCGTCAATCCGTTCATGGATCGCTGCATGGGCAAGGTCAATCTTCTTCCTGAGTTCCAGCGGATCCGTTTCCAGCATCGCAGCCTTGTGCAGCGCCTGCCACACTTGTTTCGTCATTTAGGAGCACCGAGCTTTCTTCTTGCTTCGTCCTTCCTTCTTGCTTCGTCCTTCCTTCTTCTTTACTTTCTTCTTCACACTGGAGCATACCGTCCCTGCTAAAAAAGGGAGGAAATAGGTTGGAAATATTGGTTCCCTTTAACAACTGTGGAAACGACTCAGCCCCCTCGCAGTAGCCCTGCCGTGTCCATCTATAGCTAACGTATAAGTATCGTACAATTGCAGTTGTTTTGAAGGTGAACTTATGCTATTGTCGTGTTACGTCAGGAGGGAGTGTCATGGCAACGGGACCAAAGTCCAAAGATTCAGGACCGAATTTTAAATATCGTCGCGTCGAGGTTTCCAGCCTCGATCGGGGCAGGCGAGGCAAGCACCACGACCTGATTACAGGTATTCTTGCGGAACTGGAAACGGCGCAGCCTGGTTCGGCGCTGGAAATTCCACTCGCCGATCTAGGCGTTGAGTTGGCGAACCTCCGTTCGGCCATTCATCGTGCCGCCGGTTCCAAAGAGATGCTCATCGAAACCCTGGCGGATGAAAAGAACTTCTACGTCTGGAAACAGGCAGGCCGAACCACCGACAAATAAATTTCGAAGGCGCGTACTCCGCGGATTGCGGGCCTAGGTCAGCGGCCTGAGGGGGTTTGAACACCTTTTATCGTTTCTGTTATATCCAGGGTGCTCATTGGTCGCAACTCGAATTCGATTGACGAGGGAATAATCTGGTGAAAGCCGAGAAACGAGAGCGATTGATGCAACTGGCAGCGCAGATCGCCGCCGAGCAAGACCCGGAAAAATTCCGTGCCCTTATTGTTGAACTCAATAACCTGCTGGAAGAGAAAGGACACCGGCTGCAAGGCGTTAAGCCCACCAAATCGTCTGGCAAATAAGAGACTTCCGGAAACTCTCGCAAAGGATTTGTGCGAGAGATGACCACAGGGCCGGGCCATCCGAGCCGTCTGACGTCGCCGATCGGGGATTTCCCCTATTGACAGGATCGCGGGAATTCATCACTATTCATGCGTTTTATTAAAACCGTTCACTAAGGCGGTGTCCCATGGCACATCGAACCGGGCATTCCGCTTCTGCCCGCATTCTGTCCCACCTCCTCTTTATGGCGCTTACCGTTCTTGCCGGGGCCGACCTGGCCCATGCTGCGAGAGGGTCGAGCGCCTTCATCCGCGTGAATCAAGTTGGCTATGTGGGAAGCTCCACAAAACGCGCGTATCTGATGGCGAGTGGTTCTGAGGCTGGAGCCACTTTCGCGGTCAAGAACTCCAGCGGTACTACCGTCTATTCGGCCGGGGTCGGGACGAGCCTCGGAGCGTGGGGAACTTTCAGCAGCGTTTATGCGCTTGATTTCGACTCGGTATCGACTGCGGGAACATACACAATTTCGGTGACGTCTCCGATTGCGGCAACGTCGCCCAGCTTCAAAATCGACACGGCGTCGAATCTCTACACCACGCCGCTGGCCAACGCTCTCTATTACTACGAGACCTCGCGGGATGGGCCGAACTACATCCCGAACGCTTTGCGTACGGCACCAGGCCACCTGAACGATCAGAGCGCGAAAGCGTACTTCACTCCCACGTTTGACAGGAAAGACAATGCAGGCCCGCTCACGGCCACCGGCGCCGTGGTCGATGTTTCAGGCGGCTGGTGGGATGCGGGCGACTACATGAAGTTCGTTGAGACTCACAGCTATACGGTGGCGATGATGCTGGTGGGCGTCCGCGACTTTCCCGGACAGATGGGCTCGGGCTCGAGCTCGTCGAACTTTACGTCGGAGGCGCGGTTCGGGCTGGATTGGCTGCAGAAGATGTGGGTCGACAACAGCCAGACTCTGTACTACCAGGTGGCGGTGGCATCAGGCGGACGCAATTATGCGGGCGATCACGACATCTGGCGGCTGCCGCAGGCAGACGATAACTATCAGGGATGCGTAGCACCGTATCAGTACGTCTGCAACCGGCCAGTGTTTCAAAACACGGCGGGAGGGGCGGGAGCTTCAATCAGTCCTAACATCGCAGGACGCCTGGCCGCTTCGTTTGCCCTTTGCTACAAACTGTTCTCGGCCAGTGACTCGACCTATGCAAATCAGTGCCTGCTTTCGGCGGAGCATATTTTCGATCTCGCGAATACTGCTCCGACGGGAAATCTGCTGACCGTGGGCCCGTTTGATTTTTATCCAGAAGCCGAGTGGCGGGATGACTTGGAATGGGGTGCGACGGAGTTGTACTTTGCCTTGCAAGGTGCGACCAATCTCCCGCCTGGGCTGCCGCACACCGATCCGACGTACTACCTGCAGAAGGCCGCGACGTGGGCCAATGCATATATGACCGGGCCGAACGACGCTGCGGACACCTTGAATCTCTACGACGTGAGCGGACTGGCGCACTTCGAGCTTTACCGTGCCATTGTCCTGGCGGGAAATCCGAGCGGGCTTGCCACTTCAGAAGCAGCGCTGCTTGCGGACTTGAAGAAACAGTTAGACAAGGCGGTGACCCAGGCCGGGAAGGATCCGTTTGGGTTCGGATTTCCATGGAACACTTTCGACACAACCACACACGGCAACGGGCTGGTGGTCATGGCGGGCGAGTACGACAACCTGGCTGGATCAACGGCGTACGCAGCCTACGGAATTCGCTGGCAGGCCAACGTGCTGGGGGCGAATGCGTGGGGGACATCGCTGATCGTAGGCGATGGCGGCACGTTCCCTCTGTGCATGCAGCACCAAGTCACGAACCTGGTCGCGAAGCCGCCGAACGGCCCTCCTTTCCTACTCGGCGCCGCGGTGGAAGGCCCGAATTCGTTTGCCGCCAAAGGGACCCTGAGTGGGATGGTGACGTGTCCGCCGAATGCGGTGGATAGTTTCGCGCAATTCAATGGCAACGGCGCCGTCTTCCAGGACAACGTACAGTCCTATTCGACGGTTGAACCGGCGATTGATCTGACGGCGTCGTCGTTTCTCGCGTTCTCATGGGCGATCGCGGGAGCGCCGTCCGGAACCCCGTAAACAAAGTGTCGAAAGGAGCGATCGCATCGCTCCTTTAGGAATTTCTCTTCCAGCCGCGCGGAGGGCCGCTCTCCGATCGCGCGGCAATCAAAATCACCCATCAAGAATCAAGGAGGCAACATGAACCCCAGAATCGTAGTGCTGCGGAATGGCAGCCTTGCTGCCTTGTGTTTGTCGATATTGTTTGTAATAAATCCACAGATGGATGCGCAAACGCAATTGCAAGTGTATGGATTGTGGCACTGCTCGCCCGACGCCTGCAGTTGGGCATCAGCGCCGAACATGACTACCTTCGATACGCAAAATCATTGGATCATTGATCGGGGGAATGGCTCGCCCTCGGTGAACCTAGTGGTTTTGAGTTTTGTCAGCCCGCTAAAGCTGATGAACCTTACGACCGATTCGACGACCACCAACGGCATCCCCAATGGCATGACCACAGCCGTGGTGAATTACTTCGAAAGTAAGGGCGTGCGGGTCATGATGTCGATCGGAGGGATTAGCTATACGAAGGATTGGAACAAAGCACTGAGCAGCAATCCTACTCAACTGGGGATCAATGCGGCCAATGCTGCCAAACAGTTCAATGTTGGGATCGAAATCGATTACGAAAAGAGCAGCAATCCCAACCTGACCGGGCTGCAGTCCTTCGTCACGGCTTATCGCTCGGTAATCCCGTATGACGCGACGGGAGCCAACCAGGCCGCGCGCCTGACCATCGATCTTGGCGACGGTGATACTTACCTGACTGCACTGGCGAATTATGCGACCACGAACTGGCTCAACCCTACGAATCCGGTGCTGGATTATGCCAATGCCATGGTAGGTTCGCAGAGGACCAGCATCACCACGTCGGAGGGTTTGTGGCAACAGCATATTGACGGTCTCTCCGGGTCGGTGCCGCCGTTGGCGCCCGCCAAGTTGGCAGGAAGTGTTTGGGTCGTTGGGAACAATGTGATCCCGAACTGTAACAGCTATCCAAGTTCAGATCAGGAAGTGGCAGCCAACTTTGTGGAGACGATTGCTCCTGCGGGGGCTGGGACAACTTCTGGAATGCTGGGCTACATGTTCTGGGGCGGAGGATGCCAGGGGAACGGAACAGTTTGCACATTCCCTCCAGATACTTGCGAGGCAGGAGTGGGCGCGGGGGCGACTGCGCTAAACATCCCCATACCGATGCCGGCGTTACGGCAGAACTAGTGTCAAGATCCACCGGGTCTTACGTCCAATAGGTCCGATCCAGGCTGCGATATTGAATGGCTTCGGCGATGTGTTTGGGCGCGATCTGGGGAGTGTCTTCGAGGTCGGCGATGGTGCGGGCGACTTTGAGGATGCGGTCGTGGGCGCGGCGCTAAGGGCTTGCTGGGTCATAGCGCGTTCAAGCAGACGTTCGCAGTCGGCGGAAAGTTCGCAGAAAGTGCGAACGTGGCGGGATGACATCTGGGCGTTGCAGTAGAGTTTTTCGCGAGAGCCTGCGAAGCGGAGAAGTTGCTGCTCACGGGCGCGCATAACGCGGGCTCGGATTTTCGCGGAGTCCTCAGGCTCGTTGGTGGAGCGCATTTCCTTGTAGTTCACGGCGGGAACGTCGATGTGAATGTCGATACGGTCCATGAGGGGTCCGGAGATTTTGGAGATATAACGCTGGATCATGGGCGCGGTGCATTGGCAGTCGCGAGTGCGGGCGTTGTGGAACCCGCAGGGACAAGGATTCATGGCCGCAGCCAGCATGAAGCGCGCGGGGAACGTCAGCGACATGGAGGCGCGGGCGATGCTGACGGTGCCATCTTCGAGCGGTTGGCGCAGCACTTCGAGTACGTTGCGCGGGAACTCCGGCAGTTCGTCGAGAAACAGCAGACCGTTGTGGGCCAGTGAAACCTCTCCGGGACGGGGCATGACACCGCCGCCAATTAGTCCTGCATCGGAAATTGTGTGGTGAGGCGAACGATAGGGCCGCTTCCCCACTAGCCCAGTTCCCTGGTCGAGCACGCCCGCCACGCTGTGGATCTTTGTTGTCTCCAGTGCCTCTTCGAAAGTTAGCGGCGGCAGGATCGTGGGCATGCGCTTCGCGAGCATCGTCTTGCCGGAGCCGGGCGGCCCGATCATCAGGATGTTGTGGCCTCCGGCGCAGGCAATCTCGATGGCGCGCTTGGCGGTCTGCTGTCCGCGCACATCCTTGAAGTCGACGAAAAATTGCTGCGACTCACGCAGGAGCGCGTCACCATCGGCTTTCATGGGAAGGATGCCGTTGCCGGAGTTGATGAAGTGAATCACGTCGAGCAGCGAGCGCACGGGATAGACATCAACTCCACTCACCATGGCGGCTTCCTTGGCGCTGGCCTCCGGCATCACCATGCGGGAAATTTTTCGTACACGGGCTTCGAGGGCGATGGGCAGGGCTCCGCGGACTCCGCGGACTCCTCCATCGAGCGAGAGCTCGCCGACGAAGAGGCAGTCGGGAATTTCTTTCTTGGTCAGGCCGCCGTATGCGCCGACGATGCCTAACGCCATGGGCAGGTCGAATCCCGAACCTTCTTTCTTGATGTCGGCGGGGGCGAGATTGATGGTGATTTGAGTAGGAGGAATGTCGTACCCGCAGTTTTTCAGCGCTGCCCTGACCCGGTCACGGCTCTCGCGCACGGCTGCATCGGGCAGACCCACGGTATGGAAGTGATCCTGGTCGGTTTTGATGCCGGAGCAGTCAACTTCTACCTGAATGATGTTGGCGTCGATTCCGTAGACTGCGGCGCTGAGGGTCTTATAAAGCATGTTGAGAGCGGCTACCGGAGCGGAGGAACTGTCGCTCCGTCGGGGGACACACGAAGACCTGGAGTTCTGGAACTCCTGAACTTACCAGCTGTGGGGCTAAACAGGCTGTGACAGTCGTCACAACTTAGGCTGTGGAAAACGCTGAGACAAGTGAGCGGGGGGGCGGCAACCGTTACCGGGGTCAATGTCCTCCTTCGCCCAGTGTTCCAACAAACGATATTGTTCAGCATTGCCGCGTCGAAGTAGGATGAGCTAGCGTAGAATCTGCTCATTCCCCCATGATCCCGGGTTCCCCTCAGTCTCCGCGCTCGGTCCGTCCTCCCGGCAATCTTGAACGGGAGGAGTCTCAGCTTTGGCGTTGGGCTCTGGGCTTCCTGGTCTTGCTGGCGGTAGCGCTGGCGGGCCTGCTTTGGGAGCGGCTGGAGCACATTCCTTATCAGCTGCGAGCGATTCCGATCGGGATTCTTGCCCTGTCGATCCTGTTTGCGGTGTACGCCTACGGAAGGCGGCGTGAAGTCTCCGACTTGAAGAGGCTGCTGCACGGACTGCAAGAGCATGTTGGAGCCGCGCCTTCGGAGGAGCAACTCGATCAACTCAGCCAGGTGATCCTTCGCTCGCAGCGCAGTTTTAAGGAATTAATTGATTCGTTCGACGATGCTGCATGCGCGGTTGCACTCGACGGCACCTTACGCACTGTAAACAAGCGCGTCACAGAGCTGGCTGGTGTCTCTTATTCCGACCTCGTGGGGCACAAGATATATGACTTCGTCGAAGAGCCAACTCAGGAGTCCGTAGAGCGGAACCTGGGCCGATTCCTGAAGCAGAAGCACTGGGCTGGAATGGCACGGGTGCTCCTGAAAGGTAGCGCGCGGCCCCTGTATTTTGATTGTGTCGTCAATGCCATCGTCAAGGGAGACGAGGTTGTTGGGGTAAGCATCCTTGGCCGCGACGTCACCGAACAACGGGAGAAGGAACTTCGCTTCACAGAACTGTTCGAGACCTTGCAGGAAGGGGTTTACTTCAGCAGTCCGGAAGGCAGACTGCTCGATGCCAATCCTGCGCTGGTGGGGATGCTGGGATACACAAAGAAGGAGGAACTCCTGGAAATCGATCCCGCTGGGTTGAGCTTTGACTCGTCGCAAGAACCGGTGCTGGGCCGGGCGGTCGACGATCGCGGAGGCGTGCGCACGCGGGAAGTAAAGCTGCGGCGGAAGGATAGCTCGTGCGCCGTGTTTCTGGATTCATCTCGCGCCGTGTGGGATACGGCGGGAAAGATTATCCGCTATCAGGGCACGCTGGTGGATGTTACCGAGCGGCGAAAGATGGAGCGGGAGCTCCTGCAGCAGGAAGAGTTCCGGCGGCGACTGCTGGAGAGCTTCCCTGACCTGATCCTGGTGGTGGATCTCCAGGAGCAGTACACATTTGTTAGCTCGCGGGTGCGGGACCTGTTGGGATATCAGCCCGAGGATCTGATGGGGAAGAAGATTTCAGAGCTGGAAGATCATTCCCCGGAACTGGCGGCGCTCTATCATGACGTTGCTTCCAGCCGACAGATATTTGGGTCGGCGGAATATGGAGCCAAGCATCGGGACGGGAGTTGGCGCACGATGAGGGCTTCGGCCAGCCAGCTTTATGACGCGGATGCGAAGCTGAGTGGCGTGATCATCTCGGTGCGCGACATTACCATCGAAAAGAAGCTGGAACAGCAGGTGGTGCAGAGCGAGCGGTTGGCGGCGATGGGACAGATGATCGGCGGGGTCGCCCATGAGCTCAACAATCCGCTGACCAGTATTTTGGGTGTCAGCGAATTGTTGCAAGACGGCGAGACGCGAGAGACGAGCCGCAAACAACTTGGCATCTTGCAGCAACAGGCGAGGCGCGCGGCGGAGATTGTTCAGAATCTGACCTACTTCTCACGGCCGCCGGCGCCGGGGAAGACTCGCATCGATATGGGAGAGGTCGTCGAGCGCACACTCAACCTGCAGGCCTATTCCTTGCGTAAGAACAACATCACGGTGGATTTTTTGCGCGAGCCGGGACTGCCGTATGGGCTCGGTGATCCCCACCAGCTGATGCAGGTTTTTCTGAATCTGATTCTGAACGCAGAGCAGGCAATTCGCGAGGCACGCGACCGTGGGACTCTGCGGATTCGCCTGGGCAAGTCCAATAATTCGGTGTGGGCAAGCTTTCAGGATGATGGGCCGGGAATTCCTCCGGACACGCTGCCTAATATCTTTGATCCCTTCTATACGACGAAGCGTCCGGGGCGTGGGACGGGCCTGGGGCTCAGCATCTGCAAAGCCGTGATGAAGGAACACAACGGCAGCGTGGAGGCGGCGAACACACCGGGAGGCGGCGCGGTGTTTACGGTTACGCTGCCGGTTATGGGGGCGAAGTAGCCTGCGCTCGTGCCCGCATTAGCCCGAGACTGGACAGCCGAGAGCCTGCCCTGAGCGGAGTCGAAGGGTGGCTGTCGCTACGTGGGTCTTTCCACTGCCATGGCTACGGCGTTGCCTCCGCCTAAACACAAGGCTGCTATTCCCCGCTTGGCGTTGCGGCGGATCATTTCATAAATCAGCGTGACCAGGACGCGGGCGCCGCTGGCGCCGATTGGGTGTCCGATGGCGACTGCACCGCCGTTTACGTTCACCTTGTTTGGATCGAGGCCGAGTTCGCGCATTACTCCCAGAGCTTGCACGGAGAAGGCTTCATTCAGTTCGTAAAGGTCGACGTCTTCGTTCTTCCAGCCGGTCTTCTCCCGGATCTTCCGCACTGCATCGACGGGGGCCATCATGACCCATGCGGGATCGATCCCGCTGGTAGCCTGGGCGACGATTCGCACCATCGGCTGCGCCCCAAGTTCCTTTGCACGCGGAGCGCTGGTCACGACAACGGCGGCCGCACCATCGTTGACGCCGGGAGCATTGCCCGCGGTCACAGTGCCATCTTTCTTGAAGGCGGGCTTGAGCGAACGCAGCACGTCGATGGTCGTATCTTCGCGCGGGCTCTCGTCTTTCTCGAAGAGCGTGGGCGGCTCGCCTTTCTTCTTCGCGGGGATCTCCACGGGCACAATCTGCGACTTGAATCGGCATTCCCGGATCGCAGCCAGCGCTTTGCGATGAGAGTTCAGCGCAAACTCGTCCTGCTCCTCACGCTTGATGCCGTACTTCTCGGCGACGTTCTCGCCGGTGATGCCCATGTGGTAGTTGTTATAAATATCCCAAAGACCATCGTGGACCATCGAGTCGACGATTTGCGCGTTACCGAGCCGGTATCCCTTGCGCGCTTGCGGCAGCAGGTACGGAGCGTTGGTCATCGATTCCATTCCGCCTGCGACCACGATCGAGCTGTTTCCGGTCTGCACCGCTTGCGCCGCGAGTGCTACGGCTTTCAATCCTGAGCCACACACCTTGTTGATTGTCATGGCACCTGTTGCGGAAGACAATCCGCCGAAGATTGCCGCCTGTCGCGCCGGATTTTGTCCGAGTCCGGCAGAGACGACGTTGCCCATGATGCACTCGTCGACCTGGGCTGGATCAAGGGCCGCACGCTTCACAGCTTCGCGCACGACGATCGCCCCGAGCTGCGGAGCGCTGAAATCGGAGAGGCTGCCTTGAAATTTTCCTACCGCAGTGCGACAGCCGGAAATGATGACAACATCGTCAAAAGAGGCCATGAATCATACTCCAACGAAGATTTCGCAGACTTTTATTATAGGCGCGCGTGCAAAGGAATGCTTGAGTGCGGACCCAGCGCGAAGCGGACCACTCGCGGCGTCGCGCCGGTGCTTCTGTCGATGCGAGAACCGTCCTTACGACGTGAGCACGGCTGCAAATTCTGATTGAGCGCAGCAGCGTCTTGCACTCGCGCTGAAGATTTTGCTTGCAAAATTCCCTTTCAGTGACTTTGGTATTACGATCGTGTGCTCTTGCATCATCATTTTTTTCTTGACTTCACTTTTCAATGACTCTATACATTCAACTAGTTGCAACAAAAGACCGTTGCAAATTTTCCATGAAGAATGGAAGGGAGAATAGAAACCAATGGCAACCAAAAAGATGGCGAAAAAGAAAAAGAAGCACTAAGAAAGCTCAGTACGAAGTCAGATAGGGGACGCAAAATGCGTCCCCTAAGTTTTTTGTGGCTGGTTTTTATCCTGCGGCTCCTGCCTCAGTTCGACTGCGATGCCGCTCTGACCGGGCGATTCGGGATGCGCTTCTCTTTCGCGGGGCACAGACTGCGGTACGAGCAGAATGTGCAATGAATCCCCAGCTTCGGTTGGAACTCTCCGGCGGCGATTCCCTGAGCAGCCTTCTCGACCCTCTCGCGGGCAACCATCAATTGCGCGTCGCTCCGGATGCTGAAGACTGGGACGTTCTCGTCGAGGTTGTAAAAGATCAAGGAACCGACTTTGTAGCCCCACTTCTCCTGGGCAGCGATAGCGTATAGAGACAACTGCAGGCTCTCGTCGGCATTCTCCTGATCACGCGCCTTGCCAGTCTTGTAATCCACGATGGCCACGGTCCCGTCGGGGCGCGCGTCGATGCGATCGATGCGGCCAACTACGGTCGTCTGACCCACTCGAATCTCGAAAGACTCTTCCGTGTGTAAAACCTGAAGCGCAGCCTGTGATCGGACAGAAGCGAGGAGATCGCGCAATTGCTCGACGCCCTGCTTTTCATACAACTCGTGCTGGTAGGTCTCCTGAATCCTCGTATCGGCCAGGTCGCGTCGGAATAAATCGATAAGTTCTTCGTCGCTCTTGGGACGCCCAAGGCGCACGGAATCGAAATAGGTGCGAAGCACCCGATGCATGGAAGCGCCGTATTGCATGGCTGCGGCAGGCTTGGCTGACAGTCTCCAGTCGCGTTCGAGTTTGAACTGCAATCCGCAGCGCTCATAGGTGTCGACGGCCGAGGCGCTCAGGCGGGACTGCAATCCTTCAAGCACCGGGAGTTCGAGCCAGGCTGTGGTTCGCGACTCACCGGGATATGTAGGTGCGGCGGCGGCGAAGATGCTTAGATTTGCCTGCGCTCCGCGTGCCGGGATCGCTTTCAGCCATGGTCCCAGGCTCCGGTCTTCGATCAGTTCACGCATCAAGCCGTCGGGATTCTTATTGATCTTGCCGCGGCCTTGCCTGGCATAAATGTTCAGCGAGTCGCGGGCGCGCGTCATGGCCACGTAAAAGAGACGGCGCTCTTCCTCGTTGTGGAGTGTCTTGTCATCGCCTTCCGCGGCGGAATCGGGATCGCGCAATTCGTTAGGAAAACCTACAAGGGTCTCTTTGAAAGCGCAGGGAAAAGAGTTTGCGTTGGCTCGCAGGATAAACACATGGGGGAATTCCAATCCCTTGGCGAGGTGAACGGTCATCAACCGGACGGCGTCTTCGTCTGCCCCTGATTCCAGTGGGATCACTCCGCTCGCCTCGCGAAAATATGCGAGATAGTCGACCAACTCATCGAGCGATGTGGTCCGGTTGATTTTCTTCTTCTCCCAGCCTTCCACAAACTTTAAGACAGCCTGCAGAACGGGCGAGGCAGCGTTCAATTCAAACAGGCGCACGACGATGTCGAGCGCGGCACGCCCTTTCGCATCGCGGCGGCGGATCTCATCGCGCGCTTGCTGCAAAGCTGCCAGCACGGCTGCGCCTCCATCGAGGCGGTCGAGGGCAGAAGCAAGTGGGACAACCACCTGGGCCTCCCGAGACTCTCTGGCGATGGCACGCATGACGGCACGGAGTTGTTCGGGATCGACATTGAAACCAGGCAAAGCGGTCACGCGGACGAGACTGACGTCGTCCCCTGGGGACACTACGGCAATAAGACATGCCAGCAGGTCGCGGGCTTCCGGGGTGTCTGAGATATCCATGTTTTCGATGACGAACGGGATATCGGCTTCGGCCAACTCACGGACAACGTCGTCACGATGAAAGTGGGAGCGGTACAAAATGCCAAAGTCAGACCACTTGCACCTGAGCTTCTTCTTTGAATCGCGAATGAAGCTGACCAGATCGGGACCCTCGGCGTCCTTGTTGGTGAGCACGACCACAGATACCGGAAGATTCGAGATTTGGTTCCCTGCCCTCACGGCTTCCTCTTCGCGTGCGGACTGAAGCGGCGTACGACGATAGGCAAGCGCCCCATCTGCGTGCCTGGCAAAGACGGGCGGGTTCTTGTCGATCAGGGCGAAGGCGCTGCGCAGAATCGGCGTTGTCGAACGGCGATTTTTCTCGAGCACCACAAGTCGCGCAGAGGGAAAATGACGGTGGAACAGCTCGAAGGCAGCACTGGAAGCGCCGCGAAAACGGTAAATGGCCTGGTCGGGATCTCCAACGGCGAAGATGTTCCCTTCGTTTCCGGCAAGCCGGGCAAGGATCTTGATCTGGGCGAAATTGGCGTCCTGGAATTCGTCGACGAGGATGAACCGTGCGCGGGCACGGGCCTCAGCCAGCACTCTCTCGTCGCTCTGCAACAAGGCATGCGCGCGGGTGATCATGTGACTGAACGTGCCCAGATTTTCTTCCTCCAGCCAGTGCTCCATGGTCGCGAACACCCGGGCAATCTCGCGGCAACGGCCCAACACTTCGGCGTCGTCCAACTCATTCTTCGACTTGGCCACGCGGGGGATCGGAACCTCTCCGCGCTCCAGGCGTTCGACATACTGCGAGTATTTTTCAGGGCTGACCAGTTCGTCGTGGCATCGGCTGACGAACTCCAGCAGGTCGGTCAGGAACTGGCCGACGTTGGCGGCCCGAACGAAAAATTCGAGACGAAGGTCGCGTATTCGGCGGCGCAGGTAAATCCAAAGATCCTTGTCGTCCAGAACGCCGAACTCTTTATGGCTGCGCTGAAGCAGATCGAGACAATAATCGTGGAAAGTGGCGGCGTGTGCCATTTTTCCACCCAGCAGTCGGCGCAACCGGTCACGCATTTCCGTGGCGGCATTCTTGGTGTAGGTAAGGGCGAGAATTTCATCGGGACGCGCGTGGCCTTCGCTGACCAGGTACGCAATGCGGTTGGTTAGAACCGATGTTTTCCCGGTTCCTGCGCCGGCCACGACCAGCATAGGACCGCGCACG
>WNEZ01004441.1_pt1 | contig 14205 bp, 16 predicted proteins | sample 5400521 | NCBI WGS metagenome assembly WNEZ01 (sample SAMN13153339, study PRJNA577476) | soil metagenome | isolation source: 120 cm saprolite under Douglas fir tree site 2 hole 1 replicate 1 | place: USA:California | collected 2015-04-18
CAGCGCGCCCGGCAGCGGGAAGACCGGGATGATCGGCGGTAGATCGATGGGGCCGCGATAGACCGCATTCATCGGCATCGCGCTTTCCCTCCGCAACGCGCGCGGTTGCCCTTACGCGAACAGGATCGACGACAGCCGCTTGCGCCCGTTGACCGTCGCTTCGTCGGTCGGTCCCCAGGCTTCGAACAATTGCACGAGCTGCTTGCGCGCGCCATCGTCGTTCCACTTGCGATCGCGCCGCACGATTTCGATCAGATGGTCGAGCGCCTGCTCGCGCTGTCCCTTCGCGTTGAGCGCGACCGCGAGATCGAAGCGCGCCTGATGGTCGAGCGGATTGGCGGCGACCTTCTGTTCCAGCTCGGCGCTCGGCCCGACGGCGGCGGCCTGCTCCGACAATTCCAGCGCCGCGCGCACCGCGGCGACCGCGGGATCGTTGCGCTTGGCCTCGGGGACGAGCGCGAGCGTCTGCTTGGCGCGGTCCGCCGCGCCGGTCTCGAGATAGGCGCGCGCGAGCCCGGCGAGCGCCGCGACATTGTCGGGCTCCTCGGTCAGGATCTGTGCATAGACTTCGGCCGCGCCCGCCGGATTGCCCTGCGCGAGCGCCGCGTCCGCGACCTTGAGCAGATCCTGGGCGCCGCCGCCGAGCTTGTCCTTGGTGAGGCGTTCGAGGAAGGCGGTAACCTGGGATTCGGGCAGCGCACCCATGAAGCCGTCGGCGGGCTGGCCGTTGACGAAGGCGATCACCGCCGGGATCGACTGGATGCCCATCTGGCCCGGGATGGCCGGATGCTCGTCGATGTTCATCTTGACGAGCTTCACCTTGCCCTTGGCGGCCCGGACCACCTTTTCGAGGATCGGGGTGAGCTGCTTGCAGGGTCCGCACCAGGGCGCCCAGAAATCGATGAGCACCGGCTGGTGCTTCGATTCCTCGATGACGTCCTTCACGAAGGTCTTGGTAGTGGTTTCCTTGATGAGGCCGTCAGCGGCCGCGGCGGTCGTCGCACCCACGCTGTTCTGCAGCATCGCTGGTGTCCCTCAACCCCGGAGGGTTGGTCGAAATGGTTGGTTCCGTTGGCGATTACATGGTGGATACGGGCCGCGAATGCAATCGGCACATTATAGCCCGGGATTAGCGCGTGTCCCGGCGAAAGCCTGCCCTGGACTTGGTCCGGGGGTCCCATAAATCTAGCCGCCCGACACCGCCTCGATCCGGGCCTGGTGGCCGGTCGCATCGAGGAACCTGGTCAGATCGTCGCGTCCGATCGAGGTCGTCATCGTATTGACCAGCGGATGATAGTTGAGGGTCTGGTGCGCCATCATGGCGGCGTCGAGCACCACCGTGACGCGGCCGGCCGTGTCGTTGAGCGCCCCGAACGGCGTCACCGAGCCCGGCTCCACCCCAAGCGTGTCCCGCAACAGGTCGGCCGAGCCGAACGAAAAGCGTCCGCTCGCGCCGAGCCGACGATGCAGCGACTTGAGCTCGATGGCGGCGTCCTCGAGCGCGGTGACGAGATAGAGCGCCCCGCGCTTGTCGCGCAGAAACAGGTTCTTGGTGTGGGCGCCCGCGATCTGGCCGCGCAATTCGCGCGCTTCCTCGACCGTGAACACCGGCGGGTGGGTGACGGTCGGGTGCGCGATCCCGAGGCGGTCGAGGTACGCGAACAGCTCGGCAGGGGTAGCGGGCATGGTAGCGGGTCACCATATCCACGGAAGCACTGCGGGGTCGGAACCTTGCGGTCCATGTGAATTCATGTTGATTTCATCGATGTATTGCCAAGGTTTGGTGCATTTGCCATAGGAGAGGCGCTGGCGGCCAAATCGCCAGCACCAGGACGCGGGTGTAGCTCAGGGGTAGAGCACAACCTTGCCAAGGTTGGGGTCGAGGGTTCGAATCCCTTCGCCCGCTCCAATTCGCTCCCGGACATTGGGAAAAAGGTCGCGTCAACAGAGCCAGGCATGTCGCGTCGTCCGCTGAGCGAGCTGAGCAAGCACCTTGAAGACAGCCGTCCGTCGATCGGCAGCACCGATCGCGTGGCGCGCATTTTCGTGCCGCCCGCGCCGTCGCACAATCAGATCCGGCTTCCGGTGCAGAGTCCGCAGCGCGCGCTCGCGCGCCGCCGTCTCGCGCGGCTGATCGAGAGCCGCCGCGTCGTGTCGTAAGCGCAGCGTCCCGCCGCGCATCGTCTGGACAAGCCCACTCCCGAAGGCGCAGCATTGATGCTGTCGCAATGACAAGGGCGACATCGGTCGCCCGTCCGGGAGGATCTCATGGGCAAATCCGATCGCCGGGGGCGGGCGCCCTCGCCTGACTTCGTTGCCGGAAATGGATTGATCAATCGCCGCGCGCTGCTCGGGCAGGGCATCGCGCTCGCGGGCGCCGCCGGCGTCGGCGGCGTGACGGGCGCGGCGGCCGAGCCGCTCAAGGACGAAGCGTGGAGCCTCGAGTTCGGCTCGGTCATGCAGCCGCGCGAGGCGCCGTCGCGCTTCGAGAAGGACGTGGTGCGAACGCTGAGCAATCCGAAAGGCGAATTCCGCAACTCGCACGCGCGCACGCCGCATCATCTGCTCAACGGCACGGTCACTCCCAACCCGCTGCATTTCGCGATCAATCACGCGGGCGTGCCGGACATCGACCCCGCCAAGCACAAGCTCGTCATCCACGGCATGGTGCGCCAGCCGCTCGAGTTCACGCTCGAGACGCTCGCGCGCTATCCGCTGGTGACGCGCATGGCGTTCGTGGAATGCGCCGGCAACTCGGCGCCGATGTTCTCCAACGCGCCAATGCAACTTACCGCGCAGGGGATCCATGGGCTCGTTTCGAACTCCGAATGGAGCGGCGTGCCGCTGTCGGTGCTGCTCGACGAGGCCGGCATCGATCCGACCTCGAAATGGGTCATCGCCGAAGGCGCGGACGCGCATTTCCTCGCGCGCAGTATCCCGGTGAAGAAGGCGTATGACGATGCGATGGTCGCGATCTACCAGAACGGCGAGCACCTGATGCCGGCGAACGGCTATCCGATGCGGCTCCTCGTGCCGGGCTATCAGGGCAACATGAACGTCAAGTTCCTGCGCCGTCTGAAGGCGATCGAGCAGCCCGCGATGACGTTCTTCGAGTCGAAGACCTATTCGCAGATCCTGCCGGGCGGAAAGACCTACCGCTTCAACTTCCTCATGCAGGTGAAGAGCTTCATCACCCATCCGTCGCTCGGCCACAGCCTCAAGGAGCCGGGCTTCTACACGATCTCCGGCGTCGCCTATTCGGGCACGGGACGCATCGCGAAGGTGATGGTCTCGGCCGACGGCGGCAAGAGCTGGGGCGAGGCCGCATTGCGCGGGCCGATCCACGACAAGGCCTTCACGCGCTTCGTGATGCCGTGGCGCTGGGACGGCCAGCCCGCGGTCCTGCAGAGCCGCGCCTGGGACGAGGCCGGCAATGTGCAGCCGCTGCGCGCCGAGTTCGTCGCGATGCGGGGCGAGACCAAGCAGCCGGTCACCAATCCGCTGCTTTTTCCGAACCAGCACTACAACAGCCTCACCAGTTGGAGCATCGACGGCAAAGGGGAGGTCAAGCATGTCTACGCGTAAGACATTGCTCGCCGCGCTCCTCGGCGCAGCGTTCGGCGCCGGCGCCGCGCTCGCGCAATCTCCCAACCTCGCGCCCAAGCTCGGCAAGGCGATCACCGAGGCCGATCTGCAGGCCTGGGACATCTCGATCATGCCGGACGGGCGCGGCTTGCCGGCCGGCAACGGCTCGCCGGCGCAAGGCGCCAAGATCTACGCGGAGAAATGCGTGGCGTGCCACGCCGAGGGCGGCCGCGGCGGCGGCGCGCCCGGCGCCGGGCCGCTGGTCGGCGGGGCGCCGCTCACCAACGGCATCGAGACGCCCAAGACGATCGCCAACTACTACCCCTACGCCACGACGCTGTTCGATTACGTGCGGCGCTCCATGCCATTCAACGTGCCGCGCTCGTTGAAAGACGACGAGGTCTATGCGCTCACCGCCTACATCCTGAGCCTCAACAAGCTCATCGGCGAGAACGACGTGATGGACGCAAAGACCTTGCCGCAGGTGAAGATGCCGAACCGGGACAACTTCATCGTGCCGTATCCGGATCGGATCTGATTTGGTGTTCAGAACGGGTCTTCGACCACGATGATCGGCAGCTGCGCGGAGGGCCGCACGAGCCGCTCGGGGTTGATCGTCGATTGTGCGATGGGGCCGATCACTTCGGCCGGGCTCGCGCTCGCTGCCCAGCGGCCGAGATCGGTCACCGCCATGGCGAAAAGCACGAGAAAGATCGCGACGCTGCCGCCGACGGCGCCGCGGATGCCGGCCGTCGGGGCGCGGCGTTCCGTTTCGAGCTTGCCGTCGAGCATGGGTGCCTCCTGTCGCCAGGCTGTACCCACATCTTTAGCGTGTGACATGCCGGATGCGTGTGAGACGCTTCACACGGGTCGAGGTTTATTTGCGCCAATTCTCTAACGCCCCGGCGCCATCGCGGCTTTCGCCTTGGCGACGACGTCCGGCGGCGCGTTGATCGTCTCGCGCACGATGCGTCCCACCTCTTCGGCGCTCATCGGCTCGACCTCGATCAGGAGCCTCTCGGCCTGGGCGAGAAATCCCTTGTCCCTGATCGTCGCGTCGAACGCCTTGCGCAGCACGGCGAGCCGCTCGGCCGGCACGCCCGGCGGCGCCATGAAGGCGTGGCCGAGCGCGGAGGACGACGACAGCAGCTTGAAGATCGCCCGCTGCTCCTCCGACTTGGCCACCTCCGTGAGCAGCGGAACGTGCGGCAGATCCTTGTCGCGATGCGAGCCGAGCTGCGCCAGCAGCACCACCTTCTTCTCCTTGATCCAGTCGGGCCGCTGCGCCGTGATCGAGCCCCAGCTGAACACGCGGGCCTGCACCTCGCCGCGCTGCAAGGCGAGGTTGACGTCCTCCGAGCTGCGGTAGCCGATCACGATCTTGAAGCGGGTGCCCAGCAGGTTGTTCATGACGGTCGGGATGATGACGATGCCGGAGCCCGCCCCGGTGCCGCCCAGCACGACCTCGCGCTGCATGACCTCGTCGAGGGTGCGGATGCCGGCCGTGTGCCAGACCACGATCACCTCGTTCTCCGGTCCGGTCGAGCCGAGCCAGTTGAACCTTTCGGCATCGAAGCGCACGCCCGATCCGTCGAGCACCTGATGCAGCGGCATCGCGTTGTGGATGGTCGCGATGGCCGTGCCGTCCTTCGGCGCGATGTTGAACATGTAGTTGGTGGCGAGCACGTTGCCGCCGCCCGGCATGTTCTGCACGATCACGGCGGGATTGCCCGGGATATGGCGCGGCATGTGCCGCGCGACCAGACGCGCGATGAGATCGTACAGGCCGCCGACGCCCGTGCTGGTCACGAGCGTGATGGTCTTGCGCTCGTAGAAGTCGCCCGACGCCGTCTGCGCGCGCGCCGATGTGCCCGCGAGCGCGACGATGAGGCAAAGCAGCGTGCGAGCCAGCATTGTCGTGGCTAGGTCGGATAGCGCGAGAAGTCGTGGCCTTCCTTGACGATGAGCTCGAGCAGGAACGGCGCGCCGCCTGCGACGACGTCGAGCGCCGCCTTGATGGCCGGCACGATGTCGGCGGGCTTTTCGACGCGACGCGAGGCGACGCCGAGTCCCTCGGCCACCTTGGCGTAGTTGCCGCCGACGGTGAGCGCGCCGTATTTCTTGGTCGAGATGCCGAGCACGGAGCGCTCGGCCGCCATGATGCCGTTGTTGAAGACGATGGTGAGGATGGCGATGCGGTTGCGCGCCGCCGTCTCGATGTCGAGGCCGGTCATGCCGAAGGACGAGTCGCCCATCACGTTGATGCAGAGTTTTTCGGGCGCCGCGAGCTTTGCGCCCATGATGATGCCGAGCCCGTAGCCGAGCTGGGTCGATTTTCCCCAACCCATGTAGGAACGCGGCGCCGTCGTCTCCCAGAACGGCAGCAGCTGCTCGCGCGGGCTGCCCGAGTCGTGCGTCACGATGGTGTTGTCGCGATCGACCGTACGCATCAGGTCGCGGATCGCGCGGTACTGGTTGATGGGCACCTCGTCGGAATCGAGATGCTTGGCCCATTCGGCGAGCCACGCGCGCTTGCCGGCGGCGACCTCCTCCTTGAGCGACGCCAGCGTGCGGCCGCCGCCTTTACCCTTCTGCCGGCCGACCTCCTCGATCAACGCATCGAGCACGAGCGCCGCGTCGCCGATGAGCGCGAGATCGACGCGATAGTCCTTGTTGATATCGTCCGCGTCGTTGGTCGAATGGATGATGGTCTTGCCGGGGGGCACGGCCGGGCCAAAGTTCGTCTTGGTGAGACTCGATCCGATCGCGAGCACCAGGTCGGCGGCGCCCAGGAATTGCGCGAACATTTTTGGGCTCGAGCGCGTCGCAGCGCCGAGCGCGAGCGGGTGGCTCTCGGCGATCGCGCTCTTGCCCGGATTGGTGGCGACCACCGGCGCCGGGATCAGCTCGGCGAGCGCCGCGAGGCGGTCGTTCGCATCCGCGTAGTGCACGCCCTGGCCGGCCCACAGCAGCGGAGTTTTTGCCGAGAGCAGCATGCGCACGGCTTGTTTGACCGCATCCGGATCGGGCGCCGTGCGCGCGACCGGCACCGGCGTGTAGTCGAGCTTGCCCTCGAAATTCGCCTCGAACACCGGATTGGGGATCTCGACCAGCACCGGCCCCGGCTTGCCGCTGCGCAGCGCCTGATAGGCCCGGCGCATCACGTCGGGCAGCTCCTCGACCGACGACGCCATCGCGGACCATTTCGTCACCGGCCGATAGACCTCGGCGGCGCGGAACGTGGGGCGGATGTACTGCTGGTGCGGCGCGAACCCGGCCGGGATGACGAGCAACGGCACGTTCTCGGTGAACGCCTGCGCGACTCCCGGAAACGCATTCTCGATGCCCGGGCCGTGCTGGGCCGCGAACACGCCGTTCTGCCGCCCGCGGCGGATGCGCGAGAACCCGTCAGCCATGCCGACGCCGACGCGCTCCTGCCGGCACAGGATGGGCCGGATGTCGATCGCGGCGCACGCCTCGATCAGGGGATTGCGCGGATAGCAGGCGAGGAACTCGGTGCCCTCGCGCTTGAGGATTTGTGCGACGACGTCCGCGCCGTTCATGGCGACACCGCCGCCGCTGCGTCGAGCCGCACGTGGCGGTCGATCATCACCGAGATGGGCTGGCCCTTGGGCGCCTCGCAGCGCGCCGAGCGCACGCGGTAGCTCGTCGCGCGCATGCCGGGCAGCGGCTTGCCCGCCGCGTGGTCCTTGAGGGTCTGCAGCAGCAGGCTGCGGATCTTCACGATCGCCGCGTCGCTCGCGAGCAGATACTCGGCCGCGCGATCGGCGATCGGGCCCATCGATTCCTGGATGGCGCAGTCCTGCGTGCCCAGCCCCTTCATGCCCGTGTAGGACTTGCCGCTCGCCTGCAGCGCGCGATCGATCAGGTAGTCGTTGTCCTTGTTGCGCACCGCGTGGTCGGTGCCGGGAATGTTTTCGGTGTGGATGCCGCGCCAGTCCTTCTCGCGGGCCAGGTCCTCGTCGGTGAGCGGCCGCGAGGGATGGAAGTTGATGCTGTAGAGCATGGTGTTCGCGTCATCGATCGGCGCCCACACATGCGCGGCGTGCGGGGTCGACGAGATGATCTTGTGGAACGGCATCAGCATGACGTTGATGTTCCACATGATCGGGCCGTCCCCCGGATCGCGGCCGGTCGCCACCACGAAACCGAAATCGGTCGGCACCACCTCGTACATGGTCGCCACGATCTTGCGGCTCTTGTCGGTCTCGCCGCCGTGCAGGAACGTCAGATGCGTGGCGTCGAAGCCGCCCTCGACGCCCTGCAGCCAGTTGCATTCCTGGATGTGCCGCGTGGCGAAGCGGTGCGACGCGGGCACTCGCGTCCATTCGAGATCGGGAAATTCCGGCTTGTGCTCCGGCGGGCCCATGTAGGTCCACACCACGTCGCCGCGCTCGATGCACGGATAGGCCTTCGCCTTGATCTCGCCCTGGATCGCGCGCTTCTGCGCCTCGCCCACCTGCGGGACGCACGGCAGGTCGACGCAGTTGCCGTCGACGTCGAACTTCAGTCCGTGATAGACGCAGCGCAGTCCCGCCTCCTCGTTGCGGCCGAAGAACAGCGAGGCGGTGCGGTGCGGGCACTGCTCGCCCAGGAGTCCGAGGCGGCCGCGCGTGTCGCGAAACAGCACGAGGTTCTCGCCCATGAGCCGCACCCGGATCGGAGCGCCGTCCGGCTTCGCGACCTGGTGCGAGAACGCCGCCGGGATCCAGTAGCGCCGCATCAGGGAGCCCATCGGCGTCCCCGGCCCGACGCGCGTGAGCGTCTCATTCTGCTTTTGCGTGAGCATCCGCCAGCTCCCGGCCGTCGTGGTGGGAGCATTGTGCGCGAACGCATCGAGGTTGCAAAGCGGCATTGCGGGCGAAGGAAGGCTGCCTTCGCGTGCACGAAAACGGAAAAGCGGCCGGCACGGCCGACCGCCTTTCGCTTCACGCCGTCGACGTGACGGCGTGCCTTGGGATGGCTCAGCGGCCAGCGAGCTGGAAGTCGCCGCTGTTCTCGACGCGCCAGTCGGTCGGCCACGCCGCGTCGCCGCGGGGCGCCGCGTTCGCGACGGCCGAGCCGAGCAGAAGGGCCACAAGGGCCACGAGGGTGAACTTCGCCATGACAATCTCCTTCGGGTTCGATCTGCGAGACGTCGTGTCTCGAGTGGCGGCGTCTTAGCGCGCGCGGACCGAATCCGATGTGAGCGCCTTCACAGCGCAAAAGATTTTCTGCCGGTTGGCGTCGATGCGTGAGCGGAATACCGTTCGCGCGCGAAAAATGCGTAAAAAGAAATTCAACTTTTCGCGAGTCGATCGTGTACTCGATCGCTATTGACGCGCGGCCTGCTCCTTGAGCGCCTGCAGGTCCGGCTCGCTGCGAAGCATCATGATCGCGACCTTGCGCGTGCGGTAGTACGGCAGCAGCACCTGCAGCTTGCCGTCCTGCTCGAACAGCGAGATGTAGCGCGTCTCCGTTCCGCGCGTCGGCAGATCGAACAGCGTCCACTGCGACGTGCTCGGATCATATTTCGCGACGCGATCGGCGCTCCACAGGTGGGTCCACACATTGTGGTTCTTGTCGATCGCCACCTGATAGGGCTGATGCGCCTCCGGGTTGGGCAGCGGAACGAGCATCACCTCCTTGCTGCGGATGTCGATGCGCGCCAGATTGCCGCCGAACGAATTGCCGACCCAGACGAAATCGCCGTTCTTGTCGGCGCCCATGCGGCGCGGTCCCTGCGCCCAGGCGAACGGCGTGTTGAAGTCGGGCGCCACGAAGCTGTCGTACATCTTGCGCTGCTCCGCCGTCAGGTTCTCCATGACGGCCTGCTCGGGCGGCAGCTTGAACTCGAATGTCTTGCCGGTCGCGATATCGCTGTAGTCGATCAGGTCCTGGCTCATCAGCGCCCACCAGCCGTTGCCGGCGCGGTCGACCGCGACGCCGTAGACCACGGCGGTGCCGTGCTTGTTCTTGTGGGTGATCGACTTGAACTCGGTGAAGGTTTCCTTGGCGATATTGAAGCGCAGCGCGCCGTCGGGCGCCGTCACCCACACGTTGCCCTTGAGGTCGACGTCGAGCGTCCCGGCCGTGCCCGACATCGGGCTGGGCGGCACGTAGACGGTGATCTTCTCGGTCTTCGGATCGATCCGTCCGAGGCCGCCGCGCCCGCGCTCGATGTTGGAGCGCGTGTTGAACCAGAGGATGCCGTTCTCGTCGCGCGTGATGCCGTGGCTGCCGACGGCGAAGCCCCTGACGTCGTCGAGGCGGAATTTCTTCACCGCGCCCGTCTTGGTGTCGATGCGCGCGACGGTCGTGTCGTGGCTCGGCAGGCTGTAGGTGATCCACAGATTGCCGTCGAAATCCGCCTGCACGTCGTGCACGCCGACCATGCCGTGCAGCTCGGACGGCGTGCCGAGCGACCAGTCGGCGCCGTCGTTCGACGGCGTCGAGGGAATCTGTCCGGTCTCCAGCGGGAAGTCGTATTCCTTGAAGACGGCGCGCGCCGCTTCGCCGGACGGGCGCGGGCCGAGCGTGATCTTCATCGAGCTTGGGCCGGGGCCGCGCGCGCGGGCGAGATAGGCGGCAAGCTCCTTCTGATGGAATTCGATGTTGGGCGTCGCCTTGTGATCCGGCCCGAGATAATTGCCGAGCACGTTGATGTGCTTCATCAGCTCGAGGATCGCGTTCCAGCCCGCTTCGTCGAACCTGTGCTGCAGCACGTAGCTCGCCGAGTGGCAGCCGGTGCAGTTCTTGCGCACCTGCGTCTTCATCCGAAAATCTTCCGGCGAGTCGCCGGGCAGCGCGGCGAGCAGCACGTCGCCCGGAAGCTGCCGGACGAAATCCGTCATCGGCTTGAGCACGAAGTCATGGCGCCTGGCGGCGGCGAGGTCGACCGCGCCTTTCGCGGTCTCGAAGCTCAGCGCCTGCGCCCACACGCGATATTTTCCGGCCGGCAACGGCGGAAAGTAGTAGGCGCCCGCCTCGTCGGTGAACACGCTCGTCGTGATGGTCGCGCCCTCGGCCTTGGCCGAGACGGTGACGCCGCCCATCTTCTCGCCGGCGGCCGAGACGACGGTCCCGCTCAGGATCGGATCGCCCGCGCGCGCGAGCGGCGGGGCGATGGCGATCATGGCGCAAAGTGCGACCAGAAAAGCGTGCGCGCGGGGCATGGCGTTTCTCCTCCTCGCTCCTCCGCTCAGCGGTTGGCGGGCAGCGTCTTCACATAGACGACGATCGCGTCGATCTGGTCCGGCGTGAAATGATACTTGAAGCCGGGCATGCGCGGCGTCCCGTTGCTGATGACGTCGCGCATTACGTCGGCGCGCCCGCCCATGGTTTCTGCGGACAGGGCCGGCCCATAGAGGCCGCTCGCCAGCGTCGGCTTGGTGTGGCAGACCCCGCACGACTGCTCGAACAGCCGCCGGCCTTCGGCCAAGCGGTCCGCGGCGGACTGCGCGGAGGTATTTTGCGACCCGGCCGCCAGCACCAGCAATCCAACGGCCACTCTGCGAATCATCGGGCTCTCGCGATCTACCGGTTCCCCTTGAGCCTAAGCCGACGCCGCGCCGGACGGAAGGCGGGTCGACCGGTCCTATCGGTTGGCCGCGTTTGCCGCCGACGGACGGCTTTCCGACCATGGAACTGTGCTTTCGCCACAACACGTGCCGGATAATTGCGGGTGTTGCGTGCACAGGATGCGCTTGGCAGTTGCCGCTCCGGACGAATTGTGGCGACGTGCGTGTAAATCTACGCTCCCGAATCGCGCGAGGTCACGCATGTGGTCACGTCTGCTTGCCTGCACCATCCTGATCGGGTCCTTTGCGGCCGCGACGATCTCGCAGGCGCAAGTCCTCGACGAGCGCTTCGCCGGCGGCGCGGCCCCGCGCCCGGTGACGCGGGTCGCCTTGCGCACCACGACGCCGCCCGCCCCGGCCAACACCGGCGTGGGAGTGGGAAGCTTCCTGACCCGGCTGCTCGGCGGCTTTTCCGCAATCGGCCGCACCACGGTGAGCTTTCCGGGCAACCACAGCCCGGGCACCATCATCATCAGCACGAGCGAGCGGCGGCTCTATTACGTGCTGGGCGGCGGGCAGGCGATCCGCTACGGCATCGGCGTCGGCCGGCTCGGCTTCACCTGGGCGGGCGTGACCGCGGTCTCGGCGAAGCGCGAGTGGCCCGACTGGACGCCGCCGTCCCAGATGCTGGTCCGCCGGCCCGATCTGCCGCGCCACATGAAAGGCGGATACGAAAATCCGCTCGGCGCGCGCGCCATGTATCTCGGCTCCTCGCTCTACCGCATCCACGGCTCGAACGAGCCGGAGACGATCGGCACCGCGACGTCGTCGGGATGTTTCCGCATGACGAATGACGACGTGGTCGATCTCTACGGACGCGTCAAGGTCGGCACCAAGGTCATCGTGCTGCGCTGAAGACGTCGTGTAGCCCGGATTGAGCGGAGCGAAATCCGGGATAAGCTGACCCCGCATGTCGCGCGCCAGGTGCGCCGACCATGGGGGCACCATGAAACTCGCGCGCCGCAAATTTCTGCATCTCGCCACCAGCGCCGCCCTGCTGCCGGCGGTCGGCCGTACCGCGTGGGCGCAGAGCACCCGCCCGCTGTCCGCTACTACGACCTGAACGATTCCTATATTGGCGGCCTCGCCGGGCATCCGAGCGATCATATTGCGCCATGCCTTGCAGTGGCCGAGTCCGAGCGCGCGAGCGCAGCCGAGCTCATCACGGCTCTCGTCCTCGTCTACGAGGTGAACTGCCGGCTCATCGACGCGCTCGACATCACGAGCCGCGGCTGGGACTCACCGGTGTTCAGCCTGCCGGCCGTGGCGCTCGCCGCCGGCAAGCTGATGAAGCTCCCCGTCGAGCGGCTCACGCACGCCGTCAACCTCGCGGTCAACGACCACATCTCGATGGGCCAGACGCGCACGCAGACCAATTCCGACTGGAAGGGTTTTGCGGACGCGGAAGCCGGGCGCAACGCGGTGTTCGCGACCATGCTGGCGCGCCGCGGCATCACCGGCCCGTCGCCCGTGTTCGAAGGACGCAAAGGTTTTTTCCAGCTGGTGTCGGGGCCGGCCGAGGTGGATGTCGCCGCCTTCGGCGGGCGCGGGGTGCCGTTCAAGATCCACCAATGCGGCGTGAAGACCTATCCGGCCGTGGTGTATTCGCAGACCGCGATCGTCGCCGGCGCCGCGCTCGCCAAGGAGGTCGGCAACCTCGATCGCGTCACGGCGCTCGAGATCGCCACCACGCGCCGAGGCTACGAGCAGACCGGACGCGACCGCGAGAAATTCGCCCCGGAAAACCGCGAAACCGCGGACCACAGCCTGCCCTTCATCACGGCGCGCGCCATGCTCGACGGCGACATCACCAATGAGAGCTATGCGCCGGACAAGCTGCGCGATCCGCGCGTCCTCGCGCTGATGGGCAAGACCACCGTGAAGGAAGATCCGGCTTTCGCGACGCCGAGCGGCAACGCGCCTTCCAATCGCATCACCGTGACGCTCGACGACGGCCGGCGCATCGCGCGCCAGGTCGACAACATGCCGGGCTTTCCCGGGCAGCCGATGAGCCGCGCCGACACCGAGCGGAAATTCCGCAGCAATGTCGGCAAGCGCTTCTCGCGCGAGCAGACGGACGCGGTCCTGCAGGCGCTGTGGGCGCTCGCTCGCACCGAGGATGTGCGGGGCTTGCTTGGGAAGCTGACACTGCCGGCGTGATCGTAGCCCGGATGGAGCGAAGCGAAATCCGGGGTCAGCCGATCAACGGATACGGGATCCCCGCATTCCGCTGCGCTCCATGCGGGCTACAAGTCTCAATACCCCGCCGCGAGCGAGCCCTTCGCGCGCGTGTCGGCGACGCCGACGAGGCCGGCGGGCGTCACCGCGATCGAATGCGCCGATCCCGAGGTCGGCCCGACCCGCACCTTGTGGCCGCGCGCCGCCAGCCCGCGCAGCGTGTCCGGCGTGATGCCGCGCTCCGCCACGACCTCGTCGGGCAGCCACTGATGATGCACGCGCGGCGCCGCCACCGCGTCGGCGAGGGATTTCCTGAAATCGATCGCGTTGACGATCACCTGCAGCACCGTGGTGATGATGCGGCTGCCGCCCGGCGCGCCGGTGACGAGCGTCACCTTGCCGTCCTTGAGCACGATCGTCGGCGTCATCGAGGACAGCGGCCGCTTGTTCGGGCCCGGCGCGTTGGCGGCGCCGCCGAGCAGGCCGAAGGCGTTGGGCGCGCCCGGCTTGGCGGCGAAATCGTCGAGCGTGTTGTTGAGCACGATGCCGGTCGCGCCCCCGGCTTGGCGGCGAAATCATCGAGCGTGTTGTTGAGCACGATGCCGGTCGCGCCCGCGACGAGGCCGACGCCGTAGTTGAAGTTGAGCGACGTGGTGTTGGCGACCGCATTGCCCTGCGCGTCCACGATCGACATGTGCGTGGTGTTGCCGCCGCCGCCTGCCGGCGGCTGGCCGGCGCGGATGTCGAGCGCGGCGCGCGCCTTCTGGCGGCTGATGCCGGCGCGCAGCGCCGCCGCGTATGATTTCGAGGTGAGCCGCTCGGTCGGCACGTCGACCGCGTCGCTGTCGCCGAGATATTCGGC
>WNEZ01007605.1_pt1 | contig 14205 bp, 9 predicted proteins | sample 5400521 | NCBI WGS metagenome assembly WNEZ01 (sample SAMN13153339, study PRJNA577476) | soil metagenome | isolation source: 120 cm saprolite under Douglas fir tree site 2 hole 1 replicate 1 | place: USA:California | collected 2015-04-18
GACGACCGCGAGGACATACCTGGTGATCTTCTTGCCGATCTTGACCATCAGCACGATGCACTTCGCTGCCTGCGACAGCGCATTCCCGCGCATCGCACTGACGAGTTCCGTGCGCCCCTCGGGAGCATGGTCGATCAGCCGGTACTGCACCCCATGCCGATCAAGAAATGCAATAAGTTGCGTGTAAGTATCTTCCTGGTTCATATATCACCTTTCAAGCGAACTGACTCAGATCAACATTTCCTCCGCTGCTTTCCTTCTCAACATCTATCGAAGATGATGTCTGCTGCTCTTGGCAAAAAATTGCCTTTGTGCTAGGATTCTCCCATACATTGATGACCTCTGCCAGTGGCAGAAAAGACACGAAGCATCAAAAAACTGCCATACATACAGTTGCGACCATTGTTTACAAGGAAGGCTGACATGATGCAGATGGAGAAATGCTTCCCTAGATCAGGCCAGTCTTTTGACATTGATCGCATCACCAACCGTTTCTTTGATCAATTCAAGATTGAACACGATAAGTTCTTCACATTCATTGTAGGTATTCCCTCTCAGGAGCACCGCAGGTGGTACACATCCATCACACTTTGCAGACTAATGCTCGTCTATTTCATTCAGAAGAAGGGATTCCTCGATGGTGATGAAGACTACCTTTCAAATTGCCTCCACGCGATTCAAGAGCGCCATGGCAAAGGAGCTTTTTTCTCCTTCTACCGCAAACTTCTTAGCCGCCTTTTTCTTCACGATTCAGAACTTCCTCCGGCATTCCTGCAGGAACCAGGCGACATTCCCCACCTGAATGGAGGGCTTCTTGAAGAGCATCCATTAGAGTGTGAATACCCGGATATCCACATTGCAGATGAAGCATTTGACGGCATCCTGGCCTTCTTCAAAAGCTGGCAATGGCAACTTGATGACCGTTCACGCCACAATGACAACGAGGTCAACCCGGACATGCTCGGCCATATTTTCGAGAAATATACAAACCAGAGCCGGAAGGAGCTGGGAGCCTACTACACAAAGGAGGATATCACCGGCTACATAGCCAGGAACACCATCATTCCTTTCCTGTTCGATGCTGCAGAACGCCTGTATCCAGAAGCATTTTTACCAGGCAGTGCCATCTGGCGGCAACTACAAAATCACCCGGATCGCTACATGTACGAAGCCATGCAGAAAGGATGTACATTGCCGCTGCCGCCTGAGATAGAGGCTGGCATCACCGATGTTTCCAGGCGCACCCAGTGGAACAGACCTGCATCACCAGCGTACGCTCTACCCACCGAGACCTGGCGTGAGGTCGTGGCACGGCGTAAGCATTATGAAGACATCCGCCACCGCATTGAAGCAGGTGAAATCCACACCATCAACGATATGCTTACCTGCAACCTCGCTATCCACACCTTTGCCCATGATATCATCGAGCGGTCTGAAGATGTTAAGGTAATACAAGCTTTTTACACCAGTATCTCACAGGTCAGAATACTAGACCCGACCTGCGGCTCTGGATCATTCCTGCTCGCTGCTTTGAACGTCCTCGAACCACTCTATAGCCTCTGTATGCAACGTCTCGACAAGCATACCAACCACCAGTTCTTTGTCCTCAAATCTATTATTGCTAACAACATCTTCGGAGTAGACATAGCAAGAGAAGTTGTAGAGGTCTGCAAGCTGCGCCTCTTTCTCAAACTTATCTCCAGCGTTGACAGCAAAAAAGACCTCGAATCACTGCATACTATCGTTTTTAATATTCGTACAGGCAATGCGCTGCTTGGCTTCGTCTCCTCCGCAGAGGCATCACATCAAGTTACGGACAGACACAGAATATTGGAGGACCAATCATCCGTATATAGTAGGGGCGACCCTTGCGGTCGCCCTGCTCATCCCGGTCGCCCTGCTCATCCCGGTCGCCCTAATCATCTTGCTCGCCCTGCTCATCCCGGTCGCCCTGCTCATCCTGGTCGCCCTGCTCCTCCCGGTCGCCCTGCTCATCCTGCTCATCCTGCTCATCCTGCTCATCCCGGTCGCCCTGCTCATCCTGCACGATGGAAGCAGAACCAGCTTCCATTCCACTGGTTCATCGAGTTCTATGAGATTATGCAAAAGGGCGGGTTCGACGTAATCCTCGGTAACCCGCCCTATGTAGAATACGAGAATGTAGGCAAAGAGTACAAACTTGCGAACTACACCACCTTGTCTACTGGCAACCTCTATGCCCTGACCATGGAACGATGTATGCGTTTGCTTGCACCCGGCGGGCGATTCGGCATGATCGTGCCATCTTCCGCGACCTGCACGGATGGCTACTTGCCCTTACAGAACATACTGCTGGCACAATCCGCGCTGCATATCTCATCCTACAGTGACCAGCGCGGCAAACTCTTTGACATTCCACATCCCCGGCTGTGCATCATCCTCTACCAAAAACAACCCGATCCCAAAAGCGTCTTTGCCACGCCCTATCTCAAGCTCGGTCGAGAGCTCCGCGACTCTCTCTTTCAACAGCTTGAATACATCGAAGTCACACATCAAGTGAGGCCGGGCATAATTCCACGTTACGGCTCCTATGTGGAGCAATCCCTGCATGCCAGGCTGCACGGCCAATCGCATCGCCTGGACGATTACCACTGCAAAACAGGAGTCCACAAGCTGTACTACACGCGCAAGCTCAGCTGGTTTGTCCAGGTGACACCGTTCATTCCCAAAATCATAGATGAGCAAGGCAGGATACGAAACCCATCTGAACTCAAAACCCTCGCCTTCTCATCCCCAGAACAGGCAGACATCGCCTTTGTTGCCTTGAACTCCAACCTCTTCTACTGGTTCATCACCACGGGCAGCGACTGCCGCAACCTGAATATGCGCGAAGTCCTTGGATTCCCCCTCAGCATCGATAAGTTAGCATTCACCACCCAGCAGGACCTGTGCAAACTGGCTACCAGGCTTGCCGCAGACCTGCGGGCTCATTCCGAACTGAGAAAAATGAGCTTTAAGCAAATTGGCTCGCTTACCATCCAATGTATGTACCCCGGCAGGTCCAAGCCCATCATCGACGAGATCGACCGCGTGCTGGCACAGCACTACGGCTTCACCGGCGAAGAGCTAGATTTCATCATCAACTACGATATTAAGTATCGCCTGGGACGAGACATAGATGAGTAATAGTCATCTGATTACATCGAATTTACGGTAACCCTGTCACCCTCAAATCCTGCGGGTACTCCACCACAAAGCGATATTCAATTTTCTGCTCAGCGCCTGAGGCCAGCGGGAGTTTCCAGGTCACCAACTCCAGTTTGGTGCGTTCGGTAGGCGCAGGCTGAATGCTCTGCACCCTCACCTTCACACGCTCGTGCTGGGAAACGGGCAGGCGATCGCGAATGACTACCTGCCTGGTGGCGGCTGCATAGTTGTGCACCGTGATACGATACCCATAGGTAATGCGCCGCATATTGGCCTGTAATGCATTGCCCTTCTCCACACTGCGCTCAATCAACTCGCGCTTGACCTTGATGCTATCATCGATACCCAGGAATATCTTAAACTTTTCTGCCGGGGCAGTCGTCTTCACCTTCGTCGCCCCTACATACTCTCCGCTTAAGAAAATATTCGCTTCACCATTCAACAGCACACGCTCGCTAGTATTCGTGATGGCCCCTCGCAGGTGCACCTGCTCATCGATCAAAGGAGCACTCACATAATCGAACGTGCACGGGAGATTGTCCCGCGCAATCGTCGTCTTATGCGGAGAACCGTCGGATGGGATATCCACGGAACGGCCAACACGGAAAATCAGTGCAGTCCCCGTTTGCTCGACCGCAGCTGTAGCGACATCTGCCGGCATCAGTGCTAATTGCTCTTCCTGCTCCTCGTCAAACGCAGCTTCGCCGGAGACCATTATATTTGCCATTGCCATTGGCTGTTGATCCCCTGCGGCCGTCGAAGCGATTCTGGCCCTGGGAGCACGCATTGGTACTGCAGGGACATTCATTGGCCTAGGAATAGGGGGAGTATAGACATTGAGATACAAGGGATCGAGTTCGGGCAACACTGCCGCCAGGCTGGGACGTGCCGTGGAAAGCGAGAGGCCTACGTTCTCCCAGCGCTCGCCAGTAGATTGCTGCACCACGCCCACGTAAGTCAGCTCGACATCCCCTTCGCTTTGCTCGCCCGACATCTGTACCCGTACATCATACTGTGGATGCCAGGCAGCGCCCAGCACCAGGTAGGATAATTCCAACTCAAACTCGCCCGCCTCGGCCAGCGCCACCGTGACAACCGCAGCCAGCCTGTCAGCAAGTATATTGCCTTGTTTCTGCGCGAGCTCACGCTTTTTCGCCGCGATCTCCTGCTGCACCTGTTTCATTTCCACTTCCAGGCCTTGAGCCGCTTCGGCATCTTGCAGGGCTTGATTGGCCGCAAAGCTAAAGAAATCTGCGCAATCCTGCGGTTTCATCTGCCCCTGCGCCAGTCCCCTGGCAAAATCTCGCGACTGCTCGCCCAGAGCGCGCAGCCACTGGCGGCGATCATTAAGCGCGTTCCGGCGCGCCTCGAGTAACTGCTGCTTCTGCACCAGCCGCTCCAGCTCGTCCTGCAGGCTCACCAGTTCGGCCTCCGGCGGGCGACTCAGAAATGCAGTGCTCACATCGACATTGAGGATGCGTATACCCTTCGTCCCACGTCCAGCCGCACGCAGCGAATCGCGCAAGAACTGCGGCAGATTATTGACACGTAATTCATGCTCACCCGCCTCGAGTTGGATACCGCCACGGCGCGTAACCAGCGCCCGGTCGCTATAAACAGTCACTTCCTTGATAGGTGCTTCGAGATCGATCAAGATTTACCTCTCATTCTTTAGTAGCGATAGAAATTATCTTGCACAGTAGAAATCCTAAAAATAGGGCGCAGCTCACTGCGCCCCCTACAAACAAATATGCTCGTTAGCCATCGAAACTATACTATGCGTGATCTAACCGCCGCAACTCAATTTTCCCATCGCGCACGCGCACGGCGAACGTTGGCTCGGCATAGACCGCCGGGCCATTGACCACGCTGCCGTCACTCATATGGAATCTCGATCCGTGCCAGGGACATGTCACGATCCCATTTTCACACGTCCCTTCATCCAGCGGGCCAGCCAGGTGGGTACAAACAGCGCCAATGGCGTAAATTGAATTGCCCTGCTTCAGCAGCACCGCCGGGATACCAGCCACGTCAACGCGGGTGAGCTTACCCTCAACCAGCTCTTGTGCATCCATGACAGCCACAAAATCGTCCGAACCGCCCTCCCACGCCTCATGGTTTATACCAATGCCCTTAGCAAAGGCAAGTTCACCACCCAAATAAGCGGAGAAAAGCGACGCCAGGTAGCCAGTCGTCGAAAGAGCTACACCTGCACGGCGTTTGCCTGTAAGGCGCAGCACTAACGAGACGATATTCATCAGGAGTATACTGCCGTTAAGCAGTCCATGCATGAATCCAACACGACGATCTGTGCCATCCAGGTCGCTCCAGTCGGTCACACCCGTCACAGCCGCGCCGGTTGCCCCCAGGATGCCCAACAACAGCGTGAGATCCGCTCCACGGGCAATACCCTCATCTTCGTTATTGAGCCAGGCAAGGTCAAGCACCATCGTACCGCTCCAGGCCCCAAGCGGTACATCGGTCAACATAGGATGCACAGGGTGCCCAAGCCACGTTCCATTGAGCATATCCTTGATTTTGCGATTCGGCTGCCCTGGCTGACCAAAGAGCTTCAAAAGCCAACCCTGAAATGGCGCCGCCAGCTTATCAAGCCACGATTGACTCTCAACAACCTTTGCTATGGCATAACGGAGCGGCGGGTTCATCGGCGGAGTCTCAGCCCAACTTTTCTGTTCCCCCTGCATTACTTCTGCGGTCATTGCTGATATCCCTTTCTGAAAGGAAAATAACACGTTACTCCACTACAAGCCAACAGTAATCACATGGCGGGTTAACGCCAATCACCGAGAAAGGAACTTCCGGTTTCTGCTCTCGCAGCAGATACTGTACCACGTACGGATTGTAAGCATAGAAATGCCGGGCACAGCGTAAGGCACTCTGCATTGATCGAAAACGTACCCGCATCTCCTCGTGCAACGGCAGCGCAACGTACTGAAAACCATGCCCGGCTAGCCACTCATAATCCTGTGTGCGCGGCCAGATAATTACAATTTTACCACCTGGCCTCGTCACGCGCTTGAGCTCGGCAAGGCCCGGCTCGCCGCCCTGCGCCGGCTCAGCCGTAAACGCCGAGCAAGAGATTGCCTCGTCAACGCTATCAGCAGCAAGGGGCAGCATATCAAAGCCTCCCTGCAAGGGCACAATACGACCTGGCTGTTTAGCTATCTTTTGTTCCAGGATACGCAGCAAACCTGGCGATGGCTCAACAGCGTAAACCCTCTCAGCCCCGTGGTCCACGCATTCGAACGAAGCTCGCCCACTGCCCGCACCGGCATCAAGCACCGCCCTTCCACGTATATCCGGCTCCAGTTGCTCAAAAATACCAGGATGTATGCGCTCCCCCTCGGTCAGCTCATCGTATAATCCGGGAGTCCTCCAGTACGTTAGTTCCCAAAAGAGTCTATCGAGTACATAGCAACGAGCAGCCTCAACCTGGGATTCGGGTAATGGCCTGCGCAACTCCGTGATAAAACAGAGGCGTTCCTGTAATGGTAAATTGCGCATGATGTGCTCAATCAACGCTTCCGGCGCACCGTGCAGGCCCCACGCCAGCCTCTCTACCGTCAGTCCGAAGCTTTTATTACTCAGGATGCTCCGCAGCTTGATATCGTCAAAGACCTCCAGATCCTCAATACAAAATGGGTTCTCAAACTGATCAGCAATCGGAGCTACCGGCTGCCTTTGGCATGGCCACGGACAGCTATAGAGTCGAGCGCATTGCAATGCTTCCTCGTCCCCACTGAAAGCAGCCATCAATGGGACTTCGGATTGTGTAGTGTGGGAAACAAATGACTCCATCGTCAATTACTCCTTCAGCACGGCTCATGCGTTCCGCAAAAAAAGAGCGTCAAGCGGGCTTCCTGCTACCCTCGATAGTACCAGTTTACCCCTTCATAAGCAAGTCTACAATAGACTACCTTTGCACCAAAGGTAAACCGAATCATCTTTACAGGATTAGCTAATCCTGTTACATTAGCATAGTCCCGTACAGAGCATAGACGTGGCTCGACAGAGGAGGTAGCAGCATGCAGAACGATCCATTAATCGGCCAGCAACTGGGAGCCTACCACATCCAGTCCAAACTGGGTGAAGGAGGCATGGCACGTGTCTACAAAGCCTACCATGCACGCCTTCGACGCGATGTAGCCATCAAAGTCATCCTTGCACAAATCGCAGGCCAGCAGGGATTCAAAGCGCGTTTCGAGCGCGAGGCACAATTAATCGCCAGCCTGCAACACCCCAACATCGTCGCGGTATATGACTTCGGCGATATCGGTGACCTCACCTACCTGGTCATGCAATACGTTGGCGGTGGGACGTTACGCGACCAGTTGCGCGGCGGGCATGCGCTCGACCCGCGCCTCGCCATCCTCTACTGCCAGCAAATGGCAAGGGCCTTGCACCACGCGCACCTGCGCGGCATCGTTCACCGTGACGTCAAGCCGCAAAACATGCTCGTCTCAGCCACCGACGCGAATCAGCTCCTGCTCTCAGACTTCGGCATCGCCAAGCTCTTCGATAGCCGTCACGAACCGGCCATGCTCAATCTGAGCGGCAGCACTCTCGCCAGCGACCCCTCGCTCACCAACGTCGATCAAATTGTAGGAACCGCCGAATACATGTCGCCCGAACAGGTCACCGGCAAGCCCGTCGATGCCCGCACCGATGTCTATGCCCTGGGCGTCGTCCTCTACCAGGCGCTAACGGGAGAAGTGCCGTTCCGCTCAACCACCGTCCCAGGATTACTGTACCAGCATGTCTACACACCTCCAACTCCCCTGCGCGAAATCAACCCCTATGTACCGGAGATCCTGGAGCAGATCACAGCAAAAGCCCTTGCCAAGGCTCCCGAAGACCGTTTCCAATCAGCCGAAGCCATGGCGCAGGCCTTAGAAACTGCCAATATACATATCACGAACAGGCTCTCATCCTCCTTGCCCGGCAGCCTCAGCACACCAGGCCAGTACTCCAGCAGCCCTTTGACCCCTCCATCGCAAAATCCCCCTTCAGGCACACCACCCTCCTACTATGGGCCGCAGTCGCCTGCTGTCCACCCAGGTGCAACAGCCGATCCTCAACAACCCTCAGCCTACGGCGTAACACCGCCATACGGCTCTCCCGCCCGCATCACCAACCCGAGTGGAGCAGGCCTCGCCAGGTCTACATTACCGTCGAGGGTGCATCGGGCGCCAGTAGCTTACATCGGGACCGCGCTGGTCTTGCTTCTAGCCATAGGGCTGATCTTAGTCAAACAGGGCATTATTCCCTGGTTCAATTCCAATCAGAATAACCCGTCAACCTTCGCACAGCCCTTCAAGGAAACATTTCAAAAAAATGATCGCAACTGGACGAATGGGGCGATAAATGGGTTAACGGCGAATATTGACAACCCGGGATACAGCCTTGTAATTAGCAGTCCAACAAGTAAAACCTATTTTCCACATCCCAATGTTGGGACTTTACCAGATAACTTCACCCTAACAGTGACGATGGAACAGACTACCGGAAACCCGATTCCTTATGGGCTCGCCTTCCACTTGAATGATGATGGAGGTAAAATCTATTGCTATGCCCTCGTTATTGATATACACGGTAGTTACCAGGTGCTGAAATATAACGCAACTAATCCAAGTTCACCCATTACACTATGGACAGGCCAATTGTCACCTTTTACCCCTGGTCTCATGGTAAGCCACAGTTTACAGGTAAAAGTTCAGGGAAATAAGTTCTCCTTTAAAGTAGACACTACAACAGTCTCTGTCAACCATCCACCAGATCAAACTATTACTGACAATGACTATTCGGGTGGTCAATTAGCTGTGTTGGTTGCTGGCACAAATCAAACTTACCTGGTAACATCGGTGCAACTCATCCCCTGAACCGGAATAGGTGAAACTTCGTTCAGCCAAAAATCAGGGATGAGTGGGAGTGCCCACGCGTAGGGGCGGGAGTGGGGTTGTGTGGAGTGGGGATGCTTGCATCGCCCCCGTAGCAGCCCACTCTCAGTCCCCGGTTCTTGGTGGAATCGTGAAACTTAACCCGAGAGGGTAGTAGTTCGTAATTGACAATAGCATCTCAGTAAAGACAGAGCAGAAATGTAGTGACCTCCCTTCTCCTTTCATCTCGCCTGACTGCGGAGCAGTAGCTGCGCAGCAGCGTTGGCGAGATGGATAGGTGCCAGCGGGGGTCAGGATAATTCACAGACCTTAGGAAAGAAGGATTAAACATGCCATGGATTGGTTTTCTTGTATTGTTGGGGCTGAGTATATTTTTTGCCGGACAGGCAATCTATGAATCGTCTATTAGAGCCAGATTGCATAAAAAAGAGGTTCTCGTAGAAGGCCTCATTACCGACATTAGCGCTGCCGGTAGAAGTGGACAATGCCCTGAGAAGAGCGTGACTGTCTCCTGTCTCCCCGATCATCCGTCCATCGCCCGCTTAACAGCAGGCCCCGTCTACAGTAGAACAATACTATTTGCCGTCGCCTCTCTCATAGGCGCACTGCTATTCGCGTACGTTGCATTCACCTCCCTGGGATAGAACAATGCTCACCTTCGAACAACACATACAAGACGCCGCCGAACTGATACAGCAATCCAAACGCATTGTCGCGCTCACGGGAGCAGGCATCAGCACCGAATCGGGCATTCCCGATTTTCGTAGCCCGGGTTCCGTCTGGCTCCGCGAGCCGCCTGTCAGTTACTACGACTTCATCAACAAGCCGGAAGCCCGCCAGAAATACTGGCAGACACGGCGCAATCTCTCAGCGCTGGTAGCAACCGCCCGGCCTAATACTGCCCATCTGGCCCTGGCAGAACTCGAGCGCAAACAACTCCTGCAGGGCATCATCACCCAGAACTTCGACGGCCTGCACCACGATGCGGGCAACCACGCGGACCGCATCATCGAACTGCACGGCACATCACGAGCCGCAGCCTGTACCCTCTGCGGATCGCGATCATCAATCAAAGAACTCCAGCAGCGCATCGACGCTGGCGAGATCGACCCGCGTTGCCCCGACTGCGGAGGCTTTCTTAAAGCCGCCACCATCCTGTTCGGTCAACGTGTGCCGGAGGCGGAACTCACGCGAGCCAGGGAACTCGCCGCCACCTGTGATCTCTTCCTGGTCGTCGGCTCCTCGCTCAAAGTCACGCCCGCCGCAACCCTGCCGCGTATTGCCTTGAACAACGACATCCCTCTTATCATCATCAACCTGCAGCCGACACCGCTCGACGATTACGCCGACATTGTTCTCCACGAAAAAGCTGGCGTTGTCCTCCCCCCAATCGTAGCCTTACTGTGATGCTGCGACATTCTTCTCCGCTGGTTTCCGCCACATCCACCCGGCTCCCGCGGCCAGCAGGCTGAGAAGAGCACCGGTGAGCAGGGCGATGGGAGCACCGAAGAGAGCGGACAGCCAGCCCATCAGCAGATATCCCAGCGGGAGGCTTCCGTCGAAGAAGAGCACCTGCACGCTCATGACGCGCCCGCTCAGGTGGTCCGGGGCGACCGTTTGGATCATTGTCATGGCCTGCATGGCAAAGGTCTCCTCCGTAAAGCCAACGCCCGCGATGAGCACCAATGACAGGAGATAGAGGTGCGAGACCGCAAAAACCGCCTCCAACACCCCAAACACCAGTGTGCCGATCAGCACGCGGCGGATCGTTGGCTGCTGGTTGCCCCAGGCCAGCCACAGCGCCGAGAGCAACGCGCCAACACCGGTCGCGGCAGAGAGAAAACCAAAGCCCGTTGCTCCCACATGCAGCACGTTGGTAGCGAAGAGTGGCAGCACGACGTTGAAATTTGAGCCGAAGAGCAATACCAGGCCAACCACGAGGACCACCAACAATACCGCAGGTGTTTTCCAGACATAGGCCACGCCCTCGCGCAGGCTCTGCCAGGTATTCTGCCGCTCGCCCACGCTTCTGGGTTGAAGTGCCTGGGCGTGCAGCTCGTGACTCTTGATCAGTGCCAGGCCAACCAGTACCGCGAGAAAGCTGAGCGCATTGAGCAGAAAGAGCGTGGTTACACCACTGGCAGCAATGATGATGCCCGCCAATCCAGGACCCACGATGCGCGTCAGAGAAGAGAGTGAGGAGTTCAGAGCAACGGCGTTGGGCAGGTCCTCGCGCCCGACCATTTCGACAACAAACGCCCGGCTCGCCGGTCTACCCAGGCTGTTCGTGAGCCCCAGCAGCAGCGCCAGGACATACAGATGCCAGAGATGTAGAGTGCCGGTCGCGATCAGCACCCAGAGGAGAAGAGCCTGGATCATGGCTGCTGCTTGGGTCACAAGCAAGACGCGCCGTTTGGGCCAGCGATCGGCAAAGACGCCTCCAAAAATCGAGAAAAGCAGTATCGGCACAGCTTGCAGCGCGCCCACCAGACCGAGCTGCCAGGCGCTGTGGGTCAGCTCCAGCACCAGCCAGGTCTCTCCGATACTTTGCATATAGGAGCCGATCAGCGAGATCATCTGGCCACACCAGAACAGACGAAAATTGCGCTGACGTAACGAGGTAATGACGCGCAGCAGACCTTTTTCCGGCTGCTGTAGCAGGGTGATCGCGGGCGTTTCTTCATTCAGATCCGTTGGTTGAGATGTGTTTTCAGCCGTCATCGGATATGTTTTCCTCTCTGCTCTACGAGACAGGTTAGGTGGAGAGTATACTGAGGGCAAGACAAAAAAACATCGTCCAAAAGCACGATGTCGAGCTATTGACAATTGTGATACAATTAAAATGAGAACGAGGATCTATCAAAAAGATGATGCTGGATGAATTACACTATTTATAAAAATACCATCTCCTCTTCCATGAACAGAGGGGGGTGAGTCCTTTGTTACCTACCCTCTTTCTCTACTATAATGGTGCCTGGAGCATGCTAAACTTACCTGAAATAAGGCACCCATCCGTCTCAAAAAGGAGGCTATATGAAATTACAGGTGAATGGCACAGAACTGTTTTTTGATGTGGTCGGTAGCGGATTGGACGCGGCTTTCCGGCCCAGGCCAGCGATGATCATATTGCACGGTGGTCCCGGCTTCGATCACACCTACCTGCGTCCCTGGCTCGACCCCGTCAGCGAGGTTGCCCAGTTGATCTATATCGACCAGCGCGGCTGCGGCCGCTCACAACGCCACACGCACGAATATTACCAGCTAGGTATTATGGCCGATGACATCGTCCTGTTTTGCAAATCCCTTGATATCGAGCGGCCTATCGTGCTTGGTCAGTCGTTCGGCGGTTTCGTAGCACTGAGCATTGCCCGGCGCCACCCCGGGTTTGCATCAGGGATCGTGCTTTTTGACACTTCTCCCGCCTGGTCCGGCGGCTATGACCTGGATGCGCTTGAACAACTGGTAGGGGGTGAACGCGGCAAAGAACTGCGCGAGATTGCCTACCGCGAATCAACCGGGCAGGCCACGGAAGCAGAATTAAAGCGTTTCGAACAGGAGATCATGCCCCTCTACTGGCACCAGGGCGTCAAACCGGAGTATATCCATGAGCTTTTCAACAACCCGCTTATGAATATGGATATTGCCACCTACATGATGGGCACGCTGAGTAAAGAGTATGACCTGCGCCCCCACTTAGCCCGAAAAACTGCCCACCGCCCAGCTACACATATTCGAGCACTCCGGGCACATGGTGTTCATGGAGGAGCCTGAAGAACTGCTCACCGTATTGAAAAAATGGATCACATCCATTTGAATTTAAGCTACCTGGTGCTCTGTGACAGTCCCCTGGCTACTGTGCGATGTCCAGATATTACCGGGTCCCGCGTAGCTCCCAGCCTCTCCCCAGGCAATCTGCGTGTCTCCTCGATCATCCACCGACATCTCGAAGTAGTCGCCATAAGGTAAGCCAAAACCACTGGGTGTCAGGTAGCTATAGCCAGGAACGTAGCTCGACACCTGCGTCTCGCTGCCCCACGTAGACCCGCCATCGCTGCTCGTACGATAAAAGAGATTCCAGAGGCCCGTACGCATATCCATCCACGCAATACGCACATCACCACTGCTTGCACCCGTTGTTATCGCCGGGAAGCAATGCTCAACACCTTGTGGCGCCGGTGAAACATCCTGGCGAACAGTATAGGTGACCCCGTGGTCGGTCGACTTTGCAAAGTAGATGCGCTCAGGCGCATAATCGGTCTGGTCCACCGTTGAATTCCACAGCACGTATACGGTATCATCACTACCAATTCTCATAGTCGCCTGTGCACTAAGGAAAGCGAAACCACAATTAGAGCAGGGATAAGGAGCGCCGCTTATACCTGGCGTCGTCAATGTCCAGGTCTGGCCTCCGTCGCGCGATACACTCACGAATAGATTCACCGGCCCTTTAGCCTGGCCGTTCCGAGTAAAGCCATCCCAACTAAAGTAGATATTCCCCTGCGAGTCTATGCCGCCGCCGCCAGCGAGCGACCAGCCCCGCTGCGTACTGCCATCATTAACCAGTTGCGTTGTCCAGGTCTGACCTCCATCATGCGAGATCGAGGCATAGATTTTCTGTGCTGCGTTGTAAGCCACAGCTATCGTCGAACCCCGCACTGCCAAAATATCCTTATCGGTGGCACGTTGCAGATTCTCGACAATTGTTGGCCCCGTCCAGGTTTGGCCGAAATCGGTGGACTTCATCACTGCAATCGAGGACTTACTGTTTTGCAGGAAAGAGGCCCAGACAGTCCTGCCATCGACCGGGTCAACGGCAATTTGTGAGTCATACTGACCACCAACTACCTGCTCAGGATCAATAGGCTTTGGCGTTGTCCAGGTCTGACCTCGATCATTGGAGACCTGTAACAAAACATGCAACGCGCAAGAGCTACATGTGGTCTGTCCTGCAACATCGTAGTGCTTATAAAGCGTGTAGACATGACCGTAGCGATCAGCAGCCAGGGCCGGTTCCCAGTCATTTCCTGCTGGAAAGCCCAGGCGCGTCTGCGTAGTGAAATTGGTCGCGGCATGCGCAGCGACCATAGGAATGATGGTAAGT
>WNEZ01016087.1_pt1 | contig 14205 bp, 9 predicted proteins | sample 5400521 | NCBI WGS metagenome assembly WNEZ01 (sample SAMN13153339, study PRJNA577476) | soil metagenome | isolation source: 120 cm saprolite under Douglas fir tree site 2 hole 1 replicate 1 | place: USA:California | collected 2015-04-18
CTCCAGATTGTCGGGCTCTCAATCTTCGTGTCCGGCACTTCGACGCTCATCGGTTCCGTCGTCGGCGTGCCCCTCGGCGTCCTCGTCGCGTTGAGGAAATTCCGCGGCCGGAACTTCGTGCGGACGGTCGCGTTCACGTTCTACGGATTCCCGCCGGTCCTCGCGGGCTTGCTCGTCTTCCTCATTCTCTCCCGGGGCGGCCCCCTGGGACTCCTCGGGTTCCTCTTCACGCCAATCGGGATGATCCTCGCTCAGTCGGTCATCGTCATGCCGATCGTGATGGGCATCACGATCTCGGCGATGATGACGGTGGAGAAACGGCTCCACGACACGTCCCTCGCGCTTGGAGCGAACGAGCGGCAGTGGCGGACCACGGCTTTGCACGACGCCCGGGTCGGCGTATTCACGGCCGTCATGGTCGGTTTCGGCCGCGCGATCTCCGAGGTCGGGACCGTGCTCATCGTCGGCGGGAACATCCGCGGGCAGACGCGGGTCCTGACGACGGCTATTGTCCTCGAAATATCGCAGGCCCATTACGTCGAGGCATCGCCTTCGCCGTCTTCGCGTTCCTCCAGCGCTTACAGGCGAAAGGGGTCGTATGAGCGCGGCCCCGCTCTCCCTGCAGGGAATCCACAAGTCGTTCGGGGCTAAGCAGGTCCTTCGAGGTTTGGACGCCGACGTGCGGGCCGGCGAAATCTTTTCGATTGTCGGTCCGAGCGGAGCCGGGAAGACGACCGCGCTTCGCCTCCTGGATCTCCTCGAATCGCCCGACGCGGGCCGGATCACGTTCCACGGGAAGTCGTATCCCATCCGTTCGTCCGAGTCGCTCGCGCAACGGCGCCGCATGGCCCTGGTGATGCAGAACCCGACCGTGTTCCGCGCGACGGCGTTCGAGAACGTCGCGTACGGGCTGTGGCTGCGAGGGGTGCCGGACGCCGAACTCCGCGGGCGCGTGTTCGCGGGCCTCGACTTCGTCGGACTGTTGGAAGCCGCAAAGGAGCCGGCCGAAAAGCTCAGCGGCGGCGAGCAACAGCGCATCGCCTTCGCCCGAGCGGCCGTGCTGAACCCAGAGATTCTGCTGCTCGACGAATTTACCGCGAACCTCGACCCGTTCAATGTTCGCCTCCTCGAACAGTCGATCCTGCGGTACCGCCACGAGACGGGATGCACGGTCGTGATCGTCACGCACAACTTGTTCCAGGCCAAGCGCCTCGCGGATCGGGTGGCGTTGCTCCTCGACGGCCAATTCGTCGAGGTTGCGCCAGCGGCAGACTTCTTCGACCATCCGGCGCGGGCGGAGACGCGCGCGTTCCTATCGGGCGAAATGGCGTACTAGTCAGATGAGGGTGACGTCGACCGTCTCCACGCTCCCGACTCCAGGGATGGCGGCCAGGGACTGCTCCAGCGGGTCGGACCCTCCAGATGCGTCGCTCACGACCGCCACCGCGAGAATCGCCTTCAGACCGAACGCGACGGGCTGCTCGCGCAGATCCCGCAGGGCGCTCCCGAGCGTCGACCGGACCCGCGACCGGATCGACTCGAGGTCCGTGTCGGCATCGTCGGGCATGATTCGGAACGTGACTGCCACGGATCCCATCGCGCACCTCACGGCCCAGTAAACGAACAGACCGGGCACCGGTAGGAAACGGATTGGTCGCGGCATCGCGCGCACCGCCCGATCTTCCCTTGGCCGCAGCTCGGGCACGGGAACAAGGTCGTGCCTTTTCCGGAGAGGACGGCGCCGCACGAGGTGCAGCGGCTCTCGACACGAATCACGAAACGCGGGATGAAGTGGGTCTATAAATCGTTGTGCTCCCGAGCTATCTATATCCTGCGATTTGAATAATTATGGCTCCTCCGATCCGATCCGGCCAATGAGGTTCGCGCGCACCGCAAACTTTAATACGAAGGCTCGTTTTGGCAAACGGTCGCATGTCGCCGCCGCTAGCCGGAGGGCCCGTAGCTCAGCTAGGTAGGATGGCGAACCAACACCGTCCCTAGAAAGAGCATCCGGCTTTTAGCCGTCCTTCTTCACCGGAGAACGGAAAGAAACCGGGTGGTCCGGGGTTCGAACGGGCCCTGCGGACCGCGCGGGGTCCCCGAAAGTCCCCGCGGGCCCGTACGGCTCGCGCGCGCGTGGCATGCCAGGTGGAAAACGGTCGCCCAGGGAGGACCTCCCCTTGAGGTTTAACGTGTTGGAGCATCAGCTAGTACCAGAGCATCGCCTCGTGCCGGAGGAAGAGGCGGAGCGGGTCTTGAAGGGGATGAAGATCACGCGAGACCAGCTCCCGAAGATTCGGAAGGGCGATCCCGTGATCCAGGTCCTCGAGAAGATCGAGGGGCCCATCGAGGAAGGCCGGATCATCCGCGTCACACGGGTGAGCGGGACCGCGGGCGTGTCGGAGGCCTATCGCCTCGTCATCGGGAGGTAGAGCATGCGCGAACTCATCGATGCGTTCTTCCGAGAACGCTCCATCGTCAACCATCACATCGCCTCGTTCAACGACTTCCTTCCGACGATCGACAATCCGAATTCGCGGATGCAACGGATCGTGGACAACCTGCGCTCGTCCCCCGAGGACGAACGCCGCGGCATCATCAAGCTCGACGAGGACCGGACCGAAGGCGACGTCATCGAGATCCGGATCGGCCGGAAGCGGGACGACCGCGGACGGATCGACCTCGAGGCGAAGCCGACGATCACGCTGGGCCTGCCGGTCGTCAAGGAGGCGAACGGGGCCACGCACCCGCTCAACCCGATGGAAGCGCGCCTGCGGAACCTGAACTACACGGCCCCGATCTACCTCGACTTCACGGTCATCGAGAACGGCATCGAACGGGAGCCGGAGCGGGTGCACATCGGCAATTTCCCGATCATGGTCAAGTCGAAGCGGTGCCTCCTCTACAAGGAAAACATGGAGACGGAAGGGGAGCTCACGTCCGACGAGTACAAGCGCAAGCTCATCGAGATGGGCGAGGACCCGTACGACCCGGGTGGCTACTTCATCATCGGCGGGACGGAGCGGGCCCTGATCTCGCTCGAGGATCTCGCGCCGAATCGCGTCCTCGTCGAGTTCAACGAACGCTACGGCCGCAAGGTCGAGGTCGCGAAGGTCTTCTCGCAGAAAGAGGGATACCGCGCCCTCACCCTGATGGAGAAGAAGAAGGACGGGCAGCTGATCGTCAGCGTGCCGACCGCGTCCGGACAGATCCCGCTGATCATCCTCATGAAAGCCCTGGGCATGGAGAAGGACGAGGACATCTACAACGCGGTCGTCTCGACGCCCGAGATGGCGAACATCGTCTACGCGAACATCGAGGAGTGCCAGAACAAGAAGATCTACCCGCCGAACGGGATCTTCACGCGCGACGACGCGATCAGTTACCTCGAGAAGAAGTTCGCGACGGGCCAGGCGAAGGAATACCGGATCAAGAAGGTCGAGTCGATCCTCGACCGCTCGCTCCTCCCGCACCTCGGCGACACCCGCGAGGACCGGATCAAGAAGGCGATCTTCCTCGGACGCGTCGCCCGCACGGTCCTCGAGCTGTCCCTCGGCATGCGCCGGGAAGACGACAAGGACCACTACGCGAACAAGCGGCTGAAACTCGCGGGCGACCTGATGGAGGACCTGTTCCGGGTCGCCTTCGCGAACCTCGTGAAGGATCTCAAATACCAGTTGGAGCGATCGTACGCGCGGCGCCGGGAGCTCAAGATCTCCTCGGCGATCCGTCCGGACCTCCTCACCCAGCGGCTGCTCCACGCGCTGGCGACGGGCAACTGGGTCGGCGGCCGCGCCGGCGTCAGCCAGCTCCTCGACCGAACGTCGAACATGAGCGCCTTGAGCCATCTTCGGCGCGTCACCTCGCCGCTCACGCGGTCCCAGCCGCACTTCGAGGCGCGCGACCTCCATCCGACCCAGTGGGGCCGCCTCTGTCCGAACGAGACGCCGGAAGGCCAGAATTGCGGGCTGGTCAAGAACTGCGCCCTCGTGATCGACGTGTCGGAGGGATTCCCGGAGGAAGAGGTCAAGCTCCTCCTGGCCGACCTCGGGACGAAGCAGGTCAAGGGCCAGCAGACCCAGCTCACCCGCGTCTACGTCAACGGGGATCTCGTCGGGCTCCACGAGGACCCGAAGGTGCTCGTGGCCGAGATCCGGGAGCGTCGGCGATCGGGCCTCCTGAGCCACGAAGTCAATGTCCGCCTTGACGAGAACATGGGAGAGATCATCATCAACTGCGACGAGGGCCGGATCCGGCGCCCGTTGCTCGTCGTGAAGGATGGCCACATCGTCTTCTCGCGCAAGCACGTGGACGAACTGAAGATGGGCCGCCTCCGGTTCTCCGACCTCGTCCGGAACGGGATCGTCGAGTGGATCGACGCGGAAGAAGAGGAAGACACGTTCATCGCGATCTATCCGTACGACGTCCCGAGCCGGTGCAAGGAGTGCAAGCACCCGCTGAGCCGGAACGACGTCACGTGGGCGAATATGGGAAGCCGTGACGACGAGGCCGAGCTCCTGTGCGCGCATTGCCACAAGACGTTCACGGTCAAAGCGGCGATCACGAAAGAGCACACCCACATCGAGGTCGACCCGATGGTGATCCTCGGGGTCGCCTCTGGCGTCGTCCCGTATCCCGAGCACAACTCGTCCCCGCGCGTCACGATGGGCGCCGGGATGGCCAAGCAGTCCCTGGGCCTCGGGTCGAGCAACTACCGCCTGCGGCCGGATACCCGAAGCCACCTGCTCCACTACCCGGAGCAGCCGCTCGTGCAGACGGACTCGATGAAGTACGTCTCGTTCAACGAACGACCCGCGGGCCAGAACTTCGTCGTCGCGGTCATGTCCCACCACGGATACAACATGGAAGACGCGATCGTCATGAACAAGGCCTCGATCGACCGCGGCCTCGGGCGCTCGTCGTTCATGCGAACGTACCGCGCGGAGGAACGCCGCTACCCGGGGGGCCAGGAAGACCACTTCGAGATCCCGTCCCCGGACGTCCGAGGCGCCCGCGCGGACCTGTCGTACGCGAACCTCACGCCGGATGACGGCCTCATCTCGCCGGAGGTCCTCGTCCAGGGCGGCGAGGTCCTGATCGGGAAGACGAGTCCGCCGCGGTTCCTCGAAGAAGAGACGGACTTCCTGACCCCGCAGAAGCGCCGCGAGACGTCTGTCACGGTGCGGCACGGGGAGAGCGGCTGGGTCGACTCCGTCATGCTCACGGAGAGCGAGAACGGCTCGAAGCTCGCGAAGGTGAAGGTGCGCGACCTCCGGGTCCCGGAGCTGGGTGACAAGTTCGCGTCCCGCCACGGGCAGAAGGGCGTTATCGGGCTCATCGCGCCCCAGGAAGACATGCCCTTCACCGCGCAAGGCATCATCCCGGACCTCATCATCAATCCCCACGCGATCCCGTCCCGGATGACCGTGGCCCACGTCCTCGAGCAGATCGGCGGGAAGGTCGGCTGCCTCGAAGGTCGGTTCATCGACGGCACGCCCTTCTCCGGCGAGCGTGAAGAGGCGATGCGAAACGCCCTCGTGGAGAATGGGTTCCGGTCAAACGGCAAGGAGATCCTGTACGACGGCCGCACGGGCCGCATGATCCCCGCGGAGATTTTCATCGGCGTCATCTACTACCAGAAGCTCCACCACATGGTCTCCGGCAAACTCCACGTCCGGTCCCGTGGGCCGGTGCAGATCCTCACGCGGCAGCCGACGGAAGGACGGTCCCGCCAGGGTGGCCTGCGGTTCGGCGAGATGGAGCGGGATTGCCTGATTGGCCACGGCGCCGCCATGGTGATCAAGGACCGCCTCCTCGACGAATCGGACGGGACGATCCAATATGTGTGCGGCAACCCGGACTGCGGTCACTTCGCGATCAAGGATCGGAAAGGCAACCTCCGATGTCCGGTGTGCGAGAACACCTCGAAGATCTATCCCGTCCAGACGTCGTATGCGTTCAAGCTCCTGCTCGACGAACTCCTGTCCTTGGGGGTCGTCATGCGTCTCCAGCTGGAGGACATGCGATGATGTCTTCCATGAGGGGGGTCACGAAGCGAATCCAGGCGATCAAGTTCGCTCTCCTGAGCCCCGATGAGATCCGCCGGATGTCGGCGACGAAGATCATCACGGCGGACACCTACGACGACGACGGATTCCCGATCGACATGGGCCTGATGGACTCCCATCTCGGGGTCATCGAGCCCGGCCTCCGGTGCAAGACGTGCGGCGGGAAAGTCGACGATTGCCCAGGTCACTTCGGCCACATCGATCTCGCGATGCCGGTGATCCACGTCGGGTATGTGAAGGACATCAAGAAGCTCCTCCAGGCGACGTGCCGGAAGTGCGGCCGCCTCCTGCTCACGCGACAGCAAGCGCAAGAATACATGGCGGAGATGGAACAGGTCGAGGAGCTCGGTGGCGACGTGACGGAGGTCGGGTTCGTCACGAAGGAGACCGCCCGCGAAGCACAGAAGCGGCAGCGCTGTCCCCACTGCGGCGAGGAACAGGGAAAAGTCACCCTCGACAAGCCGACGACCTTCCGCGAGGACGGTCACAAGCTCACGCCGAAAGAGGTGCGCGAGCGCCTCGAGCGGATCCCGAACGAGGACCTCCGCGTCCTCGGGATGAACCCGGAGGTGGCACGGCCCGAGTGGATGGTCCTGACCGCGCTGCTCGTCCCGCCCGTCACCGTGCGTCCGTCGATCACCCTCGAGAGCGGCGACCGCTCGGAGGACGACCTCACGCACAAGCTCGTCGACGTCCTACGGATCAACCAGCGCCTACGCGAGAACCGGGATGCAGGTGCGCCCCAGCTGATCGTGGAGGACCTGTGGGAACTCCTGCAATATCACGTAACGACGTACTTCGACAACCAGACGTCGGGCATCCCGCCTGCGAGGCACCGGTCCGGTCGCCCGCTGAAGACGCTCGTGCAGCGGTTGAAAGGAAAGGAAGGCCGCTTCCGTTCGAACCTGTCCGGCAAGCGGGTGAACTTCTCGGCCCGCACCGTGATCTCTCCGGATCCGATCCTGTCGATTAACGAGGTCGGTGTCCCGGTCGAGGCGGCCCGCGAGCTGACGGTCCCGGTCCGCCCGGCGTGAATTACGTCATCCGCCCGGACGGCCGGCGGATCCGCGTGACCGAGAAGAACGCCGAAGTCGTCGCGGAAGCCGTCGAGATCGGATACACCGTCGAACGGCAGCTCGTGGACGGCGACATCGTGCTGTTCAATCGGCAGCCCTCCCTGCACCGCATGTCCATGATGGCGCACGAGGTCCGCGTCATGCCCCACAAGACGTTCCGTTTCAACCTCGCCGTGTGCCCGCCGTACAACGCGGACTTCGACGGTGACGAGATGAACCTGCACGTGCTGCAGAGCGAAGAGGCGCGCGCGGAGGCCCGAGTCCTCATGCGCGTGCAAGAGCACATACTCTCCCCGCGGTTCGGCGGCCCGGTCATCGGCGGCATTCACGATCACATCAGCGGCTCGTTCCTCCTGACCCACAAGGAGAGCAAGTTCACCCGGGAGGAGGTCACGTTCATCCTCACCAAGATCGACATGCGGGACCTTCCGCCGCCGGACATCAAGAAAGGCGGCAAGGAGTTCTGGTCCGGCAAGGCACTCTTCTCCGCGATCCTGCCGAAGAACCTCAGCATGACGTTCAAGTCCTCGATCGCGCCGAAGGGCGACATCGGCTTGAAGGAGCTGAAGGACGAAGACTCGCTCGTCGTGATCAAGAACGGCGTAATCTCGTCCGGCACGATCGACGAGAACGCGATCGGCGCCTTCAAGGGCAAGATCGTGGACAAGCTGGCCCGTGACTATGGTCCGGATGCCGCGCGGGAGTTCATCGACCGAGCCACGAAGATGGCGATTGGCGCGATCATGATCCGCGGCTTCACGACCGGGATCGACGACGAGGACATCCCGGAGGAGGCGAAGAAGCAGATCACGGACGTCCTCAAGACCGCGATCGAGAAGGTCGAGGACCTCGTGGAGTCGTACAAGCGGGGCGAGCTCGAGCAGATGCCCGGTCGGTCTCTGGAAGAAACGCTCGAGGTGGAAGCGATGAAGATCCTCGGCCGCGCGCGGGACCAGGCCGGCCAGATTGCGGGCAAGCACCTGGGCATCGAGAACAGCGCGGTGATTATGGCCCGATCCGGCGCTCGCGGTTCGATGCTCAATCTCTCCCAGATGGCGGGCTCGATCGGGCAGCAGGCGGTCCGCGGGGAGCGCTTGAGCCGTGGCTACTGGAACCGTACGCTCCCGCATTTCAAGAAAGGGGATCTCGGTGCAGAGGCGAAAGGCTTCGTGAAGTCGTCGTACAAGAGCGGCCTCCATCCGACGGAGTACTTCTTCCACGCGATGGGCGGACGCGAAGGCCTCGTTGACACGGCCGTCCGCACATCTCGATCTGGCTACATGCAGCGCCGGTTGATCAACGCCCTCGAAGACTTGAAGGTCAAGGAGGACGGCACGGTCCGGAACACGGCGGATACGATTATCCAGTTCAAGTTCGGCGAGGACGGAGTGGATCCGTCCCGCAGCGTCCAGGGACGCGCGGTCGACATCGACGACATCTTGCAAGAGGTCCTCGGCGAGGAGCCTTCATGGAAGGAGCGGCTCCGCGAGCAGGAGATGGCCTCCTACGGCCTCACGGAGAAGGATATGTACGTTGAGATTTCCGAGGAAGAGGTCGAGGTCGAGGAGGAAGAGCCTCCGTCGGAGGAGTGACGATGGCCCGAGCGACGACGATTCAGGCGCTGCGGAACCGCGGGATCTCGAAGAAGACCGCGGAGATCCTGGCGGACGCCGGCTTCACCTTGGAGAAGCTCGCGGCTTCGAAGCCCGAGCGCCTCGCGAAGTTCATCCCGAAGAAAGAGGCCGAGAAGGTCCTCAAGAAACTCGGCACGGCCCCTGCCGCCGCGGAGGCAAAGCCGGCGCCGAAGCGCGAGAAGGCCAAGCCCGCGGCCCGCGCGCGTAGGCCCTCGGCCAAGGCGGCGGAGGCGGAGCCGGAAACGCCGCTCACGATCCCCGTGAAGGCGCCGCCGCTCTCGGCGGGCGAGCAGGAGATCCTGGACGGGTTGAAGGAGGTCGGACGATGGCTCCCGCGGTTCGTCGTGACGGAACTCTCGAAGAAACTCCACGGACTCAAGCTCAGCAAGAAGCGCCTCCAAGAGGTCCTCCAGCGGATCTGCGAGAAGTTTGACCTCCACGCGATCGACGCGAACGAGTCCGCGGGAATCGTGTCCGCGCAGTCGATCGGGGAACCGGGCACGCAGATGAGCCTGCCGTACGAGGAAAAGGTAATCGTCCGCGATGACGGCCGGGTCCGGGTCGTTCCGATCGGGGTCCTCGTGGATGGGCTCATGTCTCGACACGCGACGGATCGCGATGGCTCGACTGAGTGGTGTGACCTCCCCCACGGCCACCGCCTAGAGGTCCCGAGCCTCACCGCCGAAGGAAAGGTCATCTGGAAGCCCGTCCAATCGGCCAGCCGTCACCTTCATCGGAATCCCCTCCTGCAGATCCGGACCCGCTTAGGCCGAACCATCACCGCGACGACCAACCATTCGTTCGTCACCCGCCGCGACGGTCACATCGAACCAATCCTCGGCTCGGAATTGCGCCTCGGCGACCGTGTCCCTGTACTGCGGCGGTGGTCGGTCCCCTCGCAAGCTCAGGAGCTCAATCTCGAGGAATTCCTCCCGAAAAATCGATTTTGGCATGGGACCGAGGTGGCAAAGGCGAGAGCCCTGGGCGCTCGTTGGCGCAGCGGATATGGCCGGGACTTCGTCGTTCCGGTCGGCGTCGATGCGCTCGCGCGACACCTTGCGGGCCGCTCCGAGTTCGGGATTGATGATGGGTTCGTGTACCCCATTCAAAACCACGGCCGAGCCAAGGTTCCGGAGAGAGTTCCTCTGGACGCATCGATCGGCTGGCTCCTGGGCGCCTACCTTTCGGAAGGCTGGGCGGCCCACTACTACGTCAACATCTCGAACACCGATGAAAGTTTTCTCCGGAAGACCCGCCGAGTCGCCGAGTCGTTCGGAATCGGTTACGGCGAGTACGACAACACCCGGGGCTTTGCCAAGGGGCACGACCTGCATCTTCGTTCGGTCGTCCTCTCGGAGTTCCTTCGAGCGGCCTGTGGCCATGGATCCGCGCAGAAGCGAATTCCGGAATTCGCGTTCGGGGCGAGCGACGCTTGCGTGGCCGCACTCTTGCGGGCGTACTTCGACGGGGACGGCAACGTATCCGTTGATCGCGGTGCGATTCGAGTCAGCTCAAACTCTGCCGAGCTGATTGACGGGGTGGCGCTCCTCCTTGGTCGGTTTGGGATTGTTTCGAGCAAAGGACAGACCGGGAAGCAGTACACCCTCTGGATTCCACAGCATTACGCCGAAGCGTTCCGGGCCGCCATCGGTTTCGAGTCGGGGCAGAAGAGAGCCTTGCTGGACCGGCTCTGCGCGAAGCCCAGTCGTGCATTCACCTACGACGGACTCGACATGATCAGCGGATTCGGGACCATCTTGCGGGATGTGTCTCGGAAGCTTCGACTCCCGACGCGTGACGTGAACAACTTTGCGCGTCGGCAGCGAGTCGGACGGAGGACCCTTGCTCGACACATCTTGCGGTTCGAGGCCCGGGCGAAGCAAATCGGAGTGAACGTGGACGGCGAGCTGCGAACGCTTCGGTCCCTGGCGGACGAGGATGTCCTCTGGGACGAAATTCTTGAGGTCCAGTCCACCCCGGTTCCCTCCAGAGCGGTCTATGATTTGTCGGTGCCCGGCCTTGAGACCTTCACCACCTCGGAAGGCGTGGTAACCCACAACACAATGCGGACCTTCCACTACGCGGGCGTCGCGGAGATGAACGTCACGCTCGGACTCCCGCGGCTCATCGAGATCGTCGACGCGCGGCGCGTGCCGTCGACCCCGATCATGGAGTTGTACGTCAAGTCGGGTCACACGGACCTCGAGCGGATGCGAAAGATCGCGACCGAGATCGAAATGACCTCCCTCGAGGACATCGCCTCGATCGAGACGGACCTCGTGAACATGCGGGTCCTCGCGTACCCGGACGATCACCGCATGAAATCGCGCGGGGTCACCTGGCCGGAACTCGAGGAGAAACTGAAGAAACTCGGCGAGATCCAGGAGGTCCGGCGCCAGGTCGGGAACGCGGAGAAGAAGGCGAGGGCGCTCGTCGTCGAAGCCGGAGAGCCGTCGTTCAAGAAGCTCCAGCGCCTCGTCGAGCAGGTCCGGATGATGAAGATCAAGGGGATCGACGGGATCTCGCGCGCGATCATCAAGAAGCGCGGCGAAGGCTACGTCATCTACACGGAAGGATCGAATCTCTCGAAGATCCTCGAGCTCCCGTACGTCGACGCATCGAGGACCTCGACGAACTCGGTCCAAGAGATCTACGAGGTCCTCGGAATCGAGGCCGCGCGGAACGCGATCGTGAACGAGGCGTACAACACGCTCCAGGAGCAGGGCCTGACCGTGGACATTCGCCACATCATGCTCGTCTCCGACATGATGACGAACGACGGCGATGTGAAGGCGATCGGCCGCCACGGCATCTCCGGCCGCAAGTCCTCCGTGCTCGCTCGGGCCGCGTTCGAGATCACTGCCCATCATCTGCTCCGGGCCGCGATCACGGGTGAGGTGGACTACCTCGACGGGGTCGCGGAGAACGTGATCGTGGGCCAGCCCGTCACCCTCGGGACGGGCGCGGTCAACCTGATCTACAAGCCGCCGCCAGGCGCCTCGAAGCCGACGGCCGTCGCCAAGCCGAAACCCGCCGTGACGCCTCCGGCTCCCGCGCCGGCCCCCGAAGCGCCCCTGGAAGAGGTCGTCCCGTGATCGACGTCCCCCGTGCGCTCCGCGTCGCGGCGGACACCGGCGAGGTGCGTTTCGGCCTGCGCGAGGTGCGCCGCGCGGCGAAGTCGAAGAAGGCGAAGCTCGTGGTCCTCGCCTCGAACTGCCCCGAGGAAGCCACGCGGAACCTGGGGGACGTCCGTCTGTTCCGGTTCGGCGGCACGAACGTGGATCTGGGCGCCGCCTGCGGCGTGCCGTTCTCCGTCGCTGCGGTCGCGGTGATCAGCCCCGGGGAATCGAACATCCTGACCGTCTGATTCGCATGGCCGAGATCGTTTTCGACGAGCAGACGATCAAGTACGTCGCGTTATTCCAGGATCTCACGCGGACGACGGTCGTGGACTGCGTCGACGCCGGCGACAAGCTCATCTTCGTCGTCAAGGAAGGCGACATCGGCAAGGCGATCGGCAAGAAGGGCGAGAACATCGCGAAGCTGAAGCGCCTGATCAACAAGGACATCCACGTCGTCGAGTATTCGGAGCAACCGGACAAGTTCGTCGCAAACGTCTTCCGGAATTTCGACGTCAAGTCCGTCCAGATCGAACAACGGGGCGACGTCGTCCACGCCACCGTCACGGTGGAGTCGACGAAGAAGGGGCGCGCGATCGGCAAGGACGGGAAGAACCTGCGCGTCTCGAGGGACCTGATCGCCCGCCATCATCCGATTCAGAGTGTGAGCGTCGCATGACGGCACCGGGTCCGCTCGTCACCACGCGTGAGTAGGAACCTTAACGTATCCCGGTTGCTTCGTCGCGCGAAATCGGGTCGCTCGCGGCGGCCCGGACTCCGCCGACGGAGGCGAGCCGGATCCAGTACAAGTGGACGGTCTTGACGGTCACGACCGTGGGCGTGCTCATGGCCGGGATCGACTCCCGCATCGTGATCGTCGGCCTTCCGCAGGTCGCGTCGAGCCTCCGGGCCGACGCGGAACAGGCGATCTGGATCACGCAGGCGTACGTCCTCGGGAGCACGGTCGCGCTCCTCCTTGTCGGGCGCATCTCGGACATCGTCGGCCGCGTGAAGCTTTACACGAGCGGATTCGCGGTCTTCACGCTCGGCTCCCTCCTGACGAGCCTCGCGCTCGACCCGGCCCAGGTGATCGCCTTCCGAGCGATCCAGGGCCTGGGCTCCGCGATCCTGTTCACGAACAGTGCGGCGATGATTGTCGATGCGACCCCGTCTCAGGAGCTGGGGCTTTCCCTCGGGATCAACCAGGTCGCCTTCCGGATGGGGTCCATGGCCGGTCTGACGCTGAGCGGCATCATCCTCTCGTTCCTCGATTGGCGCGCCCTCTTTTACGTGAACGTGCCGATCGGGATCTTCGGCACCGCGTGGGCTCGCCTCCGCTTGCGGGAAGTCGGTAAGCTCGAGCGCGGTGCGCCGATCGATTGGGGCGGTTTCGCCGCGTTCACCGTGTTCATCATGGGCCTCCTCCTCGCCCTCACGCTCGCGGCGTACGGGGTCGCCGAGACCAGGACCGTGGCCGCGCTCTTTGCCGTGTCCCTTGTCAGTCTCGGACTGTTCGTGGTCCTCGAGCGCCGCCATCCCCACCCCCTGCTCGACCTCAAGCTCCTCCGGATCCGCGAGTTCACCGGCGGCGTCGTCGCTCAGCTCCTGAATGCGATCGCGTTCGGCGCGGTCCTGCTCCTCCTGAGCCTCTACTTCCAACTCGTGCTGAAGCAGAGCCCGCTGACCACGGGCCTCCTCGTCATCAGCCTCTCCCTGTTCCTGTTCTCGACGACGGACGCGGCGACTCCGTATTCGCACCTCGTGGTCTACATGGTGCTCTTCGGTGCAGGCCTCGGGTTCTTCGCATCGCCGAACATCAGTTCGATAATGGGGTCCGTCCCGCCCGAGCGGCGCGGAATCGCTTCCGGGTTCCGTGCGACGTTCTTCAACGTCGGATACACGATCAGCCTGAACCTCGCGATTCTCATCACGACCTTCACCTTGCCGTACATGCTCGTCACTCACCGTGCCGTACATGCTCGTCACGCAAATCATCTCGTCCGGGAACACCGCCTCGATCTCGGACACGGATCGGATGCTCTTCGCGCAAGGGATCAAGACGACGTACCTATGGCTCGCGGGCATCAACACGCTCGCAATCCTGCCGTCCTTGCTCCGGGGCCGGCGATCGAGCCGGGACGCCAGCCCATCCATCGCCGCCGCGGACCCCTAGGCGCAACGTCTCCGGACGCGCGTCGTCGTCAACCAAACGATTACTACGGCCGGGGCCGCTTTCGCCTCGCCTGCGGTGGCAGGTGAAGGGATCCCCCCTCCATGTCCCTCCCGGCTAGGGAGCGCCCTCCCTCGG
>WNEZ01005009.1_pt1 | contig 14204 bp, 13 predicted proteins | sample 5400521 | NCBI WGS metagenome assembly WNEZ01 (sample SAMN13153339, study PRJNA577476) | soil metagenome | isolation source: 120 cm saprolite under Douglas fir tree site 2 hole 1 replicate 1 | place: USA:California | collected 2015-04-18
CCGGGCGCTCTCATGCCGGATTTCAATCTCACCGACCAGCAGCTCGACGAACTCGGAGAATACCTAAACACGTTGCGATGAATAGCACGACCGCCGCGGAGACCCTGGCAACGCTGTTAGACCCTGCTGTGCGGGGGCACCATCGGCTAGCGTGGCTCTCCACGGTTGACCACAAGCGCATCGGTATTCTCTACCTCCTGACTGGTCTGTTCTTTTTCGTGGTGGGCGGGGTCGAGGCCCTCTTCATGCGCCTGCAACTAGCCGTGCCCAACAACCATTTTCTTCAGCCGGACACTTACAATCAACTCTTCACCATGCACGGCACGACGATGATTTTTCTCGTCGTGATGCCGGTATCATTCGGCTTGGTGAATTATTTTCTGCCCTTACAGATCGGCGCGCGCGACATGGCTTTCCCACGGCTGAACGCGTTTGGTTTCTGGTTGGTCCCGTTTGGCGGAATTCTTTTGCACTTCAGCGTGCTCGCCGGCGGCGCTCCCGCGGTCGGCTGGTTTTCCTACACGCCTTTGAGCGAGACGCCGTATTCCTCAACTCTTGGCGTCGATTACTGGGCAGTCGCGCTGTTGGTGCTCGGAATCGGATCGATCAGCTTTGCCATCAATATCATCGCGACAGTTATCTCCCGGCGCGCGCCGGGAATGACGATGCGGCGTCTTCCGCTCTTTACCTGGATCAATTTCGTCAATGCTTTCATCATCATTCTCGCGCTGCCGGTTTTAAACGCCGGGCTGGCGATGCTCCTGATCGATCGACAGCTCGAGGGCCATTTTTTCCTGCCCTTGCGCGGCGGGTCAGCGGTCTTGTGGCAGCACATCTTTTGGGCATTCGGTCACCCGGAAGTGTACATCATGGTGTTTCCAGCCTTTGGGATCGTTTCGGAAGTGATCCCGGTTTTCTCCAGGAAACCGATTTTTGGCTACGAGTTTGTCGCCGGCTCAAGCGTGGCAATCGCGATCCTGAGCATGAGCGTTTGGGGACATCACATGTTTACGGTCGGGATGGGCCGCGCAGCCGATTCGTTTTTTGCCATTGCCTCACTGCTGATCGCGATTCCAACCGGCGTGAAAGTGCTCAATTGGACGGCGACAATGATCGGCGGGCGGATCCGCTTTGACGTGCCGATGTTGTTTTGCATCGCCTTTCTCATTCAATTCCTTTGTGCCGGGATAACCGGGATTAGCCATGCGGTCGTGCCGCTCGATTGGCAGACAAAGAATAGCTATTTTCTCATAGCGCATTTTCACTTCGTCGCCGTGGGTGCGATCGTCTTCGCCATTATGGGTGGCCTCCAATATTGGTTTCCGAAAATGAGCGGGCGGATGCTCTCGGAGCGACTCGGCAAATGGACTTTCTGGCTGATGGTCATTGGCTTTAACATGACGTTCATCATTCAGCATTTTCTTGGTCTCCAGGGGATGCCGCGGCGCGTGTTCACTTATCCGGACCTGCCGCACTGGGCTTGGATGAACATGCTCTCGACTGTCGGCGTTTTCTTTATGGGCGCAGCCTCGCTCATTCTTGTTTGGAATCTTGTCACCTCGTTCTTTCGAGGAAAAATAGCGGGCGATAACCCGTGGAATGCCTGGACGCTGGAATGGGCTACGACTTCGCCGCCGTCGCACGAAAATTTTCACGCGCTGCCGCCGATCCGCAGTCGCCGGCCGTTATGGGATATCGCGAATCCTGATCGGCCCGATCCTGTGGTCGGCAAGAACACCTCGGACATCGAGAGTCCGGACAAGAACAAGATTGGCATTCTTACCTTCATTCTTTCCGAAGCTGGGTTCTTTGCGGTTCTTCTGCTCGCCTATTTGTATTTCTACGCCCGGCCGCAACCCGGTCCCGGACCGAGGGAACTTGCTGTGGGACGGACCCTGGTCTTTAGCCTTTGCCTTTTCGCGAGTAGTTTCACTTTTTGGCGATCCGAGATTGCCCTGAGCAAACGGAATCGCGGCTCCATGCTTGGTTGGCTCGCGCTCACGATCGCGCTCGGTGGTGTCTTCTTAGTTGGCCAGGGAACCGAGTATTGGAAATTGTTTCAGACCGGAGTCGATGTCAGCACAAACCTTTTCGCGACCACATTCTTCACTCTCACCGGCTTTCACGGTTTACACGTGCTCTTCGGTCTGGTGGCGCTTCTGATTTTTCTCTGGCTCGCGTGGCAGGGTGATTTTGCTTTGGGCCGCGTATCCGCATTCGCAGCCGCGGGTTACTACTGGCATTTCGTCGATATCGTTTGGGTTTTTGTCTTGCTCACCGTTTACATCCTTCCACTCCTTCGATGACTACATACCAGTTTCTCACTACCGCCTGGAGGTGGAATTCCACTCTCCTGCTTTTTTGCGCGCTCGCTCTCGCGGGATATTTTCTCGCCTTCCGGCGACAGGGCCGCCCCGGCTATCTGGGCGCCGCGCTCGCCGTATTTCTCTTCGCCCTTATCTCGCCGGTGAATGCATTGGCCGACGGTTATCTTTTCAGCGCGCACATGGTTCAGCACATCCTGCTCGTGCTCATCGTTCCCGCGCTTTTGCTATTAAGTTTGCCGCGGTCGTTTTCGCTTCCGCGGCCACTTATAGGCTTCACTCATCCGTTTATCGGTTGGATCGCCGGCGTTGGTGCGATGTGGCTTTGGCATGCGCCCGCGCTCTGCAACGCAGCGACAACGTCGAGGGCCGTCTCCGCGATTCAAACAACCTCTCTGCTGCTAATGGGAAGCGTGTTCTGGTGGCAGGTGCTCGCTCCGCGCGACGCGGATCGGCTCTCGCCGGCTGCGGGGATTGCTTATCTGTTTACCGCATGTTACCAACAACCCGTCGATCGCTTGGGAATGCTTGGCACCATCCGCGGCGACTGGGGCCTAACGAGTAATCGAGACCAGCAAATCGGCGGACTGCTGATGTGGGTTCCGATGTGCTTGATTTATCTTACTGCAATTCTAGCGCAGCTCGCTCGCTGGCATTCGGATCCTGCCCCGCAGGTGGAGAAATCTAATGCCTAACGAACAATCACTCATTGCAAGTCCGAAGTGGGAGCCGCTCCCGGCGGAACATCTGCCACGGCCCACCTATTTCCCCGCTGGTTTGGCGATGGGAATCGCGTTTCTCTTTTGGGGCTTGATCACTTCCTGGGTCACTTTCGTTGTGGGTCTCGCGCTCTTCATCGCGTCGCTCGCGGGATGGATCACGGAAATTCGTTATGAACGAAAACATCACTGACCATTCGTTGGCCCGCGTCGAAGCGCCTGAGGTCCTGAGCCGTCGCCGCTTTTTGGAGAAGCTCTCGATCGCTCTCGGCAGCTTTTGCGCTGCCGTCGTTGGACTTCCACTCATTGGGTTCGTAATCGCGCCGTTGTTTCGCAAACCACCGGAGCAATGGACCTCTCTCGGCAAAGTGGGCGACTTTCAAATCGGCAAGACGGTCACCGTTACCGTGCTCGATCCCTCGCCATTGCCGTGGGCTGGCATCACTGCAAAGAACGCGGTGTGGTTGCGACGCGAAAGCGACACGAGCTTCATCGCATTCTCGGCTAACTGCACCCACCTCGGTTGCCCGGTGCGCTGGATGGAGGGCGCGGAACTGTTCTTGTGTCCCTGCCATGGCGGCGCCTACTACAAAGATGGAAACGTTGCTGCCGGTCCCCCACCGCGTCCGCTCTTTCGCTACGACGTGCGCATCGAAAATGGCGAAGTGAAAATCAATTCGGTCGTCGTCCCAATTTTCACCACCTTATGAAGCGGCTCTTCACGGCCGCATGGCTTTGGCTCGATGATCGGGTGGGAATCAGCGTGCTGCTCAAGCCGATGAAGCATATCGCGCCGCAAGACGCCAAATAGTGGTACGTTTTTGGAACAGCCACAATGATTGCTTTCATCGTCCAAGTGGCGACCGGCGTGGCTCTGGCATTTTCTTTCATCCCTTCGTCTTCGCAGGCCTACGAGACGCTGGTCTTCATTACGAACAACGCGCCGTTCGGCCGCTTTCTGCGCGGACTCCATTACTACGGCGCGTCCGCCATGGTCCTGATGATCGGGGCGCATATGGCGCAAACTTTTTTGTTCGGTTCCTACAAATTCCCACGCGAGATGACCTGGTCGACCGGCGTACTGTTGCTTGGTTTCACCCTTGCTATGGGATTTACCGGCCAACTGCTGCGCTGGGATCAGACGGCTGCGTGGTCGGTAGTAGTAGCGGCCGAACAAGCCGGTCGCGTTCCCTTGATCGGCGATTGGGTGGCGCGCTTTATTTTGGGAGGCAACACGATCGGCGGCGCCACCTTGAGCCGCTTTTTTGCGATCCACGTCTTCGTCATTCCCGCCATCATGTTTGCCTTCATCGGCCTGCATGTCTGGCTCGTCTTGCGTCACGGGATTTCGGAACCGCCGACCGCCGGTAAGATGGTTAACCCAGAAACTTATCGCAAGGAATATGAGGAACTCCTAAAAAAAAGCGGCCGGCCATTTTGGCCAGACTTAGCCTGGCGCGATGTCATCTTTGGCACAGGACTGATTCTGGCAATCGCCCTGCTTGCGTTCTTCATCGGCCCGCCGGCGCTCGACAAGCCCCCTGATCCGAGCGTCCTCAACGCGGATCCACGTCCCGACTGGTATCTTCTCTGGTACTTCGCACTGCTCGCGTTGATCCCGGCCAAAATCGAGGGCTACCTCATGATTCTCATGCCAGCTCTTATCGGCATCATGCTGCTAATTATTCCCGTCCTAAATAATAAGGGCGAGCGCGCCGCGTCTCGGCGCCCATGGGCAATTGCCGTCGTGTTACTGTCGGTGATCATGATCGGCTCGCTCTGGGTTGCGGGACAGCAATCGCCTTGGTCGCCAAATTTTCAAGCCCTGCCCCTCACCGAAAAAGTTATCGGCGCAACGAGCGGACCGGTCTTTGAAGGCGGGCAGCTTTTTCACGACAAAGCGTGTCTCAGTTGTCATTTGATCCAGGGCCATGGCGGTCGTCGCGGGCCCGATCTCACCTACGTCGGAGACAAATTGACGCGAGATAATATTATCATCCGGATCGTCAACGGCGGAGGCAATATGCCGGCGTTCGCCAGCTCGCTCAAGCCGCCGGAGATCGACGCGTTGGTAGCTTTCTTGGAATCGCGCAAGCGTCCAATTCGACCGCAAGATCAATCGCCGATGGTACAAAATTAAGTCTTTCAACGATGGTCGTACCCCAAATTCTTTGTGCTTTACCGCTGCCAAAAAAAAGGTACCAAGGAAAGGGCTGCTTAAGCAAGAATTGAACGACATGACATCGCTCACTGCGTTGCTCTCGAAATGGCCGCTCATTCGTCAAATTCGTCAGCGGGTCAACGGCACAGGGTTGGAAGCGATGTCGGATAAAACGCGCGCGATGCACGCGCGCATCGACGACGCGCAAGTGGCGCGATCGATTTGCCCGTACTGCGGAGTCGGGTGCGCTCAGCTCATTTATCACAAGGATGGGAAACTGATTTCCATCGAAGGCGATCCCGAGAGTCCGATCAACCAGGGGAATCTTTGCCCGAAAGGCGCGGCTTCGTATCAATTGCTCACGCACGATCGGCGCGAGACAAAAATGAAATATCGCGCACCGCGCGCGAAAGAGTGGACAGAAATTTCGCTCGATCGCGCGATGGACATAGTGGCGGACCGCGTTTGGGAATCACGCAAGCGCACGTTCGTGCGCGAGAAATATGGTTCGCCGGTAAACCAGACAACCGCGATTTGTCATCTCGGCGGCGCTACGCTTGATAACGAAGAAAATTATCTCATCAAGAAACTTTTCACCGCAGGCCTGGGCATGGTCTGTGTGTCCAACCAGGCCCGGATATGACATAGCAGCACGGTGCCCGGTCTGGGCACCTCTTTCGGCCGTGGCGGAGCTACGACCGCGCAACAAGATCTCGCCAACGCCGATTGTATATTAATAGAGGGTTCGTCGATGGCGGAAGCGCACCCGGTCGGTTTTCGCTGGGTGATGAAAGCAAAGGAGCGCGGTGCAACCATCATTCACGTCGATCCACGGTTCGCGCGCACGAGCGCTCTGGCCGACATCTGGGTGCCGATCCGTGCGGGCAGCGACATTGTGTTCCTCGGCGCCCTCGTTCGTCACATCGTCGAGAACGAACTTTTCTTCCGGGAGTACGTGGTCCATTTCACCAACGCGTCGTGCATTCTGCGAGAGGATTTTCGCGATTCAGACGAAGGTGCGAGCGGATTTTTCTCCGGCTGGAACGAAGAAGAACGCGCCTACGACAAGGCAAGCTGGCTTTACAAAGGCGATAACCTGAGTTTTCCAGAGCGCGATCTCACGCTGCAAGATCGACATTGTGTTTTCCAAACATTGAAGCGCCACTTTTCTCGTTACACGCCGGAAATGGTCGAGAAAGCTTGCGGAATTCCGCCGGAGCTTTTCCATAAAGTAGCGGACGCGCTCGTGGCTGCATCAGGTCCGGAGAAGACGGCGGCGATTTGTTATGCGGTCGGTTGGACGCAGCATTCAAAAGGAGTGCAGATCATTCGGACGGCCTCGATCCTTCAACTTTTGCTCGGTAATATCGGTCGACCCGGCGGCGGCATTCTCGCCTTGCGGGGGCACGCGTCGATTCAAGGCTCAACAGATATTCCGACACTCTACGATGTTTTGCCGGGCTATCTGCCGATGCCGCGGGCCGGCTGCGGCGAAGACACGCTGCAAGATTATCTGAAGAACCGCACCAAGCAGACAGGTCTCTGGCACAACACTCCCGCCTACTTCATCAGCTTGCTCAAAGCTTACTACGGTGAGAACGCGACCGCGGAAAATGACTTCGGCTACAGTTGGCTTCCGAAAATCACGGAGAACCACTCCTTCTTCGAATATCTCTACCACATGGCTGACGGACAGATGGAGGGAATGTTTTTGATGGGGCAGAATCCCGCCGTGGGCGCGCAAAACGCCCGTTTCGAACGCAAGGCGTTCTCGAAACTCAAATGGCTGGTCGTGCGCGAGATGGTGGAAATCGAGAGCGCCGCCTTTTGGTACGATTCACCCGAGATTGAGCGCGGCGAAATGAGGACCGAGGAGATCGAAACCGAGGTATTCCTTTTTCCCGCAGCCGGTCATGCGGAAAAGGAAGGCGCTTTCACCAACACGCAACGACTCGTGCAATGGCGGCAGAAAGCGGTCGAGCCGCCGGGCGATGCTCGATCCGATTCCTGGTTCATGCATCAGCTCGCTTTGCGCTTAATCGCGAAGGCGAAGGAGTCGACTGACCCGATTGACGAACCGTTGCGCGCGCTGAACTGGTGGTATCCGGAAGACGAACACGGCGACCCAAAAATGGAAGCGGTGCTCGCGGAGATCAACGGTTGGCAAACTACTCCACAGCCAAACGCAGACGGAGTCCTCTTTGGTGTCGATCGCAACGGCCGGCCACATCACGGACCGCAGGTCAACGGTTATCCGGAACTTAAAGACGATGGTTCAACCGCCAGCGGTTGCTGGATCTACTCCGGCGTGTTTGGCCCGGACAAAATCAACAAGGCGCTTTCGCGAAACTCGCAAGACTACCTCGGCCACGGCTGGGGCTTCGCCTGGCCGGGCGACCGCCGCGTTCTATATAATAGAGCGAGCGCGAATCCGAGCGGTGATCCGTGGAGCGAACGCAAGAAATTGATTTGGTGGGACCGCGCCCAAAACAAATGGACGGGCGGTGATCAGCCCGACTTTCCCGTCACAAAAAGTCCCGAGTTCAGGCCGAAAGGCGAAGAGAAAGGACTCGACGCGATTCCGGGTGATGCAGCCTTCATTTTGCATGAAGACGGACTCGGCTGGCTCTTCGTCGCGCAAGGTTTGCAAGACGGTCCGCTCCCGACGCACTACGAGCCGCTCGAATCACCCGTGCACAACGCGCTTTATGCACGTGACACGGATCCGGTTGTGAATTGGTTCACCCGCGGTGAGAACCGCGTCGCGCCACCAGGCGATCCGCGCTTTCCCTACGTCGCAACGACTTACCGTCTCACGGAGCACCACACGGCCGGCGGCATGTCGCGTTTTCTAAGTCATCTCGCGGAATTGCAGCCGGAGATGTTCGCGGAAATTTCGTCTGAGCTGGCGACCGAGCTCAAAATCAAAAATGGCGATTACGTCTGTGTCGTCACGTTGCGCGGCGCGATTGAAGCGCGCGCGCTCGTCAGCCGGCGTACGCGGCCAATTCATCTTAATGGAAAAACCGTGCACCAAATTGCGCTGCCATATCACTTCGGTTCAGCGGGGCTAGTGCGCGGCGATGCCGCGAATGATCTTCTCGGTATCTCAGGCGAGCCGAACGTCACGATCAACGAAGGCAAGGCGCTCACTTGTAACATTGTGCCGGGACGTTTGCCGCGCGGTCCGGCGTTTCTTGATTGGTTGAACAAATACGCGCCGCAGGATGGGCCGCCCAATTTGCATCCCGAACAGCCGCCACCCGGCGCACCGACTGGCGTCAAAATACCCTGCGGTCATGGTCAAGAAGGAAAAGCAGGATGATCGGCGAAGGAATTCAAAGCACCAACCAACGAAGACATTCCTTCGTCCAAGATCGCGTCGAGGTCGGCTTCTTCACCGACCCGAGCGTTTGTATCGGCTGCAAAGCTTGCGAAGTCGCATGCAAAGAATGGAACCACGTTCCCGACGACGGATTCAACTGGTCGGGAAATTCCTACGATAACACCGGCCATCTCGGCGCATCGACTTGGCGCCACGTCATGTTCCTCGAGCAAGATCGACAAAAAGGAAATCAAGTTGTCGGCTCGACGTCGTCAGGCAACGGCGAAGATCCGTTCCGCTGGGTTTTTTTGTCCGATGTTTGCAAGCACTGCGAGGAAGCGGGCTGTCTCGAAGCGTGCCCGACCGGCGCGATCGTGCGAACGGAAGTTGGCTCAGTCCTGGTTCAAAACGATGTCTGCAACGGTTGCGGTTACTGCGTCGTCTCCTGCCCATTCGGCGTGATCGATCGCCGGCCGGAGCCGCTTCCCGATGCTGGCGGCGCGTTCAAATGTACGTTTTGTTACGATCGCCAAAAGAGCGGGCTTGTTCCGGCGTGTGCAAAAGTTTGTCCGACAGAATCAATCGTGTTCGGCCGGCTCGACGATTTGCGCGCGCTCGCTTCGCAACGCGTGAAGCACTTGCAGGAAAGCGGCTATTCCGACGCGCAGTTGTATGATCCCCAGGAAACGAGTGTGCGTGGCATTCACGCATTCTTTCTCATTCTCGGTGAACCGGAAGCATACGGACTACCGCCGAAGCCGCAGGTTCCAACAATCTATTTAAAGTCAGCGTGGACTTCGGCTTTCGCGACCGCAATTGCATCGGTCATCGCTGCGCTATTGGCGTTCGCATTTTTCGCATGACCAGCAATTCGCCATCGGAAAAGCGCCTCGAAGAATTGCGCGAGCAGGCCTGGCAGAAGGGCGTCGTTACTGATCGCGGTGTGGATGTCGCTGGCGGCCCGATTCCGCGCAAACCCGGTTACTACGGACAACCGGTCGTCAAACCGCCGGTTTGGACATGGGAAATTCCGATCTATTTTTTCATCGGCGGCTTGTCGGGAATGTCGGCGGTGATCGCAAGCGCGGCCATCGTCTTTCATCATGTCGATCTTGCGCGCACCGCCATGTGGCTGGCGGCAATCGGCGTGGTGCTCTCGTCGATTCTACTGATTCTCGATCTCGGTCGTCCACTGCTCTTCATCAACATGCTGCGCGTTTTCAAACTTCAATCGGCCATGTCGATGGGCGTTTGGATTCTGAGCATGTTCGGCGCATGCGTCGTTCCGGGTTTGATCGTGCTCGAACTGCATGCCCACCAAGTTTTCGGCGGCACAATCGATCAACTACTGCGTATCGCTGCCGGCATCCTTATCTTCGGTTCAGCGTTCTTCGGAACGTTGCTTGCGACTTATACCGGTGTGTTGATCGGCGCAACCGCGATTCCTGCGTGGTTTTTGCATCGCCTGCTTTTGCCAATCCATTTTGGAACGGCTGGGCTGGGTTCGGCAGCCGGTTTGTTGGAGCTCCTTGGCCATCGACTCGCCGCGCTCAACGCGCTTGGGTACTACGCTGCCGCGATTGAGTCGGCGCTCTTGATATGGCTCAGCGTCGACAAACATGGCATGGCCGATCGCGCGATACACGAACACGGATCGGGCTGGCTTATTCGGATCGGCGAAATTTTGACCGGTCCACTTGCACTTGTTCTCCGGTTCTTAGGCCTCGTTCCGTTGGCTGCGATCTCGTTTTTGGTCGGCGCGCTAGTCAGCCGCTTCGGCTGGATTGCCGTGGGCAAAGTTTCCGGGTCCGATCCGGAAGCGGTCTTCGCATCACAGCGCTAATCGAGAATCACGCGCTCGACGTGCGCGTAAACGTTGAACGACGGCGGCCGGAGAAATCCGATTAATGTTTGATTGCTTTCACGCGCAAAATTCATTGCCAAGGTGGAAGGCGCGGAAACTGACGCGACAATCGGAATTCCGGCAGAAAGCGCCTTTTGCATGATCTCGAAAGATGCGCGGCCGCTGACGAGAAGAACATGCCCATCTAACGGCAGAAGTCCGTCGAGAAACGCCCGTCCAACCGCTTTGTCGACTGCATTATGACGGCCGATGTCTTCGCGGACGATTCTTGGCGCGCCGTTCAGATCGAAGATTCCGGCGGCGTGAATGCCGCCCGTGCGTGAAAACTCGCCCTGATGCTTTCGCAGAAGCTCGGGAAGCGAAAGCAATGTTTCGATGTCGATCCTGATTTTTGCCGATCTGATTGCGGGAAAATTTTGTCGAATCGCGGCGATGCTGTTTTTCCCACAAATCCCGCAGCTACTCGAAATGGTTCCGAAACGTTTGGCGGAACCGAGCTTCAATTTCACGCCAGCGGCGAGTTCGACGACGATGATGTTCTCTCGATCGATTGCATTCATCGGGCGCGAAAACTTGTCGATCTTGTCGGGCGTTCGGACGATCCCTTCTGAAACAAGAAATCCGGCGGTCAGTTCTTCATCATGGCCGAGCGTTCGCATCGTCGTTGCCAGAGTCTTACGCCCAACGCGAATCTCGAGCGGTTCCTCGATAGTCAGGTCGTCCCGGTGAAATTCGAGCGAGCCATCCTGCTTCCGCCGGATGATCTGACCAGAGCCGATGCCGTTTTCTTTCACTGAATTAGCGGCGATGGTATCATGACGCCGGTGGAAATCTGTCATCTTTACATTTCGCGAGGCCACAATTTTTTTGGCCATCACGAGCGCGAGCCGGATGAGTATCCGGCGATTGAGGTCCCGATGATTGAGTGCGTGGCTGGTCATGGCATCCGGGGCGATCGCTTCTTTGATTACAAAGAAGATTACAAAGGGCAGATCACATTCTTCTCGCTCGAAGTTTTTGATGAGCTTTGCGGCACGCTTCAAGTTCAGGATTGTTCGCCCGCTTTGGTGCGCCGCAATGTGCTTACTCGCGATGTCGATCTTAACCAAGTCATCGGCCAGGAGTTTGAAATTCAAGGCGTTCGCTTTCACGGCACGGGGGAATGTCGTCCGTGTTATTGGATGGACCGCGCCATCGCGCCGGGCGCGGAAGAATTTCTCAAGGGCCGCGGCGGTTTGCGCGCACGGATTTTGACAGACGGCGAACTGCGTTCGACCGGGCGGGTTCGCGAGCAAGTCGGATGAACATCAGCGCGGTGCTGCTCGCTGGGGGCAAATCGCGTCGGATGGGCAAAGACAAAGCGACACTTTTATTTTGCGGAAACCCGCTGTGGGAAATTCAGCTCGAACTTCTGCGAAAGTTGGAGCCGGCGGAAATTTTGATCTCGGCGCGGACCGATCCGTCGTGGCGACCACCGGCCATGCTGTTTGTGCGGGACGATCCGCCTTCGCGCGGTCCGCTTAGCGGTTTAACTGCAGCGCTCGCGCGAATTCAAACGGCTCACTTGCTTGCCCTCGCCATCGACATGCCGTTTATGAGCGAGGATTATTTGCGCGCGATTTCCAATGAGATCGAACCTGGCTGTGGTGTGCTTCCGATGATCGGCGACCGCGCCGAACCTTTGGCCGCGATTTATCCAGCTCATGCACATGTCGATCTTGTCGCCGCACTTTCCGGCGTCGAGTTCTCGCTTCAGAGGCTAACAAACAAACTCGTCAAGGCGGGCAAGCTTCGCGTCCATCGCGTGAGGAAGGAAGAGGAGGAACTTTTCCGCAATCTCAACGCTCCACCCGATCTCGATTGAACGTAAAAAAATTCCCGGTTACCTCTGAAGAGGTAGTCGTAATCCTTCCTTCGGCGGCATCAGAAAATCCCACGGACGCTTCGTAGAGACTGATTGAACGCATCTGTACGGTTTTCGCATGAAAACGAACAGATCTCTTGTGCTAGCGGTGATCCTATTGTCGATCTTCGCTTCGAACGCGTTTGCGTTGATCAGATCGCCTTATCCGCGCCGACCCACTGCGCCGGATAATATCGTCGTAATTGCCGACGACAGACGTGATGGGGTTCGCTCGACTCTTCGAGGTTCAAGATGAAAACACTAATCAGCGATCAAATAATCGCGTTCATTGCCGTGATTGAGCAGGCTGGCATTCCCGCTTTACGCGTTGCCTTCAGCATTGCCGTCCTTGTCTTCTTGTATGGCGGAGTCCTCATCTTCCGCAAGCGACACCAATTTTTCGATCGCGATCCAAACGTCGAGAACGATGTACCCGTCGTCCGACACAATCGTGAAGAGGCAATCCTATTTGTTTGGAGCGGTCTGACGCTGGTCCTGATCAGTATCTTGTACCAAGTGTGGCGCGGATGACATGAACAATTTTAAGATCGCCAACTCAACCTCAGAATCCTAAAAGAAATAATTATGAGCGAATTTACTCGTCGAAATTTCCTCGGAACAGCCGCTGCCGCTGTAGGCAGCTTCACCGCATTGCAAAAAGTGGCAGGTGCAGACCGGAGCAAGAGTGATCCTGGCCCAGCCAATCCGGGGCTTGATGCCCAGAACCCGGATTCCATGTGGCCGCCCGGCACGGACTCCAAGAGCCTGGTCCAAAACTTCAAGTATCCGTTTTCCTTTGCGAACAAGCGGGTTTACGAAGGCGGATGGTCGCGCGAGGTGACTGTTCGGGAACTGCCCGTCTCCAAGTCCATGGCGGGCGTAAACATGAGACTCACAGCCGGAGGCGTCCGGGAGTTGCATTGGCACACCTCCGCCGAATGGGCCATCATGCTTTACGGGACGGCGCGGATTACGGCGATTGACCTGGACGGCAAGAGTTTTGTCGCCGATGTGAAGAAAAACGATCTTTGGTTTTTCCCGAGCGGGATCCCGCATTCGATTCAGGGCCTCAATCCCGACGGTTGCGAATTCATGCTCGTGTTCGACGATGGTGATTTTTCCGAGTCAGAGACGGTGCTGCTGAGCGACTCGATGGCGCACCTGCCGCACGAGGTGCTGTCAAAAAACTTCGGCGTTGGCGAACAGGCGTTTGGGAATCTACCCAAGCAAGAGCTGTTCATTTTCCAAACGGATGTTCCAGGCAGACTCGAGGCCGATCAGAAAGCAGCGGCCGGAGCACTTGGAAAGTCACCGAAAGATTTTGCTTTTCGCACGATGGCAATTCCGCCGACGAAGCAAACGAAAGGAGGCGAGGTGCGCATCGTTGATTCGAGGAACTTCACAGTCTCAACCACGGCGATGGCCATGGTCACGGTTCGGCCGGGCGGAATGCGGGAACTGCACTGGCACCCGAATGCGGACGAGTGGCATTACTTTATCGCTGGAAAGGGACGAATGACTGTGGTGGCGACCGGCAACAAAGCTCGGACAATGGACTGTCAGGAGGGAGACGTCGGATACGTGCAGAAAACATTGCTGCATTACATCGAGAACACAGGCGACACCGATTTGGTGTTCCTCGAGATGTTCAAGAGCGATCGCTATCAGGATCTTTCGCTCTCGGAGTGGCTGGCTCACACTCCATCGGAACTGGTCTTGGCGCACCTGCGCATCGATAAGTCGACCCTCGATGCGATTCCAAAGAATGGCGCTGTGGTCATGCCGCTGTCGTAGGAGGGATTACGCGAACGAATAATCGATGGGTAATCGCAATCGCGGGAGTATTCTTGCAGATCGCGCTGGGGTGCGGTTTACGCTCGCGGGGACGAACCACAGCTACCGATTTGG